>Ga0116178_10000627_pt1 | contig 31227 bp, 22 predicted proteins | sample AD_STIC12_MetaG_FD_89880 | JGI IMG/M metagenome (GOLD analysis project Ga0116178, IMG submission 89880) | Active sludge microbial communities of municipal wastewater-treating anaerobic digesters from USA - AD_STIC12_MetaG | ecosystem: Engineered > Bioreactor > Anaerobic > Digestate | place: USA...
CGTCCCTCTTCCATCCGAGCGAATTCCACACTATCAGCGCATCACCTTCTCCGCGCGTGTCTATGCGGCGAGCAAGGCTCCGCAACAAGTGGTCTTTGACGCCCAGGAGGGTTTCTCGCACCTTCGCATAGTCTTTTTCCGCGTCTTCATATACTTCGGCGATGGAAGAGCCGGGCAATATGTCATGGAATTGGTTCAAAAGGACGGTTTTCCACGCGTCGGCGATCGTCTCCTGTGGATATTCGCCGCCCGCGATCCGTTCACAGGAAGACAGAAACTCCACTTCACGCAAAGCCAGTTCACTTTTGCGGTTATTTCGCTTCGTACGGCTCTGCGTAGTCTGGCAACCTCGGTGCTTTTCGTAATACAGTTCGTCCGCATACACAGGAAGATCTTCGCGATTTACGGATTTCGCCAGCCGATCGAAGTGGTCCTGTAACCTGCCGGCGCGCGCCTTCGGAAACCCGCGAACGTCTGCAAGGCGTTTTGCATTTTCGAGCATTTCCGCCGTGGGACCACCGCCGCCATCACCGATTCCGAAGGTCATGGGAATTTCATCGGTTGCAGTCTTCTGCTTGAAACGGTTCCAATGCGCAAGGAGATTGGCGGGGGTGACGTTCCACTCCCACGGCATCTGGTACGCAAGGACTTCCGACCCGTCCAGTCCACGCCACCGGAACAGGCTGTACGGGAATTCGTTGAACTCGTTCGACGCCAATTTCGTCGTTGCAAATGCTTCGACACCCGCCTTGCGCAATATCTGCGGCAAGGCAAACGAGAAACCGAAACAATCCGGCAACCAGAAAACGCGAGTGTGTACACCAAACTCCCGCCGGAAAAAGCGATTGCCGTAAAGGAACTGCCGCACGTGGGATTCGCCACTCGGGATATTCGTATCCTGCTCAACCCACGATGCCCCTGTGGGTTCCCACCTGCCGCTGCGCACCTGTTCTTTGATACGCGCCCAGAGAGAAGGGTAATGGGCTTTGACCCACTCGTACACCTGCGGCTGGCTCTGGAAATAGACATAATCGGGATACTGGTCCATGTAATTCAGCACGGTGGAAAACGTTCGCGCAACTTTCCGCCGCGTTTCCCTGAGAGGCCACGTCCATGCCACATCAATGTGGGATTGCCCGGCAAGGACCACATTTCCCATACCGACGGACGGCGCAAATTCCTTCATCCCCTCGGCGAAGACTTTCCTGATCGACGCAATGTGGCTGCGGAACGCCCGCTGGTCACCGGCGCTGCTCAGATCTACAGCCTTCACGCACTTTTCCACATGCTCGAGGATGCGTCTGCTGATAAGCGATTCGTTGTCAAGGGCGTTGGAAGCGTCGAAGGCAACCTTCAGATCCCAGTAGAAGCTTCTTATCAACTCGTCGCGGAGTACTATCGCGGCAACGGAGAACCGCCGTCGCCCGGTATTCGAATTTGACGGGGACGAATACGACTGGAGAACCAGTTCCACGTTCTTGCCCCAGAATCGGCGTGGCAGCACGACTTCCTGCCTGTTCGCATCCAGGCCCTGCAGAGGTTCTCCGTTGACGAGGACGAGAGACTCACCGCCGGGGTTGAGAAGACAGACAGCGCTTTCGCCGGCCTTGGGTTCGGGTGTTGCAACACGCGCGCGAAACCAGCACGTAACGTCCTGTCCACCCCACCACGAACCTAGCTCGTAGGGTTGCCAACCGGCGTGCGGAACAGGGGCAACGTCCTGCCGTGTACCGACGTCGACATATTCCCATTCAGGGACAGGTTGGATGGAAGAGTACTGGAACGCAAGAAGTTCCGCGAGCCTGTTTGCAATCTGCCGCGCGACGATGGCGCGCTCTTGAGGAAAGTGGATCATACGGAGGCCGTTTCGGTTATGCTGGAGGGATGGCCCAGCAGAGCATCAACGCGAGGGGTAGGTTCCTCGAAAGCCAGAGAAGGGATATGTGCCCCATCATACAGCGCAAAAGGGCAAACGGGTTCAAAGCTACCTGAACGAATATACGTGCTGGCCGACGTGGACGGAATACTCCTTCTTCGATGTCAGACACGCGAGTGCACGTTGTGAAAACCCACCCAAAGCCCGTATAATTGAGTGATGTGTTGCCTCGTGCGGTGTGGGAGCATGCCTCACCACGAAGACTCGGGATGAGGCTGGAACCTTTTCCCTTTTTCTGCCTCCACTTCCGCACTGGTTTCCGCGTTCGCCTTTTTGTCTGACTGAAACAGCTCATTGACCCGCGAGTCCCGCATGGGGAGATAAAAGCATGGTTCTTGCGATTGATCAGGGAACAACAAGCTCACGCGCGATTATTTTCGACGTCTCAGGCGCACTTCTGGGACAAGGATGCGCCGAGCTTCCCCAGTACTACCCCCAACCCGGATGGGTGGAACACGACCCGGAGGAAATCTGGTCCACTGTTACGGAAGCGACCAAACAAGCGCTGGCCTCGTCGAACATCTCACCGGCAGAGATCAGGGCCGTGGGAATCGCAAACCAGCGCGAAACGACCATTATCTGGGACAGGAGGACCGGCAAACCAATTCACCGGGCAATTGTCTGGCAGTGTCGGCGAACATCCGAGATCTGCGACAGACTTCGCGCCGAGGGGTGGGAAGAGGAAATCCATAACGCTACAGGGCTTTTCATTGACCCGTACTTCAGTGCAACCAAAATCCGATGGTTGCTGGACAACGTCGAGGGTGCTCAGGAAGCGGCGGAGAAGGGGCACCTGGCCTTTGGAACGGTCGATTCCTGGCTCCTCTGGAAACTCAGCGGCGGGCATATCCACGCTACAGACTACACGAACGCATCACGAACACTTCTTTTCGACATTCGCGCGAAAACCTGGAATCAGAAACTTCTCGCCCACTTGAGGATTCCGCGTTCCCTCATGCCGCAGGTCAAGTACTCGTCCGTGATGTACGGCAAAACAAACTGCCCGGACGTGCTCCCCAAACCGGTCACGATCAGCGGCGTTGCCGGTGATCAGCAAGCATCGTTGTTCGGCCAGTTCGCCTACCAGCCCGGGCAGACCAAAACGACATATGGCACGGGGTGCTTCCTCCTTCAGCACACGGGGGCTGAGCCGAAGGTATCTGCACATGGTCTACTCGCGACACTCGCCATAGACGAAACGGGTGGCCCGGCCTATGCTCTCGAGGGCGCTGTCTTCAATGCGGGGTCCGCGGTTCAATGGCTTCGTGACGGCCTTCAGGTAATCACCTCTTCCGCTGAATCGGAGGCGTACGCAGAACAGGTCAGCGATACACTCGGGGTATACGTTGTACCGGCGTTCAACGGCCTCGGCGCCCCCTACTGGAACGCTTCCGTTCGAGGAGCGATGTTCGGTATTACCCGCGGAACCGCGCGCCACCACATCATCCGGGCAACTCTCGAGTCGATTGCCTACCAGACGGCGGACGTTCTGGATGCATTGGCTGAGGACAGCGGCATTCGGATTCCAGAGCTTTTTGTGGACGGCAAAGCCACCCAGAACAACTTCCTCATGCAGTTTCAGGCCGACATCGCCGGTGTTCCCGTGGTTCGGCCCGTGATGCAGGAAACGACGGTGCTGGGAGCGGCCCTTCTCGCCGGGATAGGCGCAGGGGTGTGGAGCAACGCGCAACAAGCCCAGGAGATCGCACGGCTCGACCGCGTGTTCGAACCGGCCATGGGAGAGGAACAGAGGCAGGCATTGCGGAACGGCTGGAGACGTGCAGTAGCGGCAGCAACTCAGTTCTGAGTTGCGTCGGTTCCACCGCTGGCACTTGCTTGGACGGGCGGAACGGGTCGTGCAAACAAATCCCAGATCTGGCCTGCAACCTCTTCCAGACGGACGAGGTCCCCGTCATTCTGCACGACCATCGCCGCGTCCTTGATGCGCTCTTCGTCGGGCAACTGTGAACTGATTCTCCGGGCTATCGCTTCCGGGCCCAGGCCTTTTGCCGCGAGACGCGCTTCCACGATGCCTCGCGGCGCAGTGACGACAACCAGTGCGTCAAACCAATCCATGATGCCCCATTCCGCGATCAGTGCCGCGTCAACCACGACCAGGGGCAGCGCAGCGTCGAGGCGCGCACGGTTGAGTTCTTCGCGGAGTTGTTCCAGCAGGGGCGGATGAACAATGGCGTTCAATCGCGCGAGTGCCGCCGCGTCTCCGAACACCAAATCACCGAGTTTCTTTCGGTCGATCGTCCCGTTTTCGCCAAAAATGCTCGTTCCAAACGCATCCTCCAGAGCCGAACGGACCTTCGTGTTCGTTTCAAGAACAACGTGGCCGACTTTGTCAGCATCTATCAAGCGTGCACCACGCCTCCCGAGGAACTTCGCCAACGTGCTTTTCCCCGTCCCGGTTCCCCCGGTGAGACCCAGGGCCGGTGTCATCGCGCTTCGCATCGGATTTTCCATCTCTCGTGCATCCACAGGTACTGGTCAGGGTGGCGCCGGATGATGCTCTCCAACATGCGCACCCAGCGTCTGACGAGATCACCCGCGCTGTGCACCGGTTCCTCACCGTCCCACACCAGTTCAGTCGTCACAGCGTATTCCGGCGTCGCGGTGTTCTGATTCGTCCGTATCGCCCATACGGCGACCATTGGCACACCCGTGCGCATGGCGTAATCGAACAGGCCGGACGCAAACGGGGTTGGTCGGTCCAGAAATGTTGCGGAGACCGCATGCCGGGCGGGCCACTGATCCACCGCAGTTCCGACGAGTTCACCGCACCTGAGGGCGCGAGCGATCGGAAAAAGCGACTTTTCCCGCGCGTGCGGGATGACGCCCCAGCCTGCCCGAAGGCGATGCACGAGGGCGGCAACCCCGGGGTTCGTTGGTGTCGCGACAATAAGGTGGAGTCTGCCTCCCCTCGTTGCAATCGCCGCTCCAGCCGCCTCCCAGTTTCCGATATGGCCGGAAATGACGATCGCGGGAAGTTTCTTCGCGAGGATCGGTCCCAGAACGTCCGGAGAAGTCCATACGAAATCCGGCTGCCGTTCAGGCATCCGTATCGAGTCAACCAAGGCCACCGCGGCGTGCCGGAACGACGCGCGGGCGATTCCGATGGCGGCTTTTCCATCAATTTCGGGAAACGCCCGCGCCACATTGGCACATGCCACTCGGCGTTGCCTCGAGAACACGTGCCATCCGGCATTGGAGATCCTGCTCGCCCATTTTTCGACGTCTGCCGGCGGCGCCGCCTTTATCCGCGTCACGAGATACCTCGCCACCAGGCCTTCAATACGTTTCGTTGACATGCTCATCGAGAGGTTCGTCGGAACTCGCACTGTCCCGGTCTTCCCTTTTCCAGCGCGCCAATGTGCGCCGGTTGCGCCACCATCGTACTCCAAGGGCAAGGAAGAACAGCCCAGGGATGAGAATCGACCAGATCCACATATCATCAGCCAATCCGACAAGTGCGTACGAATGCCGCGCCGATCGTAGCCATTCGCGTTCAAACGACGCACTGTCCGAACCCGTCACTCGTTCAAACGCCTCATCAAAAGGGTGTGAGGCAAGAGACCGAAGCAGCAACGCCAGCGCCCTTTCGCCGTGGCGTTTCTCAAACCACCGAATCGCCGCGAAACTTACGGCGTAGGCAAGCGCGGCCTGATCCCGTTCGAAGGAAAGCACACGTTCTACGGAATGCAACGGCAACAATCGGTTCGCCAGCGCCGACCTCGCCAGACGAACGCTGTACGCGATACTCCACTCGTCGGAAAGCCGCATGGCAATCCCTTCGTCGAACCACCGCGGAACGGGGCCCCGGGAAAGAGCATGCAACGCAAGATGCGCGACCTCATGACAGGCCGCTTCCGCCATGGGTTTTTCTTCCGAGAGCCCGGAAATGATCACCAGCCCTTCGCCGGGAACCGCTGCGGCAGCTCCCCAGTCCGGAACGAGCCCCCGCGTCAGCCCGGCGAATTCCGCGGCGGAAGATGCGAGAAGCACGTGGATTTCAAACGGGAACGACGTGTCCGCAAGGGCGTAGAAACGTGTTCTCGCCATCTGGACGATAGCCGCCGCGCGCTCCGCGGACGCGCGCATGTGCGGCCTGTGTTCAATGACGAGGCCGCCTCCGAACCGGGTGACCTCCCAGTTCCCTGCGGCACGCCCCTGGGCCGGAACCAGAGCGGGTGCACCCGTTGCGACGAAAATCGTTGCACACAGGAAGAGCACGGAAACATAGCCCGCTCGCAGGCGGGTACGGTCCGCGTGTGTCTGCAGCCTTCCAACCATCAGGAACCCTCAACGGCTTCCCAGACGGATTCCAGTCGTTCCGCTCCGGCCAACCCTTCGTACTCGACGTGAAGTGCGGCCGCACCTGCCGCGAACCCCATCGCTGGTTCAAGCGTATGCCACTGAATCCATCCTAGCGCCAGTCCGGCAAGAAAGACATCACCACACCCGACGGTGTCAACTATCCGCGAGACATCCGGCGCGGGTACTTCGTACGTCATGCGAGCCTCTCGCCCGTGTCTCACCACGCGTTCAGCGCCCACCGCCCCCTTTTCCGCACGGGTAATCACTACCGCGTCCGGCCCCAAGGACAGAAGATCGCGGCAGAATGCGACACATGTTCTGGCGTCTTCGAGGGCGTGCCCGGCGAGTGCTCCCGCTTCAGACTCATTCATCTGGACTACCGTTCCGTGCTGAAACCACGCGGCCCAGTCCGTCCGTCTGCGAGGTTCTCTGCGGCCATCCGGATTGGTATGCAGCGCAAGCGTGTGGTAATCCATGATGATCGGGCCCCGGCATTCCTCGGCGATCCAACGGAATGTGTCATACTCCATTTCCGCCCCTGTGATGAAATTCACGACTACGCAGTCCGCTTCGCGAACACAATGGAGGTCTGCTTTTCCGAGCGCGGGGAGTCTGCCCGTTACCCGCTCCCAACGCTCATTATCACTGGTGAACGTGATGAAGGAATGCTGGGTTTGCGCCTGAACCACGCGGACATGTTCAAGTTCGCAACCGGCTGCCCTGAGTGCGTTTTCCCCTTCTGTGGCGCTGTCGAACCCGAAATTGGAAACGGGAACGATGCGATGGCCGCGTCTCCGGGAGAGAACCGCAAGAGGAACCGCCGTGAAGAGGACCCCGCCGAGCGAATCCACGGTGCTCCCGTCCGGCATATATTTCGTATCGCACGCGGGGAAACCGATCACAACGATTGTTTTCCCGTGGGCGCTGTTGCGGGATCCAGACATTCCTTCCACCTCAGTCATGCCGCACAACACCGGACTCGCGCGATGTGTGGTAACCACCTGATCCGTGACGGTTTTTGTGAATCGCCCACCGAAACGAACCACTTACCTATCCGCCGAACGCAATCGGGAACGCGCCGGATTTTGCCAAAGCAGGAGAGTGGGCTGAATGAAATGATAAGGTAACGCCGACCGTCGTCTGGCGCGCAGCCGGCGACCTTGATCATTGTCCCGCCGCGGCAGCCCGGAGTATTTTTGTGTCATGCGTTTTTCTTGCATCCAGTCCTACGTGGATATTCCCCAGATGGCCAACACGGCGATCACCGTCGGGTCGTACGACGGTGTTCACTCTGGTCATCGGGCTATGATCGCGCAGTTGTGCGCATCCGCGCGCGAACGCGGCCTTGATTCGATTCTGGTAACGTTCGAACCGCACCACCGGATTTACTTCCGCCGCGAAACGAAGCCTTTTCTTCTGACAACAACGTCGGAAAAGCGCGCCCTTTTGCAGGAAACGTGCCTGGACGGCGTAATAGTGCTCCCCTTTTCGGCAGAGCTTGCGGCGCTTTCGGCGCGGGATTTCATCGAAGGCATCCTTGTGGAGAAACTTGGCGCACGGCTGTTGCTCGTGGGGCATGACCAGGCTTTCGGGAAGGACCAGTGCACCGGTCGGGACGCAATCACGGCATGCGCCGCTCCTCTTGGAGTGGAGGTTCTTTCGCCTGCTCCCGTCTCGTCAGATGGGCGGGTGGTATCCAGCACGCGAATCAGAGGCATGATACGCACGGGGAGCATAGCTCCCGCGAACCGCCTCCTCGGCGCGCTGTATCTGGTCTCCGGGAAAGTGGTTCACGGTCGGGAACGCGGCCGTTCCCTGGGCTATCCCACGGCCAATCTTTTGATCGAGGATCCCTTCAAGTTGCTCCCCGGCGACGGGATCTACGCCGTTTTCGCGTCCTGCGGCGGGTCCACGTTCAGAGGAATGGGGTACATAGGCACTCGGCCGACCTTCGGGGAGACGGACCCGGTTGTGGAGATCGCACTTCTGGACACGAATGCTGATCTTTACGGGCAGGAGCTGCAGGTTCGGTTCGTGGAACGCGTCCGGGCGGATCACCGTTTCCCGAATACGGACGCACTTCTGGCTCAGATCAGACGCGACGAGCAAGCAATTCGGAGCATTCTCGCCGCACACGGTAACTCGGTAGCATGAACTTCAATGGGCTTTGTGGACTGGCGCCGCGGCCCAAACTGGTATTACGGGAACTTCCACCTGACTCTTTGAGGAGTTAGACGTTGAATCCATGGAAGGTTTGACAACGTGGACACCGTCTGGGGTTTCCTATCGTCGCTGAGTGAGCCTGCGGCGCGACTGACTCTTGCTGTGCTTGCGAGCAGTGTCATAGGATGGGAACGCGAAATCGGCGGGCATCCGGCAGGACTGAGAACGAACATCATGGTCGCCCTTGGCGCAGCCATCTTCACCCTCTTGTCCCAAGATATCGTCGCGAAGGGGACCGGCGATCCCACACGGGTGATCGCCGGAGTAGCGCAGGGAATCGGTTTCCTTGGTGCGGGAACGATTTTTCTCGATGCGAACCGAATCAAGGGTCTCACCTCGGCAGCGACCATCTGGGTGATGGGTGGACTCGGCATCGCCTGGGGAGCAGGGTCCTATCCTACCGCGATTCTCGGAACACTGGCCGCGTTTGTAGTGCTGAGAACCATCAAGCGACTGGAAATGGTAGCCGCGGAAAGGCTTCGAAACCGGGCCGACCGACGGGACACGCTGTAGCGGATACCGCACAGGGAGGGAAAACGCGTGCACTTTTTGGCGGAGGGTACCCCGACCGACATGGCCCCGTTCGCCGAACGGACGGCCTGGGAGCCAGGATTCGACAGCGGGCTGCAATGGTGCGAAGCGCGGGACATCGAACGCGTTGTCGTGCACTGGCGGGATGATTGCCCTTCCGCAGAAGACGTCCGACTCGAGTACTGGAAGGGCCAGTGGCCGGAAAAACGCGTGCCGAAGGGGCAGGTGACGGGAGGAGGATTTCCCGGGTGGATGGCCGAGGACGACTGGTTCAACGGACGATGGCAGCCTGCGGACACGGTTCTCACAGTTGCCGAGAAACGATGGGTTTTCACGTTCAACCCGCTCAATGTGCGCGAATTTGCGGGAATAAGGGATTTCGCGGCTCTATTCAGGCACACGCTGCGTATTCGCCTCGTTTCCGACACGAATATGCCCGCAATAAGTTCCTGGGAGGCCTACACCGATTCAACGTGGTTCCACAGGGACATCGTCATAGAACGTGAAACGCCCGCGGAGTCAACAGACAAAGAGAGCACATGGGGTGTCGAGGTGTACAACGGACACCTCGCCAGCAGGAAACGCCCGCAGAAGTCCGTTGACGCAGCCGGCGAGAATTGTGCCGCAGTTTTGAGAAAACCGAGAACTGGTTCTGAACTGGTCCGTTTCGGTGTATGGACCGCCAGAAACGAAGACCTCACCACCCGCGACCGCACGATAGTTACGGTTCGCACAGGCGAAACGAACTTTTCGTTCGCGCCCAACGACCTTGACCAGGGGCCGATTTATCTCAAGGATTTTGGCGTTCTGGTCTCCGACACGCGGCACAAAGCAACGTTGCGGCAATTCCGGCGTATGCGGCCAGAAAGTAAGACATATTACGATCGTGTGTTCGAGATGCCCGAGCAAACACTGGCGCGCGCGTGGCAGGACATGCCGGCGAAAAGGTCCTTCTACTTCGTGTTGGGTGTTGAGGGGCGCAGGCAGCGTTTCGGCGTCGACCCGAATGGAGATGTGTTCCGTTCTCACGAAAGGCAGTGGTTTGAAAAGATGCCGGGGCGTGAAACGGAGCGGGTCAAAGAGGAACCGAACACCGTGAGGTGGTCCTTTGGTTTCCCTGCAGAACCGCCTACGCAGCGCCTGCCGTTGCGCGGTTACCTACCGGCGATGACGACGTCATGGGAAACCGACGGACTGCGGTATGAGCAGACGGCATTCGCCACTCTCCTCGATCGGTCGCTGGACGACACACCAATACGCGGAGATGACCCGGTTGTTGCTATCGTACTCGTGAAGGTCCACAACACCTCGAACGTGGAAAAGAACGGCACCCTCACTTTCCGGGTCGAAGCGGGCGACGCGCCGGCAAAATTGCAGCTTGATCGCCATGGCCACGTGAGAAATCAGCACGGCAAACTCCGGGGTGTGATCACGCCCCGGAAGGGCAGGCTTTCCGGAACGACAGACGGGGTCCACTATTCGGTGCATCTACGGCCTTCGGAATGCACTACTATCGCGTTCAAGCTTCCATTTTTCGGACTGAATGAGGAGGAACTCGGTCTGCTGGAAGCGATCCAGCCACAGCGCGCGTTGCAGGGGGTTATCGACTACTGGGAACGGAGAATCGCCGCTGGAACGCGGATTGTGACACCTGAGCCCCTCATCAATGACTCTTACAGGGCACACACCACACACCTTCTGATCAACCACGAGCGTCACACCGCTTCCCCCGTTTCAGGAGGGCGCGAACTCGATATTGCGCGTGTCGGCTCCTTCCGGTACGGGGCGTACACGAACGAGTCGGTCATGCAGCTATCCGATCTTGACCGACGCGGCTACTCTCAGGAAGCTGCCAACGGGTACGAGCTGTTCCTCCATTTTCAGGGAACGGTTCCTCTCCCGGGCGATTTCACGTCGCATCGCGGTGTGTTGTACGGGGCCGGAGGCAGCGAACACGGGAACTACAACCAGAATCACGGATGGGCTCTCTGGGGACTTGCGGAGCACTACTTCCTCACACGAGATCGCGACTGGCTCCACCGTGTGGCGGGCAACATTGTGGAAGCATGCGACTGGATCATTGAACAACGCGAGCGAACAAAGCAGTTGGATGCTGAAGGCAAACCCGTTATCGAGTACGGTTTCCTGCCCGCAGGCGTCCTTGAGGACATCCAGGATTACTGGTACTGGCTATCCACCAACGCCTACACGTGGTGGGGCATGGACAGGGCCGCACAGGCATTGACGGACATACACCATCCGGAGAGTGACCGACTCCTTCACGAAGCAGCTCTTTTCAAAAACGACCTCGTCAGAGGTTTCACCGCCTCGCTGCAGCGATCCGCCGTGGTCCGGTTGCAGGATGGAACCGCAGTTCCCCATTTCCCTTCGCACCAACATCTGCGTGGTCGCTCGTACGGCTGGATCCGGGAGACTCTCGAAGGCGCAATTCATCTACTGCGGTGCAAACTTATTCCTCCCGAGTCTCAGATGGGCACATGGGTGATGAAGGATTACGAGGACAATCTCTACCTGTCGGAACAGTTTGGTTACAGCGGAGCAAGCCTTCCGGATCGTGAACGGTACTGGTTCAGCCGCGGTGGATTCAGCCAGCAGCCCAATCTGTTGTGCAGCCCGCTACCCTATCTCTTTCGAAATGAGATCAAACATTACCTCAGGGCATACTTCAATGCATTCGCCGCGGGATTCCACGCCGACACAAGGATGACTACCGAGCATCCGTTGCCCCATCTCGGTGATTGGGCAGGCGACCATTTTAAAACCTCTGACGAGGCACAAAGCGCATACTGGCTTCGTCTCATGTTTATTTACGAAGAGGCGGAAACCCTTTATTTTGGCTACGCGCTCCCGCGTTACTGGCTCAGACCCGGTAGCCGTGTTTCGATCGACCGTGCCCGTACTTACTTCGGAGAAACGGGCGTATCATACGAAGTGAGCGACACCGGGAGAGTAATCGTCGCAAGGATAACGCCTCCAACGCGCACACCGCCGTCGAACATCCGTATCCGTTTCCGCCATGCGGAAGCGAAGCCCATACGTTCTGTTCGCGTGAATGGCGCGCAATGGGAGGATTTTGACCGCGAGTTTGTGCACGTGCCCGCCACGGCCTCCCCTCTGGAGGTTGTTGCGTCCTTTAGCGGCCCCGCGAAGCGGTGAATACAGAACTCATCGTTGGAGATCTGGTTTGCAGAATCCGAACAACGTGTTGCCGATCAGCAATGCCTTGGAAACGTGCATGGCAAAACGCCGGAACCTGGAACAGGTTTTCGAGGCGCTCGAAGATGGCATCGTGGCAGTCACGAAGGATGGCAAGATTTTTCACATGAATACCGCCGCGACCAGGCTGCTTGGCGGCAATTTGAGATCGCGTGCTGGCAAGAACATTGACGAGATTCTTTCGGAGCGTTGCGGCAGAGAGGTCCGGCTGGTGCAGCGAGCAATCGGTTCCAGGAAGCCATCTCCGCCGGAACGATTTCAGCTCAAGGCTGGTGAGAACGATTCGTTCTCGGTGATTGCACGCGTGCAACTGCTTTCCGACGGGACGGGACTTCTCGGTGCGGTAGTCGTATTGCGAGATGAAACGGAGATCTCGCGCCTCAGGGCACATCTCGAGGGCACGAGAGGTCTTGAAGATGTCGTCGGCGCAAGCGAACCTATGCAGCAGGTATTTCAGCTTGTCCGCGAGGTGGCCCGTACCGACGCCACAGTGCTCATTCAGGGCGAGACGGGTACCGGCAAAGAGCTCGTGGCAAGGGCTATCCACCAACTGAGCCGTCGCGCGGACAGACCGCTGATAACTGTCAACTGCGCAGCACTGCCGGAAGGGTTGCTGGAAAGCGAGCTGTTCGGCCACGTCAAAGGTGCGTTCACCGGCGCGTTGGGCGACCGTGTGGGAAGATTCGAAGCTGCGGACGGTGGCACGTTGTTCCTCGACGAGGTTGCAGAAATTCCCCCGGTGATACAGGTGAAGCTGCTCAGAGTCCTCCAGGAGCGCGTGTTCGAGCGGGTGGGCGAGAACAAGCCGCGGCGGACGGATGCACGACTCATTTCAGCAACGAACAAGAACTTGAGTGAAATGGTTTCGGAAGGCAGATTCCGGGAGGATCTGTTTTATCGGCTCAACGTCTTCCCGATCCGCGTCCCGTCGCTCAGGGAAAGGGTTGACGACATACCCCTGCTTGTACACCGGCTTCTTTCGAGAATTGCTGACCGACACGGAGGCGCAGTGCCCGGCATCACCGACGATGTACTCCGGCTTTTCCGTTCGTACCGATGGCCGGGCAACGTCCGGGAGTTACAGGCCGCGCTGGAGTACGCAATGATACGCAGTCAAGGAGCGACAATTGACGTGCATCATCTCCCTCCATCAATCGTGCAACCTTCAGAGCTTGCGGTTGCTCGAAACTGCATTCTCGACGAACAGGCAATCCGAATGGCGCTGGAAAAACATCATTACAACCGCACCGCGGCGGCGAAAGAACTGGGCATAAGCCGGATAACGCTTTGGAGGCGGATGCGGGATTGGGGCATCCCGCCGCGCACTGGAGCGAATGCGAATCACTTGCGACGGGCACAGGAGACTGCGGGCGGGAGTAAGGCCCCGGGGTCGGAACAAACGTCGCCGGTATACCGGTAGTAATCATGACCAGAGACCTGTTGCATGTTCCCGAATAATGAGAGGTGTGAGCCGGATGACAAGTTACGCAATCAAGGCCGAGATGAAAACTTCCTTCGTGCAGGCTGTTGCTGCCACGAAGGCAGCGCTCGCGACGGAAGGGTTCGGTATTCTCACGGAAATTGACGTCCAGGCAACGATGAAAGCGAAACTTGGGAAGGACATGTTGCCCTACGTGATTCTCGGAGCCTGCAACCCGCCCCATGCATTCAATGTCATCTCAGCGGAACCCGATATAGGTTTGATGTTGCCGTGTAACGTAATCGTATATGAACGGCCGGATGGGGCGGTCGTAGTCGCGGCCATCAATCCCGAAGTGGCGATGCAGCCTGCGGGGAACGACGAATTGAGACCGGCTGCGGCAATCGTGCGTCAACGGCTCGAACGGGTTGTTCGCGCCGTGGAAGGCACCGGGATCCGCAGGGGGCAGAACGGGTGACCCATCCGGAACTTCTGAAACGCGTAATCGGTGTCATCGTTGGTGCCGTACTCGGGTTCGCGTACTACAAATTCGTGGGTTGTTCGACCGGTGCGTGCCCGATTACGTCAAACCCGTGGATCAGCACCATATACGGCGGAGTCCTCGGTCTGCTCATCACGCTTTGACCGCGCGGGACTGGCGACAGAGATCCGTGGGCTGCCCGCGCGCGGCGGCTTTTTCGAACTTTCCTCAACAGAGAAGGGGACTATCAGGATCGGAATGAGCGACGTCGCCGAACCACTCGCGGACTTGACGAAGCTTTTCGGCTGGAACGGATTGACTTGCCAGATCCCTGCTCACTGGGATGTTACAAGCGTTTCCGGATCGGCAAAAAGCGGGTATTTCGCCTTCGATGACGAACAGGACCGGCGCCTGGAAATCAAGTACGAGCGCGCCGGCCGGATGAGGAAACCTGATCTCGAAAGAACGCTGTCAGGATACTTCGCAGCGCTGAAAAAAAAGGCGAAGTCAAATCAGGAGTTGCGTCTGGACGACGGTGTCCGCGTTCCCGGCGTTCAAACAATGCCACGTGAGTACGAAATTCGTTCGTACGGCTGGGAGGCGGATGCCATCACGCGGGGGCTGATCTGGCATTGCTCAACGTGTCATCGAATTGTGATCGCTGAATGCCGCGCCAGAAAAAACCGCGTCAATACGAAGGAGATGGCGCAAGTACTGACCTCCATCCGTTGCCATTGCGAAGGCGATAGGGCCCCGTGGGCAGTGTTCGATTTCGAGGTTTTTGTGCCCCGGGAGTTTGATCTGGGCATATCGCGCCTGCAAGCAGGCCTGATTTCGTTCAGTTTTTCGGCGAAGAAGCGTCACCTGGTCGTAGATCGGCTTGGTATGGGCCAGGTAGTCATGAAGCATTCGTCTCTTGATGCGTATGTTCGCGACGTCCATTATAAGAAGCTGCGAAAGATCCGACTGCGTTTTCAGCCGGTTGACTGGAACGGCCATAAGGGTTTTCGCTTTGAAGGTGAGCACAGGCGCGTGTACGACTGGTTACCGGCCCTGGGCGCGAGAATTCGGGCATGGCGCGTCTCGGACCACATAGCCGGATTGGCGTGGTTCGAAGAACCCACCAACAGAATCTACATAATCCGGGCGGAAGGCCCTGATTGCGCGGAACTCGCGGAAAAAGTGGCCGCGTCAGCGCGGAGCCGGATTGCCGGACAGGTTTCGGGAAACAGGTAAGCCGCTTGCTTTGGGTGGAGAAGCGCGCACAACCTTCTCCACCCAAAGCAGGTGCGTGAAAACGCGGATTTCACAGGTTTCGTTTGAGGAATTCGAACGCTCCCTTGCCCCAGAACTGATGCTCACCGTCGAACACCTCATGCCCGATTTTGTCCGGGGCACCCAGTACTTCCCACGCACGCTTTGCCTTACGGAACGCGAGACGCGCAGCTTCGATGGGAAAAATGGAGTCCTTTGTTCCACTCTCGGCGAAAAGCGCTCGGGGCGCTACCAACGCCGCAAGGTCGTACATTTCCGCGTAACGGATGATCCGGGGGATGAAGTTGTCACAGCAATGATCCATTGCCATTATGCTATCCCGGAACGTGCAAAGGTACCCACTGACCACGGCCGCCTTGAACCTCCTGTCAACCGCCGCGGTATAGAGCGTTGTGGTGCCGCCTCCCGATATACCCATCACCCCGATACGCCCCGGATCTACTTCCGGGCGCGCAAGAAGGTAATCCAGCGCTCTCCGGGCATCCCAGACTCTGAGCCCGATCATCGTCAATCCGAGCATGAGCGCGTTCATGGAGGGTTCATTGCACCCGCGACAACGCGGGTCCGGTGAATTCCTCTCGCCAAATGCCAGTTGTTCAATTGCCAGCGCAACATACCCGTGACGCACGGCTTGGATCGCAAAATCCGCCTGGTAGCCGCCGATCTCCTGGCGCGGTTCCCCCTTGTCATCGAAACCGACGATCGTGTTCTTCCCGGGCCCATGCCCGGGCAGACACACGATCGCGGGGATTTTCCCACTGGTTGGCTTCTTCGGACGTAACAGGTAGGCCGGCACGGACATGAACGGCCGCGTGTTGAAAATGACGCGCTCGCGTACGTAATCGGGGAACTCCACAATCTCCGACACCTCAGGCGAAAGCGGTTCCTTCGTGGCAGGAAACCCTCCGAGCAGTTCCACAAACTTCCTGCGGAGACTGCGCTCCCACCGCGCATGTTCTGACGGATTGGTGGCTGAGTACGTGTACAAGGGGGTGATCGACTTGTACATCTCCCGAAAAAACACCATCGGATCGAAAACTCTCGGAATAGCTCCTTTTCGCGGCTGCATAGCTGCTACCTTTCGATTTCGGTGAAACACAACTGACGGGAACGTCTGATCAGATGGCCGGTTTCCGCACGCCTTCCCAGACCTTGTCGTGCTCAAGTGCTCGTACGGCAAAAGCCCCTTGCGAACGATGCTATGAACCGCTCAACGAATCGAATCGCCATTCATCTGCGGGCGTGAAGCAACCAGGATCGAACTCACAGGCTCGACCGTACGGGGCTTCCACCACGCTGTCTGTCGAGACGCGCCCGTCACGTATTCTGAGCGCCGCAAACCCGCGTTTGTGGCGGTGAAAGAGATCACCGTGTGCATCAAGAACAGCATTCTGAATACTCTCCGGGAAGGCTGCCATACCGCGGAAGTAATGGTGCCCGTTGCGTTCCGGGTTGCTGATACCGAGGGCAGACAGACTTGCGAGATCTTGCTGCAACGCCACGGGCGGTACATTGGAAAGGTCCTCGGCGCTGATGACAAACGGAACGCCTTTGCGCTTCTCGTTCAGAAAACGAATAAGGCAGGCGTTCGCGATGCCTTTGAACACACCTTTGCAATTCTTGAAGCTCGTGCCACGGTACCCACATTCAATCGCTCTCGGCAGGCTGTCCAAAGTCGCGTCGGATTCGTCTATGATTATGGAAGGACGCTCCTTCCAGTCTGCAAAAGCGGTCTTCACTGTGTCACCAAGCGAGACATCGCGATGCAGGGGCTGTTCGACAAACAACATGTTCTGCAGAAACCCCTGAAGAGTGGGACGCTCCGCCAGGACCTGCCAGAACTCCTGAAAGGTTTCCACCGCGTGGTAATTCTCGTTCCCATCGAGGGTGAAACGGACATTGCCGGGAGCCCATGCGCGTACGACTGAAAAGATTCTTTCGATACGTGCGACGTCAGCCTCGCATTCTCCCGAGAGTTTTATCTTCAGTTGTCTGATGCCGTACTCGCGAATACATTCTTCCAACGAATGCGGCAGCCCATCATTCAGCGCTTCCCCCTGAATGATGTCACTCTCCGTTAGCGGATCCGCCAATCCCACGGTGTGCCGAACAACGATGTGCCGTAACGGGCAGGCTGGCAGGAACTCGCCCGGGAGACGCCCGTGGAGTTCCGCGTGCATCTCCTCCAGCGCTACACCAAACCCGTTTGCCACCAAGACCTGATAGAACGGCACCCGCTTCGCCCTGCAATATGCTTCAATTAGCGCGCGCTCAACCAGCGATACGCCAAAGCCCCAGAGAAGCGGCGGAAAGTTCGTCCCAGTCGCCCATTCTGCCTGCGCACCGTAAAGGGCGCGCCAGAATCCGAAAACGGTGGGCGCCTGTTCCATCTGCGTCGCCAGGCGGCAGGCTGAACGAATAACCGTCAACATGTCGGCGATCTCGTCTTCGTACGCAGCGTCGGGGTTTTTCGTGAACCACTTCTGCGAGAGGCCGTCCGCAGAGATGCCGGCGCTTTTCACGCCGTCAATCGTTGCGAAGACGCGAACGAACAGATGAGGTATCGCGGTCAACGTCGCAATGCCGTAGCGGAATGGCATTCGCGTATGCATGTTGATGATGTGGAGGTCCGTGCCGTCAACACGTATTGACATTCGGATAACCCCGCGGGGTGGAAAGCCTCACGAATCGAGCATTTCGAGGGCAGAAGTTCACCAATTTCCGCCCGAAGATCAACCCCGAATGATGTCAAAGCACGCGACACCTTGGCGTTCGTTCGGACGACATCTCACCTTTGTTACCGAACCATTGATGAATCGGAGAGGCAGAAGCGGACAATGCTCATTGATACTCATGCACATCTCGACTTCAAGGACTTCGAAAAGGATCTCGATGAAACAGTGCGCCGGGCAACCGATGCGGGTGTCGGGATTATTGTCAATCCGGGGACAAATGTGTCCAGCAGCCGAAAAGCAGTCGCGATCGCAGAGCGCTTCCACTGCGTGTACGCCGCTGCAGGGATACACGCGCACGACGTTGCGAATTACTTGGAAGAAAGCATCGACGCAATAGCCGACATCGCGCAACACCCCAAGGTGGTGGCAATCGGCGAATGCGGGCTCGATTTCTTCAGAGACTATGCCCCACGGGGAAAGCAGTTGGAAGTCTTCCGCGATCAGATTCGTCTCGCGTTACGCCTCAAAAAGCCTCTCGTGGTGCACTCCCGAGGAGCGGAGGAAGAGACCCTTCAAGTTCTGACCGAGGAGAAGGCGGAGCTGGTGGGCGGTGTCCTTCACTGTTTCGGCGGGTCACCTGACCAGGCTCTGCGTGCACAAAAAATGGGATTTGCCGTTGGCGTCGGGGGCACACTCACCTACTCACGTTCGGACCGGAGGGATTTCGTCGCCAACGTGGATATTCACAGTATCGTTCTCGAAACCGACGCTCCCTTCCTGCCTCCACAACCCCACCGAGGCAAAAGGAATGAGCCAGCGTGGTTACCGCTTGTCGCCGAAAGGCTGGCAGAGACGAGGTCACTCCCGTTGGATGAGGTGCACCGGATCACGTCCAGTACCGCGGAGGCGCTGTTCAGGATCGGGAGAGCGGGTTTTTGGCGCGCCTCATCTTCCTCCACTACGGACCCGGTCTCGCGATGACCGGTCATTGAGCTCCTCAGAGCAAACGTTGACACGAGGGGAGTGGAAGAGCAACGGCTTTGCAGGCAAGCGCTTGAGGGGACCAGATCTTCTGCAGAATGCGGCCAGCTGCAAGCGCCAGACAAGGCGGAGGATGTGGGGAAACCTTGTCGGGTGCCAACAAATCCCCCGCGCACGTCGGCGAGCACAACGGTCAAGAAGCGGCGCGTGGTTTTGTCCCCGGCGCGTGCCCTGCCTATTTTACGTTGCCGGAACGGGCTTCGGCAATTTGGCTGAGGACTCCCTTATCGCCGAGTTCGCCGTTGTTATTTTGGGCCCGTTGAACCGCGATTGCCGGCGAGGTGAAACACCGTGCGCGTAACTTCGTGTTTGAAACTTCTTGCCACCGCCTTCATCGGCCTGTCCTTCTTCGAACACACTCCCGCAGTTGAGCTCCTCCCGACCTTTGTGGACATCACCGCGCAGGCAGGCATCACGTTTCGACATACTTTCGGCGACCGTCACATGTCAAACATTGTCGAGGCGACAGGCTCCGGCGTTGCGCTGCTGGATTACAACAACGACGGATTTCTGGACATGTATTTCGTAAACGGTTGCTACCTTCCCGGCGTAAGCGAAGAGTGTTCAGGGAATTGCCCGGAGAAGAGTGCGAGGAACGCGCTTTACCGGAACAACGGAGACGGCGCGTTCACCGATGTGACAGAGGAAGCGGGGGTAGCCGATACTGGCGGCTACGGGATGGCAGCCCTTGCCGCGGACTTCGACAACGACGGTTGGACGGACCTCTACATCACGAATTACGGCCGGAACACTCTGTACCGGAACAACAGGGATGGCACGTTCCGTGATGTCACTACAGCAGCGGGCGTCGGTGACACCCTCTGGAGTGTCGGCGCAACCGCCCTGGACTTTGACAACGATGGTTTTTTGGACATCTACGTCGGGAACTACCTCGACTTTGATCCGGCGTACCGTCTTTATTACGCGGCTGACGAATTCCCCGGCCCGCTTTCTTACCCGGGGCTCCCGGATCGGTTGTACCGGAACCGAGGTGACGGAACCTTCGTTGATGTGACTTCCCGCGTCGGCGTGAAAAACAACGGACGCGCCATGGGTGTTCTTGCTGCGGATTACGATGACGACGGCTGGCCAGACATCTACGTTGCGAACGACGCAGGGGCGAATTTCCTGTATCGGAACGACCGAGGGCGGAGGTTCTCGGATCGTGCGTTACAGGCAGGAGTCGCGTTCTCAGAAAGCGGAAGCGAGACGTCTTCCATGGGGGCGAGTTTCGGTGATTACGACAACGACGGGGATTTTGACATCCTTGTCCCCGACATGCGATACAAAAGCCTGTACAGCAACCTGGGCAACGGACGTTTTCGAGACGTCACATTCAGCTCCAAAATCGCGGTGATCTCGGGTCAATACGTCACCTGGGGAGGCACTTTTTTTGACTATGATCACGACGGGTGGTTGGACGTATACTTCGCGAACGGAGATGCACACACGCTCGGTTATTCCCAAGAGGACTGTCTCCTCAGAAACGTGCCGGGGAGAAACGGCGAACGAGTTTTCGAGGACATGTGGAAAGGATCGGGGGCATTTTTCAGGACCAAGGCGAACAGCCGGGGAATGGCAGTTGGCGACATTGACAACGACGGGGACCTGGACATCGTCGTGGTGAACATCGACAGAGCGTCAACCCTGTTACGCAACGATCAGCCTGCAGGAACTCCAAATCACTGGTTGATGATTACCCTGAAGGGAACTCGAAGCAATCGGGATGGAATTGGAGCCAAAGTGACTGTGCGCACCGGCAGCTTCGTGCAGGTGCGACAGAGAATGGCGGGAGACAACTATCTTTCCACGAACGGCCCTCGCCTGCATTTTGGCCTCGGCCGGAACGACAGGATAGACGAGATCACCGTGCGTTGGCCCGGCGGAGTAATCCAGAGAGTAGTGCCCACCGGCGTGGATCGCGTTATCACCATCGCGGAACCCGCTGGAGTGCCGCGCAGCGGAAGGGGACGTTGATGGTGCCATTCAATCGCCATTTGGCAACGTTCGTCAATTCCTGCGTGTTCGTAACGCTGCTACCGGCATGCACACCGAAGCAGACAACGGGTATTGACGCTGAGACACGCCTGGTGCTGGTGTTCACGCAGGTTCCCGTGCGGGGAATGAGGGAAATTGCTTCGCGCGCACCCCATCCCCCCGATTTCCCGGTCGGAACCCGAATTGTCCGGTGGGATAGCCAGAACCCTTCCCGCGTGGAGGTTCTTTCGGAAGGCTTCGCTGTCGCCGCAGACCCATGCGTTTCCTTTTCCGGGGACTCCCTGCTCTTCGCGGGGAAAAGGAGCCCGCGTGACCCATGGAACATCTGGGTTATGCCATTGTCGAGTCGTACCCCGACGCAGGTGACGCAGGGGCTGGGACACTGCCGTTCACCCATCTTCCTGCCGCTGAGTGCGATCACGGGCCCGGAATTCATTGACAAGGTTCGTTGGATTTCCTTCACCAGCACGGTTGATTCGATACCCGATGTCACCGGCACCGGCTTCGCGCCAACGCTGTACTGCCGTTCCCTCAACAGGGTAGAAAGCAACGCATCCATCCAGACCCCGGGGATCGTCACATGGCGTTCCACGTTCAACCTTACCCGTACATTCACCCCAACCATTCTCGCTGACGGGCGCATCGCATTCGCCTGCTTTCTGCAACAGGGGGATTCCGCGAACGCTTCCGCATTCATGACCGTCAACTGGGAAGGGACAGACCCCAACCCCTTCCTGGGCCCCGCAACGGACGGTACGCTGATGTCTATGGGGACGGAGTCGCCCGACCGGTCGTTTGTGTTCGTAGAAGGCTCGGTGGAAGCGCCTCTTGCCTCGGGGAGACTGGTGCGCGTGTGGATGCGCAGGCCCATGTTCACACGCGAGCGGTTGTCCACGTCACCCGGACATTACGCCTTCCCAACCGCGCTCCCGGACGGACGTTTGATTGTCTCGTATGCCGGGCAACTTCCCGATTTCGGCATTTTCCAGTTCGACGCTCAGCACGGAGCCCCGGGGAAAACGCTTTACGACGCACGCGGATGGGCTGATGTTCAGGCGGCGCCAGTAGTGCAACGACCGGAACCATTGGGGCGCATCACGATGATTGTGGACGACAAGCCCTCAGGGGACCTGCACTGTCTCAACGTGTACGATTCCCAGCTGGAGGAGCTGTGCCAGCTGCCGAGAGGTACCATCCGCGCAGTTCGCGTAATCGAAGGCACGCCTGTTCCAGCGGGCGAAGGTGGCGCGAGTGCTCTGGTTCCCCGTGTACGAAGTCGCATCGTCGGTGAGGGCGTTGTGGAAGAGGACGGATCCTTCAACCTGGTTGTCCCGGGATCGACGCCGTTGCGTTTCCAGCTTCTGGACAGCTCGGGTATGGCGCGCGCCACAATGCACAACTGGATGTGGCTTCACCGACGCGACCAGCGGGGTTGCATAGGTTGCCACGAAAACCCCGAGTTGGCGCCAGAAAACCGGTCCACTCAGGCACTGCTCCGGGTGAGAGCGGACACCCTCCTCAAGCCGCCGGCCAAACGGGAGTCGTTTTCGTTTCGTGGGGATATCTACCCAGTTCTGCGGCATTCGTGTCTGCCCTGCCATTCGGGATCGCGCGGTTCAGAATTCTCTATCAACGGCAATGATACCACAAGCTACCAGAAGCTGTTCGCAACACACCAACCCACAGGCCGCCGTTTCGTGGAGAAGGGGGCGGCGCGGTCCAGCGTTCTCATCTGGGCGGTCCGCGGGAAGGTGTCGGATACCACTTCCGGCACCGTGCGCAGCATGCCGCCTCAAATGGCGCTGCCGCGATCTGAAATCGATTTGCTGACCGCCTGGGTAGATCTTGGCGCCCCGTTCTGAGAACGAGCTTGGAGGGTATCCTACGGTGCGTGCACCCACAAGTTCAAGATGGCGCGTGACCTCGGTGCTGGGATTTGCGGCGGTGGTCTGCATCGCCGCGGCGAATGTGAGTCACGTTCGCACAGACTCTGACTCGGGCTACACCACCACAGTCGACTCACGTTACAAATCGCCGATCAATCTGAAGTTGAGCAGCGACGGGCGTTTCGCGTATGTCGTGTGTGAGAAAAGTGGCGAATTGATCTGCGTCGATCTCAGGACGCGGCGTCCAGTAGCCTCCGCCCACGTGGGCGGCCACCCTTTTGATCTCGCAGTATCCCGCGACGGGACTCTGATTTTCGTCACTTGCCGCGAAACGGATTCCGTAGTGGTGATAGACTCTGGATCGTTTCGTGAACGCGATAGGTTCGCTGCAGGGTTCAATCCTCACGGGCTGGCAATCGATACAACCGGACACCGTCTGTTTGTTGCCAACATGGCCGCGGACAACCTTAGCATCGTTGATTCCCGCGCCGGAACTCTCCTGAGCACCATTGGTACGGGAAGGCAACCTTTCGATGTTGCGATCTCGCCGGATAATCGCCTCGCCGCAGTCACGAATCAGCTTTCTGACCGAATTCCCTTCCGCGCAACGCCGTTCTCGGAAATCACCATCGTTGATGTAGCCTCGGGGCGCGTTACCGCCCGTATGGAAACCCCGGGATGCGTTATCCATCAAGGCGTTACGTGGACACCGGACGGCAAGTGGATTCTCGCCGTTACGGAGATACCACGAAACCTTGTCCCGGAAACGCAGATGTATCAAGGGTGGATGGTCACCTACGCCCTCATGGTGGTCGAACCCCGCCGGGGAGGACGTGTCGGGCGGCTCCTCCTGGACGATGCAAATCTTTACTACGCTGACCCGTTTGACGTTGTTTGCTCGCCAGATGGGGAGACCATCTATATCAGTTCGTCTGGCGCCGATGTGGTGAACGTTCTCAGTTGGAGTGCGGTCACACGCACGTTGCGGATTCGGGAAGATCGAATCACCGTGAACGACGACTCCCTGGCGCTCTACGCGAGACATCTTGGTTTGAGTGGAGAGTACGTTGTCGCCCGTGTTCCATGTGGCACGAACCCCAAAGGTATGGCCCTCAATCACACCGGTGATACGCTCTACGTCGCCAATCGATTGTCTGACGCCGTCGGAATAATAGACACCCGACTCATGAAATGTGTCGGTGAGATTGCACTGGGAGGACCGACAGAAATCACCGAATTGAGGGAGGGCGAGCGTCTCTTCAATTACGCCAGCATCAGTTTCCAGAAACAGGTAAGCTGTGCAACCTGCCATCCAGAGAACAACGTTGACGGGCTTCTGTATGATATTGCCGCAGACGGAGGATTCGGGAGGAACATCGTCGACAACAGGACCATGCGCGGCATTGCCGGAACAGCCCCGTTCAAATGGAGCGGGAAGAACCCGACGATCGAACGGCAGGAAGGTCCGAGGGCCGCACAGCTGTTTTTCCGTTCCCATGGCTTTGACCAACGGGGCGTTCGGGCGATCAGCCATTTCATCGAGTCACTCCCGCTGACGCGCAACCGGTACCTCAGCCCTGACAGCGTTCTGACTCCGGCCCAGATGAGGGGCAAGGCTTTGTTTTATAGAACATGCACAAATACCGGTGCATACATCCCCATCGGCAACCGATGTATTACCTGCCACGAACCGCCGCTGTACACCAGTCGGAGAATGCACAACGTCGGAACGCAGGCGGACCACGACCTGGAACGCCATTTCGACACTCCGCAATTGAACAGGGTGTACGAAACACCCCCCTTCCTTCACGATGGAAGGTGTTGGTCACTGGAGGAAATCTGGACCCTGCACAACCCTGATGATCTGCACGGCCAGACGAACGACATGATGAAAGAGCAGTTGAACGACCTGATCGAATACATGAAAACGTTCTGAAGGGCTTTTATGCGGAGAAGCGTGGTTATTGGCGTTCTCGCAGTGCATCTCATTCCTGTTCAGGCGACGGCGCCGCCTGAATCACCGGCGTACGTTGGTGCTGAAACCTGTGGGCGCTGCCATACTGCCGCTTTCACATCGTGGGCGGGTGGCGACCACTCGCGGGCGGCCCTCGTATTCGGAATGAGGGCGGGCAGGGAGATGATGGCGCGCGCAGGAACCGCCGGGTTCCAATTGTCCTGTCGTGCCTGCCACGCTCCACCAGACACCGTGGCCCCAATCTCCCCCGACGGTAGTTTCAGAAGCGAAGACGGTGTACAATGTGAAACGTGTCACGGTCCCGGAAGCCTCCACGTTCAACTCAGGACGGCGCCGGAGAGCGACTCCACGCGTTCGGGACTGGTGCCCGTGCGAGCGGACACGGCCTTTTGTCTGTCGTGCCATCGGGCGGGGAAACCGCTGCATGATGCCACCGCGCTGCGAACCCCGCGTTTCGATAAGTCGCTGTTCTGGAAAAGAATCCAGCATCGTCGTTGAGCGAGTGACCCTCAGAAAGGCTCGAAATGAGGCGGTTGGACACAGGTAGGCAACCCTCTTTTCCCTTTCCCGCCATCTGGCTCATTCTGTTGGCTGCATGTATGTGCCCTCGCAGCGCTCTGCGCGCAGATCAGGTGCCGGTCGCGCCTTTGCCGGCGGATTTCCCTGTGTGGGAGCACTGGGCGCACTTCACGACGGAAAATGGTCTGCCGTCGGACAAGATCATGTCTGTCGCGGTTGACGGAGATGCGGTCTGGGTAGGCACCGATAATGGACTCGCACTGTTGGAGCAGGGCCGGGTCACAGAGGTGTACACTCCTGCAAACGGGTTGGCGCACAGAGCAGTGATTTCGCTTTCCGTTGACGGCCGTTCGCACGATGTCTGGGCAGGCACCATGGGAGGGCTCACCAGAATCAGCGGTGGCAAACTCACGACCTTCACACAATTCAACAGCGGGCTTGCCAACGACGTAGTGTTCGGAGTGTGCGTGGAAAACAACAACGTCTGGTTCGCCACAACGGCAGGCACCGGACGGTTTCGCGTCCGAGAGAACGCGTGGGACGTTTGGACCCCTGAGACCTCGCCACAACACGAACCATGGGGATATTTCGTCGACTACGATGATGCCGCACGCGACGAGTTTGTGTATGCCGCCCTCTGGGGCGGCGGGTTGATGGAATACGATCTGGCACGAGGAACGTGGAAAGGATACCTCGACCCCGACGGCGAAATGGAGGTGGATGTATTTCGGGATGATGGCATCGTCCACGTGATCACGACGGGGTGCAGTGCCCGCGCCGGGTTGGTCTGGGTGAGCACCTATTTCGGTTTGAGCAGTTACGACCGGAAGCGCTGGCGCGCGTACATGACCCATGATACCGGACTGGCCAGCGAATTCATCAATTTCGTAAAGGCGCGTGGGCGACGTGCGGTTGTGTGCACTGATAAAGGAATCAGCATGGTGGACTATGACACGAACCACTGGGTCACCTACGCACGCGACGAAAACGGTGTCAACCGTTCGGTCAGGATATTTCAGGAAGACCGCCTCATCCAGGAGCGCCCGTTGGAAGTCGGGCTTTCGAACACGTTCACGTGGGGGTGCGACTTCCAGGGCGATTCGATATGGGTCGCAACGGCGAAGGGATTAAGCCTCGGTTGGGTCACGACGCCGTCCTCCACAAGCCGATAGCGCGGGGGATCAGAAGACGGTGATTGCACGCACGGCGAAATCGCGCGCAGCGCGCCTGATGGTCGTGCCGGCAGCACTTCTGTTCGTTTCGGCCTCGACAGCGATGGGGCAGTATGCGGGCCAGCCCGACACGATCACGACACGGTACGGAAACACCCCTCCCGAACTGGAACCTTACTCCGGCGGCGTTGCAAACCCTTATCGCCGCTTCTTTCGAGAACCATTGGAATATCTGGGACCGGGACGCGACAAGCCCGAACCGGATGTAGACACCGTTTGGATAGGGGTTCTGGCACCCCTCGAGAGAACGCACGAACGGTATATCGGACAATCGATCGCCAAAGCGTGCCGCCTGGCAGTAGAGGAGGCGAACGTCAACGGAGGATTCCGGGGCAAGCCGTTTGGACTCGTTGTGAGGAATGATACCGGACTCTGGGGTGCCTCCGCAAATGAAATCGCCAGCTTCAGCTATGACGACAAAGTGTGGGCAATAATTGGTTCAGTGGACGGAGCCAATACGCACATCGCGATTCGGGTCGCGCTCAAAACTGAAGTGCCTGTAATGAACGTGGGAGACACGGATCCGACTCTCGTGGAAACGAAGATCCCCTGGGTTTTCCGGGACATTGCGGACGATCGGCAGATGTGCTATACGCTGGCGTACCACCTCTACCACGACCGCGGCTTTCAACATGTGGCGCTTCTGCGGGCAAATAACCGATATGGCAGGTTTGGCGTGGGCGAGTTCCGGCACGCCTCCATTCGTTTCGGTTTTCCCGTGCCCATTGAGATCAACTACGACATGCGCTGGGCGGAACTGGACAGCACATTTGCGATGCAAATCGATCGGGTGAAGCGGGTGGCCCCGGACGCGATCGTCCTCTGGGGGGACGCCGAGCCCGCTGGGCATCTTGTTCGCAGGCTGCGTCAGGAGGGCATCAAAGCCCCGATATTCGCCTCTGACAGGATCATCCACCCGGATTTCGCAAGAATTGCGGGACCCGCCGCCGAAGGCGTTGTAGCGACAAGCACGTTTGACCCCACCGACGACAACCCTGCACTGCGCGCTTTCCAGCGCCACTACGCTCAACGGTTCGGAGAGGAACCCGATGCATACTCGGCGCACGCGTTCGATGGAACCAGGATGGTCATCGACGCGATCAGGCAGGCAGGACTCAACCGGTACCGCATCAGGGACGCGCTGGCGGCGATGAGAACCTATGACGGCGTCACTGGCAGGATCGAAATGGACGAAGCCTATGCGGACAGAAGCCCGGTCACCATCGCCACGTTCAGGAACGGACGCTGGAATTATGGCATCCCGACCCTCACGCGTCGTTTTTGAAGCCTTGGTCGCGCTGTGTGCCTGCGCGGCGGTGGCGGTTGCTCGCCCTTACTCCGATTTTCGGACTCTTGGCGCAGGGTTCCACGAAACCACGCCCACGGGTCTGGACACTGCGTCGTTGTCCTGCGTCAGGATCGGCGTGTTTGCCCCCCTTTCCTCCCCTGACGGAGCCACAATAGTCGAAGGCGTGTTGCGCGCAGTAAGCGTCAAGAACGCGAGCGGAGGGTATTTCGGCAAACCCTTTGAAGCTGTGGTTCAGAACACAGACGGCGCGTGGGGAGTTGCCGCACAGAAAGTGGTCGCGCTGGCATACGACGAAACGGTCTGGGGGATCATCGGCGGTGTGGACGGACACCAGACGCATCTTGCGGAGCTCATTGCCGCAAAGGCGTGGGTTCCCATTCTTTCTCCTTGGGCGTCTGATCTCACCGTTGACTATGCGAACGTTCCCTGGGTGTTCCGAACCGTGCCCGACGATCTGAGCCAGGCTTCCAGTCTGGTCGATTACGCTCGAAGCAGAGGGATAAGCACCTACGCGGTTATCACCGAAGGGTCCAGGGAAGGAACAATCGCTGGCAACAGGTTCATTCACGCCATAGGTGCGGTCGGAGGATCTGTCTCGATAGCACGGGAGTGGGCTGCCAACGACTCATTCGTGCACCTTGCCGCATTGGTGCACGATGCTGCACCCGGCGCGGTCGCGATCTGGGGAAACGACCAGGCGTCTGCGCGCTTTTCAGCCGCACTGCGACGAATCGGTTACCACGGTTTGCTGCTCGCAGGCGCCCCCTGCGTCTCCCACATGGACGCACGCCGCGTGGCACCTTTTTCGCCGTTCGTTGCGGCAGCGCCGTTTGACTTTTCTGTGCTGCCAAACGCGTGGGGCAACGAACCCAAACGAGCAGTGTTCTATTCCTCTTTTGAAACGGCGAATCTTCTCATGTCGGCAATCTGCCAAGCAGGGCTGGATCGCGGCCGAATCAGAGACGCGATATCAAAAACACGCTTCAATGGAGTACTCGGCCATACTTCCTTCGATAGCCTGGGTGGTACGGAACACGCGCCAGTCCTTTTGCAGCCCGCAAACGATGGCTGGAAACGAGTCGACTGACCCCCGTTTTCTGCAACAATCCCGCAGCCGGAAATGCCCGGAACGGCGTTGACGGCGCGCGTCCCTCAGGCTTACCCTTGATTGCAATCGCATCAACAATCCACGCGTAATTCCCCCTCGGTACCCATTCGGTTCAGATCTCAGGAAGGACTGACAATGAGTCGTTCTTTTCGCGCTTTCGCTGCTGCGGCGTTGGCCACCTCCCCCGCCGCAGCCGTCGGGCCGCTGTCGTTTGACGTCCTGTGGACCCACGATACCAATTCGCAGGTCCGGGGTTGCCCGGGGCTCGTGGGTGCACCCGAAGGACCGCTGGTGATCGTCGGAACCGACAACGGCGAAATCCTCGCGTTGAACGCCCGTGGTGAGGTACGTTGGCGCGCAAAAATCGACGGTCGCGCTCACGGTTGGCCAACAACGATCGACCTGCCAGCGGGCAAGACGATTCTGATTGGAGACAGCGATGGAACCGTTCACGCGTTTGCCCCGGATGGGACACTGCGATGGCATGTTTCCCTTGGAAATCTTTCCAACGCTGACTGGGGGCATTCGGGGATTAGCCCATGGAGCGGCATTGCCCCTCTCGTGGGGGGAGGCGATGCAGTCCTGGTTGTGACAGATCGCAAAGGGCGCCTGTCAGCTCTGCGTGAAGATGGCAGTATCGTCTGGCAGATTCATCTCTCAGAGCGCACGCATTTCCCCCTTATCGCGATGCCGGCAGTCGGTGACCTTGATGGCGATGGGGCCGATGAGATAGTGGTGTCGAGTTTCGACGGCCGCATCCACTGCTTCGGCGCCGACGCTTCACTCCGCTGGGTAACGCCGACGATGACGAACGGCGAAGCCGGCTATCACTCGCCGCTCATCGTCGACTGGGGAGATGGTCCTCGCGTGCTGGTACTTGGCGATACGGACGGGCAGATCCGCTGCCTCGATGGTTCCGGACGGGAGGTCTGGAGGCATCAGAGCACAAGCTGCAACATAGGGCTTCATTGCTCCGTCGTGCCGTTCAGGACCAACGGCCAGTGGCGGATTTTCGTAGGCTGGAGCAAAACGGGACAGGAGATTCTGGGGACCGAAGGGAAGGTGCTCCGCTCGCTGAGCTTCGGCGGCAGCAGCGGGCTGCTTTTCGGCCCCACGGTGGCGGATCTGGATGGTGACGGGAACCCGGAGTTACTCATGCCGCGGATCCACCACGGAACGCTGCGCGTGCTCGATGCCGATGGGAACGAAAGAGCCAACTTCGAGTTGGGTGGAACAACCTGGGGCGCGCCGCTCATCGCAGACATCGATCGGGACGGCGTCCCCGAGTTCATCACAGTGGAAGCGGGCAACGGTCAGGTCATTGCCCGCAAAGTGCGGGGCGCGTTGCCGGGTGGCGAGATCCAGTGGCCGACCAGCCGCGGGGATTTTGACGGCCGGAGGAGCCGTTTCACCGATACGAGACGCGTTCGAACCCTGGCTCCACGCGCGGTCGGGGCTGCACGCATTACGCGGGTCGAGCCTGAGTTCATTGGCACCGGCAAACAACATGTTCGGTTTGCCTCAGCCAGCCTTCCCGACGATTCGTGGGTCTGGGTGGAGGCAACGCCCCCGGTCGGGCATCGCAACGTGTTCGTGAACCGTATGGACGATCCTGACCACGGTTGGATCGCCCCGTTCGACCCGGGGACATACACGTTGAAAACCCGGATCCAAACGGCCGATGGCGCAGTCCTTGGTGAGACGATGGAGCGTATCCCGTTCGTTCCCTTCGCCCGAGAGAAACAGGTCGCGGCCGCGATCCTTCAGGAGTTGTCTGGCCTGTCCGGGGCCGCGGCTCCATCAGTTTCGCACCTGATCAGTCTTCGCGCCCGGCAGACGCTTCTTGAATTACAGGCCGAGCAGTGCCTTGCGAGTGGGACTGAGGAAGAAAAGAGGCTTCTCGCGGAAGAAGGGCAGAAGGAGATCGGCAGGTTGAGAGCTGAGCTGGTCCGCCGCCGCTACGCCGCACGGACAGCAACCCAACACACAGGGCAGACAACCGAGATAGTGGCGTGGGATTCCGGTCACCCATGGGTGCCGTTTGATCCCGATACAGAC
>Ga0116178_10000634_pt1 | contig 31054 bp, 25 predicted proteins | sample AD_STIC12_MetaG_FD_89880 | JGI IMG/M metagenome (GOLD analysis project Ga0116178, IMG submission 89880) | Active sludge microbial communities of municipal wastewater-treating anaerobic digesters from USA - AD_STIC12_MetaG | ecosystem: Engineered > Bioreactor > Anaerobic > Digestate | place: USA...
GGAAGCAATGGGTTTATCGGGTCTCATACAGTCAGCAGGCTGGTTAAGTATGGCTGTGAAGTTTTTGCGGCAGCCAGGGATGCTTCTGATCTTTGGAGGCTGGACGAGGTAAAGGATTCCATAAGGATGATTGCCATTGACATAAGGGACAACGAGGCAGTAAGACTGTGTATGGCAAGAATAAAACCCGAATATGTATTTCACATGGCTGCATATGGGGTGGATTCAAGGCAGAAGGATTATGTGGCGGCTGCAGAGACAAATATAATGGGTACTTTAAATATTGTCATGGCAGCAGGGCTGGCAGGCTGCGAGAAATTGCTGAATACAGGAACAAGCATGCAATATGGGAATAAGAAAGGCGCAATTAAGGAAGAGGAGTATTACAGCCCGACAAACATATACGGCAGTACAAAAGGGGCTGCCACTTTAATAGCTCACCAGGCAGCAGCCGGGTATAACCTTGACATAGCCACTATCATACCCTTCGGGGTTTTTGGGGAAAAAGAGGGCAGTCACAAGTTTTTTCCCCACGTGATATTATCCGCGCTGGAAGATGGTGAAATCTCCTTGTCTCCCTGTGAGCAGTACAGGGATTACTGCTACATTGAAAACATAATTGACGGCTTTATGATGGCCGCTGTCAATAAGGAAGTCAGGAATGAAATATTCAATATCGGCAGCGGCAGTATTTTCAAGCTGAAGCATTATGTAAATCTAATTATGAAAAGGTTCGAAACGGGGAAAAGAGTATGCTATGGAGCAGTTGAGTATAGAAAAAATGATTTATGGAGCCCTCAGCCTGATTTGACAAAGATCAGAACCAGATTGGGCTGGGAGCCAGGAGTGAACCTTGAGGAAGGAATTGACAGGACGGTAGAATGGTTCAGGAAAAACCATGACAAGTATTCTGTGAAGGGGAGATGAAAATTGAGTATAAATAAAATAATAGAGGAGGATGTAAGGGATATATATCTGGAAATCGGAGGAGCGTTGAAGGTTATAGAGGGGAGCAGCTTTCTTATCAGCGGAGGGGTCGGGTTTATAGGTTCTTATTTCATGGATTTGCTGAAATTCTGCAACGATAATATTTTTATGGAATCTGTAACCGCTATTTGCGTTGATAATTTTGTAACCGGTGTGCCTGAAAGGATAGGACATATCAGGCATAACGAAAACTTTATGTTTTTAAATGCAGATATATCAAAGCCGATTGAAATAGATTACGACATTGATTATATAATAAATGCGGCAAGCATAGCTTCGCCGTCTTATTACAGGAAGTATCCCATTGAGACTCTTGAAACAAATGTACTGGGGCTGAAGAACCTCATTGAACTGGGAATGAAAAAAAACATCAAGAGCTTTCTGAACCTTTCAAGCAGTGAAATATATGGTGATCCTGATGAGTCCCACATACCTACCGGGGAGGATTACAACGGGAATGTCTCCTGCACGGGCCCAAGAGCATGCTATGATGAATCCAAAAGGTTTGGAGAAACAATGGTTGTTAACTATTATAAGGAATACAAGGTGCCGATTAAGTCGGCAAGGCCTTTTAATGTATATGGCCCCGGCCTGAGGCTGAATGACAAAAGGGTAATACCCGATTTTTTCAATGACGCCATCCATAAGCGGAAGATACAGATATTAAGCGACGGAACCCCGACCAGGAGCTTCTGCTATATAAGCGATGCAGTCAAAGGCTTCATGCTTGTATTGCTGTCGGAGTTCGACGGAGAGGCTTTCAATATTGGGAATGACAGAACCGAAATCAGCATGAAGGGACTTGCAGAGCTGATTGCAGGGATAGTCGGAAATGTCGCTATTGAGTATAAAAAAAGCAAGGAAAAGGATTATTTGACTGATAATCCCCAAAGACGCTGCCCGGATTTGAGCAAAGCCAAAAGCTATCTCAATTATTACCCCAAGGTGGAGCTGGAAGCCGGCCTTGGAAGGTTGTATCACTGGTATAAGCAGGAAAGTAATATATAGATATTATGGAAGTGTTTTTATGAAAAGCAGGTATGAGGTTATTACAATCAGTCCCTATAAAGATGGCAGGGGAGAACTGAAAAAGGTTTTCACAATGGATATGCTTGGTGCTGATGAGTCTGTTGAAGAAATCTACGTGCTTTACACAAAGGGAAATTCCGTCAGGGGCAATCATTACCATAAGAAGAACGTTGAATTTTTTTCCGTGATAAAAGGGACAGCGACCATAGCCCTCAGGGATTTGGAAACCGACAGCACCGATGTATTCAGAGCATCGTCAAAGGACAATATTGTAATAAAGGTTCCCGAGAATACAGCCCACTGTTTCAGGAATGATGAGGAAGAGGAGCTTGTTATCCTGGCTGCCGCCACAAGACAATATGAGCCCGGGGATACGGACATTTATCCGATAAGGCTGCTTTGATGATTATCATATAATAATTTTTGGATTGCCGGGGTGATGTTATTGAAGACGGTAATACTTTGCGGCGGGTATGGGATGAGGATGAGGGAAGTAACGGAGGATATTCCGAAGCCTCTTGCCATTATCGGAGGCCGCCCTATACTGTGGCATATTATGAAAATATACAGCAGATACGGCTTTAATGATTTTATATTGCCCTTGGGGTATAAGGGAGAAAAGATCAAGGAGTACTTCATGAATTATGATTGGATGCAGAATGATTTCATTTTGGATTTCAGCGGCAATGAAAACAAAGTGTACCTGTTGAAAAAACCTGAAAAGTGGAAGATAACCTTTATAGATACAGGTGCAGATGCTATGACGGGAGACCGCATAAAAAGGATACAGCCTTTTATTGATGAAGATACTTTCCTTATGACTTACGGAGACGGGCTTTGTGATGTAGATATTGCTAAGCTTCTGAATTATCATCAGGAAATGGGAGTAACAGCTACATTGACGGCTGTAGAAAAAAAGAGTCAATATGGAATTTTGAAGGCCCGGGACGGACTCGCAGCATCCTTTGGAGAAAAAACAGAAATAGAAGGGCTGATAAACGGAGGTTTTTTTGTTCTGGGGAAAGCAATCTTTGATTATCTTGACCATGAAGGCTGTTCATTTGAGAAGGACGTTCTGCCCAGGCTTGCAGCGGAATCCCGGCTGGCAGTTTTCGAGCATAGAGGCTTCTGGCAGGCGGCGGACACTTCCAAAGACCTGCAGGATATGAATGAAAACTGGGAAGCCATAAGCAATAAATTAGGTGGTTGAATTGAATATAATGTTCTGTACAATCGTAACAAAACACAGGCTCCATCAATGCATAGCCATGTATAATTCCTTAAAGGGCCGCATGCCTGAAGCATTTTTAGCAGTTCTTGCAGTTGACCGGGAGTCAGGGAGGGTCCTTGATGCTTTAAAGCTTCCCGGTATGCTGGTCATATCTGCTGAAGAACAGGAAAATGATGAACTGAGGGAATTGAAGGGTCAGAGAAGCCCAAGCGAATACTGCTGGACTTTGAAGCCGGTGCTGCTGCTTTATTTGTATGAAAGGTTCGCAGATGTCAAGATATTTGTCTATGCGGATTCGGATATTTTTTTCTTTGATAACCCAATGAAGCTTTTCAGGAGAAAAGACAGGTGGCATGTTCTTCTGACTACCCATAAGGTGAACAGAAAGACTAACGGAGGCTTTGCAGCCTTCAAGAGAAGCAATGACTCGTATAAGGCATTGAAATGGTGGAAGGACAGATGTATTGAATGGTGCTATTGCAAATATGATAATGGGAGATTTGCCGATCAGGGCTATTTGGATTCCATGAGCGGAATGTTTAATGGAGTTGAGTATATTGATATTCCCGGAGCAAATGCGGCTTCCTGGAATTATTTCAAATATGATTTTTCCGAAATGGACGGCAATATTCTTGTGAACGGAAGCAGGCTGATCTTTTATCATTTCAGCGGGCTGAGGCTGAAGAGATACGCAGATACTGTCGCATTATGCGGCGCCGAGATCCCATGCGTTGTTTGCGGGATATACAGCAAGGCATTAAGAGATGCCATAAAGAAGATAGAAGGTATTGACAGGAAAGTGACGGATTATTTTTATATAGGAAAATAGGAGAAGGGGTATGAAAATATCAATTATAGGTACCGGTTATGTAGGGCTTGTATGCGGAGCATGCCTGGCGAAGAAAGGCCATGATGTAATATGTGTAGACAGTCAAAGAGAAATTGCAGATAGAATTAACAACTCAGAGGCAGTTATATTCGAGCCCTATCTTTCTGAATATATTGGTGAAGCGGTTGCTGAAGGAAGGCTGCTGGCCACCACTGACATTGAGTATGGGGTGGCAAGCAGTGAAATTTCCATTGTTTGTGTAGATACCCCATACAAGAACGGGAGTATAGACCTCAATAACGTAGAAAAGGCTGTAAGAGACATAGGCAGAATACTGAGGATAAAAAACCCCTATCATGTTATATGCATAAAAAGTACGGTAATACCATCTGCCACAGATACCCTTGTAAAGAATATCCTGGAAGAGGAATCGGGGAAGAAGGCCGGAGAATTCGGGCTTGTCATGAACCCTGAGTTCCTGCGGGAAGGTGAAGCTGTAACGGATTTTATGAACCCTGACCGAATTGTGATAGGGGCATATGATGACAGGAGCTATGAGCACTTCAAAATGGTTTATGAAGGTTATTTCGAGACGCCGCTTCTCAGGGTCAGCCTGAGAACCGCCGAGCTTATTAAGTACGCCTCCAATTCACTGCTTGCAATGCTGATTTCATATTCCAATGAAATTGCGGCGATATCAGAAGCAATCGGCGGATTGGATGCGGAAGAAGTACTGTATGGAGTGACCCTTGACAAAAGGATCAGTCCCCAAATTGACGGAAAATTTATAAGGCCTGAGATAGTCAAGTATTTAAAATCCGGACGCGGTTATGGCGGGAGCTGTTTCCCTAAGGATTTAAGAGCTTTGATAGCCTTTACGGAAAGCCTCGGCTATGCTCCAAAGCTGCTCAGGGCTACTGCGGAGATAAATGAGATGCAGGTTGGAAAAATTACGGATAGACTGGAAAAAGAATTGAACGGCCTGGAAGGCAAAAAGATATTGGTGCTTGGCCTTGCTTTCAAGCAGAACAGCGACGATATAAGAGAATCTCCGGCTATAAGGCTTGTGAAGCTTCTTTCTGAAAAAGAGGCGGTAATATATGCAGCAGATCCCATGGCAACGGAAAAAGCAAGAAAAGCACTTGAAGGATACCGGGGGATATGTTTCCTGGAGGGATATAAAAAAACAGCCATAAGCTTTGATGCGGCAGTCCTTATGACACCATGGCAGGAGTATCTGGATTTTTTGAACGAAGGCAGTTCGGCATCCTTGAAAACGGCACTGTTGTTCGATGGCTGCAGAGCCCTTGACAAGTATAAGTTTAATGGGTCAGGCATAAAATATATGGGTGTCGGCATATCATAACAGCTTCACGGTTACCATTTTTAAAAGCCTTGCATAGTATGTATTATAGTACAGCTGTTGCTTTTCGATATAACAATATATCGGGAGGCAATTTATATAAAGAGGTGCGGCGCAAGCCGTACCTTTTGTTATCTTGAGGCCGGCAATGGCACGGATAATTCCGACTAAAAAAGTAGAAATTAATATTGACAATGTTTTTCTGATATGGTAACCTTAAATTGAAATCCGACTTAATAGGTAGGAATTAATAAGGAGCTGATAATATGATATTATCAACCAAGGGAAGATATGGACTCAAAATTATGTATGAGCTTGCCTTGAACTATGGGGAAGGGCCGATGCCCCTGAAAGAAGTAGCTCAGAGGCAGCAGCTTTCCGAAACCTATCTGGAACAGCTTATAGCCCATCTGAAAAAGGCCGGGCTGGTTAGAAGCATCAGAGGTGCTCAAGGGGGATATGAGCTGATAAGAAAACCCGAAGAGATTTCAGTGGGGGAAATAATAAGGACTCTTGAAGGCCCCCTGGCTCCGTCGGAATGTGTAATGGATAATGAGCCGGAGTGCACAAAAGCTGAAAACTGTGTAACAAGATTGATTTGGGAAAAAATAATGGAAGGCATCAATAATGTGGTAGATTCAATAACATTGAATGATATGGTAAATGACTATTATAAGCTTAAACGAAAGAAAGAAGGAGAGAAATAATATGGACGGCATAAGAGGAATTTACATGGATCATGCAGCTACAACCTATACAAAAAGAGAAGTACTGGAAGAAATGCTTCCTTTCTTTACCGAGTACTTTGGGAATCCTTCAAGCATACACAAGTTCGGACGAGACGTGCGCAAGCATGTGGATACTGCCAGGGAAAGGGTTGCCAAGGCATTAGGTGCGGACCCTTCAGAAATATATTTTACTGCAGGGGGCTCTGAAGCAGATAACTGGGCGGTAAAAGGCACGGCATATGCCAACAAAAGCAAAGGCAATCATATAATAACTACAAACATTGAACACCACGCCCTTTTGCATACTTGTGAATACCTGGAAAAGGAAGGCTTTGAAGTAACATACCTGCCTGTAGATGAGTATGGTTTGGTAAGCGTTGAGGATGTAAAAAACGCAATAACTGATAAGACAATACTGATTTCCATTATGTATGCCAATAATGAAATCGGTACGATACAACCCATAGAAGAGATAGGAAAGCTGGCAAGGGAAAAGGGCATATACTTCCATACTGATGCAGTGCAGGCGGTAGGGAGTGTTAAAATTGATGTAAAGGAACAGAACATTGACATGCTCTCGCTTTCCGCACATAAATTCTATGGCCCTAAAGGTATAGGGGTACTTTATGTGAGAAAGGGAGTAAAGCTTATAAACTTTGTTCATGGGGGCGGTCAGGAAAGAGGAAGAAGAGCGGGTACGGAAAATGTTCCGGGGATTATAGGGCTTGGAAAGGCTATTGAGCTTGCAAACGAAAATCTGGAAGAGAGCAGCAAAAGGATAATGGGCCTGAGGGATAAATTGATAAAGGGCTTAATGGATAAGATACCCTATACAAGATTGAACGGACATCCGGTCAAAAGGCTTCCGGGAAACGCCAATTTCAGTTTTCAGTATATTGAAGGAGAGTCACTGCTTCTGAATCTGGATATGAAAGGTATTGCCGGTTCCAGCGGCTCGGCATGTACTTCGGGATCATTGGATCCTTCCCATGTGCTGCTGGCTATCGGTCTGTCCCATGAAATAGCCCATGGATCGCTGAGATTGTCCCTGGGTGCCGTAAATACCGAAGAGGACATAGATTATGTCCTGGAAGTATTGCCGGAGATAGTGGAAAGGCTGAGGCAGATGTCTCCGTTGTATGAGAAGGTTAAAGGGGGAAATACTAATGTATAGTGAAAAAGTTATGGATCATTTTTCAAATCCGAGAAATGTCGGTGAAATAGAGGATGCCAGCGGTGTAGGCGAAGTAGGCAATGCCAAGTGCGGCGATATAATGAAGATTTATCTGAAGATAGAAGATAACATCATAAAGGACGTTAAGTTCAAGACCTTTGGATGCGGTGCCGCAATAGCCACAAGCAGCATTGCCACTGAAATGATAAAGGGCAGGACGGTAGAGGAAGCCCTTGAACTTACAAATAAAGCTGTAGTTGAGGCTCTTGACGGACTGCCTCCCGCAAAAATACACTGCTCTGTACTGGCTGAAGAAGCTGTTAAAGCTGCAATTGAGGATTACATGAAAAAGCAGGGTAAGGAAGTAGAATCCTCTGTATCAGCCGGGATTGAGCCTGATGAAGAAGCATGCTGCAGTAAATGTGAGCGGAAGTGTCATTAGCCCTGTATGCTCATTAGGAGTTGAATACAAATGAAGAAGAGAGTTGTAATAGGTATGAGCGGCGGAGTTGACAGCTCTGTCGCTGCTTACCTTCTAAAACAGCAGGGATATGATGTAATTGGAGTTACCATGCAAATATGGCAGGATAAGAGCAAGGAAGCCCTTGAGCGTGAAGGAGGCTGCTGTTCTTTATCTGCTGTGGAGGATGCCAGAAGGGTATGCGCTAAAATTGACATACCCTTTTATGTTATGAACTTTAAAGAGGTATTTGAAAAGCTGGTTATTGATTATTTTGTTGATGAATATCTGACAGGAAGGACTCCGAATCCGTGTATAGCCTGTAACAAATTCATAAAATTCGATGCGCTTTTGGAGCGCTCCAAGGCTTTAGAGGCAGAATACGTTGCTACGGGACATTATGCAAGAATACAGTACGATGAAAATCTGAAGAGATACGTTATCAGAAAATCAGCAGCTCCCGATAAAGACCAGACATATGTGCTTTATAATCTGACTCAGGAACAGCTCAGGCATATACTTATGCCCTTGGGGGACTACAACAAGAGTCAGGTCAGGGAGATAGCCAGGGGATTGGACCTTAGAACGGCCAACAAGCCTGAAAGCCAGGAAATCTGTTTTGTTGAAGATAATGACTACGGAAGGTTCATAAGCGAAAGAAAAGGAAGCGAAATCAAGCCGGGATATTTTGTGGATACACAAGGAAGAAGGCTCGGTACTCATAAGGGAATAGTCCATTACACGGTTGGTCAGCGCAAGGGCTTGGGAATAGCCTTTGGAAAGCCTATGTATGTAGTCGAAATAATTCCCGATAAAAACCTTGTAGTACTTGGAGATGAGGCTGAGGTATTCAGCAGTGAGCTTGTTGCAAACCAAATGAACTATATTGCCTTCGAGAAGCTTGAAGGAGCAATAAATGTGAAGGCAAAAATAAGATACAGTGCAAAAGAAGCAGAAGCAACGGTCACACCCATAGACAATGAAAGAGTGAGAGTAGTGTTTAAGGAACCTCAGAGGGCAATCACTCCCGGACAGGCGGTTGTATTCTACCGGAAAGATATGCTGGTTGGGGGAGGAACTATAGAGAAGTAATAGTAAGGCGAAATGAAGTGCATCCCAAATGTTGGATAAAAAAAACTAACATTTGGAGGTGCACTTTTTTTGTAATGGAGATATAAATAGAAAAGTTTTATAAATATTCTGAAATATGCAGGAATGAAATAAATTCAATAAAAACTCATATATAATTTATTTTCCTGATATATCCAAAAAGAGACTGAATATTTTAAAAAAATCCGAAGGGATAGGCGGCACAATATATAGAAGAATATTTTTTAACTATATTTATGACGATATATGTTAAGAACTTAACAGAAGTGTGAAATAAATTACAAAAAAAATCGAATATTTAATTGACTTCATAAGGATGAAATAGTATTATTGAATTAATATTAATAAAAAGTATAAGTTTTCAAATAAAAACGACAATTATTATAGTACAAAGGAGGAAGCAGCTAATGGAGAAGGAAGCGAAGATTGCGCTTCTTAAAGAAAGAGCAAAAGAATTGCGCAAGACAGCTTTGACCATGATATATGAAGCAAATTCGGGACACCCGGGGGGCTCATTATCAGCAGCGGACTTAATGGCTGCATTGTATTTTGACGAATTGAGGCTGAATCCAGAAAATCCTCGGTGGGAGGACAGAGACAGATTTGTGCTTTCTAAAGGCCATGTATGTCCTATTTTGTATTCAGCATTGGCACTAAGAGGTTTTTTCCCCTATGAGACAATACATACGTTGCGTAAATATGGATCTATACTACAAGGGCATCCGGACATGAAACGGTGTCCGGGTGTTGATATTTCGACAGGTTCCCTGGGGCAAGGTATATCTTGCGCTGTAGGCATGGCGATAGCTTACAAAAGGGATAAGAAGGATGCACGGGTTTTCGCAATGCTTGGTGACGGAGAAACAAATGAAGGCCAGGTATGGGAAGCTGTAGAAGCTGCTGTCAAATATGGTTTGGACAACCTGGTTATTATAGTAGATAATAACGGATTACAGAATGACGGGGCCTGTGCAGATATTATGCCGACTCAGGATCTATGCGACAAATTCAAGTCCTTCGGATGCAGGACATTTTGTATAGATGGCCATGATATGGAACAAATAGTAGGTGTTTTTGAGAAAATCAGGATGGAGAGCGGCTGCTGCAAACCTTTCGCCATAGTGGCAAAGACGGTGAAAGGAAAAGGTGTATCTTTCATGGAGAATGTAGTAAAGTGGCACGGCGTTGCACCGAACGATGACGAATACAAAATGGCTATGGCGGAATTGGAGGTTGGATTAAAATGAAAGCTCTCAGGGACGGATTTGGAGATGAGATTATAGAGCTTGGCAGGGAAAACAGCAAAATATATGTCATTGACTGTGATATCGGGAAATCATGCAAGACACAACCTTTTGCAAAAGAGCTTCCAGAACAGTACTTAAACGTAGGTATAGCAGAGCAGAACGCGGCAGGTGTAGGCGCGGGGCTTGCAACCTGCGGCAAAATTCCTTTTGTTTGCACATATGCTGCTTTCGGAAGCATGAGGATGTGTGAACAGATAAGACAAGAGATGTGTTATCCGATGTTGAATGTAAAGATAGCATGCTCTCATGGCGGATTGACTCCTGCTAATGACGGTGCTTCACATCAATGCATAGAGGATATTGGAATAATGCGAACCCTTCCTAATATGACTGTTATCGCTCCGGGGGATTATTACGCTACACGCAAACTGGTAAAGGAAGCAACTAAGATATACGGGCCGGTATATCTGCGTTTTACCCGGGATGCGATTCCCTTTGTATATGATGAGAATGAGGAATTCGAAATAGGCAAGGCAAAGCAGCTTAAGTCAGGTAATGATGTTACAATAATTGCTTCCGGTTCGGTGCTGCATCTTGCAGTACAGGCCGCAGAGCAGTTGGAGGCTGAGGGTGTGTCGGTAAGGCTTATTGACATGCATACTATTAAGCCCCTCGATAAGGAAATTGTCAGGAAAGCACTGGAAGAAACGGGAGCAGTAATAACAGTGGAAGACCATAACATAATAAACGGTCTGGGCAGTGCAGTATGTGAAGTTGCTGCGGAACTGGGAAAAGGAAGAGTTAAACGAATGGGAGTTCAGGATCAATTTGGCGAATCCGGGCCTTATTATAAGCTGCTTGAGAAGAACGGCGTTACAGCGGAACTCATAGCTGAGGCCGCGAAAGGGGCGGTAAGTAATGGTTGAAGATAAAATAATGTGTCTATCAAGAATACGACAGCATTATGAACATTTGAGCAATACGGAGCAGCGTATTGCAGATCTGATATTGAATGAATGGAAACATATAATTGATATGCCTGTTGCTCAGATTGCCGAGGAAGCTGGGGTAAGCCAGGCGACTGTTGTTCGATTCTGCAGATCTATTGGCTTTAATGGAGTGCCGGAGTTGAAGCTGTATCTTAAGCGTGAACAGCTGTCACCTCTTGGTGAACTCAGTGAAGTTGAGGAGGATGATACACCGGCAGTTGTGGTTCAGAAGATAATACGATATAACAAGAATGCAATGGATGATATGCTCTCTGTGCTGAATGGAGAACAGCTGCAATTAGCTGCAAATGAGTTGATTAATGCTGAAAGAGTGGTTATTTTATCTGAAGGAGGTTCGGCAAGTACTGCAAGGAGTGCATTTGATGTGTTCTTAAAAATTGAACTCCCTTGTTCAATGGTGGACGATCCGTTCTTTCAGATACAGGCAGCAGCACTTATGAAGCCTGGAGAGGTGGCATTTACCGTATGCCACAGCGGCAGGGCGCGAAATGCGGTGGAGAGTATGCAGAAAGCACACGAGATGGGGGCAACTACTATTTCCATAATGGGGCTGGTTGGTTCTCCTTTGTCAAAGTGTACGGATATACCTCTGTATACAGGCTTATCAGGACACACCTTCTTCAGTGATTCGATTTCGGCCAGGATATGTGAACTGAATGTAGTATCTGCATTGCATGCGTTGCTGGTGCTGCGCAACAAAGAGCAGCTTGGCGATTATCGAAGAAAAGTTAGCGAACTTCTGAATATAAAGCGGCTCAAGTAGAATTTGAAATGTATGATAATATATGCGTTAATTTATTAAATTATTAAGAGGTGAAAATATGCGTTTTACAGGTAAAGTAGCAATTGTGACCGGTTCTGGTTCTACACGGGGGATAGGGCGCGAAACAGTCATGCTTTTGGCAAAGGAAGGCGCCAAGGTGGTAGTGGCTGATATGAATTATGACGGTGCAAAAAGCGTAGCCGGAGAAATTGAGTCATTGGGCGGTATTGCATTCCCTGTCCGGGTAGATGTTACCGATGAAGCGTCCGTTATGGCGATGGTGGAGTCAACTGCAGCAAAATATGGAAGACTGGATATTCTTGTGAACAATGCAGGTATAACTCAGCCTATAACTACCAGAGACATGACTCCGGAGGATTTTATGAGGATCATAAAGGTAAATCTATATGGAACATTTTTATGCTCCAAAATGGCTGTACCTGAAATGGCAAAAAATAAATACGGCCGGATCGTCAGCCTGAGTTCAGTGTCAGGAAAGAGGGGCGGAGGAGTATACGGAGGCTCCCATTATTCTGCAGCTAAGGCAGGGATTCTGGGGTTTTCGAAAGCCCTTGCCCGTGAAGTGGTAAACGATGGAATAACAGTAAACTGTGTATGTCCCGGCCTTGTAGATACTGATATCCGTGCTGGAATTTCAGATGAGGTTGAACGTGCAATATGGGCTACTATACCAATGCTGCGTCCTGCAAGTACGAGAGAGATTGCAAATACGATAGCATTTCTTGCATCCGATGAGGCATCATATATCACGGGGGAAGACATTGACGTCAACGGCGGCTCCCATATGGACTGATTTAATGCATGAATAGCAATCTAAAAAAATTTTATAATATGCATTACTTATATACATAGTAATATATTTGCTGTTGGTTAAACAGCTCAAATAACACGAAATCTGAAGTATATAGATATAGAAGTGAAAGGAGAAAAAAATGAAGATTACAATCACTCCTCTGTATTTTGGTAAATTTGAAGATTTTGAAAAAAGCCGCTTTACTCATCAGAAGGACGTAGGCACAAAATTAGATGTTGCAATTCTTGCTTATTTAATTCGTCGCGGTGAAGAGTTGTACCTGGTCGATAGCGGTACCCCGGAGCCGGAGTTGGCAAAAACTATGGATAACAGGGCAATTATAGATGGCCGTTCCATTATTGATATCCTTGCCGAGCATAATGTCAAACCTGAGGATATTAACACCGTAATTTTAACTCATGTCCATTGGGATCATGCATTTAATCTGAATTATTTCAAGCATGCCACTATTTATGTTCAGAAGGCGGAGCTTCAATATGCTGTTGCACCGTTATGGCTTGACATCGTTCCCTATGGCTACTCTAAGAAGAATGGTCAGCCATGCTGGTTTGATGGGTTTATGCAGATGAAAGTCATGGACGGAGACTATATTTTGAATGAAGATATTTCTGTTTATCATTTGCCCGGACATACTCCTGGAATGCAAGGGGTTTTAGTTAATACAGAAGAAGGTAAGTATATGATTGCAAGTGATAACTTGCCGCTGTACGACAATTGGGAATCAGTAAGACCCACTGCAGTTCATGTAAGCATTCAGGACTGGTATGAATCATATCTGAAGATTAGAGATCTTGCAGATTTTATTCTGCCAGGTCATGATATGCAGGTTATGACCAGAAGTTTATACGGGATTAAACAAGAAACTAAATAGGAGTTTTGAAAGGAGAAAAAAATGAAAAAGCGTATTGTTTCTATTATTTTAGTATTTGCTCTTGTTTTGAGCATGGCAGCTTGCGGAAGCAAAAATGAGGCAACCCAGAACCAAGAACCAAATAATGCAGCCAGTGAAACTGAAGTAAAGTTTGAAAAGGTTACTTTGAAAATGTCTACCATAGGTACGGAGACAAATTCTGACACTCAATCGGCAAGAAAACTGGCAAAAGAGGTTAAGGAAGAAACTAATGGACAGATTATTATTGAAGTTTATCCTCAAGATCAGCTTTCAGGAGGAGATATGACCAAGAGTATAGAGCTATTGGCCCAAGGAACCACCGATATAATGATTTCAAGTGTAGGTACTCTTTCTTCAATTAATGAAAAAATGCAAATCAGTGTTATACCATTCCTGTTTTCAAACTATGAGGAAGCAAGTGAAGTGATTGAAGCTTCAGGTGCTGATTATTGGGCGAAGTTACTTGCAGAACGCGGAATCAAGTACGTAGACTATATACATAACGGTCTGCGTCAGATTACTAACAGCAAGAGACCAATTAAAACTCCAGCGGATCTGGCCGGTTTGAAAATCCGTGTTCCAGGCGGTTCAATATATATGGATTCTTTCAGAGCTTTAGGAGCGGACCCTGTCTCAATGAACTGGAGTGAAGTATTTACTGCTTTGCAGCAAGGAACTATTGATGGTCAAGAAAATGGCTTTACAGTTACAAATTCCAACAATTTGTTTGAGGTACAGAAATATTTGACTGTTTGGAACTATATATATGAAGCTAATTTGTGTATAGTAAATGAAAGCAAATGGTCTAAACTGAAGCCGGAAACTCAAGAATATCTTGAAAAGAAAATCCATGAAAGCTGTGCCTGGGGTCGTGATTTTGTTGTAAACGGTGAAGAAGAGCTGAAGGCAAAGTTTATAAAAGAAGGCATGGAGGTATATGAATTAAGTAGTGATGAGCAAAAGGCATTCAGAGATGCTTTGGCTGACACAGTAGCAAAATACAAAGAGAAATTTGGAGAAGAGGCATGTGCTGCATTTCAAATCAAATAGGACTAAGCTGAATGCAGGAATATAAATAAAAATAGTGTTGAGTGGAATATTGAAAACACTATTCCACTCAACTCTGTTATTTATACGAAAGGAGTATTATGAAAAAGTATTTGAGAAATCCGGAAGAATTTCTTGCAGCAATAGCTTTGTTGTTTATGACGTTAATTGCTTTTATTAATGTTATTGCGAGATACTGCTTTACTTCATCCATTTCTTTTACTGAAGAATTAGTTACAAAAATGTTTGTATTGATTAGTCTTTTTGGTGCAGCAATTGCAGCTAAGAGAAGAAGTCATTTGGGCTTGACTTTGATTACCGATTCGCTTCCGGAGAGAACGCGAAAGTATGTTGTCGGCAGTGGCTACATTCTTTCAGCAATATTTTCAATTGTGCTTATGTACTTGGGTGCTAAAATGACAATATATGAGTTTTCTGTTGGCCAATTGACAGCAGGTATGCAGTGGCCGGAATGGATTTTCGGAATATATGTTCCTATTGGCGCTGCTTTTATCGCATTTCGTTTTATTATGGAAGCAATAAAGCTATTTACCAATAGAGATACAAAGCAGGAGGGCAATGAAGTATGATTACATTAGTATTACTCGGTAGTTTTGCTGTTCTGCTTATTTTAGGCATACCAATTTCGGTCAGTCTAGGTGTATCAAGTATTCTAGCATTGCTGGCATCCGGTTTAGGTTTGGGAATGATAGCAACTAATGTTTTTGCTGCAATTAGCAAATTCGTTTTACTTGCAATTCCATTCTTTATTGTTGCCGGAAACATTATGGAGAAGACTGGTATCTCCCATAGACTCATCAATTTAGCACAGGCATTTGTCGGACATAAGCGAGGCGGATTGCCCATCGTCTGTGTAATTGTATCCTGCTTCTTTGCTGCAATTTCCGGTTCCGGACCCGCAACAGTTGCGGCATTGGGACCTATTATAATCCCTGCAATGGTAAAGGCAGGTTACAAAGCCTCCCACACCGCAGCTCTCATTGCAATTACAGGAGCTATAGGTGTTATTATACCGCCATCCACATCAATGGTTATATATGCATCTATCACCGGAGTATCAGTTGGAAAAATGTTTATGGCCGGAATCATTCCAGGTATTTTGATGGGCACTTTGCTTGCAATTGAATTTATAAGGGAAACAAAAAAAGATAACATTATAATGTTACCGAAAGCAAGCAATAGCGAGAGATGGATAAGTCTGAAAGAAGCACTTGCAGGATTGATGATGCCTGTTATCATACTTGGTGGTATATACGGGGGAATCTTTACTCCGACAGAAGCGGCTGCAGTATCTGCAGTATATGGATTGTTAGTAGGCGTTTTTATTTATAAGAATGTTACTTTAAAAATGTTGTATAAGATTTTTGTGGACTCGGTTGCACAGTCTGGCGTTATTATGTATATTATCGCATGCGCAAGCTTATTTGCATGGGTAATAAATGTGGCGGGAATTGGTAATCTGGTGCAGAATGCTATTGTACAGTTCGCTGATGGTAACTGGATAGTCTTCATGATTATTGTAAATGTGACACTGCTGATTGCAGGATGCTTTATCGACGTTGTTTCTTCTTTTTACATCTTTACTCCCATTTTTTATCCTATAGCATTACAGATGGGATATGATCCGATTCTGTTAGGTATCGTTATGGTAATGAATACTGCGATAGGCCTTGCAACGCCGCCTGTTGGTGCTAATCTGTATGTGGCGTGCTCTATTGCTGATGTGTCGGTTCTGGATATTTCAAAGAGGATTCTTGGATTAGTAATTGTTTCAGTCATAGCTCTCCTGTTAGTGACCTATATTCCGCAGATTACTCTGTTTCTGCCAGGTTTGATGAAATAATAGAGTTGAACTAAGCTGGAGGAAATTGCTGTCTGCGATTAATAAATAAGTATTATGTAATGCTGCTTAATACAAAATGCCTGCACAGAGGCTTCTATACCTTACATCCCCTGCTCCGCAGGGGGAGGAGAACCTACTTCCACTACAGCCGGAGTATTTTAGAAACTATACTTATATCGCATTATTCTAGTACTGTGTAAAGGCTTATCAATGAAAGAGCGGGTAGGGCTTGGGAATAGCTTTTGTGAATCTTATGAAAGAGTGAGAGTAGTGTTTAAGGAACCCATAGGGCAATCACTCCCGGACAGGCGGTTGTGTTCTACCGGGAAGATATGCTGGTTGAGGGAGGAACTATAGAAAAGCAGCGTTTCAACAGGTATTAGTTAAATATTATTTTGGAGAGACGACAACATTGCGCAAAAGGAATCTTTCGCGCAATGTTGTGCCGAATAAAAAACAGAATTTATCGTTCAATACTTTATGAATAATATTGGCTGTTTAAGCTAAAATAATGACATAATAAAAGCTGCGGAGGTGTTATAGTGGACAACAAGAGCTTGAACAGCAACAATATGATGAGCGCCAGGGATTGTCTTCAAAGAGCCTGGAACAATACAATGGAGTTGGTCAGAGATTTTGAAATGTATTCCAAGAGGATAGATGACGGAGAAGTGGCGGAAACCTTTAAGAAAATGGCTGAAGAACAAGGCGTTATGGCACATGACCTGAGAGAGCTTTATAATAGGTATGACAACCAGAAAAAGTAAAAGACCGGAATCGGTCTTTTTTCTTTGTAAAAATGTGAGGTGATTAGTATTTTCAGGATAAATGACATGATTGACCTGCCGGTATTCGACTGTGTATCCGAACAAAAGCGATGCACTGTCAGAGATGTAATCATTGACACGAAGGAAAACAGATTACATATCCTAATATGCAGGGAGAGGATGCTCGGCAGGTCATTGGAAGCAATACCCTATAAAAATGTCAAATCAATTTCCGAGAATGGCATACGGGCTTCGGGCAATATCAGCCGGATGAGTCCAAGGGGCTTTTTGGTAAAGCAGAGGCGTTACAGCAGCTGTCAGGACATTTTGGGAAAGCTTGTGCAAAGTCCCAGAGAGGAGCCTCTGGGTATAATAAGAGATATCCTTTTTGACACAAACACAGGAATCATAAAGGCATATGAGCTGTCAGAGGGGTATTTTGACGATTTTCTCAGGGGCAGGCATATAGTAGAACTGGAACACGGACATACACTTACGGGAAGCAATGCTGTTATTAAAGAAAACACTGCTAAAGGAATGTTTAAAACCAAATAAGCAGGAATTTTATACATATCCGAATCATAAATTATATATACTACGGAAAATAAGAAGAATGCGACGCGAGGACACGGGGACGTTTCGCGTGGGGACACGGGGACGTTTCTCCTGTCCCACTTCCAGTGGGACACGCGAAACGTCCCCGTGTCCCCACCCCCATGTCCCCCCCCTGCCACAATATTTATATAGGATGAACAGTATGAACAATATTTGGGGATCAAAGAAGGTCAATATAAGACTTATTCATATTATCATAATTGCAGCATTGGTTTTTATTGTGCTCAAATATGGCATTGCCATCAGCACAGTGATAAAGCCCTTTATAATTGCGGCAGCCTTCTCTTACCTGCTGAACCCTATAGTGAAGGTTTTTGAAAAAAAAGGCATCAGAAGGATTTTCGGAGTTCTTATTGTATATCTGATTTTTATAGCTATAATTTTGCTCCTGTCTTTTGTGCTTGTTCCTAAGCTGATAAAGGAAATCAGCGCACTGGTTGTCAACATCCCCCAATACTCAAGACAGATGCAGGAGCTTTTTCGGCAATTCCAGGACGGATACATGAGAAGCGGGCTTCCGGAGAGTTTTAAGGATGTACTGGATGATAACATACTTATGCTGCAAAGCATGATTCTCACACTTTTGCAGAACATTGCCAACGGCATAATAGAAATCTTTTCACAGTTTTTTAATATAGTAATAGTTCCGGTGATTACTTTTTATATGCTGAAAGATGCGGAGTACTTCAAGAACCAATTCATTCTTGTACTGCCGAAGGCAAAGCGCGCGAAACTTATTATATTAATAAGGGATATTGATAATGTTTTTGGTAAATATATAAGAGGGCAGATTATTATAGCCAGCTTTGTGGGTGTACTGACAACTGCTGCCCTTATACTGATTAAAGTAAAATATGCCTTCATACTTGGCATCTTTGCCGGTATAGCAAATATAATACCATACTTCGGGCCCTTTATAGGAATTATACCTACAATATTGTTTGCATTGCTGGATTCAACCGGTAAAGCATTGTATGCGGCAGGAGCCTTTATTCTGATACAGCAGCTGGAAAGCGGATTCCTTACACCAAGGATAATAGGAAAGAGTGTGGGAATACACCCTGTTTACGTTATCATGTCCCTTATAGCGGGAGGAAGGCTTTTTGGAATTATAGGGCTTATTATGGCTGTGCCCGTATTGGCTGCAATTAAACTGACACTCAGACATGTTCTCAGGGATAAGCAGGAGAATTAAAACCATATGAAAGCATGCATAACAGCAAATACGGATTATTGACAAAGCTTCCCGGCTAATATATAATCTTCGTATATATTTAATATTGTGTTGATGCAGAGGAGTAAACAGACTGATTTTCAATATGCTGCAAAATATGGCAGCATAAGCAGAGAAGGGATGGCTGGTGAGAATCCCAGGGAATAAGCTGTTGAAGCTGCTGCTGAGCATCGTAAAGACGCTGCAGGCGTTATACTGCATGGCGAAAGCCAATAGAGCGGCCCTTTCGGGCAACTAGGGTGGTACCGCGAAGTTCTCTTCGTCCCTAACCGGGATGGGGAGTTTTTTTTACAAAAATATACGGGAGGAATACACATGGAAAAGTTAGGACTTAATGAAGTAAGAGAAAAATTCCTTAGCTTTTTTGAAAGCAAGGATCATTTAAGAATGAAAAGCGCATCTCTTGTGCCTCAGAGTGACAAGAGCCTGCTTATCATAAACTCGGGTATGGCGCCCTTGAAGCCGTTTTTTACAGGGCAGGCCATACCTCCGAGCTTAAGGGTGACAACCTGTCAGAAGTGCATCAGGACCCCTGATATTGAAAGGGTTGGAAAGACTGCCAGACACGGAACCTTTTTTGAAATGCTGGGTAATTTCTCCTTCGGAGATTACTTCAAGGATGAGGCAATAGCCTGGGCATGGGAGCTGTGCACTGAGGTATATAAGATGCCGGAAGACAGGCTCTGGGTTACTATTTATCTGGACGATGATGAAGCCTTTGATATCTGGCATAACAAAATAGGATTGCCGGCGGACAGGATTGTCAGAATGGGTAAGGAGGACAACTTCTGGGAAATCGGCCTTGGACCCTGCGGACCTTGTTCAGAGATATATTTTGACAGAGGGCCGGGTACAGGCTGCGGAAAGGAAGACTGCAAGCTGGGCTGCGACTGCGACAGGTATATGGAGTTCTGGAATCTTGTATTCACACAGTTTGACAAAGACGAAGAGGGCAACTACAACAGGCTGGCAAAACCAAATATAGACACAGGCATGGGATTGGAGAGGATGGCTGCGGTTATGCAGGGAGTTGACAATATATTTGAAGTAGACACTGTAAAGTATATATTGGACAGCATCTGCAGCCTTGCAGGAGTGGAATACGGTGCGGATCCGAAGAAGGATGTGTCAATAAGGGTTATTACCGATCATATCAGAGGGGTTACCTTTATGATATCCGATGGGATACTTCCCAGCAACGAAGGAAGGGGATATGTTCTCCGAAGGCTTCTGAGAAGGGCTGCAAGACATGGGAGGCTTCTGGGGCTGACAGATTCGTTTCTCAGCAAAATTGCCCTGAAGGTTATTGAAGTAAGCGGAGACGCATACACCGAATTGCGGGAAAAGAAGGATTATATCCTGAATATAATTAATATTGAGGAAAAGAGGTTTTATGAGACATTGGACCAGGGGCTTTCAATTCTTCAGGGGTATATTGACGACCTGAAGCTGACAAATACAAGCACATTGTCAGGGGAAAATGCCTTCAGGCTTTATGATACTTACGGCTTCCCCCTGGATCTGACTAAAGACATATTGGAGGAGCAGGGACTATCGGTTGATGAGGAAACCTTCCAGAAAGAGATGCAGAACCAGAGGGAAAGGGCAAGGGCAGCAAGGGCTGACAGCAGTGCGGAAGGCTGGAAGGAAGATATATATGCAAAAATCGACTGGAGCATAAAGACTAAGTTCGTGGGATATGAAAGCTTTTCTTCAAAAGCGATTGTCAAAGCAATAGTAAAGGATAATGAACTGGAAGACTCAGCCAATGAAGGGGATGAGATAAGCGTAATACTTGATAATACACCTTTCTATGCGGAAAGCGGCGGACAGGTAGCCGATACGGGAAGAATAATCGGAGAAGGCTTCGAGTTGGATGTAAAAGACTGCAAGAAGGTCACCGGGGAAAGGTTTGCCCATATATGTACGGTAATCAGCGGAGAAATTAATGCCGGAGACTCTTGCATAGCAGAAATTGATTCCAGGAGGAGAATGGCTACCGCCAGGAACCACTCGACAACTCATCTGCTGCATAAGGCATTGAGAAAATACCTTGGTACTCATGTTGAGCAGGCAGGCTCTTATGTTACACCGGAGCGTTTAAGGTTTGACTTTACTCACTTCAAGGCGATGACAAAGGAAGAGCTTGACAGGATAGAAAGAGAAGTAAATGAAGCAATTCTGGCAAGCTATGAGGTAATTACAAAGGAAACCTCCATAAATGAGGCGAAAAAGCTTGGAGCTATGGCGCTTTTCGGAGAGAAATACGGTGAAGTGGTAAGAGTTGTCAAAATGGGCGACTATTCCATTGAACTCTGCGGGGGAACACACTTGAAAGCCACAAGCCAGGCGGGCTTCTTCAAAATAATAAGCGAAGGGGGCATAGCTGCCGGAGTCAGAAGGATTGAAGCGGCAACAGGGGAAAAAGCTTATGAATTTATTAAGGAAGAAGAAAAACTGATGAATGAGCTGTGCGGGAAACTCAAGGCCCATCCAAGCGAATGTGTCAAGAAAATGGATACAGTACTCAAGCAGCTTAAGGATACGGAAAAGGAAGTATCTGTGCTGAAATCAAAAATGGCGGCGGAAATGCTGGATGAGCTTGCAGCCGGGGCACAAGAGGAGAAGGGCATAAAATATCTTGTAACAAAGCTTGACAACATGGGCATTGACAGCCTGAGAGAAATGGGAGACAAACTAAGAGATAAGCTGGGAACCTCCTTTGTGATGCTTGCCTCCTTTGACGGAGAAAAGACAATCCTTGTTGCAATGGCATCAAAGGATGCGGTTTCCAAGGGAGTGCACGCAGGAAATATCATAAAGGAAGCGGCAAAGGCTGCAGGAGGAAGCGGCGGCGGAAGGCCGGACATGGCACAGGGGGGAATAAAGGATCTGGATAAAGCCGCAGCAGCTTTGGACGCAGTGCCGGAGATACTGAAAAACATGGTGAAGTAGCAAAATAACAAGAGGCAGGGGGACAGGAGAAACGTCCCCGTGTCCCGAAATGTCCCCATGTCCCCACGTATCATCTGCAAACTAAAAGGGTGGAAAGCTTGCTTTCCACCCTTTATTTATTGACTTCTATCTTTGTGCTTCGTACTGTCTCAGAAGCTTGGCAAACAACTCCGGAACCTTTGCCATTTTATCCGGTGTTTCTACGAAGGAAATACGGAATTGTGTGCTCCCCGGGTTGTATTCTCCTTTTTTAATATTATAGAATCCTTTCATTGGAGCTACCAGAAGAGTTGTCTCAACCCCATCCAGGTTGACCGATCCTTCTCCTGCGCAGTACAGTACGAACTCAGTTGCATCAAATCCCGGTTTTACAACATTTCTGACATCGATTACCGAGTAGATGGACGCATCAGGGCTTGAAACTATTAAGCCCGGTTCCTGTTTCTTCAGTCCGTTATACACATTAAATATCAATTCCTTGTAATATTCTCTTATACTCTTGCACCATGCAGCTATTTGCTCCTTGCTTTCATGAGCCAGTGCGCCGAATATATACTGGCCGATTGCATTAGCGCAAAGATTTGCAGTATATTCAGCCACTGAACGGTTATTGAATTCGGGGCTGTCTGTAATCAGGGCACCGATTCTCAGTCCGCAGGCATTCCAAACCTTTGATGCAGTTTCAATGCTCATTCTTCTTCCTTCGATACCGGGTACATCCGCATCGGTAACTCCCCAGATGCTTACAAGCTTGCTGCCTTCCTCATAGAAGAGTTCGCGGTACGCTTCATCGCTTACAAACCACATATTGTACTTTACGCACAATGCCGCAAGCCCTTTAAGGGTTTCATAATCATAGAATTGGCCGGTCGGATTGTCGTAAGGTATAACAAGAAGTGCCCCGGGATTATACTTTTTAATAGTTTCTTCGATTTCGTTCAATTTTGGAAGGCTGAACTTGCCGTTTTCATTTAATGAACGGGTTACAGTAACTATTTTTCGTCCGATTCTCTCGGCAAAAGAAATATAGTTGGTATAGGCCGGGTCAATTACCATAAGAGGTTTTTCATCAGTACCTGCCGGTCCGCAAACCCCCAATAACAGTAATTCCATTGCAGCAGATCCGCCGTCAGTTATCTGAACATACAGCTTGCTTGTGTCGAAGCCTTCGCATTTGAGGATATTCTTAAATGCGTCCTGACACTCTATAAGGCCGGCAGTTGTTGTATACCTTATGACACCCTTTGCAAAGGGGCTTTCAGGTGCATCAAGCGAAAACATTCTTTTTTGCATTGCAGGATTGGTAGGAAGTGAAACATTACCTATACCTACATTAATTACGGCCTGGGGTTTGACCTTCCGCTCCTCATATTTCATCTGGGCCAGTCGGACACTTGACGGTGTCCTTGATTCAAAGTGAGCGGATAATACTGGTTTACTCATTTCTTTAAAACACCCTTTCTCATTGATATTATTATAACCATATTATTAACAATTACAGTATTTATTTAACTATATATTATTTTAACATTAATTGATAATATTTTCACTATTTTTTCGAATATTAATTAAAACCGGTTAAAGCCCTCATTGAAATGTTGTTATAAAATCCGGCTTATAGGGGAAAATATTGCATAGCGCAATTTACAAATAAGCAAAAGTATGGTTATGAGGTGACAGGATGAAGGCTGTAATAATGGCCGGGGGAGAAGGTACAAGACTCAGGCCGGTGACCTGCGGAATACCAAAGCCAATGGTGCCGGTTCTTAATAAGCCGGTAATGGAATATACCATAGAGCTGCTTAAAAAGCATAATATAACTGATATTGCCGCAACACTGGCATACTTTCCCGCAGTGATTACCGATTATTTCGGAGACGGCGGAGAATTCGGCGTAAGTTTAAGGTACTATATTGAGCATACCCCCCTGGGAACCGGCGGAAGTGTAAAAAATGCAGAGGATTTCTACGATGATACTTTTATTATCGTCAGCGGCGATGCCCTGACTGACATAGATTTTGAAAAAGCACTGGAATTTCATAAATACAGAAGATCGAAAGCTACGCTGATATTGAAAAAAGTACCCGTGCCCCTGGAATACGGAGTTGTTATTATTGACGAAGAAGGCAGAATAACAAGCTTTATGGAAAAGCCCAGCTGGGGAGAGGTGTTCAGCGACACCATTAATACCGGTATATATATACTTGAGCCTGAAGTGCTTGACTATTACAGTAAGGGTGATAATTTCGACTTCAGCAAGGATTTGTTTCCAAAGCTGTTAAGAGATAATATCCCCATGTACGGATATGTAACCGATGACTATTGGAATGACATCGGTGACCTGAGAGTATACAAGGAAGTAAATTTCGACATTTTGTCAGGAAAGGTCAAGACAACAATCGGATACAGGCAGCATGGGGAGGGAATATGGATAGGTGACGGCTGTGAGATTTCCGACAGCTGTAATCTTATTGCACCGGTGCTTATAGGAGACAACTGCAGAATCAAAGACAGGACAGTAATAGAAGCCTCAATATTAGGCAATGACACGGAAGTACAGGAAGCAACCTCCATAAAGAAAAGCATAATATGGAAGAATTCAAATATAGGAAAGAATGTCCAGTGCAGGGGAGGAGTAATTTGCAGCGGTGCAGCAGTAAAAAGCGGAGTGCATATTTTTGAAAATACCGTTATAGGCAGTAATACTACTTTGGAAACAGGCGCGATAATAAAGCCGGATATCAAGATATGGCCTGAAAAGGTTGTTGAGGAAGATGCCGTAGTGGCCCAAAATCTTGTATGGGGTACGAAAGCATCAAAAACTATATTCGGCCACAGGGATGTCAGCGGGGATGTAAATATAAACCTTACGCCGGAATTTGCTTCGCGGCTTGGTTCCGCTTTCGGCTCAATACTGAAGGATGATTCCGGAATCATTGTCAGCAGCGACGGTTCGAACTCTGCTGAGATAATGAAGGAATCACTGATATCCGGAGTGCTGTCTACAGGTGTAGGAGTAATAAGTATTGAAAACGCAGCAGTGCCTATAATGAGGTTCGCCGTCAGATTCTACAAGGCAGAAGGCGGAGTTCATATATGGAAGGATTATAGTGATAAGAACAAAGTGCATCTTGAATTCTCAGGCAGCAAAGGAATAAGCATAGACAGATCCGTTGAGAGAAAAATCGAGAATAGCTTTATCAGGGAGGATTTCAAAAGGTGCAATGCAGATAGAATCAAGGACATAATAAGTGCGGGTAATTTCACGGATTTCTATATCCAAAGCGGCATAAACATGCTGAAATATACAGACAGAATAAGGAGTTCCGGGATTAAGCTGGTTGCAGCTTCAATATCCTCACAGATAGCCGGTTTAGCTCAAATGTATCTAAAAAATATGGGTTGTTCAGTAGAGAGGGATAGCGTTTGGGACAGGTATAAGATGCCGGCCAAGGATAATATTAGTGCCAGAGCATACTACGAACATATAGCCGAGCTGACTGTCAAGAGCGGGTCATGTATGGGAGTAGTATTCAGTGAGGATGGAGAAAGTTTTGTACTTATTGACCATAAGGGGAGGATACTGGATAAGGATAAGCAGATTGCTTTGACTTCATTAATAATACTTAAGACAGGAATGGACAAAAGGCTTATAATTCCCCATACGGCATCAAGAGTAATAGAGGAAATGGCCAAGTGCTACAGCATAGAGGTAGTGAGAACCAAGAATACCCCTGCGGCAATTATGAGAGAGATGTTTCAGCAAAATACCGGGATGGAGGAATCTTTGTTCCAATATATACTTAACTTTGACGGAATTTGGGGTATAGGAAATCTGGTTGACTTTATGGCAGGCAATAATGTAACACTGTATGACCTGGTAAATGAGCTTCCCCATTTCCATATGGAGAAAAATGAAGTAAAGTGCGACTGGCAGCATAAGGGAAGGGTTATAAGAGAAATCATTGAGGAAAACAAGAACAGAGAGATTGAACTCTTTGAAGGGGTAAGGATAAATAATGAAAACGGATGGGTTCTCATACTTCCTGACAGCGAAAGGCCCGTGTGCAATGTTTATGCGGAAGGAGCATCCGAGGAGTATGCAAGAGAGCTTGCAGCCGAGTTCACCGACAAAATAAAAAAAATAGTCTCTGCTGAAGATAAGTAGAAGAATGCGATATAATAGGTTTGCATAACAAAGCAAGAGCAGTATATGAGACACGGGGGACGTTTCGCGTGTCTAGCTTTCAGTGAGACAGGAGAAACGTCCCCATGTCTCATATACTGCTCTGCCTTTGGAAAAGTTCTGACGGTGCCAAAAGGCCCTCCATGACCCGAGACACCTAAGCCGGCGTCCATGCCGGCCTCACGAACTTTTTACCAAAGCCATATCAGAGGTCTGTTGTCAAAATACATAAAAGTGTGCCCTGCTATACTATACAAGCTCTTGCTTGGTTATGCATCCTTCAGAATACTGCATTATTAATAAAGAGAATGTAAATACCGACGTGGGGAAGATATCTTCGACGAAACCTTCCACATGACCCCGGAACGGAAAGGCTTCCAGGCAAAATAACCAGACGGACCCGCAGAGATGGGACCCTCGCCAGTAATTTTGCTGGCTTTGGAAGGTGAGGAGAACATACTTCCCCTACAGTCGGAGTACTTTACAAACCTGTATATTTGCGTAATTTTCTTCTGCAGCGTAAATATGAACTGAAGGAATGGTGAGGATTATATTGAATTTGGTAGCTAATTATTTTTATATGGCAGCATTTGTTCTTGCTGCTGTTTTGATATACTTGCTCAGCAGGCTCCTATACTTTATTGACAGAGATGAACCGGAAGTATATGATGCGATACTTAATGCGGAGGAATTGGAAAAACACGCATTGGAATTGGCACGCAAGCATGTTGTGGGTAAGAGGGCAAAACATTACTTCAGTCTTGAGGGCAGGATGAATAAAAACTTCCGGTTCATTACCTCCGTCTACAAGGATCTGAATGAATATGCAAATGAAAGAAGCAGTGTTACTCCGGCTGCAGAATGGCTGCTGGATAATTTTTATATTATTGAGGAACAGGTAAAGGAAATAAGGCAGAACTTATCCAGGAAGTATTATTACCAGCTGCCCAGGCTGAAGTCGGGATTCCTGAAGGGATATCCGAGGGTTTATGCCATAGCCTTGGAATTGGTTTCCCATACTGACGGCAGATTTGACGATAAGCAGCTGGTAGGCTTCGTATCCGCTTATCAGTCCCAATCACTGCTTTCAAACGGGGAACTCTGGGCTATACCGATAATGATCAGAATGGCTCTTATTGAACATGTAAGGCATGTCTGTGAAAGCATTTCATTATCGCAGCAGCAGTGGCATAAAGCTGAAAAGCTTGCTGAACAGATTCTTTCATATAAGGACAGAAAGCCGGAAGAACTGCTTGCCATTGCCAAGGAAAGCATGAGGCAGCTTGAGAATATCAGCCCCTCCTATGGCGAACACTTGCTTAATATGCTTAAAAAGCACGGCATAGAAATAGCCCCCATAATACATTACATTGATGAAAGGCTGTCCGAGCAGCATACCACCTCGGAAAGCATCACCCAGCTGGAACACAAGGAACAGGCTGCCCGCCAGGTTTCAATGGGCAATTCCATTACCAGCCTGAGGTTCATATCCACTTTGGATTGGAAGGTGATTTTTGAAGAACTCAGCCAGGTTGAACAAATTTTGAGGCAGGATCCGGCAGGTATATACCAGAAGATGGACTTTGCTTCAAGGGATAAATATCGCCATGAGTTGGAGATACTTTCCAAAAAGCTTAAGGTATCGGAGATAAAGGTTGCAAGAAAATTAATAGAGTGCTCTGTGGAAGATAACAGGCATATCGGATATTACCTGTTCAGGGAGCAGAAGGAGCAGCTGCTGGACAGAATTGCCCGCAAGGGGATGTTTATCTATTCCCCGGCAGGGGTTTATTTCTTTTCAATTATTACTCTAACGGCGTTCTTAGTGTTTTTGATGCTTAACTACTCATACAGGGAAGGTGCAGCGGGGTTTTGGACACAGCTTGTGATAGCCCTTGCAGTATTAATTCCGGCAAGTGATGTTTCGGTTTCGGCAGTCAATTGGATACTCGTACATATAAAGCCCCCGGCATTTCTGCCAAAGCTTGAGCTTAAGGACGGAATACCGGAAGATGCAGCTGCAATTGTAGTGATGCCTACACTGATAACAAAGGGCAGCAGTGCTGTAAAGCTGCTTCTGAAGCTTGAGGAATACTATCTTGCAAACAGGGAGGGAAACCTTTATTTTGCCTTGCTTGGAGATTATAAGGACAGTGACGGGGAAAAAGCCGAAGGGGATCAGGAGATTATTCTGGCAGCAAGCGAGAAGGTAAGGGAGTTAAATAGAAAATACGGAAGCGGTTATGACAAGTTCTTTTTTTTCCATAGAAGAAGGGTTTTCTGCAAAACCCAAAACAGATGGATGGGCTGGGAACGCAAGAGAGGCGCCCTTTATGAATTTAATGAACTGCTGCTGGAAGGCAAAAGAGCATCCTTCGAGCATATTGAGGGAAATATCAGTGTCCTTAAAGATGTAAAGTATGTTATAACCATTGATTCAGACACGAAACTCAGTATTGAAACAGCAAAAAAGCTTATTGGCACAATTACTCATCCTCTTAACAAAGCAGTTGTGGATGAGAGCAAATGTGTCGTAAAAGAAGGCTATGGATTGCTGCAGCCCCGCATCAGTGTTGACATAGTAAGTGCAAATACCTCCAGGTTTGCAAGAGTCTTTGCGGGACAGGGAGGTATAGACATTTATACAAATGCCGTCTCTGATATATATCAGGATTACTTTGGAGAAGGTATATTTACAGGTAAAGGGATATATGAGCTTGCAGTTTTTCAGGGGATTTTAAGAAATATGATACCAGAGAACACAGTATTAAGCCATGACCTTATTGAAGGAGCCCATGTCAGGACAGGACTGGTCACGGATATCGAGCTTATTGACGGATACCCTTCCAAATATAATGCCAGCTCAATGCGCCTTCACAGATGGGTAAGGGGTGATTGGCAGCTGCTGCAGTGGCTTTTTTCAAAGGTGCGCAATGCAAAGGGAGAGTTCATCAGGAATCCGCTTTCGCCTATAAACAGGTGGAAAATACTGGACAACATGAGAAGAAGCCTTGTCCCGCCCTGTTTAGTTCTGCTTTTTTTTCTTTCCCTGTGGTTAATGCCCGGAAGTGCCCTGGTATGGTTGCTGCTCACGTTAATAGCCGCAGTTTTCCCGCTTTTTGTAAGCTTTGCTGAAGTGGTAATGACCAAATATGGCAGGAGGATGAATGAAGGGTCAGCCCGGGGAGAATTGGGAACTCTGAAAAGGCCATTCCTGCAGTCGCTGCTTACACTGGCATTTCTTCCCCATCAAGCACAGCTTATGCTGGACGCAATAGTCAGAACCTTGGTAAGGGTTCTGATAACAAGAAAAAACCTGCTTGAATGGGTCACGGCGGCAGATATGGAGCTTGCGCTGAAAAATGATATGGCAAGCTATTGGAAGCGTATGTGGTTATGTCCCGCAGCCGGGGCAGTTTTATTGCTGCTGAGTATGTTCAAAGTTCCGGAAGCAATCATCGCGGTGCTTCCCGTTGTTTTGCTGTGGATTGCCGCACCGGCAACAGCTTATTGGGTTAGTGAGCCTCAAGCTGAGAAAAAAAATGAACTGAGCAAAACAGAGATTGCGGAATTAAGGTTATTGGCCCGGAAAACCTGGAGTTTTTTTGAGGATTTTGTAAGTGCATTGGATAATTACCTTCCTCCCGACAACTACCAGGAAGACCCTCCGAACGGAGTAGCTCACAGGACATCACCGACCAATATAGGTTTACTTCTTGCCTCAATAATATCCGCAAGGGACCTGGGTTACATAAGTACATGGGAAATGCTCGAAAGGCTTGACAATACAATTACTACAATAGAGAAGCTCAAGAAATGGAGAGGGCACCTGTATAACTGGTATGATACCGTTACCTTGGAGGTCCTGAGGCCAAATTATATTTCAACAGTGGACAGCGGCAATTTTATCGGATACCTGATGACCTTGAGGCAAGGGCTTCTGGAGTATAAGAACAAACCCTCAATTGATTCGGGAATGGTTCTGGGGCTTAAGGACACCTCGGAGCTTGTAAAGCTGGAGGATGAACAATTGAGCCTGCCTGATGAAATTTTTGACAAGGCTTTGGAAGGGGATATGCTTGAGCAGCAGGGTTTTATTGAGCTGCTGACAAAAATTATCGGGAAAAGTGATTTGAAGAGATTCAACTGGGGCATCAAGCTCCATAAGTCCGCAATCACTTTTCTCAAGGAAATAAACAGCGGAATTGCGCAGGAAAACAATGAGGAGCTGATGTTCAAATCGGAAGGGCTGATTGAAAGGATTGACAAACTTATTGAAGAAACATCCTTCCTTCCTCTCTTTGATAATAAAAGAAAATTGTTTTCAATAGGCTATAATGAGGAGGAGGAACAGCTTACAAAGTCCTATTACGACCTTCTTGCATCGGAAGCAAGACAGGCAAGCCTGATTTCCATAGCCAGGGGTGAGGTCAAGAAGGAGCATTGGTTCATGCTCAACAGGACACTGACTGAAGTTGACGGCTTCAAGGGCTTGCTTTCATGGACAGGTACAATGTTTGAATATCTTATGCCCCTTCTTATTATGAAGGACTATTCGGACACACTGCTCCATGAGACATATGACTTCGTAGTAAGATGCCAAAAGGATTACGGAAATAAGAGGAAAGTACCCTGGGGGGTTTCGGAGTCCGGCTACTACAGCTTTGACTTCAGGCTGAGTTACCAGTATAAGGCCTAAAGTCAAAGCTGTAGTAGCCGGACTCCGAA
>Ga0116178_10000635_pt1 | contig 31046 bp, 21 predicted proteins | sample AD_STIC12_MetaG_FD_89880 | JGI IMG/M metagenome (GOLD analysis project Ga0116178, IMG submission 89880) | Active sludge microbial communities of municipal wastewater-treating anaerobic digesters from USA - AD_STIC12_MetaG | ecosystem: Engineered > Bioreactor > Anaerobic > Digestate | place: USA...
CCAGCATACCCTCGGCGTGATGTACGCCAACGGTGACGGCGTCGTGAAAGACGCCCCTCAGGCGGTCCTCTGGTTCCGCCAGGCGGCCGAGCAGGGCCACGCGCCGTCCCAGTTCGAGCTGGGCCAGGCCTTCGCCTCCGGCAACGGCGTCGAGCAGGATCTCGTGGAGGCGGCCGCGTGGTTCCGGCGCGCCGCCGGGCAAGGGCATGCCGCGGCCGAACGCGCGCTGGCCGGATCGTCGGGGCAGGCTGGGGCCGCGCCTCCGGCTGGCCCCGCGCGTCCGGGTCCGTGGGCGCAGGACGAGTCCGCCGCGCTGCCGCCGGAGGCCCCAGGAAGCCTTTCGGCTGGAAGCGTCGAAGCGATCGGATGGCCCCCAGCCGTGCACGTGCCGCCGGCGGCGCCAGTCGAGCCGTCGGGCTGGCTGGTCCGAGCGCCGGAAGGCGTTGTCGCGCCGCCCGCCGAGCCGCCGCCCCCTGCCACGCCGCCGCCGGAGGACAGCCGCGTGGCCTCGTGCCGCGCCGACGCCGAGCGCGGCGATCGGCTCGCCCAGTACCGGCTGGCGGCCATGTACGCGTACGGCGACGGCGTTGCGAAAGACAACAGCGAGGCCTTCGCCTGGTGCGCCAGGTCGGCCGAGCAAGGCCTTCCGGAAGCCCAGTACAACCTGGCCGCGCTCTACGCCGCGGGCCGCGGCGTCGGACGCGACGAGGCGCGGGCGCTCGTGTGGCTGCGGAAGGCGGCCGAAGGCGGCTACCCGCCGGCGCAGTTCGAGCTCGGCGTCCGCTGCGCCACCGGCCGCGAAGCTCCCCAGGACGATAGCGAAGCGGCCGCGTGGTACCGCAGGGCCGCCGAGCGCGGCCACGCCGACGCGCAGTACAATCTGGCGCTCAGGCATGCGCGCGGCCGCGGCGTCGAGCGCGACGACGCGCTCGCGGCATGGTGGTACCGCCAGGCCGCCGACGCGTGGCACCTGCCTTCGCAATTCAACCTTGGCGTCCGCTACGCGCGCGGCGAGGGCGTGCCGCAGGACCTGGTCGAGGCGTACTGGTGGATTCACCTTGCGGCCACCCGGTCGTCCGGCGCGCTGAATCAGTCCTGCCAGGCGGCGCTGGAGGAACTCGCCGCCCGGATGACTCCCGCGCAGGTGGCGGCGCGCGACAGGCGCCTGGCGGACTGGAGCGAGTTCCCCGAGCAGCCGTCTCGGAGGTAGGGCGGGCCGCGCCTGCGGAGCAGCCGGAGACGAAATCGGGCGTTCGCCTGACAACATCGTCGCCTCGCTGTCGGCCGGACGACTCATGCCGCCGGTCCCCCGTGCGCTCCGCGGCCGCTCCCCTGCGCGCGCACGGGCGCCGGTCGGCGCGTCCTGGTGTACGCTTTGCCCCATCGGCAAGCGGCGGCCGGCGCCGGCGCGGGGACCCGGACGGCCGCCTGTGAAGGACCGGGACCAACGACACGGAGACAACAGGCCATGGCGACACCCCTCACTGTCGGGCTGGTCGGCGGCGGCAAGGGCGCGTTCATCGTCCACGCCCACCAGAAGGCGATTCACTTCGACGGCACCCGCCGCATCGTGGCGGGGGCGCTTCATCCGGACCCGAAGGTCGCGCTCGACGAAGCAGCGGCCTGGCCGTATCCCATCAAGGGCTACGCGTCGTACGACGAGATGATCGCCGCCAACGCGGGCCTGCCGGCCCGAGAACGGCTGGATTACGTCCTCATCGTCACGCCGAACCACGTGCACTACGACCCCGCCATGAAGGCCATGAAGGCCGGCATCGCCGTGTTCTGCGAGAAGCCGCTGTGCCTCACGCTCAAGGAGGCCGCCGACCTCGTCCGGACGTCCAGGAAGCTGAAGATCCCCTTCGGCGTCGCGCACACGTATCTGGGGCACTGGACCAGCCGGTTCTCGCGCTACATCGTCCGGCAGGGGCTCATCGGGGACGTGCGCTGGGTGGACAGCGCCTACCTCCAGGGCTGGCTGGCGACGAAGGCCGAGGACACGGGCAACCAGCAGGCGGCGTGGCGCGTGGATCCCAGGCGCGCCGGCGGGTCCGGGTGCGGCGGGGACATCGGCACTCACGCGCTGATGCAGTTGCGTTACGTGACCGGCCTCGACGTCACCCGCGTCTCGGCGCAGCTGGAGACCTTCGTGCAGGGGCGGCTGCTCGACGATCACTTCACCGTCTACTGCCAGCTCTCGAACGGCGGGAAGGCGCTCGTGCGGGCGTCGCAGATCTGCATCGGGTGCAAGAACGAGCTGGGCATCATGGTCGCCGGCACGAAGGGCACGCTGCGGTGGCGGCAGGAGGAGCCCGAGAGCGTGACGATCCAGCTGCCCGGCCAGCCGGACCGCGTGTATTGGCGTGGAGCCGTCACGCCGGGAGACGGGTTCCTCCCGAAGGGCGTCCCCAAGGCCCTGCTGGCCGAGCCGACGATTCCCTCCGGCCACCCCGAGGGCTTCCACGACGCGTTCGCGCGGCTGCACCGCGATTTCGAAAAGGACGTGCGCGCGTGGAAGGCGGGGAAGGCGTTTTCGGGTGCCGGCCCGCAGTATGCGAGCGTCGAGGACGGCTGGACGGGCATCGCGTTCCTCGATGCGTGCCTGAAGAGCAGCCGAAGGAAGGGCGCCTGGGTCGCGATGCCCAAGGCCGTCTGACGCCCGGCGCAGCAGCGGATGAAGCCCGGGGCCGTCAGGCCCCGGGCGGCCACTCCAGTTCGACCCCTCGCTTCCGAAGGTCAGCCTGGAAGTCGGCGAGCAGGGCCGGGCGTTCCCGGACGGCGCGCGGCGGCACGCGCCGCGCGGCCGCGAACGCCACGAGCGCGCCCGCGGCCTCGCCGATGTTCCACTCGACCGGGTGCAGGCGGTAACAGCCGTTCGTTACGTGCGTCGTGCCGATGTTCTTGCAGGCCGGCACGAGGTTCTCGACGCGCACCGGGAGCAGGGCGCCGAGCGGGATCTGGAACGGCAGCGACGCGACGTCGATGTAGTTGTCGCCGGCCGAGCTCGGGTGCAGGTCGATGCGGTAGCTGCCGATGCCGACCGAATCGGGGTAACGCTCGGCCGTCGCGCCCGCGGAGCCCGGGGCGGTGCCCGCGAGGGCCGCCCGGGCCTCGGTGCCGCAGTGCTGCTCGAGCACCGTCGTCACGGCCTTGATGCGCCGCGACTCCCTCACGTACGGGTGCTTGGCAACCCCGTCCTCGCTGCCAAGCACGTCCCCGCGGAGCCGCAACTCGCGCCAGCCCGCCTTGCCGTCCGGCCTCGGCGCCTCGGTCTGCAGCCAGTACAGCAGCGACAGGCTGAGCTGCCTCGCGCCGTCGAGATGGCGCGCCCGTGCGGCGTCATCGACGCCGACGAGCGGCCCGAGCATGTAGTCGTTCTGGGGCCAGTTCACGACGGTGATGTCGCCGGCGTAGGCGCCGGCCGCGAAGTTGTCCTTGTTCGCGATGCGGCGGTAGCGCCAGAGATCCGTCAGGTCGGTCTGCCGGGCCCCGGCGGGATCGAAGGCGTAGCGCCGGGGCGCGAGCGTAATCGGGTGGCTGCCGGCCAGCTCCAGCAGCCGGCCCGTCCACGGCGGCGTCAGGCGCGGCGCGTAGCCGCGCCAGAACGCGTAGTCGCGCGGCCGATCGATCGTCTGATCCGATCCCGGCACGAAGTCCATGGCGAACACCGCCGTGAACGCCTGCTGGTTCAACGCGTCCGCCCGCTCGGGCATGTGCGGCTCGCCCGTCGCGGCCCGGCCTTCGCAGCCGGCGACGAACTCGGTGCCCGTCAGGGGCAGCAGGTCCCCCAGTTCCGTCGCGTCGATGACGTTGGGGGCCTCGATCCACCGCTCGTTTCCCGTGCGCAGGTTCCGGACCTTCAGCGCCCGCACGCGGTCGCCGGCGGCGTCGGCGCCGACGACGGCATGCTCGAGCCACAGCGCGAGTCTGCCGGAGGCGACAAACGGCGCGAGCATCGCCTCGAGCACGGCGAGGGCGACGCGGGGCTCGTGGCAGAGCCGGGAGACGGACCCGTCGCCGGGATTGAGGGCCACGCGCGTCCTCGCCGCGTCGGTCAGCGGATAGTAGCGGCGGTAGTAATCGCGGATGCCTGCTCGCAGGTCCCGGTAGGTGCGGGTCGAGCCGTGCGTCTCGATCCACTGGTGCTCGTCGGGCGGGACGCCCTGCTGCGTGAGCTGGCCGCCGATCCAGTCGGTCTCTTCCGTCATCGCGACGCGGAGCCCGGCGCGGGCCGCCGCCAGCGCGGCGGCCACGCCGCCAAGGCCGCCGCCGGCGATGACGGCGTCGAACCGGCTTGCGTGAGAGGCCGCCTGCTCCGCCGCCGCCCGATCGAGGCGCGGCAGCCACAGCGCGGCGCCCCCGGCTGCTCCGCACGCCGTCATCCGCACGAAGTCGCGTCTCGTCATGTCCTGGCACCCCGCCTCGGCGTCTCCCGGGACTCTTCGATCGGCCGCGCGCCCGGGCCGCCGCGCGGGGCCATGATTGCACAGCCGGCCCGGCGGCACGACCCCGTTGCCGTGCGGCGATCCCTGACGGGCGGGAAGGCCGCCTTCGCTCCAGCCCATCGTGTTGAGCGCCTGGGCTGGGCCGCATCGCACGATGGAAAGAGGAGGCATGGCCGCCGATCGCCGGCAGGCCCGCCACCGCTGCCTTTGTTGCCGCCGTGGTTGTTGACAAGTGAACTGACCGCTTTCGTCAGCGTGTCGCGGTCAGAGTCGGTTTGCGCTGTGGGCCGGTCGCGCTTCTGGCGACCGGTCCAACCGGCGTGTGCGCGGCCGGGCTCGCCCGGCGCAGCATGCCCGGGTCGTCCCTTTCATTCCAAGCTCCCCTCGGCAACGGGTCCGCTGGAAGTCCGCGCCGCGGGCCGGGGCGCGGCTCAGAACTGCCGCGCCTGCTCCTCGCCGCGCAGGACCCGGAGCACCCCTTCGGCGAGCGCCTGCATCTCGTCCTCGCCCGGGTAGATGGCGAGCGGCGCGATCCAGGCGACCGAGCCGCGGATCGCCTCCACGAGGCGGGACGAATGTGCCATGCCGCCCGTGAGGAGCACGGCGTCGATCCGGCCGTGCAGGACGGTGGCCATGGCGCCAATCGCCTTGGCGATCTGGTAGGCCATCGCCTCGAAGACGAGCCTGGCCCGCTCGTCGCCCTGGGCGATGCGCCGCTCGACCTCGATGAGGTCCTTCGTGCCGAGGTGCGAGTACACGCCGCCCTCGCCGAAGAGCATCCGCTCGATGTCGGCGAGCCGGTGCTGCCCGGAGAAGCAGAGGTTCGCCAGCTTGAGCACCGGGACGCCGCCGGCCCGATCCATCGAGAACGGCCCTTCCTCCCGCGGGTTGATGACGTCCACGCCCAGCCCGCCGCGGTGGACCGAGATCGACGCGCCGCCGCCGATGTGCGCGACCACGAGCCTCAGCGACTCGTACGGCACGCCGCGCTCGCGGGCGTACCGCTTCGCCACCGCCTTCGAGTTCAGCGCGTGCCAGAGGCACTCGCGGTCGATGAGCGCGCAGCCGGACACGCGGGCGACCGGCTCCCACTCGTCCACCGACACGGGATCCACGACGTAGGCCGCCACGCCGGCGCGCGCCGCGATGGCCTGCGCGAGGCAGGCGCCGAGGTTCGACGCGTGCTCGCCGCGCCGCGCCAGCCGCAGCTCTTCCAGCATGCGGTCGTTGACGAGGTAGGTGCCGCTCGCCAGCGGGGGCAGCAGGCCGCCCCGGCCGGCGACGGCGTCGAACGAGTCCTCGCTGATGCCCGCGCGCCCGAGCGCCGACTCGATCACGCCCGCGCGCCACGCGATCTGATCGAGGACCGGGCGGCCGCGATACGGCGCCATCTCCTCGCCGGAGTGGCGGAGGGTCTCGGACATCTCGGCGCAATCGTCCAGGTACGCCGCGATCTTCGTGGACGTCGAGCCGGGGTTGATGACGAGGATGCGGAAGCGCCTACCGTCCGGCAACGAGCACCCCCAGGGCGATGGCGTTTAGTTTGTCTTCCGCGCTCTCGACGCGCGACGGGATCAGGATCGGCAGCCGGGCGCCGACCACGACGTGCGCGCACGACGACCCGGCCAGGTACTTGGCCGCCTTGGCGAGGGCGTTGCCCGTCTCGATGTTGGCGACGACCAGGCAGTCGGCATGGCCGGCGACCGGGTGCGTGATGCCCTTGCCGCGCGCGGCCGACTCGAGCAGCGCGTTGTCGAGGGCGAGGGGCCCGAAGACGTCGGCGTCGCCGAACTCGCCGGCCTCGCCCATCTCGGTGAGGGCGCGGGCGTCGACGGTGGAGGGCACCGCGGCGGAGACGGCCTCGGTCGCGCTCAGGATCGCGATCTTGGGGCGCGCCAGGCCGACGGCGCGCAGCACGCCGATCGCGTTCAGCACGATCTGCTTCTTCTGGGCGAGATCGGGCGCGACGTTCAGGCCTCCGTCGGTCACGCCCACCAGGCGGCGCGTCCCGGACACCACGTCCTCGTAGAGCAGCACGTCGCTGAGGAGCCTGCCGGTGCGCAGGCCGAGGCTCTTGTCGAGGACGGCGCGCATCAGCTCGTCCGTCCGGAGGCGGCCCTTGAGCAGCATGTCCGCGCCCCCGTCGGCCGCCAGCCGGGCCGCCGCCGCCGCCGGCGCGTCGGCCGCCGCGTACTCGGCGGAGGCGAGGGCGGCATCGAGCCCGAGCCGCCCGGCGCGCTCGCGGATCCGCGCCTCGTCGCCGACGAGCACCGCGGTGGCGATGCCCTGCTCGGCGGCCAGCGCAGCCGCCGTCAGCGCCACGTCGTCGTCCGCGTCCACCACGGCGACGCGCACCGGGCCGCGCTGGCTGGCGGCGGTCCGGATCTCTGCGTGAGACGTCAGCATGAAGACCTCCGCTACCTGATGCGGTCCGGGTGGAAGACGAGCGTCGCCGACCCGTACGACGCCTGCAGGCCTCCCCGGCTCCCGGCCATCGCATACGGGCTCGTGTCGATGGTGCCGCTGATCACCTTCTCGGTGACGATGCGCATGTCGGTGATGTACCAGGGCCCCAGCGTCCGCCGTTCCTGCTCGTGGTGGCCCACGTACAGCGTGTCCACGGCGCCCTTCAGCGCTTCGAGCTTCTTCACCGACGCCAGGTACGTCGTGAGCGGCAGGTTCGAGATCTGCATCCACACCATCGTCGAGCCGATGCCGTCGCCGGTCATCATGTAACGGCCGGCCCGGTCGACGAACGCGACCGACCCCGGCGTGTGGCCCGGGATCGCGACGACCTCGATCCGCTTGCCGCCCAGATCGAAGACCGTCGTCTCGTCGATCGGGCGCCGCGCCGCAGTGACTGTCCTGGGCAGCATCCCCGCGTCCGCATGGTGGACGTAGACCTCGGGGAAGTGCGTCACCGCGCCGGTGTGATCGCCGTGGCCGTGGGTCAGCGCCAGCTTCACGGGCATGTTGCCGACAAGCTGCTGCACGATTTCCCGGAACCCGTCCCGGCCCGCGCAGGCGTCGACGACGAGCGCCTCCCGGCTGCCCGCGATGAGGTACGCCGTCGACAGCGTGCCCGTGATGGCCTGGATTCGCCAGAGCCCCTGGCCGAGCACGTCGATCCTGTAGTTCTCGGCCGACGCCGCGAAGAGCGGCCGCGTGAGGAACTTCTCGAAGAAGGCGACCGCCGCGGGGCTGCCCGCGATAGGCACCGCGCCGGTGCGGTCCCCGACCTGCATGACCTCGAGGGCCTGGCCGGCCGGGTTCCACCGGGGCAGTCCCTCGCCGTTGGGATCGCCGGTTGCCGCGAAATTCGCCCAGTAGGACGACATCATGTCGGCGATCTTCCGGTCCTGGTCCGTGAAGGGGCGGTCCGCCGCGTAGAGCGTGTTCAGCACGTACGGGACCTCGGAGCTGTGGAACGCGCCGTAGCGGGCGGCGTCGGGCCCGGGCAGCGCGTGGTCCCACAAGTACGTGTAGGCCGGCGTCTTCGCCGTGCCGGCGCGCTCGCGCGCCCAGAGGTGCATCGACACGAGCGCCAGATCGCGGGCGCTTCGCGCCTGGGCCGCCGCCGCTTCCTCGTCGGTCTTCGCCGGGTAGAGCGCGAGGAACTCCGGGGCCAGCGGGCCGTACTGCTGCCCGGCGCGCTTCGCGAAGGACTCGAGCGTGACCGGGGCCCCCGGGCCCGACACACCGCCGAGCTCGCCGGTATTGGCGCCGGTCAGCACCGGGACGTCGTTCTGGCGCCCCGACACCACGACTTCGCGCACGGGCGCCGGCGTGACGTATCCATCGATGATGGGCGAGAACCGCATGGCGGCTGGCGGCGCGCCGCCTCCGGCGGCCGGCGCGGGCCGCGGCTCGACGAGCTGCTGCCAGCTCATCGCGCGCAGCTCGGCGATCGATGCCGCGCCCCTGGCCTCGGCCCACTGCCTGCCCGCGGCCTCGGCGTCCGCCAGCGTGCGCGCGCCCAGGGCGATGCCGCCCCCGCCGACGCTCGAGCCGCCGCTCTGCACGATGGCCCGGTGGAACAAGCCCGTCGCAAGCGGCGAGGCGATCAGGGCGTGCACCGACATGCCGCCGGCGGACTGGCCGGCGATGGTCACGCGGTCGGCGTCGCCCCCGAAGGCGGCGATGTTGTCGCGCACCCACTGCAGCGCCGCGATCTGGTCGAGGATGCCGTAGTTCCCCGACGCCTTCACCGGCGACTCCGCCGACAGCCCGGGGTGCGCCAGGAACCCCAGCACGCCGACGCGGTAGTTGGGGACGACCACCACGAGCCCCTTCGACGCGAGGCCCTCGCCGTCGTACGCGGGCACGGCGCCCGATCCTTCCGAGAACCCCCCGCCGTAGATGTAGACGAACACGGGGCGCCGCTCCTTCGGCGACGCCGCGCCCGTCCAGACGTTCAGCGTCAGGCAGTCCTCGCTGATCTCGTTGTGCGTCATGAACTCGTACGTCCAGGGCTTCCGCTCCTGCACGATGGACTGCATGCAGCTCGGCCCGAACGTGTCGGCTCTGCGCACGCCCGTCCACGGCGCCACCGGCGCGGGCGGCTTCCAGCGCCGGTCGCCGACGGGCGGGGCGGCGAACGGGATGCCCTTGTAGGCGGCGATGCCGGGGCGCGCGCCGGCGGCCCCCCGGACCAGCCCGCCGGTGACCCTGATCGGCCTGGGCGGCGGCGCCTTCTGCGCCTTCGCGCCGCCGGCCTGGTCCGCCGCAAGCGCGCGAGCAGCAGCCTCGGGTCCGGCCGCCGGCGGGATCGAGGCCAGCAGAATCGCCGCCGGCGCGAGAGCGGCTCCGGCGAGCAGGAACGCCGCGCGGGTGAGCTTCGCCATGCACGTTCTCCCGGAGGGGCGCGGCCGGGGCCGCGCACACGGGGGCCGGCGCCGGCGGCCGCGGCGGTCCCGCGGACCCGCTGCGCGCGTCGAATTTACCACGACCGTGCGGAGGGGCGCCCTGATCTACAATCGCCGCAGCATGCCGCTCGTGATCGTCGTCCTGGGGATCGCGCTCCTCCTCGTGCTGATCCTCGCGCTCAAGCTCAACTCGTTCGTGGCGTTCGTGATCGTGTCGCTGGCCGTGGCCCTCGGCGAAGGCATGGCGCTCGACGCGGCCGTCGTCTCCATCGAGAAGGGAATCGGCGACACCCTCGGCATCCTCGTGCTCATCCTCGGCCTCGGCGCCATGCTGGGCCGGCTCGTGGCCGACAGCGGCGCGGCGCAGCGCATCACGTCGAGCCTCACCGGCGTGTTCGGGATCGGCCGGGTCCAGTGGGCCCTGATGCTCACGGCGTTCATCATCGGCGTGCCGCTCTTCTACGACGTGGGCTTCGTCATCATGATGCCCATCGTCTTCGCGGTCGTGGCGTCCACGAAGGTGCCGCTGCTCTACGTCGGCCTGCCCACTCTGGCGTCGCTCTCGGTGACGCACGGCTACCTGCCGCCGCACCCGGCGCCGACGGCCATCGCGGCCTCCTTCGGCGCGGACATCGGCAAGACGCTGATCTACGGCACCATCATTGCGATTCCCGCGATCATCGTGGCCGGGCCGATCCTGTCGAGGGGGCTGAAGAAGATCGATGCGCGTCCGATGGCGGCGTTCGCCGGCGCGCCGTCCGCCTCGTCGGGGGATCTGCCCGGGTTCTGGACGAGCGTCCTGTCGTCGCTGATGCCCGTGCTGCTCATCGGCGCGGCCACCGTCGCCGACTTCGCCCTGCCCGAGGGCCACGCGCTCGGCCGGGTGCTCGGGTGGGTCGGCGCCCCCCCTGTCGCCATGCTGCTGTCCCTGCTGCTGGCCGTCTGCACGCTGGGCGTGGCGCGGGGCCGCACGATGCCCGACATCATGGCGTCGCTGGCGCACTCGATCTCGAGCCTCACGATGGTCCTGCTCATCATCGCGGGCGCCGGCGGGCTCAAGCAGGTGATGGTGGACAGCGGGGTGAGCCGGTACATCGGCGAGCTGCTGAACCACTCGCCGCTCTCGCCGCTGTTCCTCGGCTGGCTCATCGCGGCGATCCTGCGCGTGGCCGTCGGGTCGGCGACGGTGGCCGGCATCACGACGGCCGGCATCCTGCTGCCGGTCGTCGGCCATTCGGGCGTCAACCGGGAGCTGATGGTGCTCGCCATCGGCTCGGGCAGCCTGATGCTGGCGCACGTGAACGACGGCGGGTTCTGGCTGGTCAAGGAGTACTTCAATCTCAGCATCCAGGACACGTTCAAGACGTGGACGGTGATGGAGACCGCGGTGGGGCTGGCGGGGCTCGCGGGCGTGTTCGCGCTCAGTCTCGTCGTGTAGGAGCCGGCGACCATGGGTCAGGGGCAGCGCGGCGAGCGGGGCGGGACGGCGACGGCATGGCCGGACGCCGGTCCCTGGCACGAGATCGCGAACGTCGATGAGGTGGCGTCGCCGGCGCTCGCCTTCTATCCGGATCGGATCGAGGAGAACATCCGGCGCATGATCCGCATCGCGGGCAGGGCCGAACGCCTGCGCCCCCACGTCAAGACGCACAAGTGCGCCGAGATCGTGCGGCTGCAGCTGGCGCAGGGGATCCGGGCGTTCAAGTGCTCGACGATCGCGGAGGCCGAGATGGCGGCAGCGGCCGGGGCGCCGGACGTGCTGCTGGCGATGCAGCCGGTGGGCCCGGCGATCGGCCGGTTCCTCGCGCTGCAGCGGGAGTACCCCGCCACGGCGTTCGGGGCCATCGCGGATGCGGAGCGGGTCATCGCCGAGATCGGCCGCGCGGCGTCCGAGGCGGGCACGGTGGCCCGCCTGTGGCTCGACGTGAACTCGGGCATGAACCGGACCGGCATCGCGCCCGGCGCGGAGGCCGCCCGGCTCTACGGCCTCATCCACGCCGCCCCGGGCCTGCGCGCCGGCGGCCTGCACGTGTACGACGGGCACATCCACGAGCCGGATCCCGCGGCGCGGGCGGCGCGCTGTGACGCGGAGTTCGCGCCGGTCGCGCGATTGATCGACGCGCTCGCCGCCGACGGCCTGCCCGTTCCCGCCGTTGTCGCCGGCGGCTCTCCCACCTTCCCGATCCACGCGAAGCGGGCGGGAGTGGAGCTGAGCCCCGGCACGCCCCTGCTCTGGGACGCGGGCTACGGCCGCGCGTACCCCGACCTCGACTTCCTCGTCTCCGCCGTGCTCGTCAGCAGGGTCGTGAGCAAGCCCGCCGGCCGCCTGGTGTGCCTGGACCTGGGCACCAAGGCGGTCGCCTCCGAGATGCCCCAGCCGCGCGCGGTGCTGCTCGGGATCGGGGAGCATCGCGTGGCCGCGCACAACGAAGAGCACCTCGTCATCGAGGTGCCCGACCCGGACCGGTACCAGCCGGGCGGCGTGGTCTACGCCGTCCCGATCCACATCTGCCCGACCGTCGCGCGCTACGAGACCGCGCACGTCGTCAGGAACGGCCGCCGCGCCGGAGAATGGACGATTGCCGCACGCAACCGCCGGATCACGATCTGAGACGCCCATGCCGACACCGCTTGTTGCCGACGCCCACCTCGACTTGTCGATGAACGCGCTGGAGTGGAACCGCGACCTCCGGTGGAGCGTGCCCGAGATCAGGGAGTCGGAGCGCGGCCAGACCGACCGCCCGGACCGCGGCCGCGGGACGGTCTCCTTCGGCGAGATGCGCCGGGGCAACGTCGCCCTTTGCGCGGCGACGCTCATCGCGCGCTTCGTCGAGCGCGGCAGCGAGATCCCGGGCTGGCACTCCCAGGAGCAGGCCTGGGCCCAGACGCAGGGGCAGCTGGCCTGGTACCGCGCCATGGAGGAGGCGGGGGAGATGGCGCCAATCGCCACCGTCGAGGCCCTCGACCGCCACCTCCAGCGCTGGCTGGAGGGCGGGCCCGGGCCGATCGGGTACGTCCTGAGCCTCGAAGGCGCAGACTCGCTGGTCACGCTGCATCACCTGGAGCGGCAGTACGCGCAGGGGCTGCGTGCCGTGGGCCCGGCCCACTACGGCCCCGGTGTCTACGCCCAGGGCACCAACGCCAGCGGCGGGCTGGGCGAGCGCGGGAGGGCGCTCCTGCGCGAGATGGAGCGGCTCGGGATCATCCTCGACGCCAGCCATCTGTGCGAGGAGAGCTTCTGGGAGAGCCTCGACGTCTTCCGGGGGTCCGTCTGGGCCAGCCACAACAACTGCCGCGTGTTCGTGCCGCACGACCGCCAGCTCTCCGACGAGCAGCTCCGCGCGCTCATCGGCCGGGGGGCCGTCGTCGGCGTTGCTCTGGACGCGTGGATGCTGGTGCCGGACTGGGACCGTGGAGGATCGACGCCCGATGGGCGGGGGGTGACGCTGTCGCAGGTGGCCGACAACATCGACCACATCTGCCAGCTCGCCGGCAATGCGCTCCACGCGGGGATCGGCTCGGACCTCGACGGCGCCTTCGGCACCGAGCAGTGCCCGACCGACGTGGACACCATCGCCGATCTGCAGAAACTGCCGCCGCTGCTCGCCTCGCGCGGCTACTCGGAGGCCGACGTCGGGAACATCTGCGGCGGCAACCTGATCCGGTTCCTGCGGCAGGCCTGGGCCTGAGCGCGTCTCCGGGGTCAGATCTACAAATATGCGGATCTGACCCCGCGCCCGGCGCGGGGCTTCAGCGATCGGGGCGCCGGCGCGGGAGGAGCGCGATGGCGCACGCGCCGGCGAGCGCGGCGGCGACGAGCCAGATGAACCCGGCGCGGTAGCTGCCCGTCGCATCGCGCAGCCAGCCGACCAGCATGGGCGAGAGCGCTTCCGCCACGCCGTCGGCGGTCACGACGATCCCCATCACGCGCCCGAGCACGCCCACGCCGAACAGCTCCGCCGCCATGAGCGGGATGATGAGGTACTCGCCGCCCAGGCCGATCCCGAACAGCATGGCGAACAGCGACATCGCACCGCGAGACGAGGCGAAGAACAGCAGGGGGATCGCGAGCGCCACGAGCGAGTAGATGATGAGCATCACGTGCTTCCTGGGCAGGTGATCCGCCAGCCATCCCATCAGCAGGCGCCCCGCGATGCTGAAGGCGAGCACCAGCGAGATGACGCGGGCGGCGTCGCCCTGCGCGTACCCCTGGTCGAGGCTCAGGAACAGCTTCAGGTGCTGGTTCGCCCCGCCGACGGCCGCGATCGAGCACATGCTGCCGATCGCGAGGAGGTAGAAGGCCGGCCGGCGGAACACGGCGCCGAGCGGCGCCAGGCCGCCCTCCGCCCTCCGCTCCTTGCGATCCTGGGGCGCGTCTTTCGCGAAGAACGCCATCGGCCCGGCCAGCACGATGATCAGCACGCCGAGGGCGCGGAGCGCCCCCCGCCATCCCCATCCCGAGGCGAGGCAGTAGGACAGCCAGGGCACGATGGCGCCGCCGATGCCGATGCCGAGGTAGGCGAAGCCCATGGCCTTGCCGCGGCCTTCGCGGAACCACTGCGACAGCAGCACCTGGTTGGGCAGCGGCCCGCCGCACACGTAGCCGAGGGCGTTGAGGAGGTAGAACGCGTAGAACATCCAGAGCGCCGACATGACGCTCAGCCCGATCAGCGCGACGCCGGCCATCAGGATGCCCGCGAGCATCATCCGCCTCGGGCCGAAGCGGTCGATGATCCACCCGGCGGCGAACCCGAAGAGCGGGCCGACGACGAGCTTGCTCAGCGCGTTGCCTGACGTCACCTGCGTGCGCGACCAGCCGAACTCGCGCACCATGAAGTCGTAGTAGAGCGGCAGCCCGTACAGCGCAAGGCCGACGATGGAGAAGAGCGCGAGAAAGGAGGTCGCGGCGGCCTGGACCTGGCGGCGCCGCTGCATGTCGGTGGTCATGGCGAGGGCCCGTGACGGACGGCCGCGTCATCCGCGCCGACGGGATGAGCCGACAGCCCGGCGTTCGCGCCGGGCTCGTCCCGCCTCGCCGCCGGACACAGGCGCATTCTAGCCTACGCGCACCATGCCCTCCCGCCGCGCGGCCCCGGTGTTCCTCCGCCGCGCCGCCGTCTCGGCGGGACTCGACGCCAAGGCGGGCCTCACGTCCACCTTGACGCCGGACGCGACAGCCAACCGCGGCTTCGGCCAGGTCGAGGCGGATGCCCCGATCACGAACCTCACCGCCTGCGAGGCCTGCGACGAGGGGAAGCGCCTGCTCCTTCCTCGAGGGGCGCAAGAGGCTGAGGGTCGAGGTCGAGGACGAAAACCGGCTCTTCCGCTCGCGGCGGGCCGCCGGCCCCTCTCACCGGGCGCCGACAGGCCCCGGCAGCGGGAGCTCCGGAGGTGCGCGCGCCGCGGCGCACACCGGCGCTAGTCGGGGACGGCTGCCGCCGGCAGCATGGGGAGGCCCTCGTGCGGCGAGGTGGCCATCAGGCCGGTCTCGTGGTAGACGCGCAGCTTGTCGCGCGAATCCAGGATGTCGAGGTTCCGCATCGTCAGCTGCCCGATGCGGTCCTGGGGCGTGAAGAAGACCCGGTCGCCCTTCTCCATGGTCAGCCGCTCGGGGTGGTAGGTGAGGTTCGGGCTCGTCGTGTCGAGGATCGAGTAGTCGTTGCCGCGCCGCAGCTCGAGCGTGACCTCGCCCGTCACGGCGCGCGCCACCCAGCGCTGGGCGGTCTCGCGCAGCATGAGCGCCTGCGGGTCGAACCAGCGCCCCTGGTAGAGCAGCCGGCCGAGTCGCCGGCCGTTGGCGCGGTACTGGTCGATGGTGTCCTCGTTGTGGATGCCCGTCACGAGGCGCTCGTAGACGATGAACAGCAGGGCGAGGCCCGGGGCCTCGTAGATGCCCCGGCTCTTGGCCTCGATGATCCGGTTCTCGATCTGGTCGCAGATCCCGAGGCCGTGGCGCCCGCCGATGGCGTTGGCTTCCTCGAAGAGGGCCAGCGCGCTCGCGAACGTCTGCCCGTTGATGGCGGCCGGCATCCCGTCCTCGAAGCGGACGCTGACCGTCTCGGGCTTCACCTCCACGTCGTCGCGCCAGGAGGCGACGCCCATGATCGGGCGGACGATGGAGACGCCGCGGTCGAGGAACTCGAGGTCCTTGGCCTCGTGGGTGGCGCCGAGGATGTTCGAGTCGGTGGAGTAGGCCTTGTCGGCGCTCATCCTGTACTCGAGGCCCGCGCCGTCGAGGTAGGCGGACATCTCGGCCCGGCCGCCGAGGTCGTCGATGAACTGCTGGTCGAGCCAGGGCTTGTAGATGCGCAGCTTCGGGTTCACGAGGAGGCCGTAGCGGTAGAAGCGCTCGATGTCGTTGCCCTTGAACGTGCTGCCGTCGCCCCAGATGAGGACGCCGTCCTCCTGCATGGCCGACACGAGCATCGTGCCCGTGACCGCGCGGCCGATGGGCGTGGTGTTGAAGTAGAACTGGCCGGCGGTCGAGATGTGGAACGCGCCGCACTGGAGGGCGGCGAGGCCCTCGGCGACGAGCTGGCCGCGGCACTCGATGAGGCGCGCGCGCTCGGCGCCGTAGTCCAGCGCCTTGCGCGGGATGGCCTCGTAGTCGAGCTCGTCCGGCTGGCCGAGGTGGGCGGTGTAGGCGTAGGGGACCGCGCCGCGCCGGCGCATCCAGTGCAGGGCCGCGCAGGTGTCGAGGCCGCCCGAGAAGGCGATGCCGATCCGCTCGCCGACCGGCAGGCGTTCGAGGATGTTGCCCATCGATACGTATGCTCCAATCCGCATAAGTATACATCCATCGGGGATGCGCGCCCGGCGCGCCCCGGGCCGGGGCGCCCGCCGCCGGCCGAATAGGGTAGACTGCGGCCGCACACTGGCGGGTACCCCCGGGGGCGGCGCATGACGGCAGCGCGGACGGGCTTTCGCAGGGTCGGCCGGCGCGCGGCGGCCCTGCCGCTGGCGATCCTGGCGGTGGCGGGCGCGGCCCGCGCCCGGGAACCCGCGCAGGACGGGCGGCAGCCGCTCGTGCTCCGTCCCGCCCCCTCGCCGCTCGACGCCGAGGGCGCGACCGGCCCGTCGGTCGCGCTCGACGGGCTCCATTTCGAGACGGCTGCCGGGCGCGTCGCGCTGCCGGCGGCCATGTCCCGCCCGATCGCGGCCGGCGCGTCGGCCTCGCGCGAGTTCCTGCTGGCCGACGACCGCGTCGTGCGCCTCGTCGCCTCACCCGGCCTCCGCGCCTACACCATCCGCCTGTCCGCCGAGCCGTCGGAAGACATCCTGGGCTGGGGCCTCTCGATTGCCGCCGCGCCTGGCGAGCGCTTCACGGGCCTCCTGGAGCGCGTGGCGGACGGGCCGCAGGAGGCCTCCCGGGCGCCGGACCTCGCCGCGGGCCTGGACCTGCGCGGCCAGCGGGTGGACACGCTCGTGAAGCCGGCGACGTCGGCGTACGCGCCGTTCTACGTGTCGTCCGGCGGCTACGGCGTGTTCGTGAAGGGCGCGTGGCCCGGCCGCTTCGATGTCTGCGCGGCCGATCCCGGCCGCGTGGCCATCGAGTTCGAGGGGCCGTCGCTGGAACTGAAGGTCTACCTGGACGGCGATCCCGCGGCCATCGTGAAGGCCCACTCCATGGAGGCGGGCCCGCCCGTGCTGCCGCCGAAGTGGATGCTCCGCCCGTGGCGGTGGCGCGACGAGCACTCGCACCGCCCGGCGTACGCCGACGGCACGCCCGTGACCGGCCCGTTCAACTCGCAGGTCATGGAGGACGTGCTGATGATGCGGGCGTTCGGCATCCCGAACGGCGTCTACTGCATCGATCGTCCGCACGGCCCGGATCGGCTCGGCGGCGGCGAGATCGATCCGGCCCGCCTGCCGCGCTTCGCGGACATGGTGGGCTGGCTCAACGGCCAGGGCATGCAGGCGCTGCTGCGGATCGCGCCGCATTTCCAGGGCCGGAGGGAGCGCGAGGCGATCGAGAGAGGCTACACCCTCGCCGGCCGGCCCCCGCGGCCGGACACCCGCCCGCTCGCCGACTTCTCCAACCCGGCGGCCCGCGCGCTCTGGCAGGACGGGCTGTCGGAGCTCCTGAAGCTCGGCGTCTCGGCCTACGCGCTCGATCCGGGCGAGGCGGACATCCCCGACGGCGGGCCGTTCGCGATCGCCGGCGGCCGGCCGCTGCGCGAGCTGCGCAACGGCTACGTCGTGATGTACGTCGAGGCCGCCTACGAGGCGGCGAAGACGCATCGCGGCGGCGACTTCCTGCTGGTCCCGCGCGGGGCGTACACGGGCAGCTCCAAGTACGCGGCGTTCCGGGGCGGGGACGCCGGCGGCACGCAGGAAGGGCTGCGCGCCTCGATCATCGCGGCGCAGCGCTCGGCGGTGATGGGCTACCCGTTCCGGGGCTCCGGCGCCTGCGGCGACAGCCGGCAGCCCGTGGAGCGCGAGGTCTGCGCGCGCTGGATCGCCTTCAGCGCGCTCACGCCGATCATGGAGGTCGGCCCGGCCTGCAACCTCGCGTTCTGGAGCGAGCCTGGCGGCGCGGCCCGCGACGAGGAGCTCATCGCCGCGTGGCGCCTCTACGCGCGCCTGCGCGAGCGGCTCGTCGAGTACGGGTACCGGTTCGTGAAGGAGGCGTCGTCGACGGGCATGCCCGTCGTGCGGCCGCTCTTCCTTGCCGATCCCGGCGCGCCGCAGGCCTGGACCGACTGGGCCACCTACATGTACGGCACGGACCTCGTGGTGTCGCCGATCTGGGAGACGGGGCGGCGCCAGGCCGCCGTCTACCTGCCGTCGGGATCGCGCTGGCGCGACGCGTGGCGCCGCGACCAGATCCACGAGGGAGGGCGGAGCGTCGCCGTGGCGGCCGACGTCCACCAGATCCCGCTGTTCGTGCGCGAGGGAAGCGGGCTCGATCTTGGCGACCTGAACCGCGAGTGGGAAGACGCCCTGGCGGCGGCCAGGCGGCGCCCGGACCTGAAGGCGCTCGACGCCGCGCTTGCCGAGGCGTGGGGGCGCGCCCCCGCCAGTTAGGCTGGCGGCGGCGCCGCGAAGGAGAGGCAGCATGACCATCTCGGACCGTCCCGTCGCCCTCGTCACCGGGGCGGCGCGGGGCATCGGCCGGGCCTCGGCCCTGGCGCTCGGCTGCGCGGGGTTCCAGGTCGCGGTCAACGATCTCGGCAGGCCCGACGATCTGGCGCGGCTCGGGTCGCTGGCGGATGAACTGGCCGGCATCGGGGCCGACAGCGTGGCGTGCCCCCTCGACATCGGCGGCCTCGACGGGCACGCGGCGCTCTTCGAGGCCGTGCTGGCGCGCTGGGGGCGGATCGACTGCGTCGTCAACAACGCGGGCGTGTCCGTCCGGAAGCGGGGCGACCTGCTCGACGTCGAGGTGGAGAGCTTCGATGTCAACCTCTCCATCAACACGCGCGCCATGTTCTTCATGTGCCAGCGCGCGGCGAAGCTGATGCTGGCGCAGGGGCAGATCGGATCGCAGCACCGCAGCATCATCAACGTCACGTCGTGCAACGTCGAGACGCTGGCGCTCTCGCGCGGCGAGTACTGCGTGGCGAAGGCGGCCTCGGCCATGACCACGAGGCTCTTCGCGCTCCGCCTGGCCGAGGCGGGCATCGGTGTGTACGAGATCCGGCCGGGGATCATCGAGACCGACATGACGCGGCCGGTCAAGGCGGGCTACGACGCGCGCATCGCCGAGGGGCTGGTGCCCATGCGCCGCTGGGGCCAGCCGGAGGACATCGCGTCGGCCGTCGTGTGCATGGCCACCGGGCGGCTGCCCTACACCGTGGGCCAGCCGTTCAACATCGACGGCGGGCTGACGATCCCGCACTTCTGAGGGCGCTGTGAAGGGCAGGATTCCCCAGTCGATCCTCGACTCGCTGACCGACGTGCCGATGCCCCGGGGGTTCGCCCGGCCCGCCCCGGCCGGGACGCTCAGGCAGGGCGGCTTCGCAATCCCGCGGTACCGCTGCGGCGCGCTGGTGGTCGGGAGCGGCGCGGCGGGGCTTCGGGCGGCCGTCGAGCTCAGGCGGCGCGGCGTCGACGTGATGGTGCTGACCAGGTCGTGGTACGGCGGCACGTCGGCGTGCTCGGGATCGGACAAGCAGACGCTGCACACCGCGGCGCTCGAGCGCACGGGCGACGACTTCTTCAAGGTCGCCGAGGCCCTCGGCGCGGGCGGCGCGATGGACGCCGACACGGCGTACGTCGAGGCTGTCGGATCGGTCGAGGCGCTGGCCGGCCTCAAGCACCTCGGTCTTCCGCTTCCCGAGGACCGGTGGGGAGGCGTGCTGCGCTACCAGACCGATCACGACGCGGCGGGCCGCGCCACGAGCTGCGGCCCGCGCACGTCGCGCCTGATGGTGCGCGTGCTCGCGCAGGAGGCGGCGAGGCTCGGCGTCGCGGGCATGGGCGAGACAACGGCCCTGCGGGTGCTGGCCGCGGGCGCCGGACGGGGCCGCCGCGCGTCGGGCCTGGTGGCGGCCAGCCCCCGCGCCCGGACCGGCGACAACCCGTTCGGCCTCGTGCTCGTCGAGTGCGCGGCCATCGTGCTGGCGGGCGGCGGGCCCGGTGAGCTCTACCGGGACAGCGTCTATCCGCCCGGGTGCTTCGGCGTGCTGGGTCTCGCGCTGGAGGCGGGGATCGAGGCGGCCAATCTCACCGAGAGCCAGTTCGGCATCGGGACCACCCGCGAGACGTTTCCGTGGAACCTGTCCGGCACGTACGTCCAGTGCCTGCCGCGCCTCTACTCGGCCGACTCGAGCGGGCGGGAGCACGCGTTCCTCGCATCGTACTACCGCACCACGCAGGAGCTGGCGTCGAACGTCTTCCGCAAGGGCTACCAGTGGCCGTTCCACGCGCCGCGGACGCTGGACTACGGCTCGAGCCTCGTGGACCTCGCCATCGAGCGGGAGCGGCGCGCCGGGCGCACGGTCTGGATGGACTTCCGCAGGAACCCGGAGGGCGTGCCGGTCGACCGGCCCTTCTCGCTCGAGCGCCTCGACGCGGACGTGTCCGCCTACCTGCGGAACAACGGCGCCCTCCAGCCCCTCCCGATCGGGCGGCTGCGGGCCATGAACCCGCTGGCCATCGAGCTGTACGCCCGCTGCGCGCTCGATCTCGCGCGACAGCCGCTGCTCGTGGGCGTCAACAACCAGCACATGAACGGCGGGCTGGCGGTGGACACCTGGGGAGCGACCTCGCTCGACGGCTGCTACGCCGTCGGCGAGGCCGCAGGCACGCACGGCGTCACGCGCCCCGGGGGCGCGGCCCTGGTCGCGGGGCAGGTCATGGCGATCCGGTGCGCGAAACACATCAGGGCCCGCCTGTCGCGCGAGCCGGCGTTCAGGCCGGCGCCCGACCGCGCGGCCATCGCCGGCCTGGCGGCGGAGCTCGGCAAGAGCCTTGCGGCGCCGGACGGCCTCGACCCCGACGCCGTGCGGCGCGAGATCCAGGCGCGCATGAGCGACGGCGCGGGGTTCCTCTGCACCGCCGCCGGCGTCGCGCGCGCGCTGGACGAGGCGCGCGCGCTGAACGGCGCCATCGCCGCGCGCGGGATCCGCGCGGCCGGACCCGGGCGGCTTGCCGAGTCCTGGCTGTGGCGTCAGATGGCCCTCGCGTCGGAAGCCGTGCTGACCGCCCTCGACGCCTACATCCGCGCCGGCGGCGGAAGCCGGGGCGCGCGAGCCGTCTGCTCCCCGCAGGGCCGTCACGTGCCGCAGAGCCGCCTGGGCCCCCTCGAGGAGTTCCGCTTCGTCGCCGAGCGGCCCGAGGACCGCACGGTGCAGCTGCGCGTCCGCCGCGACCCGGGCTCGGGGCGGTTCACCGTCCGCGCGCAGCCCGTCAGGCCGCTCGGCAGCATGGACGGGCTCTACTTCGAGAAGAACTGGCCCGCTTATCTGACCGGGGAGATCTACCGCTCGTCCCGCTAGCGCAGGCGCTCCGCGCGGGTCGTCTTCTTCAGCACCAGCTCGGGCACCACGCGGACGCCGAGGCCCGGCCCGGGCGGGATGTCGATGAACCCGCCGGCCCCGAGCACGACGGGCTTCTCGACGATGTCCTCGTGGAAGTAGTTGGCGGTCTCCGACGTGTCGCCGGGGAGCGAGAACCCGTGCGCCGCCTGGAGATGGATGTTCACCAGGCGGCCGATGCCGGTCTCGTCCATGCCGCCCGACCACACGCCGGCGCCGCGCGAGGCGGCGTGGTGCGCGATGCGCACCGACTCGAGCAGGCCGCCGACGCGCCCCTGCTTGACGTTGATCACCCGGCACGCGCCGATCGAGAGGGCCGAGGCCGCGTCGGCGAGGCCGCGGATCGACTCGTCGAGGCAGATCGCCGTCTTCAGCTCCCGCTGCAGCGCGGCGTGCTCGATGATGTCGGCGTACGACAGCGGCTGCTCGATCATCGTCAGGTTGAACGCGTCGAGTTCCCGGAGGCGGCCCGCGTCGGCGAGCGTGTAGTCGCCGTTGGCGTCCGCCATCAGCGGCACGTTGGGGAAGCGGTCCCGCACGGCGCGGACCCACTCGACGTCCTGGCCCCGCCTCACTTTCATCTTGATGCGGTGGTAGCCCCTGGCGACGGCGCGCTCCACCTTCTCCAGCAGGGCCGACTGCGAGTCCTGCAGGCCGATGCTCAGGCCCGACATGATCCGCTTCGGCGGCCATCCGAGCAGCGCATGGAGGGGGACGCCCCGCTGCATGGCGATGAGGATCACGATGGCGTTCTCCACGGCCGCCTTCGCCATGTTGTGGCCGCGGACGCGGCGGAAGCGCTCCTCCAGCCCGCCCAGCGTGAGACCGGGCTCGAGCTGCCGCACCAGGAAGTCCCTGATGATGTGGCGGGCGGTCTCGTTGGTCTCGTACGAGTAGAACGGGTCCGGATCCGCGACGCACTCGCCCCACGCGGTGACGCCGTCCGACTCCACCCGCACGAGCAGCGCTTCCTTCCTCGTCCAGGTGCTGACGCTCGTGCCGAACGGGGCGACGAGCGGCAGCGACACCGTCACGAGATCGACGTGCTCGATCTCGGGGATCGCGATCGCCTCGAGGGCGGCCGTGGGCGAGGGTCCGGGCTCGAACGTCATGGGTTCCCCCTGTGGCGAGCCGCTGCTCTCGGGGGGCAGCGGCGCCGGCATCGGCGATGACGAGGTGCGCCCGGGCAACGCGGTGATCCCCGATCCGCGCGGGCGCGTCCTCGCCGGGGCCCGGGCGGCCGGCGGCGCGATGGCCGTGGCTGGCGCCGACGCGGCCTTGCACGTTCACCGGGCCAGGCGCCGCTGGACCGGCGCCCGCCGCGAGCGAGCCAACGCCCCCTCGGCCGTGCGGACAAAGGCCGTGAAGGGCGCCGGATTCGTACGGTTCGGCAAGGCCGGCGCCTCACGCCGCCCGCGGAACGGGCGCGAGCCTCCCGGGCTACAGCTTCCGGTGCGTGCCGTCGCACAGCGGCTTCGTGGCCGTGTGCTTGCACGCGCAGAACCACTTCTCCCCGTCGGCGTCGGCGACGTAGGCCAGCGGCCTGAACGGCCCGCCGCGGTGCGAACCGTCGCACCACGGCTGGTTCTTGCTGTGGCCGCAGGCGCACCAGTAATAGGTCTTTCCCGCTTCGAGCCGGACCTTGATGGGGCTCTTCTGGGCGATATGAGGCTCGGGGTCGGCCATCGTGGGCTCCTTGGCAGCCGGGTTGAGTGCGGCGCGGGCGCCTGGACCGCGGAACGGCCGCGCGGCGCGCCGGGAGCAATTATGGATCCGCCGGGGGCCGTTCGGGCCACGCAGACGCCATAATGTCGGTGCCATGAAACCCCGAGCCTGTCTCGTCATCGCTGCGTTGCTCCTCGCCGCCGGCGGGCCTCTCGCGCAGCAGCCGCAGGAGAACCTCTCGGTCTTCGACGGCTGGATGCGGTTCTCGGACGCGCCCAACGCGCTCTACCACCATCTCGCCGGGCAGGCCTTCACGCTCCTCGACGCGCGGCGCGATCGCGTCGCGCGCCTGCGCACGGCCTCCGAGTGGCGGCAGCGCCAGGAGGAGATCAGGGCGACGCTCGACCGGATCGTCGGCCCGTTCCCCGAGAGGACGCCGCTCAACGCGCGAGTGACGGGCACCGTCCGCAAGGACGGCTACCGCTTCGAGAAGATCGTGTTCGAGTCGATGCCGGGCTTCTTCGTGACCGGCGCGCTGTTCGTGCCGGACGGGCTCACGGCCCGGGCGCCGGCGGTCCTCTACCTGTGCGGGCACTCGGCGTCGGGCTTTCGGAACGCGCCGTACCTGACGGTCATCCTGAACCTCGTCAAGAAGGGGTTCGTCGTGTTCGCGATGGATCCCGTCGGGCAGGGCGAGCGCTACCAGTACTGGGACGAGGCGCAGAAGGCGTCGCGCGTCGGCGGGCCCACGCTGGAGCACTCGTATCCCGGCGCGCAGTGCTTCCTCACCGGGTCGTCGCTCGCGCGATACATGATCTGGGACGGCATCCGCGCGATCGACTACCTCGTCGGCCGCCCCGAAGTGGACGCGTCCCGGCTCGGCGTGACCGGCAGGTCCGGCGGCGGGACGCAGTCGGCCTACATCGGCGCCATGGATCCCAGGATTGCGGCGGCGGCCCCCGAGAACTACATCACGACGTTCCGGCGGCTCCTCGAGAGCCGCGGCGTGCAGGACGCCGAGCAGAACTTCACGTCCGGGATGGCCAGCGGCATCGACCTGCCCGATCTCCTGGTTGCGAGGGCGCCGCGGCCGACGCTGCTGATCGCGACGACCCGCGACATGTTCAGCATCCAGGGGGCCCGGGAGGCGCGCGACGAAGTCGCGCGGGCCTTCGCGGCGCACGGGGCCGCAGGGAGCTTCCAGATGGTCGAGGACGATGCGCCGCACGCGTCGACCGTGAAGAACCGGGAGGCGCTGTACGCGTTTTTCCGGAAAGCGCTGAACCTGCCCGGGCCGTCGGCAGACGAGCCCGTCGAGCTGATGCCCTTCGACGAGCTGAACGCGACGCCCACCGGACAGCTGGCGACGTCGCTGAAAGGCGAGACTGTCTTCACCATCAACCGCGCGGACGCCGTGAAGCGGCTCGACGCGCTCGAACGGTCGCGGGCGCGGCCCGAGGCGCACCGCGCCGCTGTGCTCGCGTCGGCGAGGGAGCTCTCCGGCTACCGCGCGCCGGGTCCCGAGGCGCCGCAGGCGGTCTTCACCGGCCGCTGGCAGCGCGACGGCTACGCCGTGGAGATGTTCTTCATCCCTGGCGAGGGCGGCTACGTCATCCCGTTCCTGGTGTTCGTGCCGGGGGGCGGCGGCGCGCATCCGGCCGTGATCTACCTGCATCCCGAAGGAAAGGCGGCCGACGCCCGGCCCGGGGGCGTCATCGAGGGGCTCGTGAAGCGAGGCTACCTGGTCCTCGCGCCGGACCTCCTCGGGGCCGGAGAGATGGGGCCCGGTTCGTTCCAGGGCGATGCCTATGCGTTCACGCTCGGCAGCGCCAACTACAACTACTGGTTCGCCGGGATTCAGATCGGGCGGAGCCTGACCGGCATCCGCGCCGGCGATGTCGTGCGCGCCGCGGGCTACTTGAAGGGAAGGCCCGACGCGGACGCGGCGCGCCTGGCCGGCGTCGCGCGCGGCGAGATGGGCGCCGTGCTGCTCCACGCCGCGGCGCTGGACGAATCGATCGCGCAGGTGGCGCTCGTGGATCCGCTGGTCTCGTGGGCGTCGCTCGTCCTGAACGAGTACTACGCGCCGAAGTACATGCCGCACGCCGTGGCCGGGTCGATCGGCCGCTACGACCTGCCCGATCTGGCCGCCGCGCTCGCGCCGCGCAGGCTGCTCGCCCTCGGGCCGGTTGACGAGATGGGCCGCCCGGCCGCGCAAGCCTCCATCGACGCCGGGTTCGCGCCCGTGCGCGCGGCGTATGCGGCCGTCCCCGGAGCTTCCGGCGCCCTTGACATCCGGGCCGTCAAGGGCCTGGAGGAGTTGGGTTCAGTGCTGGCGGGGTGGATCAGGTAGGAGAGCGGCCCTCCGCGCGCCGCCTGCTTCGGTTCCGGACGATCCCTCTCCGCCGCCCGTTGCCCTATTCGGTCCCGGAGGCGCGGCTCGCGAGTCTGCACTTCGACCTCGCGCCTGTTCAGGCCGGCGAGATTCGCGCGACAGTCAACGCACGACAGTCACGGCGCCGGCCTGCGAGACCCTGCCTCGGGCGGAGGGGGACTCGGCCCGCGCCGGCGCGGGGGCCGGCCGAAGTAGACTTCCGCAGGTCCGGGGCGCCGCACCGCGGCGTGCGGGCCGCGCAACGGCCGGCGTCGGTAACTGGGGGGTGCGCGTGAGACGCAGGGATTTCCTCAAGACCGGTTCCGCCGCGCTGGCAGGCGCGGCCGTGTCGTCTCGTGCCGGCGCCGCCCGCGGTGACGCCGGGCCGCCGGCCGCCGCGGTGCGGCAGACGGCGCCCGCCGCCCTTGCCCCGCGCTTCGGCGACGGGCGCGACTGGTGGTTCCAGAAGCGTTTCGGGCTGTTCGTTCACTGGGGGCTCTACGCCATCAACGGGTTCCATGAGCAGGAGCAGTGGCGCCGGCGCGTGCCCAGACGGGAGTACGCGCAACTGGCTGCGCAGTGGAACCCTGTGGCGTTCGACCCCGATGAGTGGCTCGACCTGATGCGCGACGCCGGCATGAGCTACGTCTGCGTGACGGCGAAACACCATGACGGGTTCTGCCTCTGGGACACGAAGCTCACGCCCTTCAACACGATGAACACGCCGTTCGGCAGGGACATCCTGCGGATGCTGGCCGACGCCTGCCACCGCCGCGGCGTGCCGCTCTGCGTCTACTACTCGATCGCGGACTGGAACCACCCGAACTACCCCAACCGGGGCCGCCATCACGAGCTGCCGCCCCAGGCGCAGGATCAGCCGGACTTCTCGCGGTACCTGGAGTTCGTCAGGGGCCAGGTCCGCGAACTCTGCACGGACTACGGAGCGATCTCCGGCTTCTGGTGGGACATGAACGTGGAGCAGCACGCGGATCCCTCCATGAACGCGATGATCCGGCGGCTGCAGCCGTCCGCCGTGATCAACGACCGCGGGTTCGATCCCGGCGACTTCGGCACGCCGGAGCGCGACGTCGACGCGGCGGGCGAGGACCTGGGCCCCTTCAGCAAGCGGACCGAGGCGTGCCAGAGCGTCGGCGTGGAGAGCTGGGGCTACCGGCGCGACGAGAGCTACTACACCGATCGCCACCTCTTGCGCAGCATCGACACGTACCGTGCGCGCGACGCGAACTACCTGCTGAACGTCGGCCCGAAGCCGGACGGGACGATTCCGGCCGTGCCGGCGGGCATCCTGCGCCGGATTGGCCGGTGGTGTGCGGCCGTGGGAGAGTCGTTCGACGGGACGCATCCCGCATCGGACCTGACCGCGAACCGCAGCGTGCTCCTCACGCGCAAGGGCCACACCCTCTACGTGCACCTGCACCGCGACCCCGTCAGCGACTCGGTGAAGCTGAAGCCTCTCGCCAGGGCGCCGAAGCGGGCAACGCTGCTGAACACCGGCCGGCCCGTGGCGTGGGCCCTCGACATGGCGCCGAGCGACCATGCCGAGCAGGCGGCCTACCTGCGCCTCACCGGCCTGCCCGCCAACGAGTTCGCCAACAGCGTGATGGTCGTCAGGCTGGACTTCGACGGCGACCCCAGTAGCGGCGCGCGCGCGGGCTCCGGCTGAAGCCGCCGGCCGGCAGCGCCGGCCGGCCGACACGTGCCGGCCCCTGGCCGCGGGCCGCCGCTGGCGGCGTTTGAGGCCGCCTCCCCTTCGGCGTAACATACCCGCATCACGACAACTGGAGTGTCCCGCAGGCTGCGATCCACCTGCGCGCCGGGGTCCGGATTCGGGTGCCGAAGACCGGCGACGCGCGGACGCAGGCGAGACACGGGAGGCTCACGATGACGTTCCGAACGCTCCTCGTCATCAAGGCGCTCGTCTGCCTGGTCTTCGGGGTCAACCTCCTCGCCGCACCTGCCCGGCTGTTCGGCCTGCTGGGTGAGCCCGTCAGCGGCGCCGCGGACGAGGTTCGCGCTCCCAGGTCGTCCGGACTTCGTCTTCCCCTTCCACCGCATTGCGGTCTTTATCGACGGCTGCTTCTGGCACCGGTGCCCACGCTGCTACGCTCTGCCCAAAAGCAATCGCCGCTACTGGAAGGAGAAGGCAGTTCGGAATGCTCTGCGGGACCGGTTAATCAACGGTCAACTGCGGGCTGACGGATGGCGCGTCCTTCGGCTGTGGGAGCACTCGTTGCGGGAAGAGCCGGATCACTGCGTCCGCAGGCTACGTAAACTGCTCCAGCGGGCGCGTTCAGACGCGACCCGTTCAGCGGCTCTGTAGCTTGCCGTCGCGACGGCGCAGCAAAGCCTACCCGCCCTGAAGGCCCTTGCGTTGTGTCACTCCCCGGACCTATATTGCAAGCGCCTCATCTTGCCGCCTGCGACCAGGGGGTTCCGATGGCAGCAAAGGTCATCGCGTTCATCAACTACAAGGGTGGCGTGGCGAAGACGACAACGACGTACCACGTCGGATGTTCGCTCGCGCAACACTTCATGAAGAAGGTCCTGCTGGTTGATATCGACCCGCAGACGAACCTCACATTCCTTTGTGCGTCGATTCCAGAATGGGAGGAGTTCAAAAAGAAGCACGGCACCATTGCCAACATGTACCATCGCTTTGCAGCGAAGAAAGCGGTGGACACGAAGCGATTTATCTGGCGACAACCTGTCGGCTCCGCGATCAAGCATCGCATTCCCACGCTCGACCTAATACCCTGCGACATCGACCTCCTCGGTGAGGACCTGGGCGGCAGTTCGGTGACAGGTTCTTTTCCAAGCCTAGAACTTCTCCGCCAGCAATCCAAGGCGTATCTGCGGGAGCGGTCCTTCCTTCGCCAGGCGTTGAAAGAGGTCGAGAACGACTACGACTACATCCTGATTGACTGCCCGCCGAATCTGTACCTCATGACACAAAACGCACTGACCGCTGCTCGCTGGTACGTGGTCACTGCAATTCCGGATCATCTCTCGACAATCGGCTTGAACATTCTCCAGCGCAAGGTCAGGAATATCGGTGAGCTCGTCAAGTCGGCGATGACGTTCGCTGGCTACAAGACGCCCATGGATGTTGCACAAATCGGCGGGATTATCTTCGTGCGCGTGCGGCTTGGGGGCTCTGTCATCACCAACGTTCACCAGAGTACGATGATCCAGGTGGACGCGGAGCAGGGGAAGGGTCTGTGCTTTCCGGAACGAACGACAGAGCTGATTGGCTACGGTGAAGCCGCTGAGCAGAGTCTACCTGTGTGGATGACGGCAACACCCAACGCCAAGAGAGCTGCCAGCTATGGCGAGTATGAGCACATCACGAAAGAGTTCATCCGGAGGTTCTAGCTAACAATGGCGACCAAGAGAGGTGGAGCTTTCTTCAAGGTACAAGCGTTCACGCAGAGTCTCCGCACTCTGTTGGCATCTTTGCCGTCTGACGCCGAGAGGCACGATGTATCGTCGCAGTTGGACGCCTTGATTCGGTTCTTGATGGAGTTGAGAGAGAGGGTGACTGCCATCCCGTCGCGTGACGACGCAGCGTCAGCGAGTGCAGCCTTGGAAAGGCTTGATGCGTGGTTTGCGGCGGCGAAGGCCAATCCGGTCGTTGCGACGGCTGTCGGGGTGAAGCCCCGAGCGGTGCGTCCCAAACCTGCCCTGTTCAGCTCGGAAGACGTGGAACGAGCAAAAGCGGCGATTGCGCGATTCGACGCACTGCCCATTGATGAAATCCGAAGGATTCTGGACCAGATGTCGCCGCGTGAACTGCAATCAGTCGCATCAGCCATGGGCATTCGGACGACGCGAGGTTCGACTCACGATGCTCTCGGACAGCAAATCGCCACGAAGATTACGAACGCGCGAGGCTACCGAAGTCTGAGGGACGGAACGGACGGACAGGCACGTCCGCCTGACAAAGCGAACAAGTAACACCGATATCGCGCGTGTGCTGATACCGGAGGCGGCGATTGACGCCAGGGCACCCCGGTTGGTACAGGCGGCGGCTGTCTGGCGAGTCTCGGAGGGTGCTTCGCGAGGTCAGCCAGCAGGTGCGAGGGTGGCGGTGCCATGCAGACACCGACTCGTAGTGCTACCGGCGTCGTCCTGGCGGACGACTTCAGAGGGAACCGGATCGTCGACCGATACGATCCCGCGCTGCTCTCGATGCGCGCCTCGAAGACGGACGCGATGAGGAGTGAGAATAGCAACGACGTTCTAACGTGAAACGTCTTTCGGTCATTTGCCCAGATCGACCCTGCCATCTGGCTTCGACAGCTCTTCAGCAGGGCATTCGGCTCGTCTCCCCTTCCGCCTCGCCTGGTTGTACTGCACTTGTGGAAGCGTTTGGAACCGCCCCCGGCGCTACGCCTCTCTCAGAAGGACGAGGGCGAGCCTGAGGTCGACATCCTGATCGAGAACGAGGCATGCGTCTGGGTGGTCGAAGCCAAGTATCGGTCGGATGTGTCCGAACGGACCACGAACAACCCGGAGCGAGATCAGGTGTTGAGGAATCTGGATGTCGGGAGTTGGTATGCGGGCGTGAGGGATTTCTTCTTCTCGCTACTGGTAGTGGAAGAGAGAACGTCATCACTCGGCAGGAGGCTCTTGAAAGACTATTCAGCTTCGCGGGATGCGATCCTGCGCAAGCTGCCTCATCGGAAAGACGGCCTCATCAACCTCAAAGGTATCGGTTTCCTGCGATGGTCGGACTGCGACTCCGTGCTGCACGAGTGCGCGTCGGAAGTTGGTCACGATGATGAGCGGTCAGCCGCGTCACGAGCTGTGGCGTGGCTCCAGACCAAAGTGTGGGTTCCGGAAATTCTGGGCACTGAATTCCGGAAGTTCTGATCACTTCGTCTCCGTTATCTGAGTCCTCCTTCATCGCTTCGTCAAGGTTCACATGCAGCGTTCGGACGGATGCTCCATCCAGCCGGATCAGGCGTCAGCGCTCGAGGACGCGGTCGTGACGGCCGCCTCGGCCTCGACCCGCGGGACCGTCCCGAGGGACACCTCGCTGAGGGTCGCCACCTCGGCCCGCGTGTGTCCCGCCCGCCGCAGCACCTGAATCTCGTGTCGCTTGAGCCTGTCGATCATCCTTTCCCTCGCCGGAGATGGGGTCTCCAGCGATCTTCCCCACGGAAAGCTGATCAGAATTTCCGGCAAAGGCGTGATCAGAATTTACGGAACCCGCACAAAGAAATCAAGCCAAGCTGAGGACTTGACGAGCATGGCGCTCCAGCGACTTCGATACAGTTCGGCAAGACCCATTGTGCGAAGGTATCTAACCGATGAAGACGAGGACACGGCAGGCCTGATCGCTGACCTTCGCCTTGCCCGCAAGAGAGGCTACGTGAAGACATCAAGAGTTAGAGTCCCAGGACGTGGTGGAAATTTGGTAAGCCGCTGAGGCTGGACAAGCCAGCGGCCATCGGGCATCGTTCCGTGAGTACTCTCTAGCCGGAGAAGACGACACGGAGGTGATGCGCCGATGGCCACGCCAAGGATGGATCTGTCTGCGTTCGTTGGCAAGCTTCTCGACGAGCAGGACGGGGATGTCCTGCGGGAAGGCGTCCGGGTGCTCGCCCAGGCGTTGAGGGAATCCGAGGTGACGGCCCTGGTGGGGGCCGAGCGCCACGAGCGGAGCGACGACCGCACCGCCTACCGCAACGGG
>Ga0116178_10000637_pt1 | contig 31016 bp, 18 predicted proteins | sample AD_STIC12_MetaG_FD_89880 | JGI IMG/M metagenome (GOLD analysis project Ga0116178, IMG submission 89880) | Active sludge microbial communities of municipal wastewater-treating anaerobic digesters from USA - AD_STIC12_MetaG | ecosystem: Engineered > Bioreactor > Anaerobic > Digestate | place: USA...
CGAGGTGAGCAGCACGGGCAGAAAGCGGACCTCGCCTGCCTTCTCGATGGCTTCACGCAGAGGCGTGCCGCGTTCGCGTTCCTGGTTGGCGAACTCGACCAGCAGAATGGAGTTCTTGATCTCGATGCCGATGAGCGCGATGAAGCCGATGATCGAGGTGTACGAGAGCGACTCCTTGCCGATGAACAGCGCGATCAGGCCGCCCATGATGCCGAATGGGATCACGAAGGCGACGACTGCTGCGCTGGAGAACGAACCGAATTCCAGCAGCAGCACGGCGAGGATGCCGAACATGGCGATGATGATGGCGGGGCCGAAGCCGCCGAAGCTTCTCGATTGCGCTTCGGCTTCACCGCCATATGAAATCGAGTAGCCGGGCGGCAGCTTGAGCGGGCTGAGCTTTGCAGCCACAGCACGCGTGACGTCGCCTGCGAGCCGTCCCGGCTGGGTGAACGCCGTGATCGTGACGGTACGTTCGCGCTCATAACGGCTGATGCGGGACGGACCGGCGGAGAGCGTAGGCTTGGCGAACTCGGAAAGCGGCGCAGCGGCGCCGGAATTCGTCCAGATGTAGAGCTTGCTGACGTCTTCAATGCTCATGCGTTCGGCGCGCGGGGCGCGGACGACGATGGGATAGGAATCGCCGACGGGATCGCGGAAGGTGGCGACGCGGGCGCCGCCGATGGCGATACGCAGCGTCTGGTCGATGGCCCCGGCAGGCACGCCGCGCAGGGCGGCGACCTCGGTATCGATGTTCAGATTGAGATCGACCAGCTTCTCGCCCAAGGGGTTGCGGACGTTGCGGGTTCCGTCTGCTTCGGTGACCAGGCGCTCGACCTGCGAGGCGAGATCAGTCAGGACGTTGATATCGGCCCCGCGGACGCGGACGGCGATGGGCGCCTCGATCGGCGGGCCGTTAAGGAAGCGCTTCACATTGAAACGCGCCCCGGCAAAGGTCGACAACTCATTGCGAAGGGCTTCGAGTTCGGCGTGGCCGGTTTCGGCCTCCCAATGGTCAAAGCGGGCGTAGATATCGCCGATGTTGGACTGCGTCTCTGAGGGCTGCTCGTTGTAATAGACGCGCGGATTGCCCCTGCCCGCGTTGGAGAAACGCCAGCTGATATTTTCGTGCTTGGCCAGCACGCCGTCGGCGAACTGCACGGCGCGATCCGTCTCTGTGACGGAGACGCCTTGCGGAAGCTCTACGCGGACGAGGAAGTAGGGGCTGTCATTCTCAGGAAAGAGGCTGAAGCCGAGCTTTGGCACGAGGGTGAGCGTGGCGGCGAAGAGCGCGAGGCCAATCGCGATGGTGATGCGCGGGAAGGTCAGCGCGACATGCAGAATGGGGCGATAGATCGCGTGAATGCCGCCCATGATCACATCGAGGAAGACGTTGCCGTGATCCTTGCGCGGCAGGAGCCTGCTGGCGAGGAACGGGATCACGCTCAATGCGACGAACAGCGAGGCTGCGATGGTGCAGACGACGGCCATCGGCAGCGAGCGGGTGAAATCGCCCGCTGCTTCCGGCAGGTTGAGCAGCGGTACGAAAGCCAGCAGCAGCGCGGCCGTACACCCGAGAACGGCGACGTTGATCTCTTTTACGCCCTCGAGCGCGGCTTCGCGCGGGGCGAGCCCTCCGCGAAGGTGACGGGCGATGTTCTCGGTGACGACGATGGAGTCGTCGACCAGCAGACCAAGCGCCAGCACGAAGCCGGCGATCGATAGCTGGTTGAGCGAATACCCCAGTATGTTGAGGATCGTGATGCCGATCGCAAACGAAAACGGAATCGAGACCATGACAATGAGCGAAGCGCGGAAGCCCAGCGGCAGAAGCGTGAGCAGCACGAGCGCGATGGCGATACCAAGATCCCGGCCGAGCGACGACAGGCGGTGGGCGACCGTTTCGGACTGATCGAAGCCGCGTTCCAGCTTGATCTCGGGCGGCAGGCGCGGCTCGAATGCGTCAACGCGCGCCTTCAGGGCGTCCATGACCGTGAAGATCGTCGCGCCGAGTTTGGCGCGCGCCGTTACGAAGATGGCGCGCTTGCCGCTGTAGCGGGTGATGTGGGTCTGCTCGTCGTTTGTCCATTCGACATTGGCGATGTCGCCAACGCGGACGCTGACGCCATTGCCGCTGCGCAGGACGACGTCGCGGATTTCTTCGACGCTGTCGAAGGGGCCGGTCGCTTCAACGTTGAGGCGACGTCCGCTGCTTTCGACGGAGCCAATGGGGAGGTCGGCGCCTTCCCGCTCCAGCGCTTCGGTGACCGCGCCGAGGGGAAGCTGGTAGGCGGCGAGCTTGTCGAGATCGACGGTCACGCGGACCTCGGCGGCGGGGACGCCCCAGATCTCTGCCTGTTGCACGCCGGGAGCACGCTCCATCGCATCGCGCAGTTCGCGTGCGTAGGCGTCCAGCTGGCGCATGGGCGCGGTGTCGCTGACCAGCGCCATCTGGACGATGCTGGTCTGGGCGGGGTTGGCGCGGTCGGCGCGGATAAGAGTAATGCCGGAGGGAAGCGTCGGGCGGATGACGTTCAGTTCGCGGACGACTTCGTCGTATTTCTTCTCGGGGTCGACGCCGTACTCGAACTGCACGCTGATGGACGCGAGACCTGCGCTGCTGTTGGACGAGATGGTGTCGACGTATTCGAGCCCGTTCAGCGCGGTCTCGATCGGGATGGCAACGACGCGCTCCATCTGTTCGGGGTCCGCGCCGGGCAGGACAACGAACACACCGACGCCTGCGAACTTGACGATCGGGTCTTCGGATTTCGGAATGGCCTGCACATTGGCCAGGCCAAGCGCGAAGAGCATGACGAAGACGATGAGCGTGAACTGCCAGCGCTCGATGAAGAAGCGTGTGATCGCCTGCATGGTCTATTCCTTGCGGAATTTGACGGTGTCGCCGTCGCGCACCATGGAGGCGCCGCGCGTGATGATCGCCTCGCCCGGCTGGAGGCCAGAAATCACGACCACCCCGGCATCCGTGACGCCTTCGGTCTGGATCGAGCGGCGCGCGGCTTTGCCGGCAGCGTCGACGACATAGACCATGCCCTGGTCAGATCGCGCGTCGATCAGGGATATCGCAGGGATCAGGTAGGCTGTTCGTTCAACCTGGCCGGGAACGGGTTTGGCGGCGATCAGGACCTCGGCGACTTCGCCGCTCTTGAGGTCTTTCGGATCGTCGAGGCGGACTTCAACCTCGAACGAACCCATGTTCGCGGCCATCTTCGGGGAGATTTGAGAAACCTTGCCAGTGCGGTTGTCGCGGCCGGGGATTTTGACCTGGGTGACGTCGCCAACGTGAACCTGCGCGACATCGACCGACGAGAGCTGTGCGCGGACGATTATGCCGGTGCGTTCTTCACCCAGCTGGAGGATGGCCTGCCCGGCTGTAACCATCTGGCCGCGCTCCGCGTCGCGACGAAGGATGACGCCGTTGGCTGGCGCGACGACGGAGACGATTTCGCGGGCGCGCTCGAGGGCGAGACGGGCATTATCGAGATCGGCTTGCGAGGCGGCGCCGGCAGCGTGAAGACGGCTGACACGGTCGAAGGTCTGCTGCGCGGTCTGGCGGACGACTTCGGATTCGGCAGGGTCGGCGCCGACGGAAGTGCGGCGGAGCGTGGCGAGGGTCTGGCCAACGCGAACGCGGGCGCCATCATCCACCAGCAGCGTCTCGATCATGCCGGGAGCGCCGAACGAGAGCGGAGTTTCGCTCTTGTAGGCGAGAAGTCCGCTGGCGCGCAGAACACCCGCTTGCTGCCGCTGCTCGATGCGGTACACTTCAACTTCGACGGGCGCGACCGCTTGCGACTTTGCCGCTTCGGCTTTCGGCTCGGCCGGTGAACAGGCGGAAGCCGTCAGAGCCAGAAGTCCCGCCGTCACCCACAATCCAGATCGCAGTTTCATGCCCATCACCCGCAGTTTGTTAGACAGTGTCTATTTTATTTTTTACGTTGTCAATAATTAGTCGCCTGCCCGGTTACACGGCTGCGTGACGAAGACACCTGTGGGGAGTGAGCGGCAGAAATGCTCGCCCGCTCTGGGCTTCCGGGGCGACGATATCTACGGTGAATTCCGGAGTTGCCGCATGGGTGAACAAACACGCGCGACATTGATGGAGACGGAGACACGCGAGTCTCCGGCGGTAGCGGCGCGTCTGGTTACGAAGGCCACGGCGCGGTTGCGGGAATTGGGCGAGCAGCTGCGTGTGCTGTCGCCGCGCTATGCTCTTGCGGCAGGGCGCGGGAGTTCGGATGCGGCCGCCCTTCTCGCCAAGTATCTGTTTGAGGCACGGCTTGGATTGCCGACGGTATCGGCGGCGCCATCGATCCGATCGATTTACGGGCGGCAGCTCAACATCGAAAAGGCGCTGGTGCTGGCGATTTCACAATCGGGGCGGAGCCCGGATCTGGTGGAGTTCTGCCGATCGGCAACCGGGACGGATGTGCTGCGCGTTGGCATGATCAATGACGAGACGTCTCCCCTTGCCGAAATCATGGATGCGTTTTTGCCGCTTGAGGCCGGGCCAGAAAAGAGCGTGGCGGCGACCAAGTCATGTATCGCAGCAATGACGTTGGTGTTCGGGCTTGTCGCGCACTGGCGGAATGACCCCGTGATGATTGCGGCTTTCGAGCGGGCGCCAGACGTGCTGGCCGGCGGGCTTGGCGAAGACTGGGCCGCTGCGGAAGCATTTCTTGCTGGAGACGGGCCTATCTATGTGATCGGACGCGGGCCGGGACTGGCGGTTGCTGCAGAGGCGGCGCTGAAGCTGAAGGAGACGAATGGCCTTCACGCCGAAGCGGTCAGCGCGGCGGAGGTTCGGCACGGGCCGTTTGCGCTTGTCGGCCCCACGTTGCGCATCATCATTTTCGCGCAGCGGGATGCAGCGTTCGAGGGGCTGCGCAAGCTTGCAGATGATCTGGAGAAGCTTGGGTGCCCGGTGTTGTTCATTTCCTCCGACGCATCGCGCGCATGGACAGCGATAAAGCCTGATGATGAGCCGGTTCTGGAGCTTCTGGCGATGCTGGCGCGCTTTTACCTGCTGGCGAATGCATCTGCGCTCAAGCGCGGACGCTCGCCGGATCATCCGCCCATGCTGACCAAGATCACAGAGACACGCTGATGCTGGCGCTATCGCCCACGCAACTGTTCAACGGCGACGGGATCATCGAGGGCGCGACCGTGCGTATCGACGGCGGCCGTGTGGTTGATGTTGTGGCGGGAGTGTCGGCAGACGCCGTGAAGCTTGAAGGCCTGCTGGCGCCGGGCTTCATCGACGTGCAGGTCAATGGCGGGGGCGGCGTGTTGTTCAACGATGCGCAGACCGTAGAAACGCTTGCGACCATCGCGGCGGCTCACAAGAGGTTCGGCGTCACGGGCTTCATGGCGACGCTGATTTCGGACGAGCGCGGCAAGGCGGCAAACGCAATCGAAGCAGCAAGCAAAGCGATCGACGCGGGTGTCGAGGGATTGCTTGGATTGCATCTGGAAGGTCCGTGGCTGTCGAAGCCGCGGCGTGGCGTGCATCCGGCGGAGTTCCTTCGCGATCTGGATGATGCTGACTTGAAGCTTCTGACGCGGAAGCATCCCTTCCCTCTGATGGTTACGGTTGCGCCTGAGCAGATCAGCTCAGCCAGCGTGAAAGCCTTGGCGAAAGCTGGCGTGATCGTCAGCCTGGGGCACACGGCGGCTTCGACCGAGGTGGTTGAGCAGGCGCTGGTCGCGGGCGCCACGGGCTTTACCCACCTGTTCAACGCGATGCCGCCGATGGAAGGGCGCAATCCGGGCGCGCTGGGCGTGGCGCTGGGAAGCAGGAGCAGTTGCGGGCCTGATCCTTGATGGCATTCACGTTCACCCTGCTTCGGCGCGCGCAGCTTTTGCGGCCAAGACGGCGAACAGGCTGATCCTGGTTTCCGACGCGATGGCGACGATTGGATCGAAAGACACGTCGATGTCGTTGTTCGGGGAGCGGATCGAGGTTCGCGATGGCGCGCTGCGGACGGCGGCGGGAACGCTGGCCGGCGCCCATCTCGAATTGTCAGGCGCTGTTCGCAATGCCGTGTCCATGCTGCATGCGACGCGGGAAGAGGCGCTGCGCATGGCCAGCCTGACGCCGGCGGAGTTTCTGGGCGTCGATCATGAGCGTGGGCGGATCGCTGCGGGTCAGAGGGCGGACTTCGTCTTGCTAGACGATGCGCTGAACGTGAAGGCCACCTGGATAGGCGGTCGCGCCACTCACTGACGTGGCGTGATTTCGGCCAGCGCATAACGTAGATTTCCGTCGCTCTTTTGAAGCGCGGCGATTGCGTTTGCCATGTCAGCGCCGCTCGCAAGCAGGACGGCGAGCTTCACGTCGCCATCCGCTTTGGCCATGGCGTCTGCGGCAGCCTGATCGTCGCAACCGACAATCGTCACGACCATCTGCTCGGCGCGACGACGGAGCTTTGCGTTGGTGGGACGCATGTGAACCATCAGGCCGCGATAGACCTTGCCAAGGCGCACCATGATCATGGTCGATAGCAGGTTCAGCACGATCTTCTGTGATGTACCCGCCTTCATGCGGGTTGAACCGGCCACGGCTTCCGGCCCGGTCTCGACAAGGATCGCGTGCTCGCTTGCTGACAGGAGCTGCGCGTTGCGATTGTTTGCGACGCCGATTGTCAGCGCACCGCGTACGCGGGCTTCCGCTATGGCTGCAACGGTGTACGGCGTAGCGCCACTTGCGGCGACGCCGATGACAACATCGTTTTCGCCAACTGCGAGTTCCACAATCCGTGCGACGCCACCGGAAGCGGAGTCTTCTGCGTTTTCGACGGCATGAAGCAGCGCTCCCTCACCGCCCGCTATTGCGAACGCGACCTGATCTTTTGGCCAGCTGAAGGTTGGGAACAATTCAGCGCCATCCTGCACGCCGATGCGGGCGGATGTGCCGGCTCCAACATAAATCAGGCGGCCGCCACGCTTCAGCCGCGGGGTAGCCGCATCGACGGCGGCAGCTATCGCGGGCAAGGCGGGGCCGATTGCAGCGACGGCTTCGACCTGCCCTTCGTGAAGGGCTTTGACGCCCTCCAGCGTGCCCCAGAGATCGAGGTCGAGATAGCGCGTGCTGATATCCTCGGTGCCCATATGTCCTCAGGAGATGTTCGCGCGTGGTTGAGCTGATTGAATGGCAGGCAAATCGGGATAGACAAGTGCCATGACTGCAACCTTCTACCTCGGCATTGACGGCGGCGGAACACGCTGCCGCGCCCGACTGGAAACAGCGGATGGCAAGGTATTGGGCCGAGGTCTTGCAGGCCCCGCGAGCATGCGGTTTGGCATCGAGGCCGCGACGGGCTCGATCATGGCGGCGACACGGCAAGCGCTGAGCGAAGCGGGGCTCGGCGAGGACGTGCTCGGACATGTGTGCGCCGGCATCGGCCTGGCAGGCACGGGGCAACTCGGGGCGCGGCAGGCGCTTGAGTCGTGGCAGCATCCGTTCGCGAAAGCCTGGTTCGAGGGCGATGGTTATCTTGCTTGGCTGGGCGCATTCCGCGGCGACGAGGGCGGCATCGTTGTGTGCGGGACGGGCAGCATCGGCATCACCTACAAGGGCAAGACCATTCGGGTTGGCGGGTATGGCTTTCCGGTATCCGATGAAGGCAGCGGCGCGCATATCGGACTCAACGCCATCCGCTATGCCCTGCGCACGCTCGACGGACGGGCGAAGTCGACGGAGTTTGCGAAGGAGATCCTGGACAGGTTTTCGTCTGACCCCGCCGTCGTCATCCGATGGTCGGAAACGGCGAGCGCGACTGACTATGCCGTGTTTGCTTCGATCGTCATCAAGCATGCGGCAGCTGGAGAGCCGGCTGCAACCAACCTGCTTCGCGACGCTGCGGTTCATATTGCCGGGCTGGTGGAGGCGGTGCTGGAGCGCGGGGCGCCGCGGGTCGCCCTTGTCGGCGGACTGGTTGAGTTCCTGAAGCCCTTTATTCCGGCGGCGACCGCTGCCCGTCTTACGGAGCCGGAGGCGGATGCGATGGCGGGCGGCATTCTGCTGGCCAAGCAAAGGGTCGCGTCCGGCAGTTAACCCTATCCGCGGATAGGTGACTGGTTTTTGCCCGTGCGGCTTCCGTTTGCGCCCAAAATGCATCCAGCCCCGTCAGAGCACCAAGGTAGCTGACGACAAGCGCCCGAAAATCGCGCTCTATGTGCGCAGCAAGCGGGCGTTCGAGGCACAATGTCTATCAAGGCGAGTATCTATCACCTGACGCATTACAAGTACGACCGCCCGGTCGTGCTTGGACCGCAGGTCATACGGTTGCGCCCTGCCCCGCATTCGCGGACGCGGGTCATCTCGCATTCGCTGAAGGTGACGCCCGACAAGCATTTCGTGAACTACCAGCAGGACCCTTATGGCAACTGGCTGGCGCGATATGTCTTCCCGGAGCCGGTGCGCGAGCTGAAGATCGAGGTCGATCTGATCGCGGACATGACGGTCTACAATCCGTTCGACTTCTTTGTGGAGGAGTCCGCCGAGACCTGGCCGTTCGAATATCCGCCGGAGATTGCAGACGATCTGGCGATCTATCGAACGACAGAGCCGATGGGACCGCATCTCAAGAAATTCCTTGCCACCATTCCGAAGGATCGGCTGCGGACGGTGGACTTCATCGTGATGCTGAACTCGGCCGTGTCGCGCGCGGTTGATTATGTGATCCGCATGGAGCCGGGTGTGCAGACGCCCGAGGAGACGTTTGAGAGCGGCAAGGGTTCTTGCCGGGATTCGAGCTGGTTGCTGGTGCAGGCGGCGCGGCATCTGGGCATCGCGGCGCGGTTCGTGTCGGGCTACCTGATCCAATTGAAGCCGGACCTCATTGCGCTCGATGGACCGGTAGGCACGAGCGTCGATTTCACCGACCTGCACGCCTGGTGCGAGGTCTATCTGCCGGGCGCGGGTTGGGTCGGGCTTGATCCAACGTCGGGACTGCTGACGGGCGAGAGCCATATTCCGCTCTCGGCGACGCCGCACTATCGCAACGCAGCGCCGATCTCCGGTGGGCTGATGGGCAATCCCGAGGTCGAGTTCGCATTCGACATGAAGGTGACGCGCGTTGCAGAGCACCCGCGCATCACCAAGCCATTCTCTGACGAGAGCTGGGCGGCACTCGATGCGCTGGGCGAGAAGGTCGACGCAGCACTGAAGGCTGGTGATGTGCGGCTAACGATGGGCGGCGAGCCTACCTTCGTGTCGATCGACGATTTCGAGTCGGATGAGTGGAACACCGGCGCCGACGGAACGACCAAGCGCAAGCTGGCCGACAAGCTGATCCAGCGTTTGCGCGACCGCTTCGCGCCGGGTGGGTTCCTGCATTACGGACAGGGTAAGTGGTATCCGGGCGAGACGCTGCCGCGCTGGACCTATTCGCTTTACTGGCGGCGCGATGGGAAGCCGATCTGGCACGACCCGGACCTGGTCGCTGGCGAGAACGGCGCCGGCAAGGCCACAAAGGAACAGGCTGAAGAACTGCTCCAGACGATGGCGGAAGAGCTGGGTGTCGGCGCGGAAATGGTGATCCCGGCCTATGAAGATCCGGCGAACTGGATCCTGAAGGAAGGCAACCTGCCGGAGAATGTGACGCCGGAAAATTCCAAGCTGAAGGACCCGGAGGAGCGCACGCGGATCGCGCGCGTGTTCGGGCGCGGCCTGACGGAGCCGACTGGCTTCGTGCTGCCGATCCAGCGGTGGCAATCGAAAGCATCGACGAAGAAGAAGGTTGGCAAGGGAACGCCGAAGAAAGCGCAGACGACACCGGGGCAAATCGCAACGGGACGCGCGGCGCCGCAACGGTGGAAGTCCGAGAGATGGCACCTGCGGCGCGGGTACATGTTCCTCGCGCCGGGAGACAGTCCGGTTGGCTATCGCCTACCGCTGGATTCACTGCCGTGGGTTCCGCCAGCGGTTTATCCGCATGTGATCCCGGCCGATCCAGCCGAAGAGCGCGAACCATTGCCAGATTTTGCAGCGCCGGGTTCCGGCTCAACCGCACTGGCGCGTGCGCGGTTCACCGCAGCGCAGAGCGCGAAGCAGCAGACGCCTGCGCAACCGTTGCCGGAAGTCGCAGGTACCGTTCGCACAGCCATGTCTGTGGAAGCACGCGACGGGCGACTGTGCGTGTTCATGCCGCCGGTTGAGCGCATCGAGGATTATCTCGAGCTGGTGGCGGCGGCGGAAGCTTCCGCGAAGGCAATGGGCGTTCCCGTGCATATCGAGGGATATGCGCCGCCCCACGACCCGCGCATGAACGTGATGCGCGTGACGCCCGACCCGGGTGTGATCGAGGTCAACGTGCATCCTTCGACAAGCTGGCGCGACTGCGTCGACATCACCACAACGCTTTACGACGAAGCGCGTCAGTGCCGACTGGGCTGCGACAAGTTCATGATCGATGGACGGCATACCGGAACGGGCGGCGGCAACCATGTGGTGGTCGGCGGATCGACGCCGAACGACTCGCCATTCCTGAGACGGCCGGATGTACTGAAGAGCCTGCTGCTGCTGTGGCAGAAGCGGCCTTCGCTGTCTTATCTGTTCTCGGGCATGTTCATCGGACCGACGAGCCAGGCGCCGCGCATCGATGAGGCGCGGCATGACTCGTTGTATGAGTTGGAGATCGCACTTTCACAGATTCATTCGCCGGGCGGCGGCCCGGGTGGAGATGCAAACACGCCCCCCTGGCTGGTGGACAGACTGCTTCGCAACCTGCTGATCGACGTATCTGGCAACACGCACCGGACGGAGATCTGCATCGACAAGCTGTTCTCGCCGGATGGCCCGACGGGGCGGTTGGGTCTGGTGGAGTTCCGTGGCTTCGAGATGCCGCCAGATGCGCGGATGTCTCTGGCGCAGCAGGTGCTGGTGCGCGCGATCATTGCGCGGATGTGGGCATCGCCGATCACGGGCAACCTGGTGCGCTGGGGCACGACGCTGCACGACAGGTTCATGCTGCCGCATTTCGTGTGGGACGATTTCCTCGACGTGCTGCGTGACCTGTCGGCGCATGGCTTCGACCTGCGGCCGGAATGGTTTGAGGCCCAGCAAGAGTTTCGTTTCCCGTTCTGCGGTGAGATCGACGTCGAGGGCGTGAACCTGGAAATCAGGCAGGCGCTGGAGCCGTGGCATGTGCTGGGCGAGACCGGCGCGATTGGCGGGACGGTGCGCTATGCCGACTCCTCCGCCGAGCGAGTACAGGTGAAGCTGACGGCAGCCGACCCCGAGCGTTATCGTGTGGCATGCAACCGACGGCCTGTGCCGCTGGCGCAGGTCGGCAACGGTCAGTCCGTGGCCGGTGTCCGGTACAAGGCGTGGAAGCCGCCCCTGTCGCTGCACCCTGTGCTGCCGACGAACGTGCCGCTCGTGTTCGACATTTTTGACACATGGTCGGGTCGAGCGATCGGCGGTTGCACCTATCACGTCGCGCATCCGGGTGGGCGGAGTTACGATACCTTCCCGGTAAACGGTAATGAAGCGGAAGCGCGGCGTCTGGCCCGGTTTGAAGGGCATGGACATTCGGCTGGGATGTACGAACTTGGGCGCGAGTCGACGCATCCCGAGTTTCCCTTCACGCTGGACCTTCGACGGTCAGCGGGAATCTGAGGCCAGAACCCCGAAGTGCCCGCGCAGAACCGACCACAACCTGACCCGGTCGCCAGCTTGCTGGCGGATTACCGCCCCCTGCCGGGCGTGGCGGACGAGCTTGTGGATGCGAACGGAGCGCTTCGGCCTGTATGGCGACCGTTCATGCAGGCGCTTGCGAAGATGCCTCCCGAGGACGTCACGCGCCGGTTCGATCTGGGCGATCAATACCTGCGCGATACGGGCGTGTTCTTCCGCCAGTATGGCGAGAAGGACGTAACTGATCGCGCGTGGCCGCTGAGCCATGTGCCGGTGATGATCCATGAGTCGGAATGGACCAGCATCTCTCAAGGACTGATCCAGCGCGCGGAGTTGCTCGAAAGCGTGTGCGCGGACCTTTATGGAGAAGCGCGACTGGTCAAGGAGGGCCATCTTCCGGCCTCCCTCATTGCGATGAACCCGGAATGGCTGCGGCCCATGGTTGGCGTACGACCGCGGTCTGGGCATTTCCTGAATTTCATCGCCTTCGAGATTGGCCGCGGACCTGATGGCCGGTGGTGGGTTCTGGGCGACCGGGTGCAGGCCCCATCGGGCGCAGGGTTCGCGCTGGAGAACCGCGTGGCGACGGCGCGGGTGTTTGCCGATATTTATGCGGACTCGAACGTGCATCGCCTTGCCGGCTTCTTCCGTGCGTTCCGTGATGCGTTGAACGATCTGCGCGGCGACAGCGAAAGCCGCGTTGGCATCCTGACCCCGGGCCGCTTCAACGATACGTATTTCGAACACGCGTACATCGCGCGCTATCTCGGCTTCATGCTGCTGGAGGGCGAGGACCTGACTGTGCAGAACGGACAGGTGATGGTGCGGACAATCGCCGGCCTCTCGCCTGTCAGCGTTCTGTGGCGCCGGATCGATGCGAGCTATGCCGATCCGCTGGAGCTGAACGAGTCATCGCGCCTTGGCACGCCGGGCCTTGTTGACGCTATCCGGCGCGGCAAGCTCGCCATGGTCAATGCGCTGGGCTCAGGCATTCTTGAGACGCGGGCCCTGCTCGCTTTTCTTCCGCGCATCTGTCAGGCGCTGCGGCAGGAGCCGCTGAAGATGCCCAATATAGCCACATGGTGGTGTGGGCAGGAAACGGAGCGCGCACATGTGCGCGCAAACGCGCATCGCATGATGATCGGATCGGCGCTTTCGACGCGCATGCCGTTCGACCCTGAAGACTCGACGATGCTGGGATCCAGTCTGCAGAACGCATCCGGAGGCACGGTGGATGCGTTGCTGGATGTGGCGTCCTCGCTTCTTGTCGGGCAGGAAGCGGTGACACTTTCGACCACGCCCGCGCACGTCGATGGCAAGCTGACGCCCCGCCCCATGAGCCTGCGCGTCTTCCTGGCGCGGACATCGCGCGGCTGGCGGGTGATGCCCGGCGGCTATGGCCGCATCGGCCGGTCGACGGATGCAAACGCGATTGCGCTTCAGCGTGGCGGTTCGGTTTCTGACGTGTGGGTGGTGGGCGACAAGCCCGTCCGTAACGAGACGATGCTGCCCTCGCCAACGTCACCTTATGTGCGCGCGCATATCGGAACGCTGCCAAGCCGCGCTGCCGACAACCTGTTCTGGATGGGCCGCTATGTCGAGCGCGCCGAGGGAATGATCCGGCTTCTGCGTTCGATCAATGTGAGGCTCGCGGAAGCCGGGCGCGCCGACACCGACCTGCTGGACTATGCGCGCAAGTTTCCCGGCTTTGGAGGTTTCGACCCTCTGCGCGGCATTCCGGCGGACCTCTTCAACGCGCTGGCCTCGGCGACGGCAAGCGCCAGCGTGGTGCGTGATCGCTTCTCTGTCGATGGCTGGGGCGCACTCAACGAGCTTTCCGCCAGCGCGAATAAAACCCTTGCGTCAGTGGCGCCGGGTGATGCCTCTGCCCGGGCGCTTGGAACACTGCTTCGGCAGATAACGGGGTTCTCCGGCCTCGTGCATGACAATATGTATCGCTTTGCAGGCTGGCGCTTCCTGTCGATTGGCCGCTCGCTGGAGCGGGCGAACGCTATGGCGCAGCTGCTTGCGTGGTTTGCAGCGCCGGAAACGCCGGAAGGCGCGCTTGATCTTGTGGTCGAGGTTGGCGACAGCGTGTTGTCGCACCGTCGGCTCTACGCCGTCGCGACGTCACGCTCGACGGTGATCGACCTGCTGGCGTGTGACGCCAACAACCCTCGCTCGATCCATTACCATCTTGCAGAAATCGAGAGCCAGGTCGGCTACCTGCCTGGCGCGCGGGATGGCGCACAGATGTCTGCGCTTGCCCGGGCGGCGCTCAAACTTCGCGCGGACCTCGCCGTGATGGCGCCGGAGTCGCTGGATCAGAACGGGCTTCTGCAGATCCGCACGGAACTGGGCGCGTTGTCTGACCTTCTCACATCAACCTATCTGCGCTGATCCATGCGATACGATGTCGGCCTTCGCATCACCTACTCATACGCCACCCCGGCGGCGGGAGGGCGCCATGTGCTTTACATGACGCCGGCCGATCTGCCGGGGCGGCAGCGCGCCATAACATCGTTTCTGGAAATCACGCCGCCGCCGGACGAGCGCTTTGCGAGGACGGATTTCTTCGGGAACACCATCGTTGAAGCAGCCTTCCGCGCCCCGCACACCGAGATAGCGTTCCGCCTGCGATCACGCGTGGAGCGCTTTGCCGAGGTCGTATCGCCGGACGAATCTCCGACGCTCGGCGTTCTGGCCACACAGATTGCGGCGGTGCGGTCTCTGGCGCCCGAGGCCCCGCATCATTTTCTCGCGGATTCTGCCCGCGTCGCTGCCAGGCCAGAATTTGGCGCGTACGCGCGAAGCCTCATTCAACCCGAAATGACGACACGCGCGATCGTCGAGGCTATCGGCAAAGCCATAGATCGGGACATGACGTTCGACCCGGACGCGACCGATGTGAACACGCCGCCGGAAGAGGCGTTCGCACGCCGTCACGGCGTCTGTCAGGATTTCTCGCACATCATGATCGGCTGCCTGCGCGCGATTGGCGTGCCGGCCGGATATGTGAGCGGCTTTTTGCGCACCGACCCACCTCCGGGCCAGCCACGACTTGAGGGCGCCGATGCGATGCACGCATGGGTGCGAGCATGGTGCGGATCAAAGACCGGATGGGTAGAGTATGATCCTACCAACGGCATGTTCGCTGGCGAGGGCCATATCATTGTCGCCTTCGGCCGCGACTATAGCGATGTCGCTCCGGTGCGCGGGGTTGTTCGCATCTCAGGCGGGCAAGACAGTACGCAGGCTGTGGACGTGGTTCCGCTAGACTAGTCTGCGAGGGATCTCAGATCTCTATCGCGCTCTGCAAGATACGCGCGAGACGGTCGCGGAATTTCTCGCGCGCCTCATCACCCAGACCCAGATCATCTGACATGACCCGGTCGATGGTGACGCCCATGACGATGTCCGCGATCAAACGAGCGCGAATGTTCGCATTGGGGCCGCCCAGCCATTTCTCGATGGGGCCGAAGAAACGTTCTTCGCCGGACTTGCGGATGGCTTCCAGCGCTTTTGGCGATGACGCGGACCGCAGAATGATCAGCAGGCAGTTGAGATCTTTGTCTTCCTGAGGGTCAATGACGATCTTGGTCGCCAGACGCTCTCCGAAATCGCTGACATCGCCCTCGAACATATCCGCGCCTGATGGGCACATCGCCAGTACTTCAGCGAACAGCTCTTCCTTGCCGCCGAAATAGCGGGACACCAAGGAGACGTCGACGCCTACGTCTGAAGCGATCTCGCGCAGGCTCACACTGTCATAACCTTCGCGTACAAAGCGCTCGGTCGCTGCGGCCAGAAGGCCGGCCCGGGTAACCGTCGCATTGCGCTTGCGAGAAGTGATCGCGTGAAGAACCGTCATATTCAGCCTTTGCTGCACTGCACGAAAAGTTTTGTCAACGCCCGTTGACATAGGCGCGCGGACACCGATCTAACACCCGTACAACAACAATAGCGCAGCCCAAACTGGGCGCCGCCTCCTCCCCGGGGTCTAACATGCACAATCTCACCAAGCCCTTGCTGGCAGCATTGATTGCCGTAACGGCACTCTCCGCCTGCGGCCAGAAACCGACGGAAGCAGCCGGAATGCCGACGCCTCAGGTTTCGGTCGCCTCGCCCCTCAAGCAGAACGTGACGGACTGGGACGAATTCGTCGGCCGGTTTGAGGCTTCCCAGCATGTCGATGTAAGAGCCCGCGCCGGCGGTTTCATCCAGGCCGTCCACTTCAAGGACGGTCAGACGGTGAAGAAGGGGCAACTCCTCTTCACTCTGGACTCCCGCCCCGCTCAGGCCGCCCTGGCTTCCGCCGAGGCTGATGCAGCCGTGGCGCGCAAGGCATTCGAGCGCGCCGAGGTTCTGATGAAGGACCAGGCGATCTCCCGTCAGGACTTTGATCAACGCCGCGCAACGCTGGACGTGGCAGATGCCGTCCTGCGCGCGCGCAAGCTCGACGTTGAATTCACGCGGGTGACCGCCCCCGTCTCGGGCACTGTTTCGGATCGCCGGGTCGATGCAGGCAACGTCATCGCGGGCGGGACTTCGGCAGCCGATGTGCTGACCACCATCGTTTCAACCGGTGAAGTCTATTTCAACTTTGAAGCTTCTGAAGCCCAGCTGCTGAAGTATCAGCGCGAAGCCGAGAAAAGCGGCGGCAAAGTCGAGATCAAGCTGCAGGACGAAAGCGAGTATCGCTGGACCGGCCTCGTTGATTTCTCTGACAACGCCATCAACAGCGGCTCCGGGGCGGTGCGGATGCGCGCTCTGGTGACGAACAAGGACGGCTTCCTGAAGCCCGGCATGTTTGGCCGCGCCCGCGTGGAAGGCTCCAGCGAATACGCTGCGCTTATGATCCCCGAGACGGCAGTTGTCGCCGATGGCGCCCGCAAGGTCGCTTACGTTGTCGGGGCCGATGGTACGGTTGGTGTGAAGCCGCTCGAAACCGGACCGTTGGTTGACGGGCTTCGCGTTGTTCGCGCGGGCCTCGCCGAAACCGATCAGGTGATCGTCAACGGCATTCAGCGCGCAATGCCGGGAGCAGCGGTGCAAGCCAAGCTGACCACGATCACGCAGACCGCCGAGTTGATCGACGCGTCTGCGCCCAAGGCCGAGTAACGCGACCGCAACAGCGGCGCGACACCTGACGACATAACAAGACGGGCCTCTCCCCCAGGGCCCGCAGCACAGGCACTGCACACATGCGCTTTTCGCATTTCTTCATCGACCGCCCGATCTTCGCCGGCGTGATTTCAGTCTTCATCACGCTGGTCGGCATCTTTGCCTATCCGTTCCTGCCGCTGGCTCAGTACCCGGATATTGCGCCGCCATCGATCGTCGTGATGGCGCCCTATCCGGGCGCATCTGCCGAGACACTGGCTGAGACGGTGGCCACGCCGATCGAACAGGAGATCAACGGCGTTCAGGACATGTTGTACCTGACCTCGTCATCTTCGAACGGCCTCTCTCAGGTAACCGTAACATTCAAGCCGGGCACCGACCTCGATGCGGCGCAGGTGCTGGTGCAGAATCGCGTAGCGCTGGCTGAACCTCGCCTGCCTGAGCAGGTGCGCCAGATCGGCGTGTCGGTGAACAAGCTGGATACGGGCTTCCTGATGCTCGTAGCGCTGACGTCGACAGACCCGAACGTGGATGTCGATTTCATCGGCAACTTCGCCAACGCCACCATACGCGACCGCCTTCTCCGCATTGACGGTGTCGGCGGCATTCAGGTTTTCGGCGGCGGCCTGTACTCGATGCGCGTCTGGATCGACCCCGGCAAGGCAGCCGCGCGCGATCTTACAGCCGACGAGATCATCGCCGCCCTCCGCTCCCAGAACATACAGGCCGCAGGTGGCGCGTTGGGCCAATCGCCCATCGACGCAGGAGTTGCAACCGAACTTCCGGTGCAACTCGAAGGTCGCCTGAAGGACCCGAAGCAGTTCGAGAATGTCGTCATCAAGCGGGGCGCTGATGGCAGCGTCACTTACCTGCGCGATGTCGCCCGCATTGAGCTTGGCTCTCAGGACTATTCCATCCGCGGCTATTTCGGCGGCGAGCGCGGCATCGGCCTCGCGGTTATTCAATCGCCAGGCTCGAACGCACTTGAAGCCGAAAAGGCCGTGCTTGAGACGATGAAATCCATCGAGCCCCAGCTTCCTGCCGGGGTGACGTGGAAAATCCCCTACAACCCGACGGAATACGTTGCCGCCTCGGTCGACGCAGTGCAACACACGCTCATTGAGGCGCTGCTGCTTGTTGTCCTGGTCGTGGTTGTGTTCCTCCAGTCCTGGCGCGCGGCCATCATTCCGATCCTCGCCATTCCGGTTGCGCTGGTCGGCACATTCGCCATCCAGCTGGCGCTTGGCTTCTCGATCAACTCGTTGTCGCTTTTTGCCCTCGTACTTGCCGTGGGTATCGTGGTCGATGATGCGATCGTCGTGGTCGAGAACGTCGAGCGTAACATCAAGGCGGGGCTCAATCCGCGCGATGCCGCTTTCAAGACCATGGACGAAGTCTCCGGCGCTCTTATCGCGATAGGACTGGTCCTGCTGGCCGTGTTCATTCCGACAGCGTTCGTTCCGGGTATTCCGGGCGAGTTCTTCCGGCAATTTGCGGTGACGATCTCGGCGGCTGCCGTGATCTCTCTCCTGATCTCGCTCACGTTGTCGCCCGCACTTGCTGCGATGCTGCTCAAACCGCATGTCGAGCATCACGGCAAACGCCGTGGCATTCTTGCTCCGCTGCAGATTGCCGGCGACAAGTTCAATCAGGGCTTTGACTGGCTGTCCGATCGCTATGGGCGGCTCACGGGCCGGCTGGTTCGCACGTCGGTCGTTGTTCTGGTGCTTTATGCGGGCCTGCTTGGCCTCACCGGTTGGCGCCTTGGCGACACGCCGTCGGGCTTCATTCCGGAGCAGGATCAGGGCTTCCTGATCGGCGTTGTGCAATTGCCGCCCGGCGCCTCGCTTGAGCGCACGGATGCGATTGTCCGCAAGGCATCGGCTCAGCTGGAAGCGACACCAGGCGTTGATCTCGTGGCGGGCTTCGCCGGCATGGATGGCGCCAGCTTCACCAATGCATCGAATGCCGGCGTGATGTTCATTCGTCTTGATGACTGGAAAGAACGCGGCCCCGAGCTGAACGCACAGGCCATGGCTGGACAGATCATGGGCGCGCTCAGCTCCATCGAGGAAGCTAACATTTTCGTTCTTTCGCCTCCGCCTGTTCAGGGCATGGGCAATGGGGCGGGCTTCAAGATGATGGTGCAGGATCGCTCTGGCGCAGGTTACAAAGCGCTTGAACAGGCTGCCAATAGCCTGCTTGGGCCTGCCAACGCGCCAGGCGCCCCCACGATGGCGACGTTCTCCGGCTTCAACACTGGCGCGCCGCGCATTACCGCGCATGTCGATCGCGAGAAAGCTTTGATGCTCGGCGTGCAACCGGCTGACGTCTACTCGACGATGGGCGCGTATCTTGGCTCGAGCTATGTCAACGACTTCAACATGCTTGGCCGCACCTTCCGCGTGACGGCGCAGGCCGAGCAGTCGGCCCGCGATGATGTTTCCGATATCGCCAACCTCAAGGTTCGCTCGGTTTCGGGCGGCATGGTGCCGCTTGGATCCGTCGCGACGCTCGAGAACGATACGGGCCCGGTTCGCGTGGTGCGCTTCAACCTGTTCCCCGCCGCCGAGGTTCAAGGCGTTGCCGCGCCAGGGGTTTCATCCGGCGAAGCGCTGAAGGCCATGGAGCAATACGCCAGCCAGCTTCCGCCCGGCTTCGGCTATGAGTGGACGGAAATTGCGCTACAGGAAAAATCGACCGGCGACACAGGCTCGATTGTGTTCCTGATGGCTGTCGTTCTCGTCTTCCTGGTTCTGGCGGCGCAGTACGAAGCCTTCACCCTGCCGCTGGCGGTCATCCTGATCGTGCCGATGTGTATTCTCGCCGCGATCGTCGGCGTGAACATCAGGGGCATGGACAACAACATCCTGACGCAGGTCGGCCTTGTCGTTCTTGTGGCGCTGGCGGCCAAGAACGCGATTCTTATCGTCGAATTCGCGCGTCAGGCGGAAGACCGCGACGGCCTCAATCGTTTCGATGCAGCGATCGCGGCGGCTCGTACACGCCTGCGGCCAATCCTGATGACGTCGTTCGCCTTCATCTTCGGCGTCGTGCCGCTGATGCTGGCGACCGGACCAGGCCAGGAGATGCGGCAAGCGCTGGGCACAGCGGTGTTCTTCGGGATGCTCGGTGTGACGATCTTCGGCTTGCTGTTCACGCCCGTATTCTACGTAGTCTGCCGCTGGATTTCGGAACGCCTGCCGGGACAGCGCGGGAAGGCGGCGGTCGCGGAGCCGCAGCCGAACGGCGATAGCGAAGTGGTCCACGCCGAGTAACGCGCCCTCTCGCACGACCTCACCTCACGGATGACCTTGGCCAGTTTTGGGCCATTCCGTTGGGTAAGGTTGTGCGGAGAGCCTTTTGCCTCACGACTCCATCGCGAAACGCGTGAGCTTTTTCGCCAGCGCCCGAACGGCAATGTGACGCCCAACGGCCACAGCTTTCCTTCCCGGATCACGGCATTTCTGCGACGAATTGCTGAGACGGAGTCGCCGAAGTGCGAACCCGCGCGAGAGCTTTGCTCCTTGGAGGAACGGATGAACAAGAAGATCATGGCCATCGCACTGGCGAGTGTGGCCGCGGGCGCGCTGGTTGGCGTGACAGCCTACGGGCAGACGATCCGCAATGCGGCCATCGTCACGGACGTCAAGGTGCCCACGCGAGCCGACAACTTCCGGCTGACCGACCAGCACTCCAAGGCGCATGAACTCTACTATTTCAAGAATTCAGCGGCCGTCGTGATCATCACGCAAGCCAATGGCGCGCAATATATCAAGGACGCTGCGCCCGCGATCAAAGCCCTCAAGGACAAATACGCTGGTCAGAACGTGACCTTCCTGATGTTGAATTCCTCGCTCACGGATAGTCCGAAAGCGGTGGCGGCCGAGATGAAAAAGATCGGCCTTGATGTTCCGGTGCTGACCGACGATGCGCAGCTCATAGGCGAGAACCTCGGCGTGACGCGCGTTGCGCAGGCGTTCGTCATCCACCCCAAGACCTGGAGCGTCGTCTACAATGGTCCGATCGATGACCGCTTCGCTGGCGCGACAGCCAAGCCGAATGCTCCCGTCCAGAGCGCCTATGTCGCCAATGCTCTCGATAACCTGATTGCTGGCAAGTCGGTGGCTGCTTCAACTGTGCAGATCGACAGCCCTACGCTGAGCTTCCCGAAGCGCGACCGGCAGGCTGATTTCTCGAAGATATCGTACTCCAAGGAAATCGCGCCGATCCTTGCGAAGAACTGCGTGTCCTGCCACGCGGAAGGCGGCATCGCGCCGTTCGCGATGAACAGCTATGAAACGGTCAAAGGTTTCGCGCCGATGATCCGTGAAGCGATCCGCACGGATCGCATGCCTCCGTTCAACGCAGACCCGCACGTCGGCGCGTTCAAGAACAACATGAACATGTCGAATAGCGACCTGCAGACGCTGGTGCATTGGGTCGAAGCCGGTTCGCCGCGCGGTGACGGCGAAGACTACCTGAAGGTCAACGCGAAGGCTGCCCCTGAATGGGAACTTGGCGAGCCGGACATCATCATGGACGTTCCGAACTTCACAATTCCGGCCAGCGGCGTTGTCGACTACGAACGCCCGGTGCTGACGATTCCGGTCTCGGAAACGCGCTGGCTGAAGGCCATCACGTTCAACATCGGTCAACGTAAAGGCGTACACCACATCGTCGCCCCGATGGCTGAATATGCGGTCGGCGCCGAGTCGCAGGTCTTCCCAGAAGGCCAGGGTATGGAAATCACGCCCAACATGAAGATGCCGCTGTCGATGCACTACACACCGTTTGGCAAGGAGGCCGTCGATGTGTCCAAGATCGGCCTGTACTTCTTCCCAGAAGACAAGACACCGGACATCATTCGCCGTCACGTCGTGATTTCGAACCCGAACATCGAAATCCTCGCCAACGCCCCTCGCCATCAGGAAGTTGCTAGCGTCACCTTCCCACGTGACGCTACGATGTACTCGCTGCTATTCCATGGCCATTATCGCACTGAGAACAGTCAGGTCTTCCTGAAGAAGCCGGGCGGCCAAGAGGAAATGATCGCCAGCCTGCCGAAGTTCGATTTCAGCTGGCAGCGTGGCTACTACTTCGAAAAGCCAATCGATGTGCCTGCAGGTTCTATCCTGATCACGCGCTACGAATGGGATAACTCGAAGGACAACCCGGCGAACCCCGACCCGACCAAGAACGTGCTCTGGGGCGAGCAGTCCTGGGAAGAAATGCAGTACACCGTCGTGGGCTTCACCTGGAAAGGCGAAACCGTCGCGAATCCGAAGCCGGAGTATATGAAAGAACTCAACAACTCGCGCGCGCTTGGCCTTCTGGATCTCAACTATGATGGACAGATCGCGAAGGACGAGCTGCGGGGCCGCAGCGGCAAGGCTGTGCTTGCCAAGTTCGATGCGTTCGACACGGACAAGAACGGCTTGATCAGCAAAACCGAAGCAGCCAGCCTGCTTCCGACCCTCAACAGGCGCATCACAGAAGCTGAAGAGAACCGTTGAGATAACTCAACGTTCGCCCAAACGAGACAGGCGGCCCTTCCCCGGAAGGGCCGCTTTTTTTTTGGGTTACACCAACCAAGCTCTCTGGCCGTTCGCTCAGGCCAGCAGATCGCGCGTGACGGCGCGAATGCTGGTCACGCCGCACAACGCCATCGCGACGCGGATTTCGGCCTCGAATAGCTGAAGGATATGGGCGACGCCTGCCTGCCCGCGCCCAGCAAGCGCATACACCCATGGCCGGCCGATCTGCACGCCGCTTGCGCCCAGCGCCAGCATCCGCAGCACGTCCAGCCCCGAACGCACCCCGCCATCAGCCAGAACCGTAGCTTGCGGCCCGACCGCTTCGCGAACGCTTGCGATCACCTTCGCGGTCGAGGATGCGCCGTCGAGCTGGCGGCCACCATGATTGGACACGACAATCCCGTCCGCGCCCATCTTGAATGCCTGTATGGCGTCCTCAGCATCCAGAATGCCCTTGACGACGAGTGGCCCATCCCAGCTCTTGCGCACCCATTCGAGGTCCGCCCACGTGACCGTTGGATCGAAGTTCGCGCTCATCCACGCGAAAAAGTCTTCAAGGCCCGTACGGCCCTTGAGCACCGGCACGACATTGCCCAGCACATGAGGCCCACCCATCAGACCCACATCGAAAGCCCATCGGGGATGCTGCGCCGCCTGAAAAGCTCGTCGCATCGCACCGCCCAGACCCGGCGATCCCGCGAGGCCCGAGCGATGGTCCCGATAGCGCGTACCCGGAACAGGCATGTCGATCGTGAAGACCAGCGCCGGGCATTTTGCCTGACGCGCCGACACGAGAAGGTCGGCCATGAAAGCGCGATCCCGGATCATATACATCTGAAACCAGAAGGGGCTCTTCGTCCCGTTCGAAACCTCGTCGATTGGACAAGCCGAAACCGTCGACAGACAGAACGGCACGCCAAATGCTTCAGCCGCGCGAGCCGCCTGCACCTCTCCACGCCTTGCGGCCATTCCGGCAAGCCCGATCGGCGCCAGCACGAGCGGCAAGCGACTTTGCTGTCCCAATAGCGAGGACGAGGTATCGATCGTGGATACGTCGCGGAGCACGCGCTGGCGAACGGCGATATCCTGAAGATCGCTCACATTGCGGCGCAGCGTCGATTCGGAAACAGCGCCACCGTCGATGTACTCGAATAGAAAATGCGGAAGGCGACGCTGCGCAAGCTGGCGATAGTCGTCGATGGAAACGGGCTTCATGCCTCGATCCTAATTGAGGTCGACGAGCGCGCCTACCTTGCTTTCGATGCGCGCAGCGCCAGCCTTCAGCCCGCGTCGAGCATCTCGCGAATTTTTGCGATGAGACCTTCAAGCTGGAATGGCTTCGTCAGCATTTCCATGCCGGACTCGAGAAATTCGCTTCGGATAGCGGCTTCGGCGGCATAGCCGGTCATGAAGAGGATTTTGAGATTCGGCCTGTTCCGCCGCACGATCTCGGCAAGCTGACGGCCATTCATGCCGGGCAAACCCACATCGCTCACCATCAGGTCGACCTGGGTATGCGCGCGCAATGCAGCGAGCGCCTGTTCGGGATTGCTTGCCTCTATGGCGCGGTAACGAAGATCGCGCAGCACCTCGAGTATGAGCATGCGGACCTGAGGATCATCCTCCACCACAAGCACGGTCCTGCCGGCGCCCTGGACGTCGCTTGCCAACGACGGCGTTTCCTCAACGACATCTCCGGGCGCTCCTTGGGGCAACAAGATCGTCACCACGGTGCCCTTGGCCACTTCGCTATCGATTCTGACCATGCCGCCCGACTGATTTACGAAGCCATAGACCATCGAAAGACCAAGGCCAGTGCCCTGCCCGATGGGTTTGGTTGTGAAAAACGGCTCGAACACATTGGTCAGCACATCTGCGGGAATGCCCATTCCGGTATCGCGTACGGTCAAAGAGACCATCGGCGCTGCGGCTGCGGATTCCGATACACTGCGGGTTTCGATACGCAGCACGCCGCCCTCAGGCATGGCGTCTCGCGCATTGATGGCAAGATTCAGAATGGCGGACTCGAGCTGGCTGACGTCGGTGGCGGCCCATAGCTCTTCGGATTCAAAATCGGTCTGGATCGTAACGTTTTCGCCCATCGTGCGATCAAGCAAAATACGCATGGAGGAAATAGACGCGTTCACGTCGACCGGCTCGATATCGAGCGACTGACGGCGGCCAAACGCAAGCAGTCGCGATGTCAGTGAGGCGGCCCGGTTCGCTGATGTCTGCGCGGCTTCGATGAACTTGTTTGCCTCGTCATAGCGCTGGGCTTCAATACGGCGCTTGACCAGGCTCAGCGCACCGATGATTCCCGCCAGCATGTTGTTGAAATCGTGCGCGATCCCACCGGTAAGCTGGCCAATCGCTTCCATCTTCTGGGCATGCATCAAGGCCGTACGCGCAGTTTGCAACTCGTCAGTCGCAGCTTTCAGCTGTGTGATGTCGCGCGTGATCTTGGCATAACCACGCAGAGCGCCGTCATCTCCGAAAATGGGGTCAATGATGACGTGCGCCCAGAAGCGCGTGCCGTCCTTTCGAAGGCGCTCTGCTTCCGTTTCGTAACGCCCCTCTTCGCGAGCGATACGGAGCGCACTTACGTCCTCTCCCGCAGCGCGATCCTCTTCGGTATAGAATTGCGAAAAATGCGTACCGATGATCTCGCTGGCGCGATAGCCCTTGATACGTTCAGCACCGGCATTCCACGTCGACACCTTGCCGGTCGGATCGAGCATGTAGAGCGCATAGTCAGTAACGCCCTCCACCAGAATTCGAAACTGTTCGAGCGCCTGCCGCGCCGACAGCCGTTCTTTGTCCAGGCGTTGAGCCTCATCCATCATCAGTTGGCGACGGACAAGCGCACGCAACCGGAGCCGAAGCAGCTCGGTGTCTGACGCCGACGACACAACATCGTCAACGCCCGCAGCGAAGGCGGCCTTCAGCAGCCCCTCGTGAGTGGATTTTCCCTCGCCCACTCCAACCACGAGGAAAGGCTGACGCGCGTCATCTCCCGAGGCTTGACCGTCACGAACACCCGCGAAGAGGCGGCACGCTTCTACGCCATCGAACCTGGCATCGAGCAAATTGACGACGACGCAATCGACCGCGGTATCGGCAACGAACGTTGCGCCTTCCTGCGGCGTCGAAACCGCAGTAACGACATAGCCTTCTTTCGAAAGCAGTGATTTAAGCTGCAATCGCTTGGTCGCGCTGGAATCCACGATCAGCAACTCGCCGCGGCGAAACTGTGCGCCGGGCTCAGAGCGGTTGTGGCGGCGTCCGCGCAAAAGAGCGCTGACGCGCATAAGCAGCGGCTGCGAATCTCGCGACTTCGCGACGTAAACATCGGCGCCGCTTTCCAGGCCTGCGCGTTCACCGATGCGTTCGTCGCCCGTCATCAGCACGATCGGAACGGCTCGCGTCCGCTCATTCAGACGCAGTTGCCGGGTCAGCTCGCGGCCATCCATGTTGGGAAGCTGATAATCGGCGACGATGAGATCGGGCACGTCTCGGTTGAGTATGTCCATTGCGGCTTCCGCGCTGGCCGCGCGGATTACGTCATAACCGCTGCCCTCGAGTATCGCTTTCAGCTCGATTGCCTGTACGTCGGAGTCCTCGACAAGCAGGATGCGTGAGGAGCGCGGAGCCTCGATCATAGCGACCGCCCGGCGATCAGGTCTTCGGTATTGATAGCGATCGCCATGTGATCACGCTCACGCCGGACCACGCCCCGGACGAGGCTATCCACGTCTGGATTCGTCAATGCTGCAGTGATCGCCGTTCGCACGCAGCTGAAAGCGTACACACGGACGCCAAGGCGTTGATCGCCTGGACGCGGATTTGCAATACTCACGAGACCCGCATCTTCTCAGACAATCCCCATGGCGCCGAGCACCAGACCCAAAGTAACGACTAGAGCCGCCACCTTGTTCCCGTCGACGGCGAAATTTTTGGTTTCCCGACCATCAAGCTTTTGAAGCGCGCCTGCAGCATGCGCGACGGCCGGAAGCCGAACCGCAGGGTCTCGAATTATTGCGGCGCACCCTTGCCTAAAAAAGTAAGCGATGACTAGCTTTGCGGAATCGGCGGCCTGGGAGATGGGGATGCGTGCGTTTCGGCAAACGATTCTGACCACAGGTCAGAAATGACTGAAGCGCCCATCGGGAAATGGATTGGTGCGCGCCCGTCGCGGGTGCAGTTCGCTGCCGTCATGTTTGTCGGCGTCACCGCGATCATGATCGCGGGGCTGCAGCCCTTGTTGCTGGGCACGATGGCGCACGAGGGGCGACTGTCGCCGGCACAGATCGGGCAAGCGGCGACGGCCGAGTTGCTGGCGATGGGTCTTGCGGCTTTCGTCTCCGGCGCCGCGCTGAAGCCTGAGCGGCTGAAGTTGATCGCCATCGTCGCGTCTCTCGTGTTAGCGGCGATCGATGTGGCGACGCCTTATGTGCAGGGCGATACGATCACGCTGGTGCGCGGGCTGGCGGGCCTGCCGAGCGGCGTGCTGATGTGGATCACGATCGCGCTGATCGCGCGCACGCCAACGCCTGAGCGATGGTCCGGCGTTTATCTCACCGTGCAGACGCTGGCGCAGTTCGTGATGGCGACAGCGCTTTCTGCGACTGTGGTTCCAGCGTTTGGATCGGACGGCGGATGGTTTGCGCTCGCTGGGTTCTGTGTGGTCACGGCTGTCGTGGCGCTTGCCATTCCAGCTAGTTACGCACCGTTGCCAAAGACCGAGAGCAACAGCTCGCTCCCGGGAGTACGCGGATGGTTCGCTCTCGCCTCGGCGTTTTTGTATTCGGCTTTCACGATTGGCGTGTGGGTTTATGCCGAGCCGCTATCGAAGCAAGCCGGGCATGATCCGGGGATCACAGGAGGTGCGGTTTCAATATCGCTGGCGTGCCAGGTGGCTGGCGGGGCTGCGGCGACACTGCTTGCCGGTCGGATCAACTGGCTGTGGACCACGATCGTCTGCGCGTTGCTGAACTTGGGGGTGCTCGTTGGCTTCTACGCGCTGCCGGGGCCAGAAGCTTTCCTTGCCCTGTCTGGCGCATTCGGATTCCTGTGGCTGTTCGTGCTGCCCTTCCTGGTGCCAATGGTAATCGAGGCGGATCCGACGCGGCGAGCGGCTGTGCTGATTGGCGGAGCGCAGGTTCTGGGCGGTAGCTTTGGGCCGTTCTTCGCGTCGATGCTGGTGACGGATGCAGATTCGCGAGGCGCCGTGCTGTTTGGTGGCGGCTGCCTTGTGGCGGCAGTGGTTATGGCGTTCGCGCTGCATCAGACCCGATTGCGCGCGGCGCTGCCAGGAGCCTGAAAATGCCCGCGTCGAAACAAGCCAAACGGAAACCTCCGGCTTTGCGCGCCGCTCCCAAACAGGAGCGCGCTGTGCAGACGCGCGAGCGATTGCTGGACATTGCGGGTGAACTTCTTGGCGAAGTGGGGATCGAGCGGATATCGACCAACATGATTGCCGCGCGAGCGGGCGTTTCTCCTGCGGCGCTGTATCGATACTTCAAGGACAAGTACGCGATCCTTGAGGCGCTTGGACGACGCTTCATGGACCGGCAGAACGCCGTGCTGTTCGCGTGGCTGGAGACGCACAAGCCGGGCGGTCTTGACGCGCTCGCTCGCCACACCGAAGACCTGCTGCGCGCGACTGCGGACGTCACCGCTCGCGAGCCTGGAGGCGTATGGATCGAGCGGGCGCTGCGTGCGGTGCCACAACTGGCGCATGTACGCGTTGAATCCCACCGCGAGGTGACCGATGCGATGCTTGAAGTCTACGCCCCCCTGCTTCCGCGCGTGAGCAGAAAGACGCTGTGGCGACGGCTGCGGATGTCTGTGGAGTTCGGATACGCGATCGACGAAATGCTGAACGAGGAAAACCGCATCCCGCGCGACGAGATTTTCCGGGAAGCGGCGGCCCTGCTCGCCAGCGCAAGCCTTGAGGATCACTGATGACAACCTGGTCGAACTGGTCTGGAAGCGTTTCAGCCGTCCCCGCACGCATCGAGCGGCCGCGCACGGAAGCTCATCTTGCCAGGCTCGTGCGGGAAGCCAGGAAGGTCCGCGTCGTCGGCGCAGGTCATTCGTTCATGCCGCTGTGCGAGACGGACGGCACGTTGCTGTCGCTCGCCGACATGGAGGGCGACATCGAGGTTAGCGCCGACTGCACCCGCGCATCTGCGCCAGCCGGAACCTCGCTCGACAAGCTTACCGACATTCTGTGGAAACGAGGCGCTTCGCTGATCAATCAGGGCGACGTGAACCCACAGGCGCTGGCCGGCGCAATTGCAACCGGCACGCATGGAACGGGGGCAACGCTAGGCTCACTCTCAACTGCGGCGCGCTCGTTTCAGCTGATGACACATGATGGTTCAATCGTATCATGCAGTCCAACCGAGAACCCTGACCTGTTTCAGGCGCAGCGACTTTCGTTAGGCCTCATGGGTATCGCGACTCGCATCGAGATTGACGTGCTGCCTGCTTACCACCTTGAAGAACGTCTCGAAGTCTACCCGCTCAGCGAGATTTCCGAGCGTTGGGATCAGCTGGCTGCAGAGAACCGCCATGTCGAGTTCTTCGTTTTTCCTTACGCCGATCTAGCCATGCTCAAGATCCTTCATCCAAAGCCGTCCGAAGGCGACATGCGCGAACAGAAGGACATGGACGACACAGCCTTCCGCCGCGTGTGCGACATCTGCAAGACATTCCCATTCATGACCGCGTATCTTCAGCGCCGGCTTCTGCCCAAACAGATGAAGCGACGCCGCGTCGGCCCGGCCTATCGCATCTTCCCATCCGAGCGGACCGTGAAGTTCGAGGAAATGGAATATGAGCTGCCACGTGCGAATGGCTGGCCAGCCCTGCGAGAAGTCATTGCATGGATCCGCAAAAGGAGGCTGCCGGTCGCCTTCCCGTTCGAATTCCGGCTCGTTGCAGCCGACGATATCTGGCTGAGCCCGTTCAACGGCCGTGTCGGCGCCTCGGTATCGATGCACCAGTATCATCGCATGGCGTGGCACGAGATATTCGCAGAGGCCGAGAAGATCTTTCGCGCCCATGACGGCCGCCCTCACTGGGCGAAACGCCACACGCTGACAACGTCGGACCTGCACGCGCTATATCCACAGGCCGCGAAGTTCTGCGCTGTGCGGGACAGCATTGATCCGCCGGCCAAGTTTGCCAACGCGCATCTTTCCCAACTGTTCGATATCAAGGCGAAGTCATGAACGACCGCGAGCTTCATGCGCACCTGATCGGCCAGCAGGGTGGCCGCAAGGCATTCAACACGCCTGTGCTGGTGATCGATCTGGATATGCTTGAGCGCAATATCGCCGCGATGGCGACCTTTGCGAAAGAGCGTGGCATAGCGCTGCGCCCTCATGCCAAGACGCACAAGAGCGCCGATATCGCGCAGAAGCAGGTCGCTGCTGGCGCCGTCGGCGTTTGCTGCGCGAAGCTTGGCGAAGCCGAGGCGATGGCCGATGGCGGCATTGGCGGAATTCTCATCACGTCGCCAGTCGTTTCCGCGCCGGCAATCAAGCGCCTGACGAGACTTAATGCTCTGATCCCCGACCTGCGCGTGACCGTGGACAATCCGGCGAATGTCGCTGCGCTCGCAGAAGCCGCCAAGGCTGCAGGCAAGCCGCTTCAGGTGCTGATCGATATCGACCCGGGCATACGGCGCACTGGCGTCCCGTCTTCCGAAGCAGCTGTGGAAGTCGGTCGCAGCATCGCCGGATCTCCGTCACTCATTTATCTGGGCGTCCAGTATTACTGTGGTCGCGAGCAACACGTTGAAAGCTATGCTGATCGCCGTTCCGCTATTGAAGATCGCACGACATATCTGGGCGAGGTCATCGCGGCGCTCTCCGACATAGGCATGGCGCCTACCGTTATCACCGGTGGCGGCACGGGCACCCACCGCATCGACGCAGATCTTGGCATCTTCAATGAGCTACAGGTCGGCTCCTATGTCTTCATGGATCGCCAATATAACGAGTGCGACCTCACCGGAGCAGGCACCGCCAGCCAGCCTTACGAGACGTCGCTGCAGATCGACGCCCGTGTTGTGAGCGCCAATACGCCGGGCCTTGCCACGCTTGACGCCGGCTTCAAGGCGATGGCGACAGACGGCGGTCCGCCGAGCATTCTATCGGGCGCCCCTGCTGGCGCACCATTCCACTTCATGGGCGACGAGCATGGCCTTATCGTTTCCGGCGATCAGAAGATCGCCATCGGCGATATCGTCACGCTTGCCGCCCCTCACTGTGATCCGACGGTGAACCTCTACGATTTTTATCACATCGTGCGAGGCGATACGCTGGTTGATATCTGGAGCGTGCAAGGCCGTGGCCGCTCACGCTAGGCGCGACCATCAGGCCTTCTTGCGGCCCTTCACCAGGAGCTTCAGCACCTTCTCTGTACGCGCAAGCCTGTCGACCGGCGCAGGGATGGATGCATCGAGCAGCAGGCGATCATTCCTTGCCCGTAGACCGGCTGCTGCCGCTCGTCGCGTCATGGGGACGCGTGGCGTGAAGGCTATCGCCTGCGGCCCTGCTTCGACTTTCGCGATCTCCGCCTGGCGCGCCAGAACACGCGCATTCGCCATGCGCAACAGAACGGCGGCTTCCGGCGGCTCCGTACCAAAGCGATCGACCAGCTCATCCTCGAATGCATCGAGC
>Ga0116178_10000645_pt1 | contig 30821 bp, 21 predicted proteins | sample AD_STIC12_MetaG_FD_89880 | JGI IMG/M metagenome (GOLD analysis project Ga0116178, IMG submission 89880) | Active sludge microbial communities of municipal wastewater-treating anaerobic digesters from USA - AD_STIC12_MetaG | ecosystem: Engineered > Bioreactor > Anaerobic > Digestate | place: USA...
TCCACCACCGGGTGGCGGCCGTTTTCGATCGAGATTACGTCGTCCAGCGCCACGGCAGGCCGATGGTAGTTGTTCCGCGACGCCGTCTCGGCGAGGGCTGCCAGCACATCCACCAGCGCGATGGCCCGCGCCTGCTGGAGCACGGCGTCCGCGCGGGCTGCAACGGAATCCCTGAGACGGGTGAACAGCTCGTATTCCAGACTGATCGCCCGCTCCTCCGCACCAATAACGCGCGATTCCCACTCCTTGAGCTCCGGCGTGATGTAGCGTTCTGCATTCACGAGCGTCTGTTTGCGGATGTAATCCGGCGGGGCCTTCTCGCGGTGCGCGTTGCTGATTTCGATGTAGTACCCGAATGCCCTGTTGAAGGCAACCTTCAGCGACGGGATGCCAGTTCGCTCCCGTTCCGCCGCCTGCAGTTTGAGCAGCCACTCCTTGCCCCCGTGCCCGATCTCGCGCAATTCATCCAGGTCGGCGCTCACCCCCCGCCGTATCACGCCCCCGTCCGAAAGCGTTGCCGGGGGATCATCCTCCAGTGTCTGCCGTATGAGCGTGCTGACTTCGGAGGTATCGCCCATTTCCCCGGCGGCATGGCGGACGAGGTCCACCTCCGCGTCCCTCAACGTGGCGGAAAGCGGCTGCGCCGCCTCCAGACTGGCTGCCAGCGTGGCAAGCTCGCGTGGTGCCGCGCGCCCGCAGCATACCTTTGCCATGATTCGCTCGATATCGCGCACCCTGGCGAGCATGTCGCGCACCTGACCGCGCTCCATGCTCCTCTCCACAAACCATCCTACGCCGTCGAGCCGGGCACTGATTTGCGGGATGTCCTTCAATGGCCGCATCATCCACTGGCGAAGCAGCCGTCCGCCCATCGGGGTGAGCGTCTGGTCTATGGCGCCGATCAGCGTCGCCCTCGGGTTGGAGGCGGAAAGCGACGAAAACAGCTCCAGGTTTCGCTGCGTGGTTTCGTCCAGAATCAAATGGTGCGCACGCTGGATGACATTCAGCCGGCGGATGTGGTCAAGGCTGGTAAGCTGGTTTTCCTGCAGGTATGCGAGCACCGCCCCCGCCGCCGCCGTACCGGCCGTCAGCTCCTCCGCGCCGAACCCCTTGAGCGATGTGACCTTGAAATGCTCCAGCAGCCGCTCCCGCGCAACCGCGATGCCGAATGCCCAGTCCTCCATCGGCGTCAGAACCGGACCGGGTACCTGCCGCGAAAAAGCCTGCCGGTGTTCCGCAATCCACGAGCGCGCCGCCAGAACCTCCGCCGGCCCGATACGGCGCACTTCCGCGAACAACTCGTTCGCGGATACTTCGGTGACGCGGAACTCGCCGGTGGAAAGATCAGCCTCCGCAATTCCGGCGAACCCACCGTTCACCGAAATACCGATCAGGAAGTTGTTCCGTTTTTCCTCCAGCAGTGTCTCGGAGAGCGTCGTGCCGGGGGTGACAACCTCCGTCACCCCGCGCTTGACAATCCCCTTCGCTTTTCGCGGGTCTTCAAGTTGCTCGACGATGACGAAACTGCGCCCGGCGCGGGTGAGTTTGTCGCTGTAGCTTCCCAGCGCGTGGTGGGGGATTCCGGCCAGCGGAACATCCCCCTCCTTGCCGTGGTTGCGGGAGGTGAGCGTAATGCCAAGGATTTTCGACACTTCGACCGCGTCGTCAAAGAACGTTTCGTAGAAATCGCCCATGCGGAACAGGATGAGCTTGTCCTGGTGCTTCCGCTTCACCGCCATGTACTGCTCAAGCATCGGTGTCAGGCGGGTTTCAGACGTTGTCATGTGCGGTCTGGTATTCCGTGAAGGAAGCGTGGGAGCGAACAGGTACACACAGTGGAAAGTATCGCTCGGGAGGTGGCGCAGACGCAACGTTGAGAAGCCATCTGCAGGGCTGCATCCCGCCTACGCGCGCGCCAACGGAGCGAGGCGCGACGGTTCGGTGGTTGCGTACGTGCGGCGGCGGGTTGGAAATTTAGAGCGGAAAGTCAGTATTGATGCTCTCGAATAACAGGAGACCGAGTACGTGAAAAAAAGGATGATTGCCGATCGCGTGTACTGGATGGGCGCCATCGACTGGGACCGGCGTCTGTTTGATTCACTGATACCGCTGCCTGACGGGACGTCGTACAACGCCTACCTCGTGGAAGGAAGTGAAAAAACGGCCCTGCTGGATGCGGTTGACCCCGCCATGGCCGACGAACTGTTGCGCCAGCTCGATGGCGTTGCACGGGTGGATTACCTCATCAGCCACCACGCGGAGCAGGATCACTCGGGCACCCTGCCCCTTTTGGCAAAGCAGTTCCCCGGGGCAAAAATCCTCGCCTCGCCGAAAGCCAAAGGCATGCTGCTGGACCTTCTGGACCTTCCGGAAACCGCCATCACGACGGTCACCGACGGGGAGACTCTCTCCCTCGGGGACAAGACGCTCAAATTCATCCACACGCCGTGGGTGCACTGGCCGGAAACGATGGTGACATACCTCGAGGAGGACAGAATCCTCTTCAGTTGCGACCTGTTCGGCTCACACCTGGCAACCGGCGATCTTTTCGCAGAAGACCAGGCGCGCGTATACGAGGCCGCCAAGCGGTATTATGCGGAAATCATGATGCCGTTCCGCACGATCATCCAGAAGAACCTTGAAAAGATCGGGGGGCTGGATGCGCAAGTCATCGCGCCAAGCCACGGGCCGGTGTACGACAAGCCGGAATGGATCGTTGAGGCCTACCGGCAATGGGTTTCCGGCGCCCCCGGCAACGTGGTGGTGGTCCCTTACGTGTCCATGCACGCCAGTGTTGAGCGCATGGTGAAACATCTCGCCGCATCGCTGGTAGATCGCGGGGTGCGCGTGGAGCTTTTCAACCTCGCGGTCACGGACGTTGGAAAACTTGCCATGGCGCTCGTGGATGCGGGAACAATCGTGGTAGGCACCTCCACCGTGCTGAACGGCCCCCACCCGCTTGCCCTGTATGCCGCATATCTTGCGAACGCCCTGAAGCCGAAGGCGCGGTTCATCTCCGTGGTGGGCTCGTACGGGTGGGGCGGCAAAACGGTGGACATGCTGGCGGAAACGCTGGCGGGTTTGAAGGCGGAGGTCCTGGAGCCGGTGATGGTGAAAGGCGCACCATCGGCGGACGATCTTGCAGCAGTGGACGCCCTGGCGGAAGCGATTGCGAAGAAACACGCGGAAAACGGTTTCGCGTAGATTCTCCGCGTTCACAGGGGTTTTATGCGCATCAGCAGGGCGTGTGCGGTATACATCCCGGCGTCGATCCTCCTCTTTGCGGCCAGCCCGGAGGCGGAGTCCATCCCGCGGGATTCGCTTGGGGCTCCCGTCATCCGGGCGGTTTGGGCGTCCGCCCCGCCCCGCCTTGACGGTATCCTGGACGATCCGGTCTGGACGGAGGCCGTCCGCCTCGATGATTTCTACGTGGTGGATTACGACCGCCCCCCCAGCGAACCCACCACGGTGTTCCTCGCATGTGATTCCGCCAATCTCTATGTGGCCGCGCGGATGGGCGACAGATACCCCGGGCAGATCCGCATGGCGGAGACGAAACGCGACGGCCAGTACACCAACGACGACCACTTCGCGATCCACTTCGACATTCAGCACCTCCATGCCAACAGCTACCTGTTCATAGTCACGCCGCGTGGCACGCAGGCGACGACGATCCCTGACGGCAGCCCGAGCAAAGTCGAATGGCAGGGCGACTGGCTCGCCGCAGCCCGGGTGGATAGCGCGGGGTGGTCGGTGGAAATGGTGATTCCCATGGTGATTTTCGGCCGGCCGGCCGGCCCACACACCATCGGGGTGGCTGCCCACAGGTGGCTGCCGCGCCTGCAGGAGGAAATGACGTGGCCGAACATGGGTCGCGTCCGCGATGATACGAAAACGGGCAACTGGGAAGGGATCGTGTGGCCGGTCGAACGCCGGAGGCCCGCGCTGATGCCGTACATCGTGGCGGAGCGCGTGGGTGGAGACCTGAGCACGTATGCCGGGGCGGACATCAAATACACCACCGGCTCCGGTCTGACCCTTCTCGCCACCGCGTACCCTGATTACCGCAACATCGAATCTGGCGTACTGGGTCTCGATTTCTCCTACAACGAGCAGGCGCGCGCCGATAATCGCCCGTTTGTCACCGAGGGAGCAGCCTATTACCCGGAAAGCTGGATCTTCTACAGCCAGCGCATAGGGGAGATGTACGGCGGCGGGAAACTGTTCGGACAGCTTGGCAGAAGCCGCGTCGGCCTCCTGACCGCCTACGACCGGAACCGCGTGGTGCATACTGCCGGAAAATGGTCCTGGCAGAAATCGGACGCGTGGAATTTCGACCAGCACATGGCCTGGCGGCATGGCCCCGCGGATGCCCCTCACCCGCCCGGAACACCCATGGCAACCGACCACCTCATGTTTGTGTCTATTGCCCGGTTCACACGGCAGGTGGGAGACCGCGAAGAACATTACAGCACACAGGGCGGCTTCACAAGAACTGCCAGCGACACGGCGAACGGGTATGACTTCGAGTTCCACTGGAACCGCCATGTCGGGAACGGGACACACGGTTATGCACTGGGCGGGCGCATCCTGAGCAACGGGTTCATCCCCGTGGAAGGGCTTCTGAACCCGGCTGATGCGGGTCAGCGCGATATCACCGCGTCCATTGAATGGGAGAAAAGGCGGGAGCGGCGGTGGTTCAACGAAGTGGGATACTGGGCGCAGCTCAAGTATTCCGAGCGGCTTAACGGTGTCCTTTACCACAAAGATGCGACGCTGGAAGGTTGGACGGACATTACGCCGGACGTCGCGATGGCCCTGAACGGAAAGGCGATTGATCGCCCCCCGTACGTGGACAGGACCTTGTACGCCTGGCTCGGTTGGAACCGCCGTTCATTCGGCCATGAAGGCGGCATCGAAGCGACCGCGGGCAAAGTGAAGGGCACCGATTACCGGTTCGTTTCTGCCTACCAGAACACGCGAATCGGCCGCCAGACTTCCCTCAGCCTGAGTGCGCAGGGCGTGCGCCACGTGTACCCGGTCGGGCATGTTGATCGGCCACTGGGGGGCACAGACGACCGCTACCAGTTGATCGGCACGGCGCAGTTTGACATCACGCCGGAGCACGCAGTTTCCGGGAGGTTGATCGAGAGCACCACGGGACTGAACGGTTACGCGACGTACCAGCAAGTGCTTCGCCGGGGCTACGACCTGTTCATCATCGTTGGTGACCCCAGCGCCGACACGTGGACGCGGCGCGTGGCGTTGAAAGCGGTCGTGGTGTTGTGAGGTAGGGCGGCCTCGCCGAGGCCGCCGAAAAGTTGCGGCCGATCGCGGCTGTCTCGGCGAGACAGCCCTACCGTGCGATGGGCACGGGCACCGATTTCCGGTGTGTCTTGGGGCTCCTCGATACAGCTCGCCGTTCACTGCGTTTCCGTCGAGCCACTCGGAGACTGACACAGGGGACGGCTACCGCCCTGAACCCCCGCATTGTGAGTCTCGCGGATCGAAAATCTCTACCGTATCCATGCACCCTGGGACGGCATAGCCCCCCATGACGTAGATTTTTCCTCCACAGGTTGCCACTGCGAAGTCGCAGCGGCCTGTCGGCAGGAAAGGGCCGGCCACCCACGTTCCGGTAACGGGATCGTAGACCTCCATCACCTGCTGACAGCTCGAATCCTCAAAACCGCATCCCCCACCCAGTGTGTAGAGTTTCCCATCCACTACGGTCGCTCCGAGGCTGAACCGGGGAGTCGGGAGTGGCGGGCCGGCTGTCCACATATTGGTCTCTGGATCGAATATCTCGAGGAGGTCGAGGTAGTGGTAGCCCCTTTCAGAGTCCCTTTCACCACCGATAACGTACAACCGGTTGCCGATCACCGCCGTGGCGAGGCCGGCACGGGCTGACGGCATTGGGGGACCTGTCGTCCATTTGTTTTCGATGGGATCAAAGACTTCCAGGATATCATACCTTACCGGCCCCCCGCCGGGCATTCCACCGACGACGTAGAGCTTGTCGCCGAGTACCGCTGCCGAAACGTTGCAACGTGGTGTCGGCATGGATGGGCCAGTGGACCACGTGTTCGTTGCGGGATCGAAGATCGCGAGGGAATTCAATACGCGGTCGCCGGAGTATCCGCCCACGACGTACAGCTTGCCGCCGATAACGCCGCAGGAATGCGTTGCACGGGCCTGCGCCATCGCAGGTCCGGATTCCCACCTGTTGGTCGCCGGGTCGTAGATCTCCACGTTGCTCAGAGGTTTGGAGCAGTCGTACCCGCCCACTACGTAGATTTTGCCGCCAATCACGGCGGCAGCCGCTCCTTGTCGCGCCGACGGCAGAGGCGCGCCCGAAGCCCACGTGCCAGCCCCGGCGTACGCTGTACTGGCGAGCAGGATGGCCACCAACGTGCAGACGTTCTCTTTGCGTGCGTTCATCGCGATGTCTCCTTTTGAGGCCTCGCGGGAAGGCGTCGAACGCGGAGGAGAAAAACCGTCCTCTCGTGTATGCTCCAATTGGTACCGGAAACAAACCGCGGGGTCAATCGTCGAGATGGGGAGGGGCACACGAAGCCGCGAAGAACGCGAAGAAGGTGCTCTAATCGCCGTAGAGGGCCTTGTAGACGTAGTAGTTCCTGAGCACAAGCTTTACGTATTTGCGCGTCTCGCCAAACGAGATGGCCTCGCGCTGGACGTCGGGGTCGTCCATTTTCCACCGCACGGCGTTGTGCGGGCCCGCATTGTAGGCGGCCGCCATGAGGTCAATGCTGCCGAACTGCCGCAGTTGCTGCGCGGCGTACCGCGTACCGAGGCGGATGTTGAGACCGGGGTCGTAGAGGTCCTGCGCGGTGTAGTCGGAGAGCCCTTCCTCGCGCGCCAGCTTCGCCCCTGTCGCCGGGATGATCTGCATCAGGCCGCGGGCGTCAGCGCTGGAACGCGATTCGGGGTCAAACACGCTTTCCTGCCGGACGATCGCCCAGACGAGCGCCGGCTCGATATCGTTCTCGCGCGCCGCCGCGACCACCTCGTCATGAAAGAAATCGGGGTAAACCCGCGCAAGAAGCTCCGGCGCAAGTTCGTGATGGCGGTCGTCCGTCGTGCGCTTCCACATGGCCTTCCAGCGCCATCTGAGGGAGGTTCCATAATCTGCAAGCCATTCGAATGCATCGGCCGCCGATTCCATTTCAGCGATAGTGTTCGCCTCGCCGATAATGCGCTGTTCCAGCACTGCCCGAGCAAGGCGCCACTGGCCCAGCAGGGCCAGCCATTCGGCCTCGGCGTAGCCGGGCCACGCGGTTTCACGTCCTCGAACCTGCTGGGGCGCTTCGACTGACCCCCGGGCAGCGGGCGGAGGCTTCTGCGCGGTCCCTGAGCCTGCTCCCGCCGGGCAGGAGCCTGTCGAAGGGCGCGCAGAATCAATGGCCGCCCTGCCCTTCACGACGGGTTTTCCGCAGGCTACTGCCGATGCGACTGCATAGAAACTCCGGGGAGAGAACTCCGCGGTGCGCCGCCAGACGGCACGCGCGGAGTCTTCCCGCCCTTCCGCCTTCAGGGCCAGCGCAAGCCAGTACCCCGCCTGATCCTTGACGACAAAATCCCGTGCGGTGCGGGCGAGAGGGGAGAAGGAGCGCCGGGCGGCATCGTAGCGTCCAAGCCGGAACTGGCAGAAGCCAAGCCGCCACCGCGCCTCCTCGGTCTGCGCGTTGTCGGGGAACCGGTTGATGATCTCTTCGTACGTCGCGATGGCGGAGGAAAAATCGCCCTCCCGCTCCCAGCTCATGCCGATGGCCAGAAGGGCGGCGGGAACCTGGCTGTGCTGCGGGAAACGGTCTACGAATGTGCGCTCCCACGCGCGCATCTGCGCCTCGTTATTCGCCTTCAGGTGCAACGATGCGTACAGGCGCAACGCGCGAGGGAGGAATGAGTTCCCGCCGGAATCGGCGATCAGCGCGGTCAGATACGTTTCGCCGTCGTCGAACTGGCGCCGGTTGACGAGATACTCGGCGGCGGTGAACCGGATTTCGTTTCGCCGGGCCGCAAGGGCGGAGTCCTGAAGCGCATCGTTCCACCAGCGCATGGCTGCGGCAACCTGCCCGCGCCGGGAGTAAATCTCGGCCAGCGCCAGCTTATCGGCGCCGGAGGGTTGCCATCCGCGTTGTTGCGCCTGTTCCGCCGCGCGGTACGCCTCAACGGTGCGCGGGTACCGGGTTCTGAGCGCATCCCACGCCCCGCGCCACCGCGCAGAGTCCGTCTCCATGAGGGAGAGCCACCCCGCAGCCGCGAGGTTGTCGCTCCGTTCCGTGAGGCGGGTGGCCGCACGCAGGATCCGTTGCCTGTTGCCCGCGGCGGTGGCCACCTGCAACGCGGCGAACTGGGCGGAATCACTGACGGCAGGTATACCGGCTCCCGCGAGGCGGTCGAAGGCCGCCCACGCCTGATCGAGGTTGCCCGTGCGCTGCCATGCCTGGGCGCGCCAGTACTCCCGGTACGGCGCCAGCGAAGCGGGAAGCTCCACCGCGGCGAGAACAGAGTCCGCTTCGCGCGGGCGGTTCGTCGCGAGATAGATGATTCCACGACGCATCCGCGAGAGATTCGTGTCCGGAGAGGTCTCGGAGGTGTTCAGAAGGCGCTCCGCCACCTGCCACCGGCCCGCACGCAGAGCGCGGGAAACCGAGTCCGCGGGGGAAGATGCGCCGGCCCTCGCGCAGAGCACGGAGAGCAGGGGGAGAACAAGAACCGCGCGACTGAACGCGATTTTTGCCACGTACGCAGAGCTCCTGCCGGTTACCCGGAATGCGAACCGGGTGCCTCGGCACGTGCGCCGGGCGGACGCCCGACGAGGGAGCCGTCGCCGGAATCGTCGTCTCCGGAACTCCGGGTGCCCGCGCGGAGATCAATGGCTTCCACGATGCGATCGAACACTTCCCGCGGTACATACGGCGTTCCCATTCGATCGGTTCCCCGGAAGGAGGCGTGGTAATCAGAACCGCCCGAGACGAGGATGCCGTGTTTCTCGGCAAGATTGAGGTAAAACCGTTCCACCGCCGGTTCATGATTGGGGTGATAAACTTCGATACCATCCAGCCCGGCTTTGACGAGCGACGGAATGATTTCATCGCGGCGGGTAACCCCCGGATGGGCCATGAATGCCACGCCACCGGCCCGGTGAATGGCGGCAATCGCTTCCGAAGCGGAGAGGCTTTCCTGCAGCACGAACGCCGGTTGCGCGTCGGAAAGGTAACGCTCGAACGCCTCGGTATACGTGGCGACCATCTGCTCTCTTCTCAACGCCTCCGCAACGTGCGCCCGGGTGATCGGCGAGCCCGCCGCCACATGTTCCACGGATTCCAGCGTGAGAGGAACATCCATCGCCTGCAAGCGGCTGACGATTTCCCCCGCGCGGACGTGCCGGTCGCGCCTCATCGTTTCAAGCAACGCGCCGAGAGCGCTGTCGAAAGGATCGATGCCGTACCCGAGGAGGTGTACCGCGGACTCCCCTTCCGCGGCGCTCAGTTCGATTCCCGAAAGCACTGCCATGGTGTCCGTCGCCGCCGCCACGGCACGAATAGACCCGTCCACCGTGTCATGATCAGTGACGGCGATGGCAAGAAGGCCGATCTGGCTGGCGCGGTACACGACGATTTCGGGTGTTTCCCTCCCATCGGAACAGATCGTATGGATATGCAGGTCAACCACGACGTACGCCTTTCGTCGGCGCGGGGAAGGGCCGATTTCAGAGGTTAACGAAAGTACGTGCGCGCGCGCACTCCGTCAACGCGGGCGCAGGTCTGCCTGAGGCGTGGGGCGGGGCGTGTCCTTGTGTCAGAGCGCGGGAGAGAGTTTTCTTACATGTACACCAGGTTTTTCCAAGGGAGGATTCCATGGCCGGCACTTCTGTCGCCCTGATCACCATGGCCGACGGCCCCCACGCGGGCGCGTATCTCGGCACGTTTTCGGTGATGAAACGCGTGGATTCAGTGCACGTGTGCGATTCCAGCGGGAGGATTTTCGACCAGGCGGCCCAGGTTCTCGGGAAAAAGCTGGTCGGCACTTCCACGGACGTGGAAGCGTGCCTGAATCAGGGGCCGTACGCCTTTGTGCTGGTGGCGCTGGATAACTTCTCGGCTCCCGCGGCAATTTCGCAGGTGCTCGATGCGGGCTTCCACGTGTTCAGCGAAAAAACCGGCGCGCGCACCGCGGCGGAGTGGAGGCCGCTCAAAGAAAAAGCGGCGAAGAAACGCCTCCTGCTGGGGATGTCGTATCCGAACCGGTACCGGCCAAGCGTACAGGAGGCGAGACGCATCCTGCGGGCGGGGTATCTGGGGCGGCTGTACGGATTCTACGTGCAATCCGTGGCCACGCAGGCAGTCTTGCGCGACCCGAAGGGGAGCTGGATGTTCCGGTTCGACCGGGCGGGCGGCGGGTACGTAATCTGGCTGGGTTGCCACTACCTCGACCTCCTGCGGTACGTCACGAACGAGGAGGTTACCAGCGTGGCCGCCCAGTATGGCCGGGTAAGCCCGGTGGAGTTCGACGTAGAGGATGCGGTGGGCCTCGCCATGAAGCTCGACGGCGGTGCCGTCGGCGCGGCGAACTTCGGGTACTATCTCGGCTCCGGAAAAGTCGCCGCGGGCAAGCAATCCCAGCTCACATTCTGGGGAGAACTGGGGTGGATGAAGCTCCAACCCGGCGACGACGAAACCGCGCCGCTTGAAGTCTATTCCGACCATCCCGCGTTCCTCGGAACACCATACCGGAAGACATTTTTCACGCACAGTGACGTGCCGAAAGCGTACGGCAGCGGCTGGGGACTGGCCTTCCTCAACGACTTCCTCGCGGCGTGCCTCGGTGAAAAAGAAGCGCCCGTAGACGCCCGGGACGCAGAGGCGGTGCTGGAAATCGCGGAAGCCGCATATCATTCGGCAACAGAAGGAAAAACGGTGGCGATTCCGTAACGGAGGCGAGAGACACCGGAACTCCACAACGCGCCTTCGCAGGGAACGGGGAAAGGAGATGCCATGAAACGCTCGCAGATGAACGCGATCATCGCACGTTCAAGAGAGATTTTCCAGCGCCACGGCTGGATCCTGCCACCCAACCCGAAGTGGGATATCGTGGATTTCGGGTACGGCAACTTCGAGAAATTCGGCCTTGTTCTCGTCAATCTCGCGGAGGAGAAGGAATACTGCGAGAAAATCATGCTGGTGCTGCAGAACCAGATCACCTGCGCCCATACCCACAGACAGAAGAAAGAGGACATCATCGCCCGTTTCGGCACCCTGGCAATCCGCCTGTGGGATAACGCCGAACTCAAATGCGGCAAACCGTTGACGGTGCGGGTGAACGGCGTACCGCGGGAGGTTATCTCCGGGGATATCGTCTACATCACCTCCGGCGAGCGGATAACCCTGACTCAGGGCCTGTACCACGAGTTCTGGGCGGTCGGCGAATACTGCGTGGTCGGGGAAGTGTCCACGGCCAACGACGACAAAACGGACAACTATTTTGCCGCGGACGACGTCTCCCGATTTCCCCCCATTGAGGAAGACGTGCCGCCGCTTGCACGCCTTGTGTGGGAGACGGAGGGGTAAGACTTCCTCACCCCTCACGCTGCGCACGGCGCAGCCCGCCTCTCCCGGTGGTAGAGGGGTATGCCTCCGCATACGTACTTTGGAGTGCGGCGGCAACGTCATTCCCGCGAAGGCGGGAATCCAGAAACAGCACAAAGAGAACCGCGCCTGGCGGCTTTTTCAGGCCTCGAGGCGCGTCATGCACCGGCGAAACACAAACACCGCAGCCACGACCCCAACGCAATGGCGTCGCCCGCGTGCCCCTTCCTGTCTATTACGGGGCAGGCCACCAGTCCGGGCAGGCAGAAATGCCTGCTGCTGACTTCGGCAACTGCCCCGCCGGCAGCAGCTGTTGCTCCCTAACTCCTTGCCTCGAAGGTGAACAGGCGCGCCCTCTCCACCGTGAACCTCAGCCTGATTTCCCGGCCCTTCATCGCGTCAAGTGACCGGCCATCCGGCCATGCGCACTTCACGCCGCCTTTCTTTGTGTTTCCGGAGAGCAACGCGGCGTTCTCTCCGCTCCATTCCGGCAACGGCGCACCGTGCGGATCGAGAACTTCCACCCGGATACGGCCCGGGGTGTGGTACTGGTGCGATTCGAAGTGCTCGCGCGCGTCAAGGTTGAGGAAGAGATCGCCGCCGGGCCACGCGAACACGGGCGTCTCAAAACTCCCGGCGATCCCCTCGAGTGCGCAGAACCGGTCCACCGGCATCGTCGCCATGCCGATCACCCCGTGGCGCTCCGGGTAGGCCGAACCGTGGGCGTAATTCCTGCCGTTGAAGTAGAACACCATCTGCCCGTCCACGATGATCGGCCCGTTCGACGCGCACGAAGTCCATGCCCTGTTCCAGTCGTACGTGGCCCCGATGAAGGGTTTCCGCGGCACCGGGCGCCGCCATTTCAGGCCGTCGCGGCTGATGGCCAGAGTCGTCTCGATGACGTCGGGGACGGAATGCCAGAACTCGACGAGGCCGAAGAACCACCCGTTGTGCCGGAACGCGCTCATGCCGTAGATCTCGGCCATGGGTTCGTCATCGAGATCGGCTGCCAGAACTTCCTGCGGTTCCGTCCACGCGAGGAAATCGTCGCTCTCCGTCCGGTACGCCACGCGTCCCGCGCCGCGTTTCATCATGTCGGGGTGTCGTGTCCACGCGATGAATTTCCCGTCCACGCGCTCGACCATGGCGTTCGTCCGATCGCCTGTGCACAGACGTCTTCCCGGTATCTCTTCCCAGTGGAGACCGTCGTGGCTCCGCCATGCGAACAGGCCCCAGCCGGATTCGTTCTTCCCGTGCATGGAGCCGAGGCACTTCCACGGGTATTCGCTGTCGAACTCGTCGAAAACAACGGAGAACGAGTCGGCTTTCCGCGGAGGGTTGAGAACGATGTTGTTCGCCGTGGAGCCTGCCCGTTCAACGATTCCGAGATCGGGTTTCCACCAGCGGACGCCGTCGGTGCTGGTGGCGAGGAGCATTACCATGTGGTTCGTCTCGTCGCGCCGGGAATAGTACATCCACCATTCGTTCCCGTGGCGGACTACCGTGCCGAAGAGAAGGAGCTCGTTTGCCTCCCACGGTCTGTCGGGAACAAGCGCGGGGTCGGGGCGCACCGTGGCGGACATCCACCGGCGCGTGAGGTAACGCGAGGACGCAATCCACGTGTCATCGAAAAAGTACTGGGGGGTGTTTGTCGGCAGATGCATCGGACTTCCTCGCAAAAACGGTGGTGAACGAAAGGTGAAAGGCACCCCATGAACGTATTCTCTTGCGTTGCGCATGCGCAACTGCGTCAGAACCGCCTCAGTTTCCCCTCGCCCATCGGGAGGGGGGTGGCTTCGCGGACCGAAGCCGGGGTGAGGGACACTTGACCACGCGCGCAAACCTCCTACGTTACACAGTCGGGAAACCCGTTACGCTCCCCGAAACGAGAAGGTGTCCGGCATGGGCAAGCTCTACTTCGGCGACAATCTCGACATCCTGCGCGAACACATCAGCGACGAGTCGGTCGACCTCGTCTACCTCGACCCTCCGTTCAACAGCAAACGCGACTACAACGTCTTCCTGAAAACGCCGAAAGGACACGAATCCGACGCGCAGATCACCGCCTTCGACGACACGTGGCACTGGGGCGCGCAGGCGGAGGAGGAGTTCGCGCAGTTGCTGCACCAGCCGAACACCGACGTTTCCGAGATGATCCAGTCGCTCCGCCGGTTCCTCAAAGAGAGCGACATGATGGCGTATCTCGTCATGATGGCGAACCGACTGCTGGAGCTTCACCGCGTGCTCAAGCCCACCGGCAGCCTCTACCTCCACTGCGACCCGACCGCGAGCCACTACCTCAAAATCGTGCTGGATACGGTTTTCGGAGCGGAAAACCATAGGAATGAGATCATCTGGAAACGAACCAACGCAAAGGGTTTGGCCTTCACACGGTTTGCAGCCAACCACGATGTGATTTTGAACTATGGCAGGTCACATGACGTCACGTGGAACCCGCAATACGCGGAACACGATCCCGAATACGTTGAGAGGTTCTACAGATATGTCGAACCCGAAACGGGAAGGCGTTACACTCTTGGTGATCTCGCGAATCCCAACCCGGACCGTCCCAACCTCACGTACGAGTTCCTCGGGGTCACTCGCGTGTGGCGCTGGACCAAAGAACGAATGCAGGAAGCATACGAAAAGGGCCTAATAATTCAGTCTCATCCGGGAGCTGTGCCGCGCCTCAAGCGCTACCTGGACGAGCAGGAAGGCACTCCTGTGGGCGATGTGTGGACGGACATACAGCCGATCCAATCGCAGTCCGCCGAACGCCTGGGCTATCCCACGCAGAAGCCGCTCGCGCTTTTGGAGCGCATCATCAACGCATCCAGTAACCCCGGCGACGTGGTGCTGGACCCGTTCTGCGGGTGCGGAACCGCGGTGCACGCGGCGCAGGCGCTGGGGCGGGAGTGGATCGGGATAGACATTACGCACCTCGCCATCAGCCTCATCGAAAAGCGCATGAAGGCAGCGTTCCCCGGCATCCAGTTCGAGGTACACGGAAGGCCGAAGGATCTGGACGGCGCGCGGGACCTGGCGCAGCGGGACAAATACCAGTTTCAGTTCTGGGTGCTCTATTCGCTTCTGGAAAACGCCCAGCCGTACAAAGGCGGCAAAAAGGGGTCGGACACGGGAATTGACGGGATCATCTTCTTCCAGGACGACGACAAAATCGCGAAGAAAGCCATTGTGTCCGTGAAGGGCGGGGAGAACGTCGGCGTGACGATGGTGAAGGACCTGATCGCCACGGTGGAGCGGGAAAAGGCGCAGATGGGCTTTTTCGTGACGCTTGCCGAACCGACGCGGCCGATGGTAACGGAAGCAGTGAGCGCGGGGTACTACGAGTCGCCGCACATGGGCGCGTATCCGAAGATCCAGATACTGACGATTGCGGATTTGATGTCCGGCAAAGCGAAGCCGAATTACCCCGATCTCGCCCGCGGCGGGCTGAACTTCAAGAAGGCGAAGGTGGAGAGGCAGAGGGCGGAACAGGGGGAGCTGGAAGGGTTGTAGCAACCGCAGGTGAACACCGTCTGGATTCCCGCCTGCGCGGGAATGACGGTGCAAATCGTCGCCATGTGTTTGCGAACGCGGAAACTTTGCCCGAACGCGAATATTGGGGTATGTGTTCCCCCCTTACGAGATTCCCCACGCCAATCACGTCATTCCCGCGAAGGCGGGAATCCAGAGCAACCCTTTCGCACGCTCCTGAGGCGCTACCTCAACTCCTCCGGCTTCGCGTGGAACACCTCCGCAAGACCGTGTGCGGCAGGCTTCGGGTCGCCGTGAAAATCCAGCAACGCGTTGTTCGCGGTGCAGGGGAACGAATCGTGCCCGTGCCAGACGATGAACCCGCCACACCGTGGAAACCGCGCCTTGCACGAACGCGCCGCGATGGCAAGCGCCTCCCGCTGCCGCGTCTGGCTCCACGCGACATACTCCTCGAGATTCGCCGGTTCGCGCCCGAGTTCCTCCACGCAGGCGTCCCACTCAATCCACCATGAGGTCCGCCGCCAGAGCGCGTTATCCCAGCTCGCCGGGAAATCGGGCAGGTCCCCGCGGTAACGCCGGATTATTTCCACCGGGCTTGCCCCCGGCGACCCTATCTCCGAGTGCATGTACGCGTCGTGCGTCGCCCACAGCGCCGTCCAGCCTTCCGAAAGCCGGCCTTCAGGCTTCCAGGGGCCGTGCATGTCCCAGTGAAGCCCCTTCCCGATGTCCTCGTCGCGCATCAGGGAAATCGGCCCGGAAGGCGATGCCGGCAGGAAGCGCCGCGTCGGATCGAACTGCTTTACCACTTGCGCGAGACGTCCAATCAGGGGGTGAGACGTGTTTACCGGCCGTTCCGAGCCGACTTTGCCGCCGTCGAGGCCGCCGTACAGCTCGTTCCCGCCGCACCAGAGAAGCAACGAAACATGGTGCTGACGCCGTCGGATATACGATTCTGCGATTTCCGCGAGATCGGCGATGCTCTGCTCGTCCTCCGGCGGCCAGTTATCCAGCCCTGACGACGAAAGCGGAAACTCACCCCAGACCATCATCCCCATTTCATCACACATATCGTGGAACCAGGGCTTTTCGAGGAATCCTCCGCCCCAGACACGGATGATGGTGCAGCCCATGTCGCGGTAGTGCTCGAGGCGTTTCCGGTAGTCCTGTTCCGTGGCGTCCGCAAAATTCGGGCGGATGGGGCTCCAGTTTACTCCCTGAAGAAACACGGGAACGCCGTTGACCACGCAGATCCAGGGGTCGGCATGGTCCGGCGCGCCTTCACACCGCCTCCACTCCACATGCTTGAACCCGACGTTTCGCCTCTCCGTGTCAAGTACCGAACCGTCGTTCCCGATCAGCTCGACCGCCAGCACGTACACCGGCTGGTCGCCGTGGCCGTTGGGATACCACGGTTCGACCGGCAGCTCCTTCCAGACGTACCCTCCGTGCATTTCGCCGGCGGGAACATCTTTCTTCGCCACGACCGAGTCACCACGCGTCAGTGTCAGCCGAACGGTCTCTCCCGCGCCGGTCGACGCGTCGGCGAAAACGGCGACCGATCCGCGCCCGCTCTCCATGTCCAGCTCGGTGAAGCACCGAACACGCTCCAGAACCGGCCCTGCCGTCACTTCCAGACAGATGTCATCCCAGATGCCGATCTGCACCAGCCGGCAGGTCCAGTCCCATCCGTAGTTGAAGCGCGGCTTCCATTCCTTCATCCGGGAGGTGTACCCGAGCTGCCCGAGCCACCTCGGCGGGCAGTCGAACGCAATCTGGAGGCGGTTACCTGAAGGAGCAAGCAGGCCGGTCAAATCAAACGTGTGGGGCACCAGCGAACCGCGGAACTCGCCGACCACGCGCCCGTTCAACACCACCCACCCCGAATAATCCAACCCCAGGCACACAAGGCGAAACGACTGCCCCGCGGCGAGCCACTCGTCAGGAAGATACGTCTCGTACACCCAGTGTCGGCTCTCTACCCACTCGCTCTCGCGCGAATCGAGCCCCACGTTCCAGTCGGGGATAACACCGGCCTCCCGCAGCGCCCCTTGCACTGACCCCGGCACCCGCGCGGGGATGGCCGCCACCTCGGTTCCCGCGACGCCTATCCTCGGCAACGGAACGATGGCCGGAAAATTCGCGCAGTGCCACCCGTACGGCATGAACCCGGCGAGGCGCCAGCGGAGTTTTGAGAGATCGAATTGAGTTTTCACTGATACCCTCCGGCGTTCATTTACTGCGGGTACAGATTTTGTGGGACTTATGGGTCATACGATCGACCGCGCTTCGTAAGACATTGATGACCACGCGCCACGCCGTCAGCCGGCGTCGGCAAACTGCATCGCATACAAATCGGCGTCGGAGAGAACGAACCTCAGACGCACCGGTTGCCCGGCGAAGCGCGACACGTCAGCGCCAGACCTCCACGACACCGTCCGCGCAAGTTCGTCGCCGATCACCTCGATGCTGTCGTCCAGCGCAAAGCCTTCCAGCGGCCTGCCATCCGGATCCTGCATCTCCACCCGGATGCCACCTGCCGCCGCCGTGGACATGTTCAGCGCAAGCCTCGAACCGGCGAACGTAAACGGTTTCGTAATCATCTCCCCGCCGGCAAACGGCGCATTCACCGACACAAACCCGTCCATGCGCAGAGTGTACCGGCGAAAAACGGTGCTGTTTCCCCGCCAGTAGCCCTCCACGGCGTAAAGCGAAAGCTCGGGTGGCGCGCCGGCAATGTCGGACTCCGTTTCCAGAAGCCCCCACGCCTGGTACATATCGCCGTACGCCCAGCTTCCCTCCGGGCGCAGCCCCGGGCGGAGGAACGCCTCGTTCCACCGGTGGAAGGTCCTGCCGTCGCGGCTCGACATGAAGAGGCCGTCGGTAACGGCCGCGCCGTACCGTTCGGATGCACCTGCCCGCAGCTTCCGGTGCTCGAGCTCGGGCAACGCCTCGATTGCCGGGCTCCACGGGCGCTCCGTGTAGCGCGTCGGGAAACCCAGAAGGAGGTGCGGGGCACGGGGGTACGGCATAATCTGGTTCGTGTAGAGCTGTTGAACCGGCGCACCCGGGTACTCGAGCCACTTCGGCTCCGTCCAGCGGGCGAAATCGGGCGATGTCGCGGTCTTGATCCCGCGCACCCCGTTGTCGAAATCGCGCAGATACGCCCGATACTCACCCCGGAGAGCGTCGTAGAACGCCAGGTTCTGTGAATCGCAGGGGAGGCCGGAAAAAATCGGCCGGTCGTGAAGAATCCGCCAGTGAATGCCATCCGGCGACGCCATCGCCCAGAGGTCGCGCTTCTTCTCCGCCCGCCCCACGGCCTTGTAACGCTGATCCGCGGGGCATGCAGGATTCGTGTCAATGAACGGCGCAAAACCGTGCGTGCCGCGAATCTCGTCCCCTTCTCCAGTCCAAACGATGTTTGTCCGCCGCGAGCCGCCCGCCTCGTACAACCCGAAATCGGGCCGGTGCCAGTGCTTGCCGTCCAGACTTTCCGCACAGGCGATGTCGCTCTTTGTCTGTCTGAGCACCACCGACCCGTCCGCGTTCCGGTCAAACACAGCGTGCCACGTGGAGTAATACATTCGGCACCGCGCGCCGTCCCGCAAAACGGTGACGTAGTGGCACATATTGCCTTCCCACGGCCTGTCGGTCACGAGGGCTGGTTCGCGCGGAACAGGCTGGTGAAGCACCTGCCGGGCACCGCGCAATTCGTCAATGAGCCATTCGTCCACGAATAGCTCAAGCCGGTCGCCAATATCGCGCGGGGCATCCATCTGGCATCCCTTTCCTTATTGCCGCCCGGGGTCGAACCGCAGGCCTTCAAGCGGCGTCTCATCCAGATCCATGAACCGGAGCGAAAAGCCCCACCCTCCCAGCCGGTTATGGCACTTCACGAACAACCGGAAGTGCCCTTTCGGCAAGCGAACATTGATCTTGTACTTGTCCCGGGTAACCCCGCCGCTTCCTTCATACCGGTACACTTCCGCGTCGTTTATGCGGACGATGCAGTCGTCATCGCTGGAGATACCCATAAGCGCCTCTCGCTCCTGGTCGTTCTCCACATCGCTCACCGCGTAGGCGGTTTTGTGGACGATCAACCCGCGGTTGAACAGGTTGCTGATCTCCATTTCGCCGCCAACCGTTTCCCACGTGCGCCACCGGACCTCGCCAAACGGGCCGTCGTACACGGCGTCGAAATCAATCGCCTCGTCGGGCGGGAACATGGCGTCAAGCGCCTTGCCCTCGGGCACATCAAACGGAGCTGCCAGCCGCCACGCCGGAACGTACCCGGGAACTCGGTTCGGCGTTCTCCAGAAGCCCTGCGGCTGTGTTCTTCGCCTTGCCATCGCCTCTGTTTCTGGCCGAACGAAAAGCCCGCTCGTTTGCCTGATCTCGCGGTACGCCTTGCCGATCGGTTTCTCAAGTTCCGGCGTATCTATCCATCCCCATTTCGATGACTGGAACGCGATGAGCCCGCATGCCCCCTCACGGACAAAATCCTCCATCTGCTCCCGTACCTGTTCGGAGGTCGGCAGCCCCTGTCCCGAGTTTATCGGACGGCCGTCGAACGACTGGAAAACACCGATAAATGGAACCCCCGGAACCCGTTCCCGCGCCTTCGCGAGAATCCATTGCACCTCTTCTGCGGTGCTTTCCCGCATATACCTGTCCGGTTCCACGGGGTACCAGTAAATCATCATGATGTCGCAGATTCCCGGGCCGAAGTTGAGGACAGAGCCGGCGTCACCGTACCCCGCACACACCGGCTGGCGGATTTCAGGGTCGTACTTCCGGACGATGCGGTACATCGCCCGCAATGCCGAACGCGCATCGCCCGGACTGTCGTCCAGCACATACCACCCGAGGAGATTCGGGGAGTCTTTCACGCGCACAACTTCCTGTTCGCAGTCTTCCGGCCAGAACAGAATCGTCCCCTCGCGGTGTTGTGCCGGCGTGGTGCCGTTCCAGCCGCGCTGGCAGCCCACCAGCACGCCACCCTCCACCGTCTCGTAGCGGATGAGCTCGTCGTCCAGCGCAATCACCTGCGAACCCGACAGATGATGCCGGGGAGCCAGAAACAGCGGTATTTCAGTCTGTTCCGGGGAGGTCTGGTTGCGCAGGCTCACACCGTGATAGACGAACTTCTCCAGCGGGTAGAGCACCCTGATTCCGTGCCGGCGGCACGCCTTCCCCTCCGGCGTGGAAAGGTCAATGTGCGCCTGCCCCGCGATGATGGTGTTCATCCCCATCGTCGCGGCTTTTTCAATTGCCTCAACCGTGTGTACGGAATAGCTCCCGAGGATCGGCACGTAACCGATCTGGAATGCCTTGTGCAGCAGCATATGGGTTGCGTCACTCATCGGTCGGTGCTCCTTCGGGTGTCGGTCGGGGCCTCTTCGTCAACCGGCCGCCTGCCGCCGCTTGACGTGAAGGGCGTGCCGGGCGGCGCGTGTTCTCATGGTACAGACGCCGGAGGGAGCGGTCAATGCGGACGGACGCCCTCACGCGCAAGACGGGTGATTCTGGTGCAGAATGCGGACTTTCCATTCGTGTACGCAACGCGGTCATCCGGGTATTCACGGGCCAGCCGCAGTTTCAGGTCCTCGTATTCCTTTGCTGTTTCCGGATGCGCGATGAGGTAATCGCGGAAGAGAAGACGTTCCCACAGGCCGGAATCGGCTTCGACCATGTGGATATGGTGCGTGCGGATTCCGGCACCGTCGCGTTTGATGAACCAGGCGTAGAAGGGCGGCACGTCATCGCCGAACGAAGGCCGCCAGAAGTAGTCGTACCCCTGCGCCTCAAGCACCGGAGCGACGCGGGTTTTTGTCTCCTCCAGCGAGCACACCTCCACCAGCACGTCCACGATCGGCTTCGCCGCGAGGCCGGGCACGGCGGTGCTGCCGAAATGCTCCACCCGCCGTATGATGCCGTCCGGCAAACTCGCCAGCAGGTACGCCTTTTCCTCCTCGAACATGCGCGGCCATGCCGGGTCGTAGGGCACAATTGCCACGTCCTCCCTCACCACACGGGCAACGCGTTGTTCAAGGGTTTCCAAATTCGTTACTCCCGGTTCCTGACCCGCCGGAACCCGCTCCGTCGTGACCTTCCGGGTATAATTGATCCTGTCGGAACGAGGACCCGACAGAGCGGGTCCCTCCAACTGCCGCCGCATGGAACCTTCCGCCCGGGAAGCGCCATTCGCCCCGTTCGAATCTCGCGCGGTTCCGTGAGGAGCCGCTCGCTTCACCACGGCAGGACATTGATCTCCCCTTGGAATGGCCATTCGTCTGGGTTTCCGCGGAGACCCTTGCGGACGGGATTTTGGGCAACGTAGTCCCACTTGTCCTCGTACCCCTCGGATCTCCTCAGTTGTGTATCCCAGAACGACTTCTGCCAGATTGGTTGCTCGCTCCGCCGCGGCCAGCGCATCGAGGCAAATGTTTTCCAGCACTTCACCCATGCAGCCAACTCGGGGTAGTCGGGACCCGCAGGCGCACAGAACAGATGAATATGATCCGGCATGATCAGATATCTGCCGACGATCCAGCCCCGGGTCGCTTCCCACGCCTCACGCAATGTATGGTGCGCTTCCCTGGTAGCCAGGATCCTTTTCCGGTCCTTCGTGCACACCGTCAGGAAGACGATAATCGGTCCTTCCGCGAGACTGACTGTCGGCATATGAACTGGCGATTTCCTGGTATTCATTTGGCTTTCTCGCAAAAACCCCGCGCGCGACACTACCGCTCCATGGCAGTACTTGCCTCTGACGTGTCTGGAGGGACCCGCTCCGTCGGGTCCTGTGGAGACGAACGCCCCTCCGGGACCGGTGGCGCCCGCCTGTAACTCGCACTATCATTCCCGCGCAGGCGGGAACCCAGCTTCGCCTCCAACACCGACCCGCGCTGCGTCCCACGGTCACGACCGCACGTACCTCCTCTGCCAGTCAACTATTCGCTCCCTGAGGGCGGCAACCTCCGCCGCGTGCTCGGCCCCGTCCACAAGGTTTGTCATCTCATACGGGTCCGCGGCGAGGTCGTACAGCTGCGTCGGCGTGAACTTCTCACCCTCCACCACCAGCTTCAGGTTGCCCTCGCAGACCATCTTCCAGTTCGGCATCTCCGAAAAGACGGGGCCGTTGAGCTCCTGCACCTCACCCCATGTGAGCGGCGCAAATGACCTCCCGGGCAGTCCGTCTCTCGGCGGGAGCCCCAGCCATTCAAGGCACGTGGGGAAGAAGTCAATACCTGAGACAAGGGCTCTTGTTCTCGCGCCGCCGGCGCCGCCCGGCACCCGCACAATAAGCGGGATGCCGCTGGATTCCTCATGCGGCAGCGATTTGTTCTTCAGGCCGTGGCTGCCCTGCATGTCCCCGTGGTCCGACGCAAATACGACCACGGTGTCTTCCGCCCTGCCCAGCCGTTCCAGCTCCGCGAGAATCCGTCCGACGTTGGCGTCAATCTGAGTGACAAGGGCATAGTAAAGGCGCAGGTACTCGTTCAGGTTGTTGCCATAGCGCTGGAAATCAGGGCACGAATCGGGTGGCCACGGGCTGGGCGGGCTCCACGTCCGGGTGTAAGGGTCGATTTCCCGGCTGTTCGGTCTCCGTCTGATGGTGACCCCCGCGTACATCCGTTCGAACTCCGGCGATGGCTGCACCGGGTAATGCGGCGCCTGGTACGACACAAACAGCGCGAACGGGTTCGGCGCGAGGCCCCGCAGCTTTCCGATGGTGAGGTCCGTCGTCACGTCTGTCCGGTGGCGGTCGAAGCAGTGTTCCCGGTTGTCCCTGTCGTAGAAACAGACGTTGTGGATGAAGCCGTTGTAACACTGGTAGCCGATGAAGTCGGAGAACCCGCCGCGCAGCTCCTCCGGGATCGGTCCATTTCCCGCGCCGCCGATGTGCCATTTGCCCACGTAACAGGTTTCATACCCACCGCCGTTCAGCGCATCAGCCAGCGTCACACAGCCCGCAGGAATCCGCGCCGCGTTCTTCATCGTCCCGGTCTGGGAGGAATAGAGACCGGTAAAAAGATTGATACGAAAGGGCGTGCAGACGGGGCAGTTGGAGTACGCCCGCTCGAACAACATCCCGCGCTGTGCCAGTGCGTCGAGGTTCGGCGTGCGGATATCCGGCGTACCCATGCAGCGCAGCGCGTACCGGTGCATCTGGTCGGCGAAGATGAAGAGCAGGTTCACGACGGCTCCTTTGCACAACGAGAGAACCGGTCAGAAAAATACGGAGGACCGGGGCTTCGTCCATCCCCACGCGAACCGGCGCCGCCCGGGGGATGTTGCCACGGTTGCCGGAGACGCGGGCCCATGCCTACTTTGAAAATGCCGCACCAACGTCCGGCACGGAGTGTGTGACGAAGACACATGTGACAGGAGATAACCGTGGACTTGCTCGATCACGGGTTCTGGGACTATACGACGCCGTTTGCCGGCGGAATGGAAGCGTACAGGCGGGATGACTACCTCCGGCTTGTGGATGACATGGCCGAAGTCGGAATGAACTCGCTCATGATCTGTGTCAAGTGGCTGACGACGGGATACCGCTCGCGCCTGCCGTTTCTCGACCAACTCGCCGGGAACCCGGTGATCGAATCTGACAACCAGCTTCTTCGCGAGGCCATCTCAGCGGCGCACGAACGCGGCATCAAGGTCTGGCTGGGCGCGGTGGTGAGCATTTTTGTCGTCGAAAACTACGGCGGACAGCCGTACGAAACGTCAGACAGGCTCCCCCTCGGGTATCCCATTGTGCCGTTTGGCCTCTACGACCCCGACATGCCGGAGTTCGAGGAGCGGGCCGTGGCCATCGCGGAAGAGATCGTAGAGCAGTTCCCGGACATCGACGGCCTCGAAATCGAGATGGAAGGCTGCGGCCGCGAATCCCCCCACCGCATCGCCGCCTATGAGCGTTGGGCGGCGCAAACCGGCGCAAAACCCTTCGCGGAAATCGGGCATCCCTTCAACCCGCGCGTGTTCGATGTGCCCGAATGGCGGGACTACACCACCGCGCGGCGCATTGAGGTGCTGCACGCCATCGAGCGGGCTGTCCGTGCGAAGGGGTTCACGGGGGATCTGGCAACGCTGTGGGAGAACTCCGCCATCCAGTACGCGGTTGGCATGGAGGTAAACCTGCGCATGTTCCAGAAGGAGTGTCCCGGGTGGACAGGAATCACCTACGAACATGACAAATGGAACCACCGGTACGCCTGCATGGACCTGAACGTCGCCACGCCAAAGGAACTGGGCATGAAGGTCTACAACCTGCCCCGCGGCGTCATGACCTGGTGCGACCAGTGGCCCATGCCGATCTGCATCGAAGAGAACTGGCGGATGGACGTGGAAGACATCCAGCGCTTCCAGCCGGACGGCGTCTGGTGGATGGGTTCGGGTTCGAACAATGACGGAGCACACGCCAGCCTTTCGCGCCTGCGCGAGCTCGGATACCCCGACGGCAGATCAGCCCGGAAGGCGCTGCTGAACACCATCTCTCCGCTCTTTCGCCGCTGATCGAATCGCACGGAAAGGTGAATTTGCCGGTGGCCGAAGAGATGCCGACAACGCTCAGCGAACCGGGACACGACGTGCCGGTTCTTGCGTCGTACGACGTCGTCGTGTGCGGAGGCGGGCCGGCAGGCTGTGCCGCTGCAATCGCGGCGGCAAGAAACGGTGCGAGGACGCTGATACTGGAAAAGGAGGGCTACCTCGGCGGAGCACCCTGCACGCAGCTTGTGTGCGTAATCCTGAGTACCAACGGCGTGGATTTCCAGGGCATCTGGCACGAATACATTGCCCGGCTCCAGGCACGCAACGCTGTGCGACCCTTTTCGCGGCCGTTCCCCGGCGGGCACATCCGCAGCGTCACCGACCCCGAACAGGTGAAGTTCGTATGGGACGAACTGCTTACCGAAGCCGGCGTGGAGATGCTCCACCATTCGTACGGCGCGGTGTGTTCCGTGGAAGACGGCGTGGCGAAAGGTGTTTTCGTGGAAACCCGCGCCGGGCGGCAAGCGATTCTCGCGAAGTGCGTGGTGGATGCCACCGGGGACGGCATTGTCGCTGCGCAGACCGGCATCCCCTTTGAGCCGGGCGACGGCGAGCACCTCTGGGCCATGGCGCTGACGAAAATGTTCCGCATGGGCAATGTCCGCAAACCCGCCAACTGGCCGGACGAAGAGGCGCTGGCCCGCATCGAACGGGAACTGACGGCGGCCATCGAACGGGGCGAATACACCGCGCCGGTGATCGTTGAGAAGAAGCGATTCATGGGATACGTGCGGAACTGGTCGTGGGGTATGCCCCAGAATCGCACGGAGTTCCTCTCGCTCATAAGCCGCGTGCTGAAGGTGAACCCGCTCGACCCGTTCGACCTCACCCGCGCGGAACGTGAAGGGCGCGAACAGGCCCGGCAGGCCGCGGATGCCCTCTGCCGCTTCGTGCCCGGGTTCGAGGAAGCCTACCTGCTCGATACCTCCAACCAGATCGGGGTGCGCTCCTCACGGCGCCTGCGCGGCATCGCTACCGTGTCGGATGAAGACGTCTGGAACTTCAACAAGTATCCCGACAGCATCGCCCGGGCTTCGTGGGACGTGGACGTCTGGCCCGCCGACAGCTACAGCAAAGCCGCGGTGCCGATCGGAACGGATGGCTACAAATGGCGGCAGGAGCGCATGGAGCGAGGCGACTACTTCGACATTCCCTACGGTGCCATCGTGGCGGACGGGGTAGACAATCTGTTCATGGCGGGGCGGTGCATTTCCGCCAGCCACCTTGCACAGGCAAGCCTCCGCATCCAGCAAACGTGCATGTCCACCGGGCAGGCGGCCGGCACGGCGGCGGCCCTCTGCGTGCGCACCGGAGCGTCACCTCACACGCTCGACCCTCAGCCAGTGATCCGCCAACTGGAGCAGGACAGGGCGGCGGTGAAGCCGGCGCTGGACGCTTCTCAGCTTTGAGCAGACCGCGTTCCGATGGAGACATCATCATGAACGAACACGCAGTGCTGACGGTGCTCGGCTCGTGCAGCGGCACGGAACCCATGCCGGGGCGGCATCACACCTCCATCGCCATGGAATACTGCGGGCGGACGTACTGGTTCGACGCGGGCGAAAACTGCGCCCACGCGGGATATACCGGCGGCGTGGACCTGTTCGGCACCGAGGCCATTTTCATCTCCCACGCTCACATGGACCACGTCGGCGGCCTGCCGCACCTGCTCTGGACGTTCCAGAAAATCGCCCGCGCCACCGAAGAAGGGAAGCGGCGCCTCACCGGCCGCACCATTGAGATATTCCTGCCCGAAATGCGCCCGTGGAAGGGCCTTATGACCTTCATCGCCGACGACGCGGGGGAATACCGAGGGCCCTTCACGCTCACACCCCACCTGTTCGACGACGGCGTGATCTTCGACCGGGACGGCGTGCGGGTGACCGCGCTCCACAATGACCACCTCGGCGCGGTGGAGCCGCACGCGTCGTTCTCATTCCGCGTGGATGTCAGCCCGAAGGCGTTTGTGTTCTCCGGCGATGTGAAACACGTGAGCGAACTCACGTCATTGCTGAACGGGGCGGAATACCTCCTCATGGAAACCGGTCACCATGCCCCGGAAGAGGTCTGTGCGTGGGTGAAGGAATCGGGCATACAGATAGGAAAGCTGGTGTTCGTGCACCACGGGCGGCGGATTCTCTACAACTACGCCGGCGAACTGGAAAAGGCGCAGCGCATTCTGGGCGACCGGGTGCAGATCGCCAACGATCGTACCCGGCTGGAGCTGTAGAAACGCAGGGCAGGCGAGGTTCTCCTCGACACGCCGCATGGAGGGGCCCGCTTCGTCGGGTCCCCTTTGCCCCGGCAGATTGAGTGTCGCAACACGGTCGTCTGGCGCGGCGCTGTCCCCTATCGTGCGCGGTGCGGCGTGTCGAGACGACCCTCCAGCGCCCTCCCGCGGTACACTTCCTCCGCCTGTTCAAGCCGGTCGAGGATGCGCGCCCTTACGTCCTCCCCCCACGCGCCGTTTTCGTTCTCGAAAAGGTCGGCACGGTTCAGGACCGCGTTCCGGTACGCCGCCACCCACTCCGCAAAGTAACGCGCCGCCTCCGGATCGGGCCTCATTGTCCGTCCATCCACCGCCACGTACACCGGGCTCGTGTGCGCAAACTGCCCGATTCCCTCTGCCTTCCACTCCTCGGGAATCAGCTCATCCGCCAGCCCATCCCCCTTCGGCCCGAACGCCCGCAGGGCAACCCAGCAGCTCTCGGACACCGGGAGCATGAATGACTCGCGTATCTCCCCATCCGCACCCGGTTGAGCCGCGTACGCGACGCGCCCGTTAACGATCACCTCCGCTCGCGTAAGCCCCCGGCCGGATACCGCCCGGAACTTCACCTCAAGGCTCCGATTCCGCGCAACCCGCGCCTCGTCGCCGGGCTGCTTCCCGTTCACCGAAAGCCACATCAAGGGGCCGTTTGTCGCAAACGTCGCGCCTCTCCGATGTGCGTCGGCGATCTCCGCCCACGCACCCGACGGAGCGTACACATAAGTCCGCGCCGCTCCGGGATGCATCCGCCCCTGATCAACGTACGCGTCCGTGGAAGCAGCCTCGGCGGAACGGAATCCGGCATTCAGCATGCGGTAGTAGACCGGCAGCTTCTCCGCCGTTGCGTTCGGCCCGTCCGGTGTAAGGATGTCGAACGCGGGGTTCTGCCCGAGCGCCAGATCCACCGGCCACTCACGGGCCAGCAACAACCGCGCCGGGTCGGCGATGCCCGCCAGCAACCCGTCCGTCGCCAGATCGCCCGACGGGTGCGCATACACCAGCGCGCCCCCGGCGGAATCCAGCGCGGCGCCCAGATCGAGGTTCATCGGCCACGGTACGAGCTTCATCGGAAAACCATCCGCCGGTATTGTCCGCGCGTTGAGGGTGTACACGTGCCCGTGGAAATCGCTTACCGCCTCAATGCCGATTTCGCCGGCGAACCCTGGTACGCGCAGCGGAGCGGAACGCGCAATGAACTCCCGCGCCTCCTTCTCTTCCCCCTTGAACGAAAGCCACCCAAGCCCCTCCGCCCGGGCGATCTGGAACACGTCTGCCGGAACCATCTGCGGGTGGAGCGAATACCGGTGGAAGAACAGGTGAATGTGCGCGTCTCCGCTTTGCCACCCTTCGGCGGAAAGAGGCCACCGGTGCGCCAGCCGGGGAGCAACCTCGGTGGTATGCCCGGCCCGGATGTCCACCGTATCCCGCCAGATCGAATACTCGAACCCGCGCGTGACGAACACCGCCGCACGGCCCGCCGGAAGCGCAAGCTCGAACGGCGCCCCCATCGCGTGGAACGATCCATCGAGGAACTGGTAGCTGCCCTCCGGAGCGTAGTGGCGCCCATCGGCAGCGGTGATCAGCACCCGCGCGAACCCCGGTGCCTGATCCTCCCCCGCCCGCACTACTCCGCGCACACGGCCCCATCCGGCGGGCGTCCGGATCATCCCCGCCGGCACCAGCGCCACATCATCAAACGCGACGGTGCCGTCCGTCTCGATATCGGCCTCACACACGAGGGACACCGTGCACGAAGAGGCTTCCGGTGGCGCGCTCACGCCCAGCCAGCACCGAACCCAGCCATCTGTTCCGATGGAGCGGATGCGCCGCTCGGAGATTCCGCACCGGTCCCCGGCAGCGTCGAAGAACGTCACCCGCACCCCGACGAAGCCCGTGTGCGTCGTCCAGTGCCACGGGGTGCTGCCCGCCAGCAAGGCCCACCATTCGAGTCGGTATGCCGATCCGCCCTGCACCGGCACGCGCTCGCTTGTCCATGCCTGCCGATCCATTCGTGCCGCAAAACGGATGCTGCGCACTCCCCCGTGCGCCCCGCCTTCAGGCCACGTCTCGCCGCGCCGCGCCACGGGGCCCGAGTACGTCCACCCGGAAGGCCCGCCGCCCGCCGCGTCTTCAAATCCGCCGTTGGGAAGCAGAGTGGTCATAGCGTGAGCGCCGTGCGCAGACGGTGCGAGAAAGGGGAGGATGAGACAGGGTACAAACCTGAGGAGACAGCCCATAACCGGTTTCTCCACCAGTTGGCAGCGTTACCCGGTCGCCGGCGAACAAAAACCCCCGGCTCCCCTCGAAGCCGAGGATTCGCGGCGGTCACCGTTATCCCCGTCCTATGCGGGCACCCGTGTGCCTGCTCCTGCTCCCACCTTATTGTGCGACCGCCCCGCAGAAACGTACTTCACCGGGATTTTCAGGCGCTTCGCCTCGCTGTCGAAATGTGCCTGAAGATTGACCCAGAAGGAAACGGGCAAACCGAGGCCTCTGGCAAGCGCCTCGGCAATATCCTCTGTGATTCGGATCTCGTCCGCGATCACTGCATCTAACGTCTCTGCCGCCAAACCCGTCTTTTCAACGAAACCGTTTCTCGTGATACCAGCCCCAGTGAGATGGTCCTGCACCAACTCCCCGGGTGTGACAACCCAATTGGGCGGAAAGGCGCTCACCGGTACCTTAGCCATTGTGATAATCCTCCACTCGAGGAATCACGATGCTCGTAACCCGGACCCAGTCAAGCCCGCCGTCTGGTTTCGTTGGGATCGGCTCATTTCCCGGCGCAAAAAGCAATCGGCGGCTCTTCGACACGTCCATCGCCAGATATCCCTTCAAGTCGTGTTTGAGCTCATGACACCTGGCGCTCGGATCCTCGGAAAAGGACAGCGCGGCGAGGTTCGGAGCCGCCTGCAGATCTGTGATGCGTCTCATGATTGTGACTGCGCAAGATTTGCCGTATCGTCTTTCCAGCTCCATTCTGTTAGCGAACTGCTTCGCCACGCGCTTGTTCGCATATGCGATCTCCACTCTTCTCCCCCTTAATGCAGAATCTACCCCACCGGTTTCCGGAAAGCAAATCTGCGCCCCCGAAAGTCGCCAGCAGTTCGGTTTCGGCAGGATGGGAGACAGACTCCCCAAGCCGGTCCCGTCAGCATATTTCCGGAGTGCCGCGACAGGCTGCAACACGCAACAAGGCTCGGCCACGCCACACGCCTTGCTGCGGGAAATCGGTGGCAGGGTTTCAGAAGCCTACACCAGCGCGCAACCGTGGCTCGTCCCGATCCGCGTCGCACCCGCCCGGACGAACGCCAGCGCCTGCTCCCGCGTCCGGATGCCGCCCGCCGCCTTCACGCCCAGCCGATCCCCCACCACGCGCCGCATAAGCGTCACATCCTCCACCGTTGCGGCGCCCGAAAACCCCGTGCCCGTCTTTACGAAGCCCGCGCCGCACTGCTCGGCGATGATGCAGGCAACCGCCTTTTCACGGTCGGTGAGGAGAGGGGTTTCGATAATCACCTTCACCAGCGCCGGTGTGCCCGACCGCTGCCGGGCCGCCTCGACAACCCCTTCGATGTCCGCCGCCACCTCGCTCCACAGGTTTGCCTTCAGGATACCCACCGGCAGCACCATGTCGAGTTCGTGCACCCCTCGCGCCGCCAGCGCTTCGGCCTCGGCTCGCTTCACCTCCGGCAGTGTCGCGCCATGAGGGAACCCGACCACCGCCGCAACGGCCACCTGCGTCAATCGCACCCGCTCCAGGGCCTGCGCGGCGAATCGCGGCTGCACGCACACCGCGGCAAACCGGTGCCGTATCGCCTCGTCGCAGAGGCGGTCAATGTCCTCCGGCGTCGCATCGGGGCGGAGGAGCGTGTGGTCAATCA
>Ga0116178_10000650_pt1 | contig 30731 bp, 26 predicted proteins | sample AD_STIC12_MetaG_FD_89880 | JGI IMG/M metagenome (GOLD analysis project Ga0116178, IMG submission 89880) | Active sludge microbial communities of municipal wastewater-treating anaerobic digesters from USA - AD_STIC12_MetaG | ecosystem: Engineered > Bioreactor > Anaerobic > Digestate | place: USA...
AGAGCGGAAAAAAAGGGAAGAGCAGGAGCGCCAGAAGAAAATAGACGACGAAAAGCGGAAAAAAGTCGAGGAGGAGCGCCGGAAGGTCGACGAAGAGCGGCGCAAGCTTGAAGAAGAGCGCCGTAAGGAAGAAAAGCGGCAGCAGGACAGGAAGGCGGAAGAGGAGCGCCTAAAAAAGCAGGAGGCCGAACGCAAGAAGCTGGAAGAAGAACGCTGGAAAATGGAGCGTGAGCGTTGGAAGCTCGAGGATGAGCGCCATAAGAAAGCCGACGACCAGAAGAAAATTACCGACGACAAAAAGCAGGAAGCCGAGAAGGCGAAAAAGGAGCATAAGGATTGCCTTGAGGCCTGCAAAAAACAGCAGGGGCTGATGCGCGCTGTATGCAACCAGCACTGCAACAAGAACATCAAGCAGTGATTATCCGGAACATTTTCAACCTGTGAAAGAATAAATGCCGGGGCCAGGAAAGAACCCCGGTATTTATTTATTTATTCAATCCCCCATCAGCAATTTCACGTTTTTTACGATATCGAACTCGGAGGGAGGTTTTGACATGACGATGTAATTGCTGATGTTTTTCATATCTTTTTCATTAATAAGCATTCGATTCCCGGTAATAAAAAGAACCGGAACGCTGAATATAGCGTTTATCCGTTCCGCAGCATCAATACCGTTCCCCTTTTTTCCAAGGAGGACGTCCATTATGACAAGATCCAGCCTTTCCGTTGCCGCATAATTTACAGCATCCTCTGCCGTATGAGAAACACGGGTAACGGCATAACCGGCCTTCTCCACAATCATCGCCAGTTCAAGGGCGATAATAGATTCATCCTCGACTATCATAACATTCTTTTTCGTCATAGCTGGCCCGGGAAAAGTATTTTAAATGACGCCCCCCGATCGCTTTCAAAGGTCAGCGATCCGCCGATCTGTTTTGAGAGCAGATCCACCAGCTGGAGTCCTAGTGACTTGATCGATCCCATTTCAAATCCTGCGGGAAGTCCTTTCCCGTTATCCCTGACGGTCAGCTCCAGATTGCCACCTTCGGCGGTTACCAGCGATATGGCAATCCGGCCGGCCATATTTTCAGCAAAGGCGTGCTTGAGGGCATTCGACACCAGCTCGTTCAGTATCAGTCCGCAGGGAATGGCTTTATTAATATCAAGCATAACCTCTTCGACATTTAAATCAACCGACACGCTGTCTCCTACCGCATAGGCAAGGACCAGTTCCCTGGTCATGGTCTCAATGTATTCCTTAAAATTGACCTGGGTGAAATTTCTTGTCTGGTAAAGCTTTTCGTGGACCAGGGCCATGGAGAATATGCGATTCCTGCTTTCCCTGAACGCTTCGATCGCCTCCTCTTTCACCCTGATCTGGTTTGACTGCAGGTTAAGAAGGCTGGTGATAATATTGAGGTTGTTTTTCACGCGGTGGTGGATCTCCTTGAGGAGAACGTCTTTCTCCATCAGGTCAAGCAGGGCCCTCTGTTCTGCCTCTTTCCGTTCGGTTATGTCCCTGACAACGGCGATTGAACCGCGGTAGGCCCGGTTGATCCGGTTCGGAGACACCCTGGCCGAATACCAGCGGGTGCCCAGAGTCTTTTCGATGGAAAAATCGAACTCGGACGACTCTCCCCGGCTGCAGGCGTCAAAGGCAACGCGGAATTTATCGGCAGTGTCCCCGTCCATGACGTCAGAAAAGTTCTTTCCGACCTCAGCTCCGATAAAGGCGCTGTCATCGGCTTTTCCGGGCGTGTGGCACACCAGAAAAAGACCCTCCCCGCTAAAGACAAAGACATGGTCATCCATGGCCGCAAGCGTCGTCCTGAATTTCTCCTCGCTTTCCCTCAGGGCCGCAACGGCATTGCTGATCTGCACTGATTTCGCGTGGAAAATATCATACAGACTCGAGATCTCCTCGTAGGAAATGAACTGCTTTGGCACATTTTCTGCCACCATGCTCAATTCCCAGGAACCCAGCAAGGTTCCCAGGCTGCCGAGGGGCCGTATTATCTTCAGGGACTGCCATACGATCTTGGCTACAATTAGAATAATAATAACGGTCATAAACGCGATTATCGACAACTGTACCGTCCTGACGATGTCATATACCGCCGAGAGAGGAGTGAAAATGGCAATATCGTTATCCAGTAATGCGCTCCTCTTCTGCGTATACAGATATTTCATGCCGGAAATTTCGATTTCCTCTCCTGTCCGGCCGGGAAGCATGTTTACATTGAAGACCCTATCGGTGCTGAACAATACGTAGCCGTCCTTGGTAGCCAGGGTTATTATACTGTTGGTGTATCCGGCAATGCGGGCAAGGAAATCACGGAACTTCTCCATGCCGATCCTGCCGACAAGATATCCGTCAGCTGTGCGTGCGGCGACATATACGCTGAGCCCGTCATTTTCCGGCGACCGGAGCAATGGGGAATGATGCATCGAACCATTCCCCATGTTAGACAGAAATGAACCCACCTTGCTCTTGCCGAGATCGTATCCCTGGAATATATGGCTTCCCTCTTCCCTGGTTATTATGGCTCCTATTTGCAGCTGATTGCTGCAGTAATATATGTCCGAGAAAACCGGGATCACACCCCCTGCCCTCTCCTTGTCTGGCATCCCCATGAAACTCCGAAAAGCCTTCATGTTGTCGCCCAGATAGTTATCCAGCAAGGCCTCGATGGTCTCTATCGACGTGACATGGCTTGCAATATAGCGGTCCTTGATGCCGCCCTGTAGCGTAACCAGCAGAAGGAGCGAGAAAAGCAGAACAACACCCAGGGTCAACCCTTCAAGCAGAATAAACGTAAAACGGATTGAACGCATCGCGTCAGAATTCCTTCGAGAGATCAGTGATGAAATACAGGGGAGCATTCATATCGCCCTCCTGATCGAACTCCACGGTGCAGAACCTTGTCTTAAACTTTTTTTTTGCCATGACATAACGCCTGACATCATCCGGTTCAGTGTGACCGGCCGAAACCGCGTCATGCAGTATTTCAAGCGCGGTGTAAACGTTCAGGCTTATATATGTGGGAGAATATCCGAACCGCTTCTTGAACCTTTTGAAATAGCTGTCAATCGCGCCCCCGGGCATGCGCCGAGGGTAGTGCGAAGGCATCACCGAAACGTTAACGGCAGCGCCCAGCGTGTCCAGCAACGTCGGCGTCTTCATCCAGGGCGTAAAAACAATGCGGGCACCGGGATTGATATTATAAATCGCCTGGGCTATATTCCCCGCCGCGATGTTATATCCGCCGATCAGGAGATAGGCAATGCCGGTGTCCCTGTTCCTGACCAGCCTGCTGATTTCATCGATATTGAATCTGCTGATGGATATCTCAATAACGCCGCTGATCTGCTTTTTCAAATGATGTTTGAAATATGCCAGAGCGGGAACAGTATAGGCATTGTTGTCAGTGTCACGGATGATGATTACGCCGGCCCCGGGAAGGCCATTAATATACTCGCTTATGCTCTTCTGCTCGCTTTCCACGTCCTGAATGTTCCTGATTATATAATCATTTTTATCGGTAAGCGTATCCGTTGTCGCCCCGGTGACAAATGTCAGGACATGGTCCCGGTTAATGAGTTTATCAAGGGCAATTGCGCATATGGAGGTGTGGCTCGTGATCAGAAGGCGGATCCCCCTCCTATTCAATTCCTTATAGGCCGTTACCGCCTTGGCGGGGTTCCATCCGTCATCAAGGGGAACAATTTCAATATCATTGATGTTATTATCTTCTAGAAACAGCTTGGATGCATTTATCTCGCTCGATCCCACTATGGAGCCGGATTCAAGCTTGGTCATTATAGCAACCGGGACCTTCTTCCTGCACCCGCATAATAGAGCCAGCGGCACGACAATCAAGATAAAACAGAAAAGAAAAAAAGGGAGACAGCCGCGATGCTTCATATTTGCCTCCTGCTTTTCCAGAATATCTTCTTTACCCGGCAATAAAATTAATCATTAAAAATGAAGTTGTCAAGTCATTATAACGGATATACCCGGCGCTTCGGAACACCGCCGGCCGATGTCCGTCAGGGGAGGAAGAGACAGGGATACAGCGCCCCGTTTTACCGCCACAGAAGCTTCGGGCATTTTACCTTCAGGAATTTGGCGAGCTCATCGTTGTTATTGAATTTGAAAATCACCTCGTCCGGATCCCTCGGATCACGCATTGCAATGTCGCTGTTTTTTATATTGCACCTGTTACCGTTGTCGTCAAGGATGACCGAGGGGCTCCAGAGCTGGGTGCTGCTCGTTTCACCGGTGCGCCATCCGTAATCTACAAGGAGCTGGCCCTTGAGAGGCGCTATCTCGACGCCGCCCCTGTTTTTCACCATGGTATCGAAATGGGCCAGGGGCGCCGAAGTCACGTTGTAACCGTCGATCCCGACAAGATCGCCGGTTTCAACAGACAGCAATGCTGTATAGCCGCTCGGCAGAAGAACCTTAACCGTTGCCTCGTCCTTCCGGCTGTAGGAAGGCTCGCGCTTTTCCCTGAAGGGAAGAAGGTGATAGGTCCTGGAACCGGTGGCTTTCGACATCCTGTCGTAATCGTCGGTGCCCACGAAGACCATCAGCCGTCCGTTGGGGAAAAAGGAATAGTTCCTGTTCCTGTTCTGATGCGACCTCATCCAATCGGATGTCTGTCCGGTTGACAGGTACAGGCCCTGCCATTTTGACAAGATGATCTTCACTTCAAGGTTGTTAAAGGTGGCAAAGGCTCCCTCCTGGGCAGCGCCCTGTTGGTCCTGGATAATGAGTGAGAAGAATGTGACCAGGAAGACAGCTGACGCGGCCAGCAGTTTTTTCATGGGGCCTCCTTTGATGTGCAGTAGGTATTATTTGTTGCGCTGAAAACATCCGGCGCCTGTCGTCTTCAGGCACCGGAAAACAATGTCACTATGTTTTTTTACTCATTGTCAAGATAAAAATACTTATGCCAATCAATCATACCCATGGGCGCCTGGAATAACATATCAACATTCCCAAGAAAAAAACCAGGACCTCCCGGGTGCGCATGAAGGTCCTGGTTTTTCTCAGAATATGGGCGGGGTAATATCTACTGCTGGACGCAGATGATCCTTTTCACCGCGCTGCACGTGTCCGTACCGGAGCTTATGGACGTGGTGTCCGTTGCGTCGCTGGATCCATATTCAGCATATAGGTCAGGGAAGGGATCCACCTCGCCGTTGGTAAGGGTCCACTTGGAGCAGTTGTCCCCGGATGTTGACGCCGTGGTCATGTTTGAATTCATGCCGGTCCAATACCCGCCGGTTGCGCCGAATGGCCGCAGCATCGGGAACGGGATAAGGCCGTATGCATCGGCTATAAAGAGACGTGACGTGGCGTCGCTTCCTGATCCGCCGCTCCACAGGTAGTAGTAATACCCCGGCTTGATGACCCAGTCAATCTGGCCTGTGTCATCGGTACCGGTAGTGGTGGCCACGCGGGATGATCCATCCACTATCATAGCCTTGTAAGTTGCCGTCCCAATGCCCGTGGGCTTGGCAGTGTCGCTGCCGTTGCAGTACGAATCCGCGGTTGACACGCCAGGGGCCATTTCGCCGTTGCGGTCCACCGATGTGACCCATATTGCTTTCGCCGGCGGTTCGTTGTCGTCATTTATCACCGCCACGTTGAAATTGTGACCGTTAAACACGGTATCCGTGCTGGTAACGGTAAAGCCGATGTTGTTCGAAATGTTTCCGTCAGCTATTGAATCGTCCTCTCCGGTAACGGTAACCTGCTGGTTCGTGTTCCAGTTAACGGTGGTGAACGTCAGCGTCGTCGGACTGACGGTGCGGCATTCCGTGGCATCCGCACAGGCCACGTCCATCGTAACATCATCGGACGGCATGGCGCCCAGGCGCACGTTGACAGTGGCGGTTGTAATATCTTCTGAAGTGTGCCCGGCAACCGACGTGACGTAGCGGGTCTCGTTGTCCGAGTTGTACATCGTGTAATTGCCGGGTATCTGGTAGGTCAGTCCACCGGTGGAAAGACCCGGGAGAAGGTGGTAGGTGATCGTGCCATCAAACAGAACATCGTCTACTCCGGTGACGACAACCCTGTTTGAACCGGACGAATCAAGCTTGTTGTAATTTTCGGAGGTTATGATGACCGTACCGTCGATGGGTGGCATTCCCTCCGTAACGTCATCTACCGAGAAGTTAACGCTGATATCGGTTCCGGGGGCCGCCTTCGTTATCAGGTAAAATAAGGCCTGGCCGCCGGATTCGGACGTGCTCGACGTATTGGTCCCCGAACAGGAGCATTCCACAATGTCTTTCGTGCCATCATTGTCGCAACTGGTTACGGTAAAGGACGGTTTGCCCACGTACGTGGCCGCCACGTTGCCGTACACCAGATCGCTGGTGCTGATGTTAAAGCTCGCCGTATAGTTGTGGTTCCCCTCGTTGGTGCCGTCCGATGTCCCGGTGATACGCACGGTCTGCGCGACGTTCCAGTTCGTCGGGGTAAACGTGAGCGACGGCACATTGAACATCCCGTCATTGTTCACGCTGCTGCTTGTCATGACCAGGGTGACAACGGACAGGGGCTTTGACCTGAGCTTGATATCATAGGTTGCATACCGGTATCCGAGGTTCCCCATGTCGTCCGTGGCAAAACCGCTAAAGCTCTGCCCGGAGGATCCCATAGTGGTGGTCGCGCTGTTGGCCGTGACCACGAATCCGGCAATGTCCTCATTGAAGTTGTTGACAGTCACGTTACGGGGTTTCTTGCCGCTGTAGGCGGCATCCCCGCTCACTACCGGCAGGAGGGCAATGATATACTGGACATCCCCATCCATTTCATAATCCTTCACCGGTGTTACCGTGACCACCTGCTCCGTGGACCAGTTGGAATCATTGAAGGTCAGGCTCGTCTTGTCAATGAAACCTTCATGGTGGTGATAATTCTTGATATCATACTGGTCGTTGATAGGTATGATCACCGTAGAACCCGCTGCAGGCGCGGAGGTAAGTTTCACTTTGAAGGTGGCATTCTGGAGTCCGGCCTCCCTGGTCTCCCTGCTCATTCGTGACACGCGGATTCCCGCGCCGTCGTCGTCGTCGATATACACCGTGACATCGGACGGTTCCTTGCCGTCATAGCCGCCGCCGATAGCTATGCCGAGATCCATGATGACGGGGATACTCGGGTCATCGTAATGGGCATTGTCGACCGCCGTTACCGTTACTACCTGCGGCGTGCTCCAGTTGCCGGTGGTGAAGGTAAGGCTGGACTTATCCAGGGTGGCCCTGGTAATATCACCGCTTGTAACTGGTATGGTGACGTCGCCGGAAGGAGCTCCGTTTAAAACAACAGAAAAAGTTTCCTGGTAATTACCCCATTCTGCGTTATCGCCGCCCTCCACCAGGCTCATCGTCAGTGGGGTAACGGTGATTGAAGCCTGTGAGTCAATATTGGTGATTGATACCGAGCTCAAATTCAGGCCGTTATATCCAACATCAAGACTCTGGCTGTCTGCGAGCTGTATGGGATAAGTCTGGTTGCCGTCTTCAATTCCGTCATCGACGCCGGTAACCGTTACGGCCTGGGGAAAGTCCCAGTTCGCGGTCGTAAACGTAAGGGTGCTTGTATCGACCGTCCCCTCGGTCAGGTCAGAACTGGTCACCATGGGGATTACCACGTCGAAGAGGGGCTGGGTGCTCAGGGCCACGTAGAAAGTTGCAGTATGGGAGAAACCCGAGGACTCGGTTGTCTGAAGCGTTTCAGGGGAAACCGTTATGCTGTAGGACTCATCATCGAGGACGGTAATGGGAACCGACGGGATTGCCATACCGTTGTATCCCTTGTCGCCGCTTACCACGGAGCCGAACAGGAGATTTATCTTCTGGTTGCCGTCAAGCACATAGTCATCGATACTAGTTACGGTTATTGTCTGTGGTACGTCCCAGTTCGAAGAGGTGAAGGTCAGACTCGAGGTCGACGGATCGCCTTCGGCATAGGTGGTATTGGCTCCCGTGTTGGTCGCGTCAATGGCGGTGGCCGTCGTGAAGCTCACGCTGTCCGTGGGCCTGGTATTCAGGACCACGGTGATGTCCAGGGTGCTGCCGGTTATTTCCCTGAGAAAATACGCGCCGGTCGGCGATGTCACCGTGATTCCTGGTTTGCCAGTCAAACCCATGACTGCCATCAGGTTCTGCAGGAGGGGAAGCCTCGTAGGAACATCGAGCATGCCGCTGCATCCTGCCGTTACAACCACGGATACTGCCAATTGTAAAAACATAACCGAAATTCTCTTTATCGTATTCATAAGCCGTTCCTTTTTATACATAATGTCTTCGCATCATACATAGTTCACTATTCCCGGGTAATCTTCATGACCTTGATCTCGGTCCTCCGGTTTTCCTGGTGCTCCATCCCGGAGCAGGCGACGCCCTTGACACAGCGGTTCTTTATCTTCGTTTCTCCGTAGCCCCTAGCGGATATCCTTTCAGTCTTGATCCCCTTCTTTATGAGATAATCGACGGCGCTCTGGGCCCGCTTCTGCGAGAGGACCATGTTCTGGCCGGCATCGCCCATGGAGTCGGTATGTGCCCCCAGTTCCACCACGATGGTCGGGTTATCGCTGAGGAACTGCACGATCTTGTCAAGGGCCGGTACGACATCAGGCCGGATGTACCAGCTCCCCGAATCATAATGAATACTGCCGAACTCAACCGTTGCGCCCACCACGACTTTCTGAAACTCCGTCCGCATGAATTTTTTCACATCGAACCAGCCGGGCATACGCCCCTTGGTGGAAAAGGAGCCGCGCACGGTGAAATACCTTCTTTTTTTCAGCATGACTTCGTAATCGGTGTTTGGTTTCAGCTCCATGCGGAAATCGCCCTTGCGGTCCGTATTCATGACCGACCTGCCTCCGGCGGCATCGGTCACGAGGACTTCCACATTGCCGAGGGGATCGTTGCTTTCCTTCTCGAAGACATGGCCGAAGATCCCCCACTTCCTGCTCAATTTCATCAGTATATCGGCAGGGTTTCGTTTTCCGGAATTGATGGCATCACGCTTCATGTCCCGCGCGGCCGGCTCATAACCATCGAACTCGGCGTTCAGGACATAATCCTTTTCGGGATCCACGGTGAATGCGAAATACTCCCCGGGTGCCGGGTCCGTTTTGGAGGCCTTACCGCCGGTAATGGTTACCGCAGCCAGCGGAAGCGCCCTGCCCGTCTCGGCGTCGACAGCCCTGCCGGCCAGGATCGTGGGCTGCGCCACTTTAATCTCCATGGCAGCGGGGGCCGCGCCGTCCGATTCGACATTGATACGGAAACCGATTTTATACCCTGCTTCCAGTCCCTGGCGTCGCTTCTCGATAAAATGGATGAATTCCGGCGTCAAGAACAGCTCGCATTTCGTCCTTCCTGAAGGTGGCGTGACATCCACGGCGAACTCAAGTCCGTATTCAAGGTACTGGTCTGAAAAATAAAAACTGCGTTTTTTAAGGCTGTTAAGACCGATCACGTAAATTCGCTGGTCGTTGAAATAATTGCCGTAGGAGTAATGAAGCATGTAGCCATAGGAGACCCGCGGCGTGAAGTAAAACCTCTCCTTGACAAGGCTGAATCGCCAGCCGAGTCCCAGGCTGGCGCCCATGTCAATCAGCCTGTCCATACGTTTCGTGTTGCTCAGGTTATAATCGGTCATGAGGTTTATGAAAAGCCAGAGCGGCCGCACATTGGCCACCATGAAGTTGACCCCAATGGATCCGCCAAAATTTATCTTTGAGAAATCGGCGAAGCGAGTATCAGGAATCGGGACATAGTTGTTGAAGGCAAAATCCACCCAAGTGACCTTGAATGCCTGCGTCCGGGGTTCCGGGTTCTTTTGTTTTTCGGGGTTTTGTGAAAAAACCGGCATGGCAACAAGAATGATTATTAAAAAAAAAGGTACATGTTTCACGATTGTCCTCTATATGTATCAAGAATTTTTCATATTCTTCCCATTATATATACTAATTAATTATACACAAATTGAAGAAGTCGGTCGACCGGGACAATGGGGCAGAACTTTTTTTTAATTCTTCGGCGATTACCGCGTCTATTGAATGACCTGGGCAATCGGGCCATTACAGGATCGAAAAAAGGCCGGCTTGGCAGCCACGCTTACCCGGACGGTTAATTAAACAAGGAAATAAATTGACATTAATCGGATACATGACCATGATAATTGCACGATAAAGAATATCATTATTACCATGACCGGCATGCGAACATACAGGGTACTTGTCATTGAAGACGACCGATGGTCGAGGGAACTCATGTCTGAATGGGTCAAGATGCGACCGGAGCTTGAACTTACAGCCCTGGCAGGAAGCGGGGGCGAAGCACTGGACATAATAAGAGAGACGAGGGACTCCGGAAACACTGAAATCGACCTCATCCTTCTCGACATCACCATGCCGGGGATGTCCGGCATTGAATTCTTGGAGCAACTGGGCGACATTCCCTATGTCATTTTCACCACCGCCCATGAGCAATACGCCGTCAAGGCCTTCGACATCGGAGCGGTCGACTACCTCCTTAAACCCATCGCCCATGACCGTTTCGACACGGCCATTGACCGTTTCCTCTCGGTTGTACGCAACAACATCCCCTATGACATATACCGTACCATCGAGGAACTGAAAGGAGACGAGAAATATAAAAAATCGAACCTGACGGATGCAACAGCCGAGGATTACGCGCGGAAAATCACCGACTACATGGAAAAATATCGGGCCTATACCGATGAGGACTTAACCCTGCAGAAAATGTCCCGCGACCTTTCTATATCTCCTCACCATATATCACAGGTGATGAACACAAAGCTGAACATGAACTTTTATACCTTCATCAATTTGTACCGGGTAAACGAGGCAAAACAGCTTCTGACCAGCCCTCGACACCGCGACCTGAAGATCATCGAGATTTGCCACTTGGCAGGTTTCAAGTCAAAATCGGTTTTTAACACGGTGTTCAAGGAATTCACCAGCCTCACGCCGAAAGAATACCGCGAAACCGGCGAACCCATCTAGACAGGGCATTGCCTCGGAGTTATTTTTCATGGTGCTTGACATAAAAACAATCTACATCCTGATCACCATTCTCACCGGCTTAATGTCGATTTCGCTGCTGTACACCTTCGCAGGGAGTTTCCGCAAGGGAGAAGGCATCCTTGCCGTCATACTCGTACTGCAGATGACGGCAAGCCTCCTTATCGGAGCGCGCGGGAAGATTCCCGATTTCCTGTCATACCACGGCTCCGTCCTGTCCTATGCCACGGCGTTCATGCTGGATAACGTGGTGCTGTGCAGGTTTTTCAAGCTCAAGATCAACTGGGTTCTCATCCTCATCCCGATTCCGGCGGTCGCGGTTACGAGCATCATGATCAACGACATGAACGCGCGTATTATAGTTTTCGGCGCCATTTTCTGCCTCCAGCATATTCTCGTTGCTCTGGTCCTGGCTCGGATCCGCACCCTGCACCGTTTCAGGTCACTTAACCTCATCTACCTGTGCATCATAATCGCCATGGTCACGTTTCTTTCCCGGGCCGTACTGGCAGCGGTTTTTCCCGAATCATTCATCCAGATATTCAACGCCAGCTCCATGCAGACCGCGACCATGATTGCCCTTTTTGCATCAGTCTTCTTTTTCATGTTGGGCTTCATTCTTCTTCACCTTGAGTGGGAAAGCGGCAAGGTCATCGATGCCAACCGCAAGCTGGACGAACGGAACCGTTCCCTCCAGGAGAGCGAGTACAAGCTTCGACTGACCCTCGTGGCAGCGGAAGCCGCAAACCGCGCCAAGAGCGAGTTCCTGGCCAACATGAGCCATGAGATCCGCACGCCCATGAATTCAATCCTGGGCTTCACCGAACTGCTGCGTCTTAGGATAAGCGACCAGCGCCAGCGGGAATTCCTCGAGGCCATAGATACCAGCGGCAAGGCCCTCCTCGGGCTCATCAACGATATCCTGGACCTGTCCAAGATCGAGGCTGGACGCCTCCAGGTCAAGCCGCAGCCGGTAGACCTGGCGGACATTGCCCAAGAAATACGCCGGATATTTTCCGCTAAGATTGAAGAAAAAAAACTATCCCTCGACATCCGGTGCGATCCCGGACTGCCGTCCCGGTTGATGCTCGACGGCATACGCATACGCCAGGTGCTTTTCAATCTTGTAGGAAACGCGGTGAAATTCACCTCGTCCGGAGGCATTGCGCTGTTTCTATCATCCACCCGTGCGCCGGGATCGGACAAAACCGACATCATTCTCTCCGTTTCAGATACCGGCATGGGCATTAAGGATTCGGATAAAGAAGCGGTGTTCGATTCTTTCAGTCAGCAGAAGGGACAGGATCACGCCATCTATGGCGGAACCGGGCTCGGTCTTGCCATTACCAAACGGCTGGTGGAGCTTATGGGCGGAAACATCTCCATGGAAAGTGAAGCGGGAAAGGGAAGCATCTTCACCATCATGATTCCAGACGTGCAGATTATATCTGCCGGGCAGGAACCGATACGGGTCGGGACAACGACTAATATGAGCATCCCAGGTCAATTAAGGAAGGCTACCGTTCTTGTTGTCGACGACATCGAGCTGAACCGAAAGCTCCTCAGGGCCTACCTTGACCATCACAATCTGGATGTCCTGGAAGCTGCAGACGGGGCGCAGGCCATTACTGTCGCCCTTGAACGACGGCCCGACCTCATTCTCATGGACCTGAAGATGCCGGTCATGGACGGCCTTGAGGCGACTCGACGAATAAAGGTCGACGAGGGCCTTCGGTCAATCCCCATAATTGCGGTGACCGCGTCTGCATTCGTGGAAAACGAGGAACAGGCTCGTAAAGCCGGATGTGACGGATTCATCAGAAAACCCTTCCAGGACGCCGAGCTCATGGTCGAGCTATGCCGGTTCCTAGGGTGTTGAAGAGATCTGGCGCAATCACACCATAACTACCGATAACTGATATGATGTGACCCTCGCCTGCGGTGCAACTACCCATCAGGGATCGGGCATTTAAAGGAAAGAGAAACACAAAATCGACGATTGACCAGACTGATATACGCGGATTGGATACCGCAGGACAATTGGTCCGTCAGGAGCTGTCTCTCTCTATCGTCACGGATCGGCAAGCCTGCCGCCGTATAGTTATCACGAGGATACTCCCTTATCATTGTTTCTCCATCCATCTTCATGTCCGATTCCCTGATTGTCAAAGCCTTTTACTGATAAATATTCTTAAGCGATAGAATCGGTCATCAAGCCCCATATAAAGCCCGATAATTCTCGGGCAACAGCCGTTACCGCCACCTGGCCGGTTTTCCCTTTGGATGTCAGGCGTGAGAATTTTTTCTGAAGTCTCCGCGAAGCCCTGCCCGAGTAGGCGATGACCTCCGGTTCCTGGCCCTGCTTGGCGCGATCTCAGAAGCTTGCCGGGTACCGCAGTATATCGGTAATGCCAGCTTGATTCGACCAGAAGCCTGCGGAGATGGGAATTCCCTGCCTTTGTTATGGACTTTTGATGACGCTTCTCACCGCTGGAATGCTCCCGGAGAACCAGTCCAAGATAAGCCATGAACGACTCAGCGCTTGGGAAATGACGGAAATCGCATATCTCGCAGATAAAGGTCATATACTCGTATCATAACCTTGAGGAGCTGGGCTATTTCTGGACTGCCACGGACGCCAGCTTCGAGGGCCGGTCCGATGCCTATGGCCGCGTCGTGCGCTATGATGACAACTATGTGACCCGCGGCGCCTGGTGGCACAAGAACGCCCTGTCGGTGCGGTGCCTGAAGGATTGAGGGTAAGCCGGATCAGTACAAAAACGGCAGTATCTCCCTGTAAGGCCGGCATTCGCTTTTGTATACATGGCGATTGGGAGCACTATAAATCTGGTCCCATACAATGATTGCTTCGCCGACCGGATTCATTGCCGCACTCAGTGTGCGCACATCCGTCGCTCCCTCCGGATCGAGCCTGTCAAGGAGCAGGTCTTTCGGATAGCGCCATGATCCATGACGGCACTCAGCCTTGTACATATGATACCAGCCCAGGGAAAGCTGGCGCCATGCTATAACCGCATCGTCTCCGCCCATAGCCACCCTCGGATTAGTTGACGCTGTACCGGCCGGATCTATATGCTCCAGCAACCCCGGCAAAATCCAGGTACCATTTCGTAATTCAGCTTTTTGTATCTTGGACCATCCGCCGATCTGCCTTGTCCAGACAGCGACGGCATTGCCTTTTGAATCCATGGCCACCTGGGGATCTGTTCCGCCATATTCACCCAGCCCGGCCTGATCAAGGCGGTTGTCGCCGGGACTGGCAGGGTGGTCCCATCCGGTACTATTATACAAGCTATAGAATATATGCGGCATCCCGGCGCTATCATCCTGCCTCCAGGTAATTATCGCACTCCCGCTGTCACTCATTGCCACTTGCGGACTGTAAGAGTTAGTTAAATCATCATTATCGAAATCAATGTGACCGTCAGCCATTGTCCCCGGATCAGACCATGATGCACCCCGGTATTCGCTCATGTAAATACGATTTTCTGATGCATAACCCTGGGCCCATACAATAACCGCATTACCCTGCCTGTCAACAGCCACAGCCGGATTATACGACCAGGTACCACTCGTTCCGTCACTAATCTGTTCATTGTACGTGTTTATGCCATCGGTTATATCCGACCTATAAATAACATCAAGGCCGCCTATATTATTGGCCGTGACGATATACGCGGTGCCGGCACCATGAACCGCAGCAGCAACAGTTGTTGTTTGTGTTGAAGTGACAGCCCCAAGCGGGCCCCAGGAACCATTTCTGTACATTTGCCATAATGCCACATCATATCCAGGGGTCATGTGATATTGCACCCATGCGATCAGAGCTGTTCCATCGTCAGCTATCGCTACCGTATGGTCACCTGCATCATGTCCGGCGCCGCCGTCATAGATACTCACGGGACTGTCCCATACCCCGTTGCGGTATTCGGTTTTATGGACATTCAATGTCCCGATTGTATTCTTCTGCAGCCATATAATAATGGCGTCGCCCTTGCCATTCATGGCCACCTTCGGATCAATGGCATCGGTTGGAATGGGATCAACCGGATCAATGTTCGCATATCTATCTGCCGGGTTGGTCCACCGCAGCGGATTATGCACCAGATAACTGTACCCCCTCTTCACCAGACCCGTGTTCAGGTCATCGCACCCGGCCCCAAGCAGCACCGTCACCGCCATCATACCGATAACTATCGCCCTGAATGTATATGAGTTCATTTCATCACACTCCCGTTAAAACGTCGCCCCCGCGCCAGCGTAAAAGGACATGAAATCCATCAGGCCGCCCTTCTCGATGATGCCCCGGTAGTCGGCGCCGACCTCCAGAAGGGCGATATCCTTCACGGTGAAGGAGCAGTTCACCCCCAGGGAGAACATCATCTGCACCGCGCTCTTTTCCCTGACCGGCGGCTTGAGGAACATGACCGCGGGCCCGGCGATCTCCGGCACGTATTTCACGCGGTCGTACACGCCCCCGAAGGACGCCCGGGGGCCCATGGAGACCCACGCCGCCAGGGGCACGCGGCACCCCAGGGCGGCCATGAAGGGAACCAGCCAGGCTGACTTGACGTATCCGGCCTTCCCGTAGAGATAATAGAATCCCGATTCGGCCCCGATATCAAGCCACCGGGAGACAAGGTTCTTCCCGTACACGGTCAGGGAGCCGCCGAAGCCGAACCGGTAGAGCCTGCCGTAATCGCGCAGCGGGACGAGGCAGCCGCCCCGGGCAGAGATGAGGGCCCCTGGCATCGGGTCCGCCGAGACGACCCTGCTGTTGGACGATTCGATGCCCCGGTCGTCGACGGAGCGGATTACGAAGCGGTGCTTTTCGAGGGGGTCCAGGTTCTTCAGGTCCCAGGCGGTGTCCCGCGTGGCGCCGGCCAGGGCATATCCGCCGGCTCCCCTTCGGTAGAGCCGGTAATTGGTGATGGCGCCCCCGCAGGGGTCCTGGGCCCTGTCCCAGGTGATGCGGGCGTTAAGGGGCTTTTTTTTGTCCTTCCGGTCCACCTTCATGGCCACCCCTCCCGGCGGAAGCGGCTCGCCCTTGAGGGTGGTGAACTGCACCTCGTTGCTGAGCAGGGACTCGTAGTTGTCCCGGTCCACGGCGGTGACGTAGGCGGAATAGGCCGTGTTGCATGACAGGCCCGTCGCCCGGTATTTAACGAAGAAACTTGTGCCGTCGAGGCGGTATTCCCCTCCCCGCTGCCGGATATAGACCCTGTAATGCTTTACCGGGTTGAAGGGGGCGAGCCAGGACAGGTCCACGTGGCGCTGTGCCACCTTCTCTTTCAGGGCGGAGGGGTTCTTTCGCACCATGAAGAGAACGTCCTGCCTCTTGATGACCATCTCCTTCGGCGAATTAAGGTCGGTCCGCACCGTGTACGAATCCCGGTCCTCGTCCACGACATAGGCCTCCACCACCTTGCCGTCCGTCTTGTGGATATAGACCTTCCCCATGTACACATCGGTGTATAATATGCGGAGAACCGCGCCGCGCCCGAACTCGGCCAGGGACCCGTCCCTCTTCCTCACGGTAACTGCGGCGGGCGTTTCGTTCAGGACCTTTCCCTCGACGATGCGGCCGTCGCGGAGAAACACGACCTCGGCGCGGGCCTCCATGGCGGCGGCGCAGGCAATGACCGCCGCTGCCGTTACGGCAGCGGCCAATCGTGCATGTCTATTCATTATAATTATCTTCGGTTTACGTTTATATCAGGCTTTTCCCGGGGGACAATGCCGCGGCTTCCTCACTGCACCCGGGTATTTTTGATCTTCTTCTCCGGGACTGTTATGACGCCGCCCGCGGTCAGAATCGTGTAGACCGGCCCGCGCGACAGGATCACGCCGGTCAGCACCCTGCCGTCATAGAGCATCACGGTGTCGGTGCGGCCGTACTTCGCCCTCATCTCCTCCAGGGTCGACTCCGGCATGCCGTCGCGGCCCAGGAGCGGCGCGATGATGCCGCGTATCTCCTTCTCGGTCTTTCCGTCCAGGCCGGTTATGACCGGTATGGCGGATATCATTTCCAGCTCCTTGTCTTCCGCGGCGGAGATGGCCCGGGTAACCGCCGTGGTCGTGAACACGAAGGCCTTCCCCTCGCCGACGGACTCGCGCTGCGCCGTGCCGATAACGGTCACCTCGACGGTCCCCTTCCGCACCGCCACGACAGACCCGCCATCCCCTGAGGAAACGCTGTATTCGGTGCCGCGCACGGATGCCGTGATGGTCGCCGTCTTAACCGAATAGGATTCGCCCCTGGCGAGCTTCTTCACCGCCGAGAGGGCCTTTCCCTGTTTCACCATGAGCTCCCGGTTCTTCGGGCTGAGGAGCTTTCTCATCTCCACCGTGGAGTTCTCCATGATGCGGATGACCGTGGATTCGGCCACCTGGAGCAGGACAAAGGCGCCGGGGCCGGTGGCGATCACGTCGCCGTCGTTGATCTGCATTTTTATCGCCGGCTTGAGGGACGCCCCCTCTCGGAGCACATCAGCCTTTCCCATGAAAAAAGTAATCATTGTCAGGTCGGGACCCCTCCCGCATGAGAGGACAAGGCCGAGGGCCAGCACCGTGACAGCGCCGAGGGCCTTGATCGTGTTCAGCTTTTTCATCAGAAAATCCTCCTTGCCGGTAATGCGCCGGACGGAAACCCGGCGGTTCATACATACTATTCGCCCTCAGCCATGATGTTAATATTATTACGCTGTGCCATGATGCGTTATTTACGGCATTTCGGAGCCGCGGCCGGGGCGATACGCGATGATTTTGCACGACCGTTCAGTCTTTTTATTTTGAAAAAGAAAAACACCGGTTGTATATTATAGATGCCAGGCCGTGTATTTGGTAAAAATATGTTGACACTTACGGGGTATGCTATAGTTTGACGGACAGATCGCGCGGTGGAGCAGTAGGTAGCTCGTTGGGCTCATAACCCAAAGGTCGCAGGTTCAAATCCTGCCCGCGCTAATATACGGCGAGGTAGCTCAGCTGGTTAGAGCACGCGGCTCATACCCGCGGCGTAGAGGGTTCGAATCCCTCCCTCGCTAATTTTTTCACCTCCGCGTATGGAAAGCATAATAACGTTCCTGGTAACCCACAAGATCATCCTTATCATCGCGGTAATAATCAGCATCGTGATTGTTCTCTCTGTCGTGAAAAAGCTCGTCAAGGTCGCCGTGTTCTTTCTGGCGATCCTGGTGCTCTACGCGGCCTACCTGGTCTACACCGGGCAGAAAGTACCCCGGACCAAACAGGAAGCCATACAGCACATGAACGGAAAACTTGACGAGATAAAAGCGGGCGGGCAGAAAAGGGCCAGGGACGGCAGATAAAACCTATTCCTCGTCATTCTCTTTTTCGTAAATAATCAAATCCTTGCTGTCTATGAGCTTGTTGCCGTTTTCAAGCTCCGTCAGGATGATCCGGTATTCTCCCGGCTCAAGGTCCTTGATGGTGCCGTAGACAATCTTGCTGGTGTTATCGATCCGGGCCGACCGGGTAAGGACGTCCACCCAGACAAGCTCCTTTTTCTGGTACACGATCCCGATGACGCGCTCGCCGTATTTCTTCTTGAACACAAAGGCCCAGTCCACGGCCTCGTCCGAGGCGAACTCCGGCGTACCTTCAAGCTTATGATAGGTGTCCTGGCCGAATTTCTTGAACCCGAAGGTCCCCTCCATGGAGCAGGAAACCGCACCGAGGGCTACGGCCAGAACGATGGCCATGTGGGCAAGCCGGCGTATCTTCATCATGAACATCCTGTTTCGATTATTCGACCTTGTACTGGTCTTTGTCAAGCTCGATCGTCCCCCGCCCGTCACGCCTCATGCGGGGGCCTTCCTCGCGGGCATTCCGGCGCTCCTGTTTTTCAGCCTCGGCGCGCCCGGCGTTCACCGCCCTTCCGATCCCGACCAGGAACCTTACCAGGCTTATCAGCGCGTATATGATTATCGCGAAAAAGATAATTTTCAGCAATTGTGCAAACATCAAAAGTAACTCCCCAATTTTGTTCCTTTACAGCGGGGGCCATTCGAAACCTACCGCGCCAATATGTCAAGCAGCTCTTTCACGGCCCCGGGGAGGCCCACGAATATGGAACGCGCGATGATGGAATGGCCGATATTCAGCTCGTCGAGGCCCCGCGCCGCAAGGACCGGGCCCAGGTTGTACCGGTTCAGGCCGTGCCCGGCGTTCACGCCGATGCCGATTTCGGCGGCATGGGCAGCCGCGCCGTAAACACGGTCCAGTTCGCGCTTCACATCCGCCGGGAGTTCCCGGTACAGGTCGCCGCCGAAGGCGTCGGCAGCGTTGCAGTAAGACCCGGTATGGAGCTCTATGTAATCGGCGCCCGTCTCCTTCGACCGATACACGACGTCCTTTTCCGGCTCGATGAATAGCGACACTATGATGCCGCTATCATGGAACCTCTTGACCGCCGTCCTGATCCGTTCGAAGTTACTCTCCACGTCCAGGCCGCCCTCGGTGGTAACCTCCTCGCGTTTTTCCGGCACCAGGGTCACCTGGTGCGGCTTTACCTTGAGGGCGATGGCCGTGATCTCATCGGAAAGGGCCATTTCAAGGTTATACTTTCCCTTCACGATGTCCTTGAGGGCCACGACGTCCCGGTCCTGGATATGGCGCCGGTCCTCGCGCAGGTGTACGGTGATGCCATGGGCGCCGCTTTCCTCGCAGAGACGAGCCCCTTCCAGGGGGTCCGGATACGAGGTTCCCCTGGCCTCGCGTACCGTGGCTATATGATCTATATTAACGCAGAGTTTAACCTTCCCCATTGCCTTCCGTGCCCTCACATGTTCTGCTTGTGCGTTATCTTCACCAGCACCTTTTTCGGCATGACCGAGATGATATCAGTCGTATTGATGTTCCTCCCCGCCACCACGACGGGCAGGTCCTTCACCACCGTGTCCTTCTGTTCTTTCGCCAGGAGGAGCCTGGCGTTCACCTTCCCGGCGTCGATAAAGGCCTCGACGTCGCCGGGGGCCACAGACTGTTTTTCCGCCAGGCGGATATACACCTCGACCTCCCGGTCTTTGACTTCATATTCGTACTCCCGGGGGGCGTTCTTCACGCCCACCGGCACCGTGATCACCTCAAGGTCCTTCAGGTCGGTGACCAGCACCCTGACGGTGAAGTTCTTTTCGCTGAACGAGACGTCCTTGTACTTTTCGGCATTCAGCCCCACCTGGCGTTTTATCTCCCCGGTCTCGTTTTCCACCGACACTTCTTCGGTATCTATCGTATCGATATCATTGATGACCGACCGCGGGCCGGATATCATGACCTGTTCGGGGACCACCTGCTTGTCTATGATTATCTTCCCCTTGCCGACCTCGCCGGTGATGACGGGTACGACCCTGACCCACTTGAATTCCTTCTTCTCGATGGTAAGGGTCACCTCTCGGTCGACGAGGGATATGGATATATCTTCGGGGACCTCCTGCTTTTCCACCTGCACCGGATAGTCCCTGGGGCCGCCGAGGCTGGCATTCTCGAGGTCAATGGTTATCCGTATGTTCTTGATATTGACGTTCTTCAGTTCCTCCTTCTTTCCCTCGAGGATGATGACCGACGTCCTGCCGGACAGGCCGGACACCGCCATGTTCGCCGGGAGGTTCTTGATGGTAAGGGGGACCTTGTAGCGGAGCTTTTCCGTCTTGCCGCTGATGATGAAGGCCCACAGGATCACGGCCAGGAGAAGGCACACGCCCTTTGCCAGGAAATCCCGCTCCCGCACGACGTACATTATTCTGTCTTTTATTACTTTCATGATATCACTCTGCGCCCTTCCGTGTCGGCAGGCGGTAGCGCTCCTCGTACGCCGTTTTCGGGTTCATGAAGAAGAGGATCATGTTCTTCAGGTCCTGCGCCCGGACCCGGGAGAAGAGCCTGCCGTTGACCATGATGCATATGCTGCCGGTTTCCTCGGAGGTGAGGAGCACCAGTGCGTCCGACTCCTCGGCTATGCCCAGGGCGGCCCGGTGACGGGCGCCGTGCTGCTTTTTCAGCTGCTTCGAATCGCTCAGGGGAAGATAGCAGGCCGCGGCCGTTATCCGCCCCTCCTGGATGATGATGGCCCCGTCGTGGAGCGGTGTCAGAGGGAAAAACACGGTGCGGATGAATTCCTCCGATATGTCCGCGTTCACCAGGACGCCGGTTTCCGCGTAGCTCCTGAGCCCCGTGTTCCGCTCTATGACGATGAGGGAGCCGACCTTTTCTTCGGACATCGACACCACGGCGTTGACCAGCTCGTCCAGCTGGAAGGGCTCCTTCCCCGCCTCGGTGGCCAGCCAGTTCCGCTGGCCGAACTGCGTTATGAGGCGCCGCAGCTCCGGCTGGAACAGGATGATGACGGCGATCACCACCGACGAGGCTATGTTCGTGATGAGCCAGTCCAGGGTGTCGAAGTGGAGGAACTTGGCCAGTATCGCCACGATGATGATTATCATGACTCCCTTGAGGAGCTGGATGGCGCGGGTGTTGGCCAGGAAGCGGTACACCAGGTAGAAGATGAACGCCACCAGGACGATATCGATCACGTTCCGGAAATATTCCCAGAATATCCTGAGGTAATGGGTCACGCTGTTTGCCAGTTCTATCATTGCGCTATGATATCCTCTTCAGCATCTCAAGGGCTTCAAGGGCCAGGCGGTGCTCTTTCACGTCATGGACCCTGATGATGTCCGCGCCGTTCAGCACCGACGCCGCGTTGAGGGCGATGGTCGCCGGCAGGCGGTCCTCCTCGGCCCGGTAGAGCTTCCCGATGAGGGACTTGCGCGACAGCCCCACGAGTACCGGGAAGCCGAGCTCCTTGAATTCATGGAGATTCTTTATTATCCGGTAATTATCCTCAAGCGTTTTTCCGAAACCGATACCCGGATCAACGATAAATTTTTCTCGCCCGACGCCGCGCGCAACGGCCTTTTCCGCCGCCGCGGCCAGGAAGCCGCGTATCTCCCCGACAAGGTCGCCGTAACGCGGGTCGCGCTGCATGGTCTCCGGCGTGCCCTGGATATGCATCAGGACCAGGGAGGCCCCCGATCCCGCCGCCACCGCGGCCATGTCATCGTCGAAGGAGAGGCCGCTGATGTCGTTTATGATGGATGCCCCTGCCCCGAGGGCCGCCCGCGCAACCGCGGCCTTGGTCGTGTCAATGGATATCGGAATGCCGATGCCGGCGGCGATTTTTTCGATAACGGGGCACACCCGGTCTATCTCCTCCCGCGCCGTCACCGGCTTCGCCCCGGGACGGCTCGATTCGCCGCCTATATCGATGATGTCCGCTCCCTCATCACGCATGATGAAGGCCCGTTCGGCCGCCCGTGCGGCGTCGGCGTATTTCCCGCCGTCGTAGAACGAATCGGGCGTGACGTTCAATATGCCCATTATCCTTACGCGGTCCATGGGGCCTCAGAACATGACCGTCGCCGAGGCGATATGGTTGAATCCCTTGGTGATCGTGTCCATGGTAAAGGCGTAGGAAACGTCAAACCGCACCACGTGAAAGGTCAGTCCCGCGGAAAAGACGAGGTCTTTCAGGCCGATATAGATCGAGGCCCATTTCATGATGTCATACTGTGCCCCGATGCTGTAACCGAAGGTCTTCACGTCAAGCTTCTTGATGCCGCTCACGGCAATGGTGAAGTTCCTGTTGGTGATGACGGCGATGCCCAGCTTCAGGGTCGGATAGGCGAAGGCGTACGTTTGGTCGATGCCGGCCCTCTTCACCATGGGGTACATGCCGGTGCCGAGGTCCTGCACCATGAGGCCGATCTTGAGGAAGGGGAGCAGGTAGACCTGGGTGCCGATATCCGTGCCGCACCCCAGGTAATAATCGTTTCCGATCTTCTCGTACAGCGCCTTGACGCTGAAACCCAGTGACGTTACCCCCAGGGAAACGCCGTAGGAAATGTAGCCGGCTGTGGCCAGGTAATCGAGGGTCCCGGTCCTCACGCCGTTATAATCCATCCGCCCGACCCCGCCGGAAAAGATGGTATAGGACCCGATGCCGAGGACCCCGGTGGGGAGGTTGATGGCCATGCCGAAGAAAGCGGTGTTGGCCCCGAAGGTCAGCATGGACCCGCTGGCCGCCACCTGCACGGAGAACCTCTTCTCCTCCTCGGAGAACCGTATCAGTTCGGCCTCGCTTATATCGTCGACCTTGCCCTTCTCGGCCTTCTCCTTTATCTCCTTTTCGGTCAGGATCTGGGCGTGACGCAGCTCGGTCAGGCCCGCCGGGTTCCAGTAGATGGAATACACGTCGTCTGCGGTGACCTCCCCGTTCCTGCCCATGGCGACATACTTCCCGCCGACAAAGCCCGCGCGGGTGAAGGTCCCCCTGCTTCTCCCGTTCGCCTGCACCTTCACGGTCCTGGTCCCGTGGAGTCCGTTGCGCACATCCTCCGACTCCACTTTGATGATGTACATGCCCGGCTCAACCCTGTTGCCGCTGCGGTCCCTGCCGTTCCAGATCGCCGGGTAGCCGGGGAACATGCCCGAGTTGACCTCCTCGCCTTCCAGGGTATACACCTTCACCTTCACCTTGTTGAACAGGGCGCCGCCGGGATATCCCATGGCCTCCAGCGCCAGGGCCTGCAGGTCGGTTATCTGCACGATGCCGGACCCCGGGTAAAAGGGCACCGGCCACACAATGATCCCGCCGGTGTTGTAGGCGCGCGCCGCCGTCGCAAACAGCAGCAGGCAGCAGACCCCCAGAGATGATGCAATAACGCGTTTCATGACAGCATGGTACAGGTCCGAAGTTTTTTTAATTTTAGAATACAGGTTGTTGATACCCCGATTTACCCTCGAGGTCAAGAATTATTTATCATAACCGGTCATCATCATCGGCGGGAACATCATCCACGGCCAGGGCCCCGAACTGTTCATGGGCCCGGGACACCGCATCGGCGATCGCCGCGTCCCGTTCCGGCCCCGTCATGCCGGTACCGCCGGTGCCGCACTCGAAATATAAAAGGAATTCGATGTTTCCCTTGGGACCCGTCACCGGCGACGGGGCGATGCCTTTCATGATCATTCCCTTCTCCCCCAGGGCCGCCACAACGCGCGAAAGGATCTCGACGTGGATTTCTTTTTTGCGGACCACGCCCTTCTTGTGCTCTCCCGGATCGGCCTCGAACTGGGGCTTTACCAGGATGACCCCTTCAACCGGGGAAAACACGTCCCGCACCGTGTCAAAGACCTTCACGATGGAGATGAAGGACAGGTCCGCCGTCACGAAATCAATGCGTTCGGGAAATTGTTCCCTCGTCAGGCTCCGGGCGTTGGTCTTTTCCATGACCGTGACGCGGGGGTCCTTCCGCAGGGAGTAGTCGAGCTGGCCGTAGCCCACGTCAACGGCGTAGACCTTCGCGGCGCCCTCCTTCAGCATGCAGTCGGTGAACCCGCCGGTGGAGGCGCCGAGATCGACGGCGGTCTTGCCCCCGAGGGAGACGCCGAACCGGTCCAGGGCGTGCTTGAGCTTCTGCCCGCCCCGGCTCACGTAGAGACCGCCGGGCCGCTCCACGGTCACGCGCTCCGTCCCGGCCACCTGCTTTGTCGGGTCCGTAACGGTCTCGCCGTCCACCTTCACCCACCCGGCCATGATTTCGCGCTTCGCCTTTTCCCGCGACTGCGACAGGCCGTTCCGGGCAAGGAAGATGTCAAGGCGTGTCTTTTTCATGGGTTATTATTACACATGGAGAGTGAATCAGATGACGCATCGTGTCAAATGAAAAACTTCACGGCACAAATACTGCTGCTGGCGAACATACCTCCTCTCATTGGCCTGTTTTCTTCGGCTGGGAGATGAAAAAGGTGATCCTGCTGTTCATTACCGGTTACGGGTTTCATGAATTACCTGACGGCACAACGCCTCCGGATTACCCCTGCGGCCAGGTTGCGCCGCAGAACCTATGGATGGCCCCGGGGACAACATGCCTGAGCCACGCGACATCCTTCATGTATAATTTCATCATCGGGAAGGAATACGGGAGAAACCGGGACTGTGAGAGGGTCAAAATCCCGGGACGGCGCGTCGGCGCTATCCTGTATACCCTGGTTCCCGCCATGATACTGCTGGCGGCGCTGGTAAGCCTGGAGGGCCTAGTGTCGCAGCACACGATGATGCTGCTACGCAAGGGGCCGGCCGCGCTGCTGATCCTTTTCAAGACCTATTTCGACTACCGGGCGCACCGGGAAGAGCATGCTGCGATAAACCATCGGGAAGAATAAACGGACGGCGTCAACTGCCCTTCAGCGCCCTTCGAATGCTCCGAATGATCCTCGCAATGACAATCCATAAACCCCAGAGAAAGAAGAAGATGACGAAGAGAAGCCCGAGAAGCGAGGTAAAAACAGGGAAGAGCCGCGGCAGGAACAGCTGGGGCATGATGACGCAGACGCCGAATGCCGCGATGACTGCCAGGACGGCGGGCAGTCCCCTGCTTTTCGTTTTATATTTCGCCACCGCTGCCCGGCACAGGTTAAAGGCCGGCACGCCCAGGAGGAGCGCCGCGATCAGCACATAGACGGGGAAGCCGGCGGCATCAGGCAGGTGTTCAAGGCAGGCCCGGGCTGACGGATGCGTCACGGCCAGGGTAAGGACGGCCCCCAGCACAATGTAGGCGGCGACGGCCTTCAGGATAAAGACGTATCCGGACCATTCCCTGTCGCTGAAAAGGCGCCGCCTCAATCCGGGGCTTTTCACACCCTACCCTTCACTCTTCCCGATATGAAACGTGTACATGGCTGACATGGTGATGCCGAAGAAGTGGTCGTATTTACCGTCAATGATATTCATGGCCACGTCGTTATAGAAAACATTGTTGTATCGCTGACGGTTAAACAGGATCTGGTACCTGCCGCCGAGGGATATCGTTGTGCTGATTTTTTCTATATGATAAGCGAAAGAAAGCGCCGCGCTGCCCCCGTAGGAAAAATACCTTCCTTTCCGGAGCCACACCGGCAGGAGCTCGACCGTGTCGAAGATGACGCAGGATTTCCTGTAATTCATATTGATCTTTTCAACGGACCAGAGAGCGAGGCCTGAAACGTTCGTCATGAGATAAAAACCGGCGCCCAGGGGAATTGTAATGCCCAGGCCGAGGCCCCCGCCGTAGGCTTTCACGTCATCGGTAAGGACCCGGTGTATGATCGAGAGGTTCCCGCTGAAGTTGTAGTTGAGATCATCGAGTCGCTCGTCGTACCGGTATCCCTGGGCCTTGAAGCCGGCAAAGACCTTCACCATCCGGTGCACGGCGCAGGAGATCGACGTATCGCTGTCCCACTTGAGGATATCCCGGGAATATTTCTTGTACGAAAGGTTTGCCGTCATTCCTCCCAAGACCGTCAGCATCATGCTGTCCGCCATTCCCCGCGAATAGGCCTTGAACCTTCCTATGGCGAATACCGACTGGACCGACCACCTGTCCAGGAACCCGATCGACACGACCGGCCCCGCCATGGCGTTCGAAGTCATTTTGAAATCCCGGGAATTCTCCTTGAATAAAATCGGCATACCGGGGAACAGGAAAGAAGTTGTCTTCGCGTCCGACCAGGCAGGCTTCCACCAGGCGTACCACGCGGTGCCGCCGATGCTCAGGTCAACCGACGCGAAGGATGCGGTTGACTGCAGAATAAATATGACAACCGGAAAAATGAAATATTTTTTCATGTAATCACCGTCCTCAGGCAGAATTTTTAGCCGTATCCGGGCCTCTCAAGAAACCGGCCCTATCTGCCATGTATCTTTCCATAATTCCGGTAAATGTCAATACAAAATAATCAACGCGTTGCGGGGCATGGGCCGCGCCGGGAATTTGGTTATAATGCAACAATTATATAATTGACAGGAAGCGTCGCGCGGGGTACACCATGGCCGCATCAGGCACGGCAGACACCATTGAAACCGGACCATTGACATGGACATGCGTTTTGAAGAACTTGGCGAGGCCCACCGGGTCCCGGTCACAGACATATTCAATCATTACATTGAAAACAGCTATGCCGCGTATCTCGAGGAAAAAGTATCCTATGACTTTTTCAGCATGATCCTCGGGATAACACGGGGTTATCCGGCGGTTGCCGTCAGAGACACCGGCGGCGTGATTATAGGCTACGGGTTCCTGCGCGCATACAATCCCATGCCGGTCTTCAGGCACACTGCGGAAATCACCTGTTTCCTTCACCCTGACTTCACCGGTAAAGGCGTCGGCGGAGAAACCCACCGGCACCTAGAGAAGGAAGCCGCCGGCATGGATATCTCCGTGATCATGGCGAGCATTTCCTCGCTGAACGAAGGAAGCGTGAAGTTTCACGAAAAACGCGGATTCACCGAGTGCGGAAGGTTCCTGAACGTGGGAATAAAAATTCAACACGGACTTCGACGTCATCCGGATGCAGAAACGGATATAGCGACAAATGCCGCCATACACAACCATGCAGTCAAAGGATTTATCATGCTCCACGAATCATATGTAAGCCAGAAAGAAGAAAAAGTGTTCAGGCGCTGGTTCCAGGACGACTACTTCGACCTGATCGTATGGTATGATCTCGAGACCAGGCTGATTACCGGGTTCCAGCTCTGTTATGACAAGAACAAAAACGAGCATGCCTTTACCTGGCACAGGGACGCCGGTTTCAGCCACAACAAGGTCGACAACTCGCGGTCCCCTCAGAGCTACGCGGGCACCCCCATCCTCATCGACGACGGAATATTTCCCTTCACCATTGTCATGGGCAAATTCGCCGACAGCTCCGGGAACATTGACGCGGCCATACGGGACCTCGTGATGGAAAAGCTGAAGGAATATGCCGGGCTATAGGATCACCCCCGCCGCCGCTGGCCGCACCAGGACTTTCTCCGGCGTGACCGCGACCGGTCCCCTCACGTCATGACGCCTTCTCCGGAAAAAAAATGACCTTGCAGACCCCGATAATCATGAAACACGCAATCACGGTGACGATGAGCAGCATGGGGGGGAACTTGATGATGTAACCGGCGCTCAACAGGTCCATCATCACCAGGGAAATAACAATTGAGGCCGTGACAAGCCTGGGGCGGGCCGGCCTCGCTCCTCCTTCTCTCCCCCTCGAAATCCTTGCCAGCAGCGCTCCCAGGAGGACCGTTGCCTGGATGCCGGCGCCGGCGGCAAGGGCCGTTATCACCGGGCCGATGACAAGGAAGCCCCCGAAAAATAGGTTGCCCAGGATGAGTACCCTGTTCGTCTCCGGCTGGGCCAGGTAAAAACAATCAAAGGCAAGGGCCGCGGCTGAAGGTACAAAATAGAGGACCTTCATCCCGGGGAGTTTTTCTCCGGGCATGCCGGCCGCGTAAAACGCGAAATAGAGCAGCACCCCCAGGAGATACAGGGCCGTGATATGAAAAAAGAAAAGAACGGGATATTCAAACAGGTAGCCCCGCAGGTACAGGGCCCCCTGCGCCTGGAACAGGGCGAGGCAGAAAAAAAGCGCGGCCTCAAAAAAGCGTTCGAGGCGCCGCTCACCCCCAAGGAGCCGCCGGATTGAAAGCGCGAGGCAGAGCCCCGCTGTGGCCAGTATCAATATGGAAAGAATAAGCTTCATTGCCCGCATATTCCCAGATGTGCGTCTCGTGCCGCCATGGCCCCTGCGCCCTGCCCAGTTATTTCATCAGCTTGATCAATCGCGCAACGAGGGAATCAGGGTCAATGCCGTACTTCTTGAACAGCTCGGCGCTTCTGCCGTGGGTAATGAATTCATCGGGAAACCCAGCGCAGAAGAGTATCTTCTTCCGGAGCGCGGCCTTGACCGACGAGAGGAGATACTCGCCGGCGCCACCGGCGACCATGCCGTTTTCAAGGGTGATGGCGAACCGTACGCCGGACAGGACCCGGTTTATGCCCCGGACATCAAGGGGCTTGATGGTGAGGAGATTGATAACAGCGGTGCCGATGCCGCGCTCCGCCAGCAGGTCGCGCACCCTGCGGGCCACGGGCACCATGTCGCCGAAGGTGAAGATGGCCAGGTCCCTGCCGGTGGTCAGCGTTTTGATCTTACCGGGTACGAAGTTTTTTCCCTCATCGTATGAAAATTCGCACTGGTCGATCCCGCCCCGGGGATACCGGATGGCCACGGGACCGCTGTCATGGCGCGCGGCGAAATGTATCATGTCCCGCAGTTCCTCGCCATTTGACGGCGCGAGGATCATGAAATTGGGAATGTTCTTGATGATGCCGATATCGAAGAGCCCCTGGTGCGTTTCGCCGTCCTGGCCAACGGCGCCGGCGCGGTCCACGAGGAGCCTCACCGGGAGGTTCATGATGCCGATGTCATGGATGAGCTGGTCCACGGCCCGCTGGAGGAACGTTGAATAGATCGACACGAAGGGCCTGACCCCGCTCACGGTCAGGGCCCCGGCGAAGGTGACCGCGTGCTGCTCGGCGATGCCCACGTCGAAGAAGCGGTCAGGCCACTTCTTCTCGAACTCATACAGGCCCGTCCCCAGCTTCATGGCCGCCGTGATGGCGACGATCTTCCGGTCCTTCCTGGCGATGTGCGCCAGGGTCTTGCCCGCGATCTCCGAATAGGAGAGCCTGCCGTCGCCCCGGGCGATGCCGGTGGCCCGGTCGAAGGGGCCGATGCCGTGGTAATGCGCGGGGTTCATCTCCGCCGGTAGATATCCCTTCCCCTTCTTGGTCAGGACGTGGATGATCTTGGGCCCGTAATTGATGGCCTTCACCCTTTCCATGATGTGTATGAGCTGCTGTATGTTGTGGCCGTCAATGGGTCCGAAATAACGGACCCCCATATCCTCGAAGAACTGGCCCGGTATGATCATTTTTTTAAAGCTTTCAATGGAGCGGTAAATGAAATTGAAGAGCGGTCCGCCCACCCGCGGTATCCTCTTGACCAGGTCCATCGACTTTCGCCGAATGCGGTTGTAGGTCGAGCCGGATATGATGCGCGTGAGGTACTTCGAAAGGGCCCCCACGTTTTCATTTATGGAATGCTCGTTGTCGTTGAGTATGATGATGAGGTCCCGTTCCAGGTGGCCGATCTGGTTGATCGCCTCGAAGGCCATGCCGCCGGTAAGGGAGCCGTCCCCGATCACCGCGATCACCTTGTGCCTTTTACCCGTCATATCCCTTCCGATGGCTGAGCCGCAGGCCAGGGTAAGGCTCGTGCTGCTGTGGCCGGTATCGAAGGAGTCGAAGGCCGATTCGTGCATCTTGGGGAACCCTGATATGCCGCCGAACTGCCTGATGTTACGGAACGCGTCCCGGCGGCCGGTCAGGATCTTGTGGGCGTAACTCTGATGACCGACGTCCCAGATGATCTTGTCCGCTGGGGTGTTAAAAACGTAATGAAGCGCTATGGTCAGCTCCACGACACCGAGTGAGGACGCGAGGTGACCCCCGTTTCTGGAAATCACATCAAGGATGTATTCCCGCACCTCTCCGGCCAGGCCTTCAAGTTCGGCCGGTTTCAGTTTTTTCAGGTCTTTCGGGCCGTTGATTTTTTCAAGTAACATTTACGCTATGATCCGCGTGACCTTTTCCGTTTTTCCGCCCCTGGTTATTTCAAACACCACGGCATTGATTTTGCAGTTCTTTTCCGCGACTTCAAACTTGACCC
>Ga0116178_10000652_pt1 | contig 30712 bp, 24 predicted proteins | sample AD_STIC12_MetaG_FD_89880 | JGI IMG/M metagenome (GOLD analysis project Ga0116178, IMG submission 89880) | Active sludge microbial communities of municipal wastewater-treating anaerobic digesters from USA - AD_STIC12_MetaG | ecosystem: Engineered > Bioreactor > Anaerobic > Digestate | place: USA...
CAGGTCGACCTGGCGTGGGGAACAATAGGTCCCCCGCGAAACCATCCTGATTTCGTTCCGGCAAGTGTGGCGAATCTCATCCTCGGTGGTTTCGGACTGATGGGGCGGCTCGGTCAGAAGGTGCGAGAGGAACTCGGGCTGGCGTATTACGCGGCAAGCCGGGTCAACGCCGGGTTGGGCGCGGGCCCGTGGGTGTGCGTTGCGGGGGTCGCCGCCGAACACTACCGAGAAGCGGTATCGGCCATCGAAAAGGAAGTCGCCAGCCTGCGGGAGACACCGGTTCCGGAAGACGAATTGGAGGACTGCAAATCGCACCTGATAGGATCACTCCCCTTGAAACTGGAATCGAACGAGGGTGTGGCAAGCATTATGTCGGAAATTGAGATATACCGCCTCGGCTGGGATTACCTTCACCGATTCGCCGATTTGGTGAATTCGGTGACGGCTGAGGACATACGCAGGGTGGTTCGCGCGCATTTTGAACCCGACCGAGCGGTTCTGGCGGGGTCAGGACCCGAGGTACCGGAATGAGGTGGACGAGTTGGCTTCCTTACGCCGTTGCGGCGGCCGCCGTCACTGCCGCGGCCGTCAATCTTCCTCCGAGCGAGATCGAGCGATCGGTGGCGGAATGGATAGGTGGTTCCGCGGCGCAGTCACCCTTCTGGCTTTTCGTTGGCGGCGCACTCTCGGATGATTTCGTGCCCTCTGCCACGATCGCCGCAACGACGTTCCTGCTCTACGTGTTTCTGCCGACGAAGGAAAGTGCGGTTCCGTTGGCCGCTCTCGGAGGCGCCGCAGTACTGGATCGCATTCTGAAAGGGATCATGTTCAGCAGCGCAGGCGTGGCAGCGCCGGACGTGCCTCCAGGCGCCGTGTTGCTCGTTGCAGCCTGGGCCGGAAGCGTAGCTCTTGTTGTTGCGAGGACCGGCAGAATGACCCGATGGCGGAAAGCCGCTCTGACCGGAGCCGTTCTTATTGTTCTCCTGTCAGGTGCATCGGCTTTGATCGTGGAAAGAAACTGGCCGATGGAAATCGTCGCAGCATGGCTCTGGGCTGCGGCAGTTGTGTTCTTGCTCCACCGGGCAACCCGAAACGTGCTCACAGGAAAGAGAATCCGGGAGGGGGCGTGATTAGCTTCCTCTCCCGGAGTTTGCGAGGAGAACGCATCATTTCGCGAACGCGTAGCGTTTTCCCGTCCGCCAGGCGATGTAACATCCCTCGAGCAGTTCCGTCAGATTGCGCCCGTCTTCGACTGTCGTGATCAGGGGCGTGTCCTTAAGAATCGCCGAAATCCACGCTTCCATGATGCTTGGCTTGTTCTCCGGAAGCCTGGAAGGAATGATCATGCCGTCGATCCTGTTCCCGCCTTTGAGCTTTCTGCTCTGAATCATCAGCGGCATTCCAGGGAAACCGCGCCCCACATAGCCCTCCGTGCCGAACACTTCAAAAAGATTCGGGCCGGACCTGTGGCAGAAACTCGTGTCGAGAATCCCGAGGCCACGATTTGCGAATTCAACAACGGCAACCCCGTTGTCATCGATCTTGTAGACGCGCGAGAAGTTGTTCATCTGTGCAACGGCGTACCTCGGCGGGCCCATGATCCAGCGGACCATATCAGTCGTGTGGCATCCGAGATCGAACATGGCGCCGCCGCCCGCGGCTTTCTTGTCAACGAACCACAACTGGCCTCCGGAAAACCATTTGTCAATGGCAGCCTGGTGCGCAACCCGGCCCCGAATCATGGTAATCCGACCGAGAGCGCCATCCTCCACCAGCTCTTTGATCAAAAGGTTTTCGCCGCGCGTGCGGCTTGGAAGACTCACGGTGAACTTTATCCCGGGATGTTTCTTTACTGCTTCAACGACGACATCGGCCTCTTTCGTCGAGATCGTCAATGCTTTCTCCGTGAACACGTGTTTCCCGCGCTCGATTGCCTTCAAATAGATCTCCGTGTGCTGTGCAGTAGGCGCGTTGACGACAATCGCATCCACGTCCTTCCGGTCGAGCACCTCTTCCATCGCGTTGCCGAAGAATGGCACCCCGTACTTCTCCGCCATAGGTCTGCCGCGCTCCGGCATATCATCCCAGATGCACATCAACTGGGCATCCGGAATCTGCCCGACCTGCCTTGCGTACCCATCCGCGTGAGCGTGTGCCATGCTCATCATCGCCACGCGCACTTTCTTTGGCATCGTTTTCTCCTTTGTGAGACTTACCCACAGGGGCACTAGTGATCGGCTTCATTGCGCCAGAAACGCCGCGAACAGCGCCCGATGAACAACCGAAACGATACCCCTCGCATTCACGGATGCACAAGCCCCAAGGGGAAAAGGAAACGGGCGGACCCGCAAGGGTCCGCCCGTTTCCCAGGCTTCAGATGCGGCACGTCACCGCGTTTCAGCGTTTCCCACACGGGGGTCCACAGTTCCGTGATCCTCAACGCCGGGCTCGTTTGGGTCCTGCGCGGGCGCAGGCGGGAAATCCTTCAGGGAGAAGACCAGGCGATCCCCATCCCGGTCGATCAGGACGGTCCCACCACCGTCAAATTTCCCCGTCAGTATCTCTTCCGAAAGCGGGTCTTCGAGATACTTCTGAATCGTGCGTTTCAACGGACGGGCGCCCAAGGCAGGATCGTACCCCTTTTCCGCGAGGAACACCGTTGCGGCAGGGGTTATTTCCAGATCCAGATGGCGGTCTTTTACCCGTTTCTTCACATCCGACATCAGAATGTGAACGATCGTGAGCATATCGTCGTGGGAAAGAGTATTGAAGATCACCACTTCGTCGAGGCGGTTGAGGAACTCGGGGTTGAACGCGCGCTTCAGTTCCCGGTTGATTGCTGACTCCATCTCCGAGCGCGAGGGAAGGGAGTCCTTGCTTCCGAACCCGAAGGTCCCCATGCTGCCGATATCCCGGCTTCCCAGGTTGGACGTCATGATGAGGATTGTGTTGCGGAAGTCTATCTTCCTGCCATAGCTGTCCGTAAGCCGCCCGTCGTCCAGAACCTGGAGCAGAATGTTGAACACGTCGGGGTGAGCCTTTTCTATCTCGTCCAGCAGAATCACCGAATACGGCTTGCGGCGAACCTTTTCGGTGAGTTGACCGCCTTCTTCGTAACCCACATAACCGGGAGGAGCACCGACCAGCCTGCTGACCGCGAACTTCTCCATGAACTCTGACATGTCGATGATGATCGCGGCATCTTCATCTTCAAACAGGTACGCTGCCAGCGCCTTTCCCAGTTCGGTCTTTCCCACTCCCGTCGGCCCGAGAAACACAAACGAACCGATCGGCCGATCAGGGTCTTTCAGGCCGCTGCGCGAACGCCGAATCGCGCGAGACACCGCCGCGATAGCCTCCCGTTGCCCGACCACGCGTTTGCCCAGTTCCTCTTCCATATGCATGAGTTTTTCGGATTCGTTTTTCGCAAGCCGAAAAACCGGAATACCCGTCATGCTGCTCACAACGTAGGCAATATCTTCTTCCGTCACCTCTATGACATCGTTTTCGCGTGCCTCTTCCCATTTCCTGCGTTCAAGCGCCAGTTTGTCCCGAAGTGCTTTTTCCTCGTCGCGCAGGTTGGCAGCCTCTTCGAAATTCTGCTCGTTAACGGCCGATTCCTTCTTCGTTTCTATTTCGGCGATCTGCGCTTCGAGGGCCTTGATTTCGTTTGGAACGCTGACTTTCGACAACCTCACCCTTGAGCCCGCTTCGTCAATAACGTCGAGCGATTTGTCCGGCTGGTATCGGTCGTGCAGATACCGCTCTGCCATCATTACCGCGGCTTCAATCGTGGCGTCGGGGAATTTCACGCGGTGGTGCTCTTCGTATTTCGGACGGAGGCCCTTCAGGATCTTCACCGTGTCTTCGACCGAAGGCGGATCCACCATGATGGTCTGAAAACGCCGTTCAAGGGCGCCATCTTTTTCTATGTGCTTTCGGTATTCGTCCAGAGTAGTGGCACCGATGCACTGGAGCTCACCCCGGGAAAGCGCCGGTTTGAAGAGGTTGGAAGCGTCAAGCGTTCCTTCCGCCGAACCGGCCCCGACGATAGTGTGCAACTCGTCAATGAAAATCACAACCTCGCGGTTCTGGACAAGTTCGTTCATAATCGCTTTGATGCGCTCTTCAAACTGGCCGCGGTATTTCGTTCCGGCAACGATTCCGCCCATATCCAGCGTCACGATCCGCTTGTTTTCCAGCACGTGCGGAACTTCCTTCGCCACGATTTTCTGCGCGAGGCCCTCCGCAATCGCGGTTTTTCCCACACCGGGTTCGCCAATCAGGACGGGATTATTCTTTTTCCTCCGGCTGAGAACCTGACTGACCCGTTCGATTTCTTTCTCGCGTCCTATGACCGGATCGAGGGCATTTTCACGCGCCAGTCTGGTGAGATCTCGCCCGAAATGATCGAGGAAGGGCGTCTTGCTTTTCTTTTCCTTCGGCTGTCCGGCTTTGCTTCCACCCGTGATGAGAGCGATGACTTCTTCCTTGATCGTCTTGTAATCCGCTCCCAGAGCGGACAGAATCTGCGCGGCAACGTTTTCCCGGTCTTTCACGAGGGCAAGGAGCAGGTGTTCAGTGCCAACATACTGAACTTTCATTTCCTTCGCTTCCGCCATCGCCCTTTCCAAGATTTCCTTCGCCTTGGGGGTGAACGGGGCCTGCCCCATGAGCATCTGACCCCCGGTTTGTGCAACCGCGTCTTCAACAGATTGTTTTATCGTTTCCGGATCCAGCCCCAGGCTCGTCAGCGCGGCAATGGCCAGTCCTTCACCTTCCTTGATAAGTCCCAGGAGGAGGTGCTCTGTCCCCACATAGTCATGGCCCAGCCGTTGTGACTCCTCCCGGGCGAGCGCCATGACCTTTTTCACCCGCTCAGTAAACATCTGGTGATCCATCGCGTTGCCTCCACCTTCCATTCCGGTGTTATCGATTTTCAGTGTTTTTCAACCTTTGGTCTGCCTGCTGGAAGCCGTCTCGCTCGCGAACCGCTCACGCACATACTCCGCGCGGTTCTGGTCCCGCTGGTCGCTGTCGAGTCTGCTTCCCGCCATGCGCTGGATGTGCGAAGGCTGAACCCGCACGAGCAGTTCATTCAAAAGGACCAACGACGGGTCTTTGAGAACCCCGATGCTCACTCCCAGTCTCACGGCGGATGCGAGATTCATGAATTCCTGACCGCTCAGAACGCGCGCGTTCGCAAGGATGCCCCAGGAACGCCATATCTTGTCTTCTATCTGAGCGCGGGCATCCCGCAGCAGCGTCTGTCGTGCGCTGTATTCAAAGTCGATAATCTGCCTGACGACGCGTTCCAGCGTCTCGAGGATCTCGTGTTCCGATTTCCCCAGCGTGATCTGATTTGATATTTGAAACAGACTGCCGACAACTTCGGTTCCTTCCCCGTAGAAGCCACGAACGGTCAACCCTACTTGCGCGATGCCGTTCAGGACCTGATCGACTGTCTGCACGAGTACGAGTCCCGGCAGGTGAATGAGAATCGAAGCGCGCAATCCGGTGCCCACATTCGTCGGACACGCGGTGAGATACCCCAGATCCGCATCGTACGCGATATCAAGCCTCCCGCAGAGCTCGGTATCAACCTTGTCGAGCATCTGCCAGGCGGCCTGGGGTTCAAACCCAGCCGTAAGGGCCTGAAGCCTCAGGTGGTCCTCTTCGTTGACCATGATGCTGAGGCGCTCGTCCTGGTCCACCATCACCCCGCCATTACCTCCACGGAGTGCCAGTGCGGGGCTTATCAGATGTCGTTCCACCAGCAGTTGGCGATCGTGTTCCTCGAGCTGTTTCATGTCAAAATAGGTGCTCTGGTTCAGATCGCGAACGTGCTGGGCGGCGGAGAGCACTTCATCTACCACGCGTTCCTCGTCTGCGGTTTTGTTCTGAGACGAGAAAGGTATGTGGCGCAGATTTCGTGCGAGGCGCACCCTGCTCGACACAATCACGTCCGCATACGCTCCCGACGCATCAAGCCACAGCGGCGTCTGCCGAACCAGCGCATCCAGTGTCATTCCGCAGTTCGCTCCACATTCGATTCCTTCGAAATCGCCTCTATCCGGTCCCGTAACCTGGCAGCTTCTTCAAATTCCTCCCTTTCAACCGCTGCCTGCAGGCGTCTCTTGAGAAGCTCAAGCATCCACGTTCCCCGCGGCGTGCCCGAGGTGATGTCTTCGTCAGCCAGGCGGGCGAAACGTTTTCCTCGATGCCTTTCCGCGCCATGCACCTTCTTGAGAAGAGGTATCAGCAGAGGACGGAACGCATCGAAACACTCCGCGCACCCGAGTCGGTAACGCTCCTTGAACCGCGCAAACGTAAGCCGGCAGGAGGGACACATCACCGAATCCTCGAGGGAACCCTGTTCGACTTCCTCAGTTTCTCCGGAGCCTGACACCTGAACTACCTCCTTGCCGGCCACGACAATCTCGACTCCTTCTGCACGGGCGCAATTCGCGCAGAGGTGTTCAACCTTTTCCGTGTTCTCTTTCACCGAAATCAGACGCACAATCGCCGCATTCGCCTTGCACCGTTCACATACGCGTGTGCCCATGGAATCTTTCAGCCCCGAAACGCTGACGTAACACCACCGATCTCTTCAGAATAGGACGCCGTTTCGGCTTTTGTCAGTTCCCGCGCGAGGCCATTCTCAAGGCGGATTTCGCGGTCCGCCCGGAGTGCGAGCGCGCGGTCGTGTGTAGCGATAACGAACGTAACCGCTTTCGCGCGCGCGAGGCTCCACAACAGGTCGTTCAGTTGTCTGCTGTGCCGATAATCGAGGTTCCCTGATGGCTCATCCGCGAACACTATTGCCGGCTTGTTCGCCAGTGCGCGCGCCACTGCAACCCTTTGCTGTTCCCCCCCCGAAAGCTCATTCGGACGGTGTCCCAGACGGTTCTCCAGGCCAACCGAAGTGAGCATCTCCAGAGCAGCCTTCTTCGCGTCGGCCACATCGGTCCCTGCGATCAAACAGGGCATCATCACATTTTCCAGAGCCGTGAAATCGGGCAGCAGGTGATGAAACTGGAACACGAAGCCGACCCGTTCATTCCGGAATCGCGATCTCGCTCCCTCGTCGGTATTGTCGATGCGTACGCCGTCAACGGTGATTTGCCCGGAAGTCGGCCTGTCGAGCCCACCAAGAAGATGCAACAATGTGCTTTTTCCGGCCCCGGATTCACCGGTGATCGCAACGATTTCCCCTTTCCGGACGCGCAGGTCAACGCCGACAAGGATCGGCAGATCGCCCTCCGGTGTCGGATAACTTTTGTGCAGGTTTTCGGCCAAAACGGCCACGTCGGACTCGACCGGCAGATCGTCACTCATTGCGAATCGCCTCCACCGGGTCCATCTTGGCCGCACGCCGCGCCGGGTAGAGTGCCGACAGCAGGCAAATCACAATCGCCGCCGAACCAATCGCAACGAAATCCAGAACGCGCATTTCAACAGGGAATGCATTCACTTGGTAGAGCTCCGCAGGCAGACGAACGACGTGGTACCTGTCCTGAATCCAGCAGAGCGTGTATCCCAGAACACCTCCGGAAATACTTCCAACAAACCCCACGATGAGCCCCTGCACCAGAAAAATACGCGATATTTCCCGCGCAGTTGCCCCCATCGCTTTCAGGATGCCGATCTCCTTCGTTTTGTCTCGGACCACCATCGTCAACGTACTGACAATATTAAACGCAGCTACGAGGATGATCAGACTCAGTACGATAAATGCGAACCATTTCTCGATCATGAGCCATTTGTACAACCCGCCGTTCAGCTCCACCCATGTCGTCGTGGTGTACGGGTAACCACCGAGTTTCTGTGAAACCAGGCTGTCCACTCCGTCCGCCATGAAGGCATCGCGCAACTTTACCTCCACGGCACCAACGGAAGTCCCGTAGTCAAAGAGACGCTGCGCCTCATGGATGTCCATCACCGCAAGCGTCGCGTCAAATTCGTAGAAACCAGAATCGAAGATGCCGGTCACTCGGAACGGCGCAAACCGCGGTTGAACGACCATCATCGGGTTCACCGGGCCTTTCGGGGGAATCACGACGTACACCCGATCGCCGACGAACACCTGGAGCTTACCCGCGAGCTGCCAACCAAGAACGATTCCCGGTTCCCCGTTCACTGAATCTCGACCGAGAAAAAAGCGCCCCGTGCAGTTGACCGAGTCTTCCTTGAACAGCCGCACGATGTTCGAGACATCGCCGATGGTCAACGTGTCGACACCCTTGATCTGCGCGCCTGTCTGAGCGACCGAGGGATTCGCGATGAGGGTTTCCTCGTAGATCGTGGGCGAAACTCCCACGACGCCCGGAATCTGCCTTATTTTCGCTTCGATTCCGCGGCCGTCGGCGAGGCTCCCTGTCTGGGATTGGACCCACAGGTGCGCGTTCATGCCGATCAGGTGGCGCAGTATTTCTCCGGCGAAACCATTCATGCCCGAGAGGACGATGATGAGTGCCGCGACGCCCAGCGTGACTCCCAGCGTGGTAAGCATCGTCGTGAGACTTACGAACAGCTCAGATCTTTTTGGTCGCAGGTAGCGCCGGGCGACAAAAAACTCGTACTTCATCTGGTATCCCGCGTGACGCCGTACAGCGAGGCCAGTTTGTTCTTCAGGTGACGCATCAGCGGTTCATGGCTGAGCGGCTTTCCCGTAACTGCCGCGACAAGTTCATTCGCCCGATACCGCATTCCCTGCCGGTGGATCTTTTCCCTGAGCCATTCTCTCAAAGGCACAAAATCTCCCCTGCGGAATTGCTCGTCGAGGTCACCGAGGTCCGCCTGCGCCTGTTCGAAAAACTGTGCAGCGTAAAGGTTCCCCAGCGTATATGTGGGGAAATACCCGAAACTGCCCCCGCTCCAGTGCGTGTCCTGCAGGCACCCCTCTGCGTCATTCCGCGGGGTGATGTGCAGCAGCTGCTGCATCTTTTCGTTCCAGGCTCCGGGGATATCTGCCACCGCAAGGTCGCCTGAGACAATGGCCTGTTCGATTTCGAAACGCAGGAGGACGTGCAGGTTGTACGTTGCTTCGTCTGCTTCCACGCGGATGTACGACCGCTGAACATCATTCACCGCCCAGAAAAAGGCTTCGAGCGGCACATCCGAGAGCGCTTCAGGAAAAACACTTTTCGCAATCGGCAACGCGAAGTGCCAGAAGCCGCGGCTTCTTCCAACAAAATTCTCCCACATCCGCGATTGTGATTCGTGGATACCGAGCGACACGAAACCACCTCGCGGAAGCCCGAAATGCTCCGGGTCTGTCCCCTGATCATACAAACCGTGGCCCGCTTCGTGGAGAAGCCCGAACATCGCGTCTCCCAGATCGCGTTCGTTATATCGCGTTGTGACTCTGACGTCACCCAGACCGACCTGCGCGCAGAAGGGATGGGTCGTCACATCAATCCGTCCGCCCGCGAGATCGAAACCAATGGCACCCACCAGAATCTGCCCGAGAACTGCCTGCCTGTCGGTCGGGTATTTCCGCGTGAGGATCGTCCGGTCGGGTTCCTTTCCGGAGGAAAGGATCTCCTCGACAAAGGGATTCAGCTCGTTCCCCAAGGCAGTGAACACCGCTGCCATGCGGTCCGTGGTCATCCCAGGCTCGTACCCATCCAGGAGAGTATCATACCTGGTGGGCCCGGTGGCGATGGCGTCGGCCTTTTCGAGCGTCAGGCGCACGACGTTCTCGAGCGTAGGCTGAAAGGCCCTGAAATCAGAATTCTTTCTCGCCTCGCGCCATACAACGTGCGCCAGTGAGGTTACCCGTGCTAGTTCTTCCACAAGGCTTTTGGGCACCTTCACTTCACGGTCATATTCGCGACGGATTTCCCTGACGTTGACCGCGCAATCGGACAAAGGGTCCTTCACGAGCTCACTCTGTTCGACACACGCGAGCAGGTCACCCATTTCCGGCGCCGTGAACTGCTCGTGCAACATTCCCGACAGCAGGGATAGTTGCTGCGAACGGTATTCCGCCCCTGCCGAGGGCATGTACGTTTCCATATCCCAGTGCAAAACGCTTGCCGTATTCCCCAGCAGAGCAATGTTTTTCATCCGCTGGACGAGTTCCTCGTACGCCGCTTCCGGTGTTTTGTCCATTGGTCGCTCCATTCCTGCGTCAGGGTGTCTCGGCATCCCTGGTGTCCGCAGGGCGCAACGTGGGAAACGCAATGACGTCGCGGATTGACGCCTGGTTGGTGAGCACCATGACCATTCGGTCTATGCCGATACCCAAACCCCCGGTCGGAGGCAGCCCGATCTCCATCGCGCGCAGGAAATCCTCATCGACGGGGGGTACCTCGCCGTCCACTTCACGGTGCGCAGCCTGAGCCTCAAGGAGCTGCCGTTGACGAACCGGGTCGTTCATCTCGGAATACGCGTTCCCGACTTCGTACCCCAGGATGTACGGCTCAAATCGTTCAATAAACCCCGGCCTCGTCCGGGAGGCTTTGCACAGAGGCGAAGTCTCCTCCGGATGGTTTGTCACAAAAACAGGACCGGTGAGTTCTCTTTCCACTCGGTACTCGAACAGGTCCGCAATCATCATGCCCCGAGAAAGACCGCGCGGCGCATCCGGGTTGTGAACTCGGACCATGTCGAGCAGTTCCTCATCCGAAAGGTTTTCCACTGAAATGCCGGCGTGTTTCTCGATGGCCTCGACCATCTCGATCCGTTCCCACGGAGGTTCGAGATTGATCTCGCGTCCCTGGACGGAGATTGTTGCCGTTCCGTTCACCTTGAGGCACGATTCCACGTACATGGCTTCCGTAAGAGCCATCATGTCGTTGAAATCCGCGTATGCCTGGTACGCCTCAAGCATGGTGAACTCAGGGTTGTGCGTGCGGTCGATTCCCTCGTTGCGGAAGTTTTTCGACAGGTCGTATACGCGTTCCAGGCCACCTACGACCAATCGTTTAAGGTAAAGCTCAGGGCTGATTTTGAGATAGAGGTCTATGTCCAACGCGTTGTGATGGGTTTTGAACGGGCGCGCGTTCGCTCCGCCGTACACCCGTTGGAGCGCGGGGGTCTCAACCTCGACAAAACCACGGTCCTCGAGAACGCGCCTTACGGTCTGCAGAATCTGCGACCTTTTTCGGAACACCTCGCGCACTTCGGGATTTATAAGCAGGTCTATCGAGCGGTGACGATAGCGGAGTTCGAGGTTCGAACGGATGTCGTCGTACACCCGTCGCTCCCCCTCAACCACTTGTTCTTTCACCACAGGAAGCGGACGAATGCTTTTGCAAAGGACGACGAACTCGGTGACCTGCACGGTGGTTTCGCCCGTATGGGTAACAAACACCGGCCCTTTCACCCCGATGATGTCACCAATGTCCAGCAGATTCCAGATCGAGTACGGGGTTTCCCCGACCGCATCCCTGCGCACATAGATCTGGATCCTTCCCTCGGCATCCTGGATATGCGCGAACGCCGTTTTTCCCTTTCCCCGAATGGACATGAGCCTGCCTGCGATTGATACCGGTTGTTCGGCAAATCGTTCAGGATTGGCGACAATTTCTTTCGTGGTGTGGGCGGGATCGAACCGGTAGGGGTACGGATCCACCCCCAACGCGCGGATCGCCTCGATCTTCGCTTTGCGCTGCTCGATCAACAACTGTTCGTATTCCACGGAATCCTCCCCGGAATCCCAGACAGGAGTCACGGCCTGCAACGTGAAACATTGATACCCATGAACACTCGGGAGGGCTACACAAAATGTACCGCCGAGGGCCGGAACACGCCAACTACACGTGGAATGAGGTCCGGTTGCCAACAGCAGTCGTCTTTGTGCTCAGAGGACGCAACCGGCGAACGGCGGCCATCGCCGCGAAGCCGGTCGCCTGGGAAGGAACACTGCAGACCACGAACTCCCGATCCAAAAAGACTTCGACCGGGTGTCCGTCCTCGTCTGCCCCTTGCTGACCAGGGGACCCCCACTTTCAACGCAGGCAGAGGCGTCGTGGAACGCGGGCGAGAGATATCTTCAGAAAAGCAACGGCGATTCCTGGTGACAGGCCCTCTTCTTCCCTACAACCGCGGGAAATTGGTACACGGGGATACGCGGAACATGCTGCGTCGTCGTGAGAGCGGTCACCCGCAAACGTCAACGCCCTCACGAACGAGTGTCAAGTTTTCCTTCGAATTCACTCGAAACTCGCTCCACATGTTCGTAGTACGCCCTGCGCTTCAGGCTACTGGCCGCTTCGTCATCCGCAATGACGATCGCATGAGGATGGAACTGCAATGCGCTCGCGGTAACCTGCGAGGTTACCGGACCTTCCACTGCTTCCGCGAGTATTCTGGCCTTTCCTTTCCCGGTTGCAAGGAGCAGGCAGGCGGCGGATTCGAGTATCGTGCCGACACCCATTGTAACGGCGAATTTCGGCACCTCTTCTCCTTCGCCGAAAAAGCGGGCGTTGTCGCGGATCGTTTCCGGGGCCAGCGTCTTCGGCCGTGTGCGAGAGGCGAGGCTCGATCCCGGTTCGTTGAAGGCGATGTGACCATCACTTCCAATGCCCAGTATTTGCAGATCAATGCCGCCAGATTCCCTTATTTTCCGCTCGTAATCCTCGCAGAATTTCGCCACGTCGTTCGCGGTTCCGGAGGGTATGTTGATGTTTTCGCCGCGCACATTTATGTGGTCGAACAGGTTTTCACGCATGAAACGGTGGTAACTCTGAGGATGGTCCGGTGCAAGCCCGCAATACTCGTCGAGATTGAACGTCGTAACACCAGAAAAATCGAGACCTTCTTCTTTGTGCCGTCGGATGAGTTCCCGGTAGAGGCCCAGAGGAGTCGAGCCTGTCGCAAACCCAAGGACAGCTTTGGGTTTGCGACGCACCAGCGCCTCAACGAAATCGGCCGCACGGCACGAAACGCCGGCGTAGTCCCTTTCTATGATGATTCGCACGCACCAACCTTCTTTTCTCGGAAAGCACGCGGCTTCCGCCGCTGTCTGATGCTTGCCCTATTCAATTTGACCGGATTTGAGCATTTCGGAAAGCACCGCGTAAATCGCGTATTCCGACCGCGGCAGATTCTCTGTCAATTCCGTCACCGACGCGCCTCTGCGGAGCATGTTCCAGATTCCGTTGGCCAAGGTCCGGTTGTCGTCATCGGTCCATTCCAGCGCGTCAACTTTCGGTTTGAAGACTTTTCCAGGGTCGGGAATCTGTTCCTTGAGGAGCTTGAGCTCATCCGAAAGCCGCGCCGCTTCGAACAACAGGGACATGCCTGGCACTGACACTTCAGCTCTCTGGTCGAATCCTTCCGGAAATTTGCCCTCTTTGAAGGAGAAGCTCCCTTTTTTGTTCTCCGTCTGGAAAAGCTGATAGAAGGCTTCTTCGCCAAGAAGCTGGCGCCAGCGGGCATAACGCATGGTCCCCGCCTCGAAATAGAGGTCGGCGACGGGCTCCTGCTGCTCGTCGGTAACCGTAAGGACGCCTGTCCTCTCGTCGGAGGACAACAGCGTCTGGATGATCGTCGCGAGATCGAAATATTCCAGCGATCCCTGAAGTTCGCGGTGATGGGTTTGAATGCGCTCCTTCTTGATTGACGTCTTAAGCCGGCGCGCAAACACTGTCGCGAGGCGGAGAGCAAGCTCCGGCAGCGCCTTGAAAAGCTTCATGAATACGTCATGCGGAATCATCAAGACTTCCGCGCCTTGCGGCACCCGCGCGATTGAGCTGCGGGAATCCCCGGAAATGAGAATGGACATTTCCCCGATGGAATCACCTGCAGTCAGATACGCCACGACATTGAGTTTGTCCGGGTCGTCGGTCGGGCGACAGATTTCGACAATTCCTGATTTGATGATATAGACCTGGGATACCGGGTCCCCGATCACGAAAATCATCTTGCCCGGTTCATACTTCTCCAGCGTTCCGTTTGCACGAATAACTTTCAGCGTCTCGTCTGACAGAGCACCGAAAACCTCTGATTCCTTCATGAACGCGATATCTTTATCATCGAACGAACCGATCTGAAGGTCGGCCCACCGTTCCTGATCGCTCAACTCGGGAATCTGTTTCATCTCGGCTTCGGAGACGCGCCGCGCCTGTTCAGTGATCAACCTGACCAGGAGTTCGTTGGTCTGGTTCTGCTTTTCCAGGACGGCGGTAATATCCGCAGCGGGAGCTTGCCCCGCAGCCGATCCCACAGGCATGGATTTTTCTGCGATTTTCTCGAGTGCGGCAACGACTCCAGAGACGTCCACGGCTTCCAGATGCGCCGCACCCCCGGGCATAGAGGTTTGCGCCGACGCCGCGAGTTTGGCCATGACGGTAAGCAGTTTCACGAGGTGTTCATCACGCCTCGATGTGGAGTCCAAAAACTCCTCCAACGCCTGAACGAGGCGCGAACCGATCACTCCGGCGGCAACTTCGGCACTCGGTTTTTCGTTCATTGAGAACCTCCCCTGAGCCGTTGGCATCGTGCTCCGGCTGGCGCATCCGCACGCGAACCGCCCGGCACCAGCTGCGGACGGATCACTGACGTGGCTCCATATATTGCCTAATGTACGCAAATCGCGATTGAGTGGCGAGTCAAGGAGGGCACTGAGTCACCACGGGGGGTTGCGCTTCGCTGACTCTGACTCGTTCCTGTAATTTCGCGGTGTAGCAAACCCTCGCCCCGGATTAAACACGCGGAGTTGACCCAATGCCCGGTAATCCAACTGAAGCTGAGAACTCTCGCACTGCCGAGCTGAAAGCATTGCTGGTAGAAATTGCCCGCAATGATCCCGGATTTTTCCGGTCTCTTGCTGCGGATGTGTTCAAGATCCCGTTCGGGTACCGCTGGGAGGACCATCCCGGCGTTACTATCGGGAAGGACGTACGAATTCATCCAGCCGCACGCATTGAACTGGGCAGCCGAAGCAGGCTCACGATAGGCGATGGAAGTTCCATTGGTCCCATGGCTGTTCTTCGGCCGAAGGATTTCCACATGGTTATCGGCCCGAACTGCTCGGTGAACGATTACACCATGCTGTACGATAACCTGGTTCTCGGGCGCGGCGTGCGTATCGGCGCTCACTCACTCATAATCCCGGAAAACCACACGTTTGCCACCCGCGCAAAGTACATCTACGAGCAACCCTGCGAGTTCAAAGGAGTGGTTTTTGAGGACGACGTCTGGGTGGGGTCGAATGTCGTGGTTCTGGACGGTGTGAGGGTCGGAAAAGGCGCGATTCTTGCCGCCGGTTGCGTGGTTACCAGGGACGTACCACCCTACACGATTGTGGGCGGCGTGCCGGCGCGGGTAATCAAAGAGCGACCTGCGTAATTGATGCGTCATCAATCCTCAAATACCCCGTAACGCCGGCAGATACGGTCGTAGGCACGGAAATGCTCCAGAGGGACCTCCGGGCTCACAGAATGAGTTCCGATGATCAGTCCACCGTCGCGCGCAAGCTCGATCAACTTCCGCGCTTCGTCCTCAATTCGATCCACCGGCCCGTTGATCAGGATATCGGCATTGCACATACCCCCTGCCAGTATGAGCTTCGGATAGCGCTCTCGCAACAGGAAAGGATCCACACGGGCCCGCCGTTCCAAAGGGTGCAGGCCACTGATACCCGCATCAACAAGCATGTCCACAAACGGGTTTATGTTTCCGTCTGAGTGAAAAAAAACGTACTTCGCACCAGCGGCTTTGTAACGTGAAATCATCTGGCTGTACACGGGGAGGAACACACGTTCAAATGAGGACGGACTGAAAAGGGGAGCGTCGTTGAATGCCACGTCGTCATATATCCAGATTCCCGTGTTCGTCAAACCCCATCTGGTGATGCTTTCCACACCCACATCGCAGAGGTGCGCACCCACTTTCTCCGCCAGGTTGCGGGCTAGAACCTCATCCTCTGCGATGTCCATCAGGAACTGCTTTTCCCCGCGCAGAAACGTTGTGCGCAGGAACGGGCCTCCTGTTTTGGCGAAAACGCAATATTCACGCCGCGCACTATCCAGGTCCCGCCGCAGGTCAGACCAGGTCCGATGGCCCATCAGATACCGTCGATCGCTCGCAGGATTTTCGGACGTCACGTGGTCGGGATCTACACCCTCCGGAATCGCGACTTCAAGGACCTCGTGGAAGTAGGTCCCCGGCCGTGTCCGGAACGTACTTCCCCATCCGTCGCGCTCGTACACCCACCCGTCCTGTTCCTTCAGCACCGTTTTTCGGGAAGGGAACGGCGTCTCGTCCGCAGCCCAGATCTGGATGTCCGTCAAGTCCTTCAGTTCGCCAATTTCCTGGCGCCACGTCTCCGGCAAGTCCCAGAACGAATCGAACCGCGGAACTCTGTCCGGACGATGAAACGCGCACGCGGTAAGCACACGTTCTTCCGAGGTCATCATGCCAGTTCCCCATCGAAAAATCCAGTGCGCCCGGCGCACCATTTCGTTCCAGGACGCGTTCGTGCGGTCGAGCGCCGGCAAAGGTGCCGCCGGTACATCGGGAGCGTACATTCATTTACCACAGGCATCACCAGTGGCACAAGGCAAGAAGGCCTGGATTTCGAGAAGGAGGTTTGAGCAGTGCGTCTGCCAGAGATTGATTTCGGTCCGCACAGAATCTCCCGGCTTATCGTAGGCGGAAACCCTCTGCGCGGGAATTCTCATTTGACGCCCGAACGAAACGCCGAGATGCGCGACTATTATACGACCGAACGTGTTCTTGAGGCATGGTTTGCCTCGGAAAAGGCCGGTGTCACGGCGATGCAATCCCGCGGCGACCAGATCGTAATGGACTGGGTAGACCGTTACCGGGAGCGTGGCGGCACGATGCACTGGATTGTGCAGACAGCGAGCGAGTGGAAAGGCGGTGACGTGGCGGATAACATCCGAGCGGTTGCCGAGCATCATCCAATAGCAATTTACCACCATGGAACGCGGACGGATAACCTCTGGAAGCAAGGGCGCATCGAGGACGTCCACGATTGTTTGAAGCAGATTCACGACAAAGGGCTTCTGGCGGGGGTGGGATCACACATGCCGGAAGTCTGCGAATACATTGAGGAACACGACTGGGAAGTCGACTTCTACATGACATGCGCGTACAATCTCAGCCGGGAGGAACGGGAGAGCTTTCTCGTCAACGGCAGCACAGGTACGGAGGTGTACGACGACGCGGACCGGGACCGGATGACGGATTTCGTGCTTTCCACGCCAAAGCAATGCATCCTGTTCAAAATCCTCGCCGCAAGCCGGAAATGCGCGACGCAGGAGAGTGTGAAAGAAGCGTTCGCGTACGCGTTCCGGCGGATCAAACCGTGTGACGCAGTGGACGTGGGGGTGTTTCAGCGGGACCGTGATGAGATAGGACTGGATGCGGAGTACGTGCGCGAAGTGACCGGATTCGCGGCCTGATGACGTCGGCACGAACGGAACGGTGATGCGATCGAAGACTGATACTTTCCCATGCCCCGTCTGCAGCGAGGTTCTCCGGGCGAAACTGGTGGAACGCGTCGACGCAGACTCGGATGGGGAGAGCCTTGCACTCCTCCTGGCGGGACGGTTGAACCGACTTTTGTGCCCCGTGTGCGGGCACACCGGCTTGGCACCGGAACCCGTGGTGGTTCAGTCAGACACCCGCAGGATATGTGCGGCATTCGTCCCCTTCTCGATCCCCGCCAACAGAAAAGCCCATGTCGCGGGCAAATTCAAAGCGCTTGCCCAGCGTGTTGCGGGGCAATATGGCCACCCACACGTCTGTTTCGGGGTCAGACAACTCCAGGAAGTTCTGCCCTGGTTGCCGCTAATCCCGAACTCCACGCGGGGTTTCCAACGTTTCGATGCACCGGGTTCCGCGTTCCACCAGGTTCACGCGCTCCGCCGTGCGCTCAAAAATCGGGCCGGTGACGTCCGCTTACTGGCTCGCCTGGGAACGGCGCTGTACGCGTCGGGGGATCTGAAAGAAGCGCGGAAAACGGTGGAGGCGGTTGTCCGCGAGGAGCCGGACAACGGGGATGCATGGCGGTGTCTGGGGGCAATACTTCTGGATTCCGGACATGCGCAGCCGGCTGCGGACGCGTTCGAACGCGCATACAGGCAACATCGTGACCCTGAATGCCTTTTCCTTGCCGGAGTGGCCGATTTCAGGGCTGGGGCACCACTGGCGGCGTTGACGCGATTTCAGAGGGTGATTCAGAAGAGGGCCGATTTCTTCAACGCGTACGTCTGGATCGCCGTAGTACACACCGCCGAAGGGAGATATGGACCGGCCATCGAAGCTCTTCACGCGGCTGTGATGAACGGGCTCAAAGACGCCGGGATGATCCGTTCACGCAGGGAATTGGCACCACTTTTCGGAGAGCGTCGATTCCAATCTTTGATGAAACACCTTGAAAAACAGCGGGCGCGGGCACCGCATCCTCCGCCCGGCACGACCCGAGGAGCGGGCAGCCGCCCACCGAGTGCGAAACGTTCAGACCGAAAGACACCGACGACGCTCGCTCAGAAGCGCAGGCAAACGGCCAGGGGGAAGTGAGGAAGACGAGGCTATGAGACGTGAGTATGTGTTGCTGGCCCTGCTCGCCTTATCCTGCGAAGTCGGACATGCCAGCCCACCCATCCGCGTGGCAGTTACATTGACCGATTTCCTTCCAATCGTGGAAGCAATCGGCGGCAATCAAGTGGAGGCTTTCAGCATCATGCCACCGGGGAGTGATCCCCATAGCGTATCGGTCAATACGGAAATTATTCAACGCGTCCGCGAAGCCCAACTTGCCGTCTACGCAAACAGCGCATCACTCGCTTTCGAACATGATTTGAAGAAGGCGTTGGCCGCAAAGCCGTCCGTCGATTGGCCGCAATATGAGCAACAGGGAGCCCGGTTGCTGGATTTCCCCGGAATGCCCTCGAACCCCCACGGTTTCTGGCTTGATTACGACAATGCTGTGGCAATCGCTCGAACCGTGGCATCAGTATTGGTAACGTCGGGCGCGAACGAGAAGGTTGTGGCGGCGAACCTGGAGCGTTTCTCGGATGAAGTGCACGCTCAGCGCGAAGCAGTCCTGGACGCAATGAGGAACTCCGGGAACCTCGGTGACACCGTGATAGCAGTGGTTCCGGGCGTCGCGTACACGGTGCGCAACCTTGGCCTTGCCGTGGGTGGGATCCTGCTTCCTGACGAAGGAAGTGGGCAGGCGGACGCCAAAAGCCTCATGGAAATCAACCGCTTGCTCGGAAAAGGCAGCGCACGATTGCTCGTGTGCCCGGTTGGACTTCGACACGCCAAAGCGGGCGATATCGCTGAACAACTTGCACGGGACACGGGGACCCGTGTCGCGTACACGCGTTTTCTCCAGACCGGTGGAACAAAACGGACATTTCTCGGGGATGCGGCGTACAATGCGGTGGTAACCAGGGCCGTTCTGGCTCACGTCGAGCCAGAAGGGGGTGGAACCGCGAGTCAGAGCATATATCCCGCCCTGCTCGCGATCATGGGCGGGGTCTTTCTGCTGCTGATATTCCTCGTCATGCGCCGCATATTGTCTCGGAAGGGTTTGTATGGCCAACGTAGCTGACGACACAAATCCGGCGGTCGAGGTCCGCGAACTGTCGTACTCGTATCAGCGTCCCCTTGTGGAAGCGCTGCGCGCGGTCAACCTGACGCTGCCAAGGGGCACGTTCACCGCCGTCATGGGACCAAATGGATCGGGAAAGAGCACGTTTCTCCGTCTCCTGCTCGGCATACTGCGGCCTACGACAGGGGAGATCCGCGTGTTCGGAGAGAGCCCGACGGCTCCGTCGCAACGGGTGCAGCGTCTGACCGCGTACGTTCCGCAATACGATTCGATCAACCCTCTCCTTCCTCTCCGCAGCAAAGACGTCATCGCGCTGGGACTTTCGTCCCGAGTGACCGATCGTCCCGTTCGCTGGATTGACGAGCGCGTATCCCAGATACTCGAGGATCTTGGCCTGGTGGAGATTCGCGACCGTCAATACGGACTTCTCTCCGGCGGGCAAAAACAGCGCGTGCTGCTTGCGCGGGCGCTTGTTCTTGAGCCCGAGTTACTGGTTCTCGACGAACCATTTTCCGCGATGGACATGACCAGCCAGCACGCGACGGCGAAGCTCCTTTCAGGTTTGGTACACCAAAAAAGGAGGACGGTAATAACTGTCGTGCACGGGATTCACACCATTGTGCATCACCTCGACTACCTCGTCCTCCTGAACAAAGAGATTGTCGCTGCCGGGACGCCGGACGCGGTTCTCCGCCCGGTTAATCTTACACGGGCATACGGCACTGACGTTCCGGTAGTCATCTGCCCGGAAGGATTCCGGCACCCGCTGGTGGAAGATGTCCATGCCTGATTTTTCCTCCTATCTAACGTCACCGTTCGTTCTCCGAGCTACAGCGGCGTTTTTCTTTGTGGCAATGAATGCGTCATTGAGCGGCGTATTTGCGAATTTCCGCAACTCCACCTTTCTGGTTTCCGGTGCCAGCCATGCCGCACTTGGGGGCGCAGCGCTTGTGATCGTACTGGAAAGCCGTGGCAGCGTTTTTGGTGTCAGTCCTGTCTTCGGCGCGGCGGTTTTTGCTGTTCTGCTCTCACTTGCGGCAGGCAGCGCCCGCAACCGCGGCAGTACGGCCGGTTCCGATACGGCAATCGGGGTCGGTTTCGCTCTCTCCATGGCACTGGCGGTTCTGTTGATTTCATTGATTCCGGAGTCAGCGAGCCGTGTGTGGGGCTTGCTCATGGGCGATGTCCTGCTCATCACCAATCAGGATCTCGTGTTGCTTGCCTTCCTGACTCTCTGTGTTGCGACGGTTTTCGTCGTTTTCTGGAAGCAATTCCTTTTCGTCTCTTTCGATCTCGACGGAGCCCGGGCATTTGGGATCAACGCGGACCGATTCAACTACCTCCTTTTTGCGTTGATCGGCCTTTCCTCCGCGCTTCTGGTCAAGGCAATCGGATCAATACTCGTTTTTGCAATGCTGAGCGCTCCCGCGGCGACGGCGCTACTGGTTTCCGATTCGGTCAGGAAAACGCTCTGGTGGTCCTTCGCGATCTCCTTTGCCGCCGGTATTCTGGCTCTCGTGTTGTCGTATTTCACTGCTCTTTCAGTAAGCGCCATCGCCGCATTTCTTGTTACAACGGCCTACTTCTCGGTACGGGTCTGGCGATTCGCGTTTGCGCGATAGAGGGAACAAGGAGGTTGTTCATGCCGAGAATCACGTTCTCCGGAGCCACACGCACAGTGACGGGGTCCATGCACCTTCTGGAAACCGGTGGCAAGCGGATCCTGCTCGATTGCGGGTTGTTCCAGGGCAAACGCGAAGAAGCATTCAAGCGAAATCGGCATTTCCCGTTCGATCCAGCCTCAATCACGGATGTCGTTCTTTCCCATGCGCATATTGACCATTCCGGGAATCTTCCAACGCTTGTTCGCAAAGGCTTCACCGGAAGGATACATGCGACTCATGCGACGAGGGATCTTTGCGCGGTAATGTTGCTCGACAGCGCGCACATCCAGGAGAAGGATGTCGAATTCGTGAACCGCAAGCGCGCACGGAAGGGTGAAGAGCCTTTCAATCCTCTTTACACGATGGTCGACGCCCACCGCACAATTGACCGATTCGTCAGTTACGGATATCACCAGCCGTTCGCCATCGGCGGCACCAGTATCGAGTTTTTCGACGCAGGGCATATCCTTGGCTCGGCGTCCGTCAAACTCACGTTCAAAGGGAGAGGCGCGCCCTCGACTCTCGCATTCTCTGGCGACGTCGGGCGGAAGAAACTCCCCATCCTCCGCGATCCAGAGCCGTTCGACCATGCAGACTGGCTTATCTGCGAAAGCACCTACGGCGCGCGATTGCATCACCCGCCTTCGGAGGTCGAAAACAGGGTAGCGGAGGTCGTGAGCACCACGTACCGCCAGAGGGGCAAAATCATCGTCCCCGCCTTCAGCGTGGGAAGAACACAGGAGATCGTCTACACCCTGAACCGACTTGCCAACGCCAATCGGATCCCTCGTCTCCCGATTTACGTGGACAGTCCGCTTTCGACGAATACTACGGAAGTATTCCGCCTGCATCCCGAATGCTACGATGAAGAAACGCGCCAGTTCCTGGAAGAGGAAGGCGACCCGTTCGGATTTTCGCAGCTTCAGTACACCAGAACCGTTCAGGAAAGCATGGCGCTGAACTCGCGCACCGACCCGATGATCATCATATCTGCGTCCGGAATGTGCGAAGCCGGCCGCATTCTCCATCACCTTCGGAACAATATTGAAGACAGCAGAAACACCGTGATGATCGTAGGATTCCAAGCGGAGAACACGCTGGGAAGAAGGCTCGTGGATGGGCAGCGCGAGGTGAGGATTTTCGGAGAGGAGCACACCGTCCGCGCCAATGTTGTAGTCATCGAAGCATTCAGCGCTCACGCCGACTGGAAAGAGATGCAGGAATGGTATGCGCCGGTAGGTTCATCGTTGAAAAAGACGTTTCTCGTGCACGGAGATGACGAAGCTCTCGCCGGCATGAAGGAGCACCTGCAACCGTTGACCGGAGGCGCAATCACCGTGTGTGAGAACGGCCAGTCATTCGAACTCAGCGGGAAGGCATGATCCGGCAGGATTACCTCATGCGCCTGCTGGACCAGTTGGCCCAGGCGCTGGCACGCGTGCTCTCCCTCCGCGAAAACGAGGCCCGCGGTCAGGCACTGGATTTCCTGAACCGCGAGTCAGAGCGGTTGATCGGAATTGATGGCGCGATGCTGGAGATCCTTTCTCCCGATGCAATCCAAAAGGCGACGGCTTCCGTGGAAAAAAGCTTTGTTGCCGCGCGCATCCTGGAGGAAATCTCCCTCATTTCGGAAGAAGAAGGTGACCGCCACCGGGCAACCGCGGCTGCGGTCAAAGCATTCTGGCTGTATGCCGCGGCCGCTCAGTCCGATGCGTCGGCGGCAGACAACACCTTCCGCGAGCGGATCGCAGGGTTCGGGGATGCCTGTGCCGAGCGGGGTCTTGACGCAGCCGACCTCCGTTCCCTGATGGCGGGGTACGAAATGCTCGGGGAGTTCGGCAGGGCGGAGGACGCCCTGTTTGCGCTGGTCGAAGTGGCTGGAAACGCTGACGACGCTCTTCCCGTGGGGAGAGGTTTCTACGCCCGATTGGCCGAACACGAAGACGCGGAACTGGAAAAAGGTGGGCTTCCAAGAAACGAATTACAGGACGGGGTAGACGCTTTCCTTGCGCGCGTCCAAAGCTGCATGAGCCGGAAAGAGATACCGGATGAGACGGGGGAAGCGGACGGGGCGGCAAATTCTGCTTGACAGGCGACAGAACCGGTGCTAACTTTTTCTGCGCAGGGGGGTAAGGTAACAGTACACATTACAGGAGGTTGGTCATGAAAAAGCTTCTCGTGGCAACGCTTCTCACGCTTTCGATGGTGTCGTTTGCAGCGGCTGAAGGGTCTGTGGCAGGCTCCAAAGCTGCCGGGCTGGGCATTGACCTTGCCGTCCCGTTCGGGGATCTGAGCAACGTCGCCGGTGTCGGGTATGGCCTCACCGGCCAGTTCGATTACGGGTTCAACCAGAAGATCACGCTCATCGGCTCGATCGGCTACATGATGTTTGCAGAGAAGAACAACTGGGAAGGATCGAGTATTCCGATCAAGGTTGGAGCCACGTATTGCCTCGCCAACGTGATGCCAGGACTCTACGCAATTGGTGAGGTCGGCTTCGACATGTTGAGCTTTGACTGGTCCGGCCCGTTCGGCGGCTCGAGTTCCCACAGCGAGCTGTGCCTGGTTCCCGGTATCGGCTGGCAGAAGCCCATGGGCAGCATGACGCTCGACGTCTCCGCTCGCATGAGCCTCGTGGACGGCGGCAGCCGCATCGGTATCCGTGCGGGAGTCAAGAAGGCCCTCTGACTCTCGATTCCTCGTTAACTGGGAGCGGGGCCCGGGCAAACGGTCCCGCTTCTTTTTTGCCCTTGCCCCCAAAACCCCGCTGTCAGACGTTTTTTTGGGTCACACTCTTTTCTTTCCTTCCCCCGGCAGAAAGGGAGTTCCCTGGAAATGCACGAACGAGTCGTTCTGATTGGCGCGGGAAGCGTTTCTTTCACGCGCGGGCTTGTGGCCGATCTGCTCGACGCATGGCCGAAGGGCGAACTGGCGCTCGTCGACACTGATTCGGCGGCGTTGCATGTCGCCACGAATCTTGCCAGGAAAATGATCGCAGCCAGAGGTTCGGGCTGGAAGCTCGAAGCGTCTGAGGATCGCACGAAGGTGCTGAAGGGCGCCACCGCGGTCATTTGCACAGTGGGCGTGGGAGGGCGCCGTGCGTGGGAACAGGACGTGTTTGTTCCTCGGAAATACGGTATTTACCAACCGGTCGGCGATTCGGTGGGACCGGGAGGCTCCAGCCGCGCGCTGAGGATGATTCCGGCGATGGTGAATATTGCGGAAGACATCCTGGAACTCGCACCCGACGCACTGTTCTTCAACTACGGCAACCCCATGGCGCCCGTATGTCGGGCAATCAGAAAAGCTACCGGAGCCCCGGTAATCGGGCTGTGCCACGGGGTGAATCATACCGCGCATTACCTTGCGGGTGCGCTCGGCGTAAGTCCCTCACGCTGCACGTACAACGCCGTCGGCATGAACCATCTGACGTGGTTCACGGACGTCCGGGTGGACGGTGCAGACGCGATGCCCCGGTTGCGGGAAATCGCCGCTCGCCGCATCGCCGAAGGCACTGTGAATCCGGCCGCAGTTACCGAAGTTTCTCCGTTCAGCTGGCACCTGTTCCTTTTGTTTGGCGCATTTCCCGCTGTTCTTGACCGGCACGTGGTGGAGTTCTTCCCCCAGTTCTTCCGCGATGGCTCCTATTACGGGCTCAGACTGGGCGTGGACGCATTCAGCTTCGAGGAGACGATTGCCGCTGGCGACTGTGGATTCGCCGCAATGGAGAAGGACGCATCGTCGCCCGATCCGCTCCCCGCACAGTACCATTCGCGGGGCAACGGGGAACACGAGCAGGTCGTCAGCATCATTTCGAGCATGCGAGAGGACTCACGATCGGTGTTTTCCGCCAACCTGCCAAACGTTGGTCAAGTCGCCGACCTTCCCGCCAGCGCTATCATTGAAAGCCCCGCAGTGGCAACCGCACGAACCCTCCTCCCGGTCGTTCAGCCGCGTCTGGGGCCGGGCATCCTGGGCACGCTCGCCACGCGTCTCCTGTGGGTGGAAACCATCGTGGATGCCGCGCTGGAAAGGAAACGCGACCTGTTCATACAGGCACTGGTTCTGGACGGATACGTCGCTTCGCTGGGTGATGCGGCGGCCATGGCGGGCGAGTTCCTTCAAGTTCACGCGCCCTATGTGGGTAATTTTGACTGACCAACCGCGAAAATCAAAGGCATTCATCCCGCCTGATATTGGGCGCCTCCTTGAAGGGAGATCGAATGAGTTCGTTCCATCGTCCGGAATCGCTACCTGCTTCACAGGAATTGCAGACCGCGAAGTCCTGGTTTGACGCAAAAATCAGTGAATCCTCTGCGGAAGTGCCCTTCGCGTTCTTATACGGCGGGCAGCCCTGGACATCTCTGATGCGCCAGTGGGAACACGCGGAGGACCAGATCTCTTCTGACGCGGGCAGGACCGGGCGGTCGCTTCGATGGCGAGACAGCGCTACCGGGCTCGAGGTTCGGTGCGAAGCTTTTCTGTACAACGAGTTCCCGGTGGTGGAATGGACGCTCTACCTGAAAAACACCGGTACGACTGAAACGCCGATCATCTCCGATTTGATGCCGCTGGATACGTGTGTCGCAAGGGGAGGTACCGAGTCGCCGGATTTGAGCGAGTTCCTGCTGTACCACCACGCGGGTAGCACATGCACGCCGGGCGACTACCGGCTCTTCGAATCGGTGTTGGCCCCGGCGACATCGAAAACGATCGCGACATCAGGCGGCAGATCGTCGGATGAGAACCTTCCGTATTTCAACGTCACGTACCCAATGCAGAACGGTGGCGCTGCGGGAATGGTGATTGCCATCGGCTGGCCGGGTCAATGGAAGGCGCAGTTCCTGCGGGACGACGGTATCGGACTTCATATCAGCATGGGGCAGGAGTTGACACATTTCCGACTACGCCCGGGCGAAGAAGTGCGCACCCCGCTGATTGCGATCCTTTTCTGGCTGTCCGGCGATTCCGGGGCCGGAGTCGGCAGGGACCGCCTTGCCGCTCGCTGGCGGTCGCAGAATCTCTGGCGGCGGTGGATGCTAGCCCACAACATGCCCAAGGAGGCAGACGATCAGCCGCTCAAACCCCGCCTGATGGCGTGCAGCTCGCACCAGTACGGGGAGATGGTCGAGGCGGATGAAGCAAGTCAGGTGATGTTCATCGACCGTTATCTCGAGGAACGGCTGAACCCGGACTACTGGTGGATGGACGCAGGCTGGTACCCGAACGAATGGGGTTGGCCAAACACCGGCACCTGGGAGGTCGATAGGAAACGCTTCCCGCGCGGGCTGCGCGCGATTACCGACCACGCCCATTCCAAGGGCCTCCAGACGCTTGTGTGGTTCGAACCGGAAAGGGTCACGCCCGGTACGTGGCTGTATACTCACCATCCAGAATGGCTTCTCGGGAAGGACGGAGAACAAAAGCTCCTCGACCTCGGAAACCGTGCCGCCCGCGAATGGCTGACTGATCATGTGGACAGGGTACTTGCCGAGGAAGGAATAGATCTGTACAGGCAGGATTTTAATATGGAAGCGCTCCCGTACTGGCGCGCGAACGATACACCCAAAAGGGTAGGCATTACTGAGATGCACCATGTGGACGGTCTTCTCAAGTTCTGGGACGAATTGCGGCGGAGGCGCCCGGGGCTGTTGATCGACACGTGCGCGTCGGGAGGGCGACGGAACGACCTGGAAACGTTGCGAAGGGCTGTTCCACTGTGGAGGAGCGACTACATCCTTGAACCCGTCGGACAACAGTCTCAGACGTGGGGCATCGCCTTGTGGATTCCGTATTTCGGAACAGGAACCAATCACGAGGACGCGTACGGGTTCCGCAGCGTAATGGTCCCGAACGTCAATGCGTTGTGGGACATGCGTCGTCGGGATCTCGACTATGACTTGATCAGAGCCCTGGTTGCGCAGTGGCGGGGAGTCGGGGAGCTGTTTTGCGGCGACTATTACCCCCTCACGCCGTACAGCCTTGACAATAACGCGTGGATAGGATGGCAATTCCACCGAACTGACCTGGAAAAGGGGATGGTGCTGCTTTTCCGCCGGCCGGAAAGCCCCCGTGCGAGTGGTCGCTTCCCTCTGTGGGGTCTGGATGCGGAACGCAGATATCGGGTCGCCTACCTCGATGCGCGCGAACAAAGTTCCGTTCTGGACGGGGACGAACTCACTGCGACCGGCGTTTCAGTTGAGATCGCCGCTGCTCCGGGGTCAGCATTGCTCCTGTACGAACGTGTCATTCTGTAGGCTCGGAAAGGTTGCCACGTGACCACTCTGCCGCTCGACCCGCACGAAGGACTCACTATCGAGAACGATGTCCTGGGAGTACGCCTCTGGGGCCCGCCCGCGTCTCCTGCACTGTTGCTCGGAGCATCCGATATCTGGGATCGGCGCTGGTTTGCAGAGCAGCAACCCCTTGTTACGCTCGAACGGATCAGGGAACTGGCCTTCGCAGACCGTCTCGGGGAAATTGCCCGAAGCCCTAACGAGACGATCTACCATTTGTATCAGCGGTACGACTTCCCGTGTCCCAAACCGGGTGCACAGATCATTTTCCTCACGCCGTTCGGCACCGACGCGCATGCAGAACACAACGGGAATTCCCTTCAATTGCGCGTTACCGGACCGCGAAAAACCCTTTTGGTGGAAATCTGGGCTTCGCTTACGCGGCGCCTTGTCGTGTGCGACTGCTTTCAGCAAGGCCTGGAACCAGCAGACCTGGCCGTGCGGGTGTACCGCCACCGCGACACCATCCTGCCCGGGGAGCCTACCGATCCGACAATCGGAGGGCATCCGTCGGCCACCGACTTTGCGCCGTTTCCCATGCCCGATGCGTTTCGTCTGCCCATCGGCAACGGCGGTGGCGTCAGGCAAATCTTTCCGCCCGACAGCACGTTCGAGGCGGGTTTCGAATTCGCAGCTGCAACCAGTGTTGTCGGTTTGAGCACATCGCTCCATCTGGACACTGCCAGAAAGGGACTCGGCTCACCCTATTGGGCGGAAAAAGAAGGTCGCCTCGACCACGGGACGGTGAAGCGCTACGCTCCGATAAATGCGGCTGAGGGCACGGCGGCCACTTTGACACTTCACGAGATTGCTGACAGGTTCTGCATTCTGGCTACACTTCTCACGTCACAGGACTCTCCGGACCCGATTCAGGAAGCAGCCAGCACGCTCGTGGAGGCGGAGCGGCAGGGAGTAGCATATCTGCGTGAAGAGCAGCAAAAGGACTTTGATTCGGCGCGAAGGGCCCGGCGGGCGGTCGCGACTTCGAACGGCCGGATTCTTCTGAACGCGCCTGCGACGATACTGCCAAACCTCCGAAAAAAGGGTGGGTACTACGGCGATATCCCCATGTGCAGCGTGGGGCCCACGAAATTCTGTTTCCAGGATGCGGGGCTCTGGCACGCGGATTTTCATCTCAACGAAATCAGGGCAGAGCCGCTCCTGACACTTGGAAGGTTCGAGGACGTGCGGCTGTTCGCCGATATGATTCGCGACCTGCTGCCCCAGGCTGAGGAAAACGCCGCGGATGTGTACGAGCTTCCGGGGGCAATGTATCCTCTCGTCCATTTCCCACTGCGATGCCGGGGAATCGCACACACCAATCTCACGTGGGAACAGGACATCGGGCTGAACGGGCTCGTCGCGAAACCTCTTTGGCTATTCTTTCGCTACACCGGGGACACTGCGTTTCTGAGAGATATCGCATATCCTGTGATGCGAAGCTGTGCGGTTTTTTGCACTGCGTACCTTTCAGAAGGGGAAGACGGGCGTCTGCACATCGTGCCGACGGTGTCTCCCGAGCACTGGGGCCTCACCGCGCGGTTCGAGCGCAATCGAGACAGCACATCGGCGCTTTCGCTCACAAAGTATCTTTTGAACGCAGCGTCGAAGGCGGCTGACCTGTTGCGCGTCGATTCTCACGAAGCTGAGAGATGGAGGGCCGCAGCCGGCCGATTGGCGCCGTACCCGACCTGTGTTGTGAACGGGGAAGAAATCTGGACCGACGTCGCGGACGCTCCTCCGATTGAGTACAACATCCCGGTTCCCCTCTCACCTGTGTTCTGGGGGGACGATGTTGGTCTCGATTCTCCCCCTGAGGCGAAAGCACTGGCCTATCGCACACTGCGTCACATCCGCGTATGGGAACCACATCGGTTCTACCTCGATACGTGTGTGCGGCCGCGGCTCGGCGTTCCCGGTCCAAACGCCCCGATTGTTCCAGAAAGCCTGCTCCTTTCCTACCAGAGCCTTCACATTTTCCCGGGCGTACCTCCGGATGCGCCTGTTGAGATGCAGAATTTCGCCGCAGAGGGCGGATTCCGGGTTTCCGCGGTGAAAACGCACACAGGCGGCATCAAAGAGGTCATCGTCTACAGCGCGTTTGGCGGGGTATGCCGGCTCATCGACCCGAGAACCGGTGCACTGATCGAACACGAAATGCGACCCGATGAAACACTCAGACTGTAGCGCCGGAGAAGTCACTCAGGTTGACCCACGAGGCCGCCGGAACTATAATGTTGTCAAAATCGTCGGCCCCGTCACATCGGCGCTTGGCGATGGAATTCTGTCCCTGTTCTGCCAGAAACTGAAAGCTCCGCCCTTATGAGTCTCCTCGAAATCCTTCGCCGCAACTGGCCGTTGAAAGTCGCCTCGTTCATAGTTGGTTTCACTCTGTGGCTGCACGTAAAAACTGACCAGACGTACGAACGAGTTGTTTCGCTGCCGCTGGAAATCAAGGAGCCCTCGGGGCGTTTCGTCGTATCAAACGAGGTACCGCGAACGGTGCAGGTACGGATCTCGGGCTCGGGGAAACAGATTCTGGTTGGTTTGCGCCACGCGCGCGTCGTTCTGAAACCCCGTGTGAATCGCCCCGAATCACTCACGATGGACATATCGACCGACGACGTGCAGGGGCTGGACCCGAACCGCGGGATTGTCGTTACAAACATCGAAGAGCCACGGTCGTTACTGCTGGATTTCGATTTTCTCGAGATGCGTGAGGCTCAGGTAATTCCGAGGGTCGGTATCGGTGTGAAGCCTGGCTACACGGTCGTCGGTGATGTTCGCGTAGACCCGCCGAAAGTCAGATTGGGGGGGCCGCGAAACGTCATCGGTGGAATCCGTTCGGTCCTCACGGACAGCGTGGTTCTTAGCGACGTGTCGTCAGACGTCGGTGAACTGGTAACGCTCGAGTTGCCCCGCGAGATGGGCCTCGTAGCAAGTCCCGAAACGGTGCGCGTACGGGCTACAGTTCAGGCGCTTGCAGAACGGCGCTTCAGCGACATACCGGTAGTTGTAACAAACCTGCCGAAGAGAATGAACCTGATCGCGAACCCCGCCCTCGTGACGGTGGATCTCACCGGTGGTGAACACGTTCTTGAAAATGTCTCCGCCGAACAGATTTCCGCAGAGGTGGACTACCAGCAGAGCACGCAGGCAGGCGGCGTAGACCTGCCGGTGAGGGTGTCGGTACCGCCCGGCATTCGCGTGAA
>Ga0116178_10000668_pt1 | contig 30384 bp, 24 predicted proteins | sample AD_STIC12_MetaG_FD_89880 | JGI IMG/M metagenome (GOLD analysis project Ga0116178, IMG submission 89880) | Active sludge microbial communities of municipal wastewater-treating anaerobic digesters from USA - AD_STIC12_MetaG | ecosystem: Engineered > Bioreactor > Anaerobic > Digestate | place: USA...
TCCTGCGGTATCCAATCCGCGTATATCAGTCTGGTCAATCGTCGCTCTTTTGTTTCTCTGCCTTTTAAATACCCGATGTCTGGTGGGTAGTGCAAAGTATTGGGGTCACATCATATCAGGGGATGAGGTTATAAAGTCTAATAAATAGAAAAATACAAAAAAGCCTCACGCCCGTCTCATCAATTCCCGCACGAACAGAAATTGCGAACCGGAAAGGCCCTATTCGTGGAATTTTTCCCAGCGCCGTCGTTCGCGCTCGAGCAGCGTGCGGAACTTGGCGGGCTCGTCGATGGCGAATCGCATGGGGGCGCCACCGACGGGATGCGCGAACGAGATCTCCACGGCCGCCAGGAAGAGCCCCTTCCCCCTCAGGATGAGCCCTTCCGGGCCATAAAGCGAATCGCCCAGAATGGGATGGCCAATATGCGCCAGGTGGCGGCGAAGCTGGTGGGTGCGGCCGGTGCGCGGAAAGAGATCGACGAGGCTGAGACGACCGCTTCGGAGCGAGGGAACGGAAAAGACCGGAGCGTATTCGCTGACGGCATCGCGGCCGTCGATGTGGTTGTCGATCCGGCCGGGGCCGGCGATGTCACCGATAACTATCGCTCGATACCGCTTGGAGATGTCCCGCCCCTCGAAGCCGCGCCCGAGCGCGACGAGCGCCAGCGACGTCTTCGCGACCAGCAGCAGGCCGCTCGTCTGGGCGTCGATCCGATGCACCGGGCGCGGCCGCGCAAGCGCGGATCGAATGCCCGATGCGGCGAGATTGAACGGCAGCGCATTCTCGACGGTACGGAAGGCGTTCCCGCTCACCAGGATCCCTGCGGGCTTGTCGACGACGGCGAGATGCTCGTCCTCGTAGACGACGTGGAGTTTCATTTCGTACACGGGACGGACGGGGCCCGGAGCGTCGATGAGGTCGATGCGCTGTCCGGCCCTCACCCGCGTTGCCGTTGTACCGGGCGCACCATCAACCGACACCGTGCCGCGCCTGATGGCGTTCTTGATCCCGTTTCGGGTCGGCACCATCTCGAAGACGCCGATGGCGTACTCGCTCAAACGCGCGCCATCGGTCCCCTCCGGGACGGTGTGCGTTGCGAGAACCGCGGGCCGCTCTTTCGCCCGCACGTCGGAATCATCCCCCATGCGCGTCCAACGTTATTCCTTTTTTCCGATGGTGATGATGCCCCGCTCGCGGTCCCAGGGCAGATTGAGCTTCGTGTACCGATAGGCCTTCCGGAAGGCCGGGCGGAGGGCCTCGAGGCGCTTCCATCCCTGCTCGGAGCGTTCGGGGTCGTCCTGGTGTTTCGAATACAGCCGCAGCTCCGCAGTCACGACGGTCCCATAGCGCGGCACCGCATAGAAGATCGCGGAGCATTTCCTCACGTTAGCCGGAATCGATGCGGGCGATGCGCCCTCGGCGAGAAAGGCCCCCAGGCCGGTCTCCGGCACGACCGTTTTCGTTTCGTCGATCCATTTGTTTGCACCGACGAATTTATAGAAGTTCAGGTTCCGGCCGCTCGCGGAAAGATACACATCGCCGCCGGCGGTCTTGAAGATCGCATAGGAATTTATCTCCTGGTGGCACGAGCAGCCGGTCGCGTATTGCAGAAAACCGTTCGGGGCGTCGACGATGATATTGTACATATACGCGCCCCGGCTCGCATGCTCCTGCCGCCCCTCCGGCCCGATCTTCCGGTCGATGAGGTGTTCGAACCCGAGCTTCTTCCACATCACGAAAGAATTGTAGTACTCGAGGATGGTCATCTTCTTCGATTGCGCCGCCGCCGGCGGTGCGCTGCCCCACAGGCACGCAAGCAGCACCGCGACAACCGGGATGATCCTGAAAGCGGTCGACATCATGGCACCTCCGCTATCGCGCGATCACGCATCGGGAAACACGTCCGCAAGCGCGGCGGCCGCCGCGTACATGCTTCCCGCACCGCAGATATAGTTCACGACGCGCAGCGCCTCCATGATCTCCCGCCTCGACGCGCCGGCCTCGAGCGCCTGCCGCGCGAGGGAGCGGACGCCGTTCTCGGACTTGATCGCGGCGTCGATGGCGAGCGCGATCAGGAGCTTGTGCTTCTTCGATAGCGCGCCCTCGCCCAGCGCGCACTCGCGCATGTCGCCCAACGTCGCGAACAACGCCGGGTCGGATTCCCGTATCACCGCCAATGGATCGTTCGCCATTCCCGCCTCCTCTCGTGTGATGGTCTATCGAGCGCGCATCATGCGGCGAAGGTGATCACGTACTCCGCCCCGTCGCGCCCGTTCACGGCGACAGCGCCGTTGATCTGGCGCACCAAGAGCGACACAAGCTGCAGGCCAAAGCTGCGCGCCGAGGCGAGGTCCACGTCCCCCGCGAAACCTATGCCGTCGTCGCGAAACACCAGCTCGACGGCATGCGCGTCGGAGCGGCGCAGGCCGATCCGGACGGTGCCCGTCCGCCCCTCCGGGAAGGCGTATTTCATGGAGTTCGCAAGGAGCTCGTTGATGATAATCCCCAACGGAAACAGGAACTTCACGTCCAGCGAAATCGGCTCGACGGCCATGTCGAGCCGCACCCTCCCGCCGTGCGGGAAACCCGAGAACATGTCGGGGACGAACTCCTCCAGGTAGCGGTCGGCCGAGAGCGCGCCGTATTCCTTCGAGCGATAGAGCTTGTCGTAAATGATCATCATCACCCGCAGGCGCCGGTTGGCCTCCTCGAGGGCGGGCCCGGCGGCCTCGTTCCCCGGCGCGTTCGACTGAATATCGAGCAGGCTGATGACGGTGGACATGTTGTTCTTGATGCGATGGTGCACCTCGCGCAGCAGGAGCTCCTTTTCCGCGAGGAGGCGGCGCACCTCTTCCTCGGCGCGGCGCCGCTCGACGACCGACATGATGCCCGTGAGAAAGGCGCCCACCTGGCTCACGTCCGCAGGCCCGTAGGGTGTCTCCCGGTTCGCGACCGCCGCAACGGACACGATCCTGCCGCGCGAGAAAACCGGCACCGCGAGGAGCCGCGTGAGCGCGACATGACCCGCCGGATAACCCCGCTTGGCGTCGTGCGGCGCCGCAAAATCGTTTATGACCAGCGCCTCCCGGCGACGCACCGCCTCCGCCCACACTCCCGCGCTCGCGATGGAAAAATCCTGCGGCTTGTCGACCAGGGCGCAATCGCGCATCGCGTCGCCCGACCAGGCATGGATGGTCATCACCGATTCGTCGTCGTTGATGAATCCGTAGAAGCCGTAGCCGCTCCCGGTCATCTCCACGACGGCTCGCAGGATGTGGTCGCAGATATCCTTGAAGCCCGCATCGGCCAGCTCAGCGACGCCCCACAGCGCGGCGAGGTGCCGGTTCGCCTGCGCGAGCTCGGTCGTGAGGCGCCGCTGCTCGGAAATGTCGCGGGTAACGCCCTGCAGTCCCGTCACCCGTCCGCGAAGATCCGTAACCAAAGAGGTCGACACTTCCGTCGGGATCAGCCTACCGTCTTTATGGTATTGATCGACCGCGTAGGTCTTGAAACGGGCCGACTCGTCCCCCGCCTCAAGCGCGGCGACTCGCCGGGGGAGCTCCTCGGTGAGCAATCCGGCATGCTTCGCCGGCAGTGCGTCGGACAGCGATTGACGCATCACCTCGTCGACGGCGAAGCCGAGCAGGCGCAGCACCGAGGAGCCGACGTACTCGTACCGGTTCCCCGCCAGGTCCCAGAGCCAGATCACGTCATCGGTGTTCTCCGAAAGGAGGCGATATCGCTCTTCGCTCTCCGCGATCCGGCAATGCGCATCGAAGAGCTCGTAGGCCATCTCGATGGCCGATTGCAGCACATACTCGCTGGAGTCTTTGATCACGTACCCATAACGGGTGATGCCGCGGACGCGCTCGGCCATGTGCTCCTCGGCGTAGGCGGTGAGAAACACGATGGGAAGGGCCCGGACGGCGAGGATGCGGCGCGCGGCCTCGGCGCCGTCGATTCCCGACCCCAGTTCAATGTCCATGAGAACCAGCGACAGCGATGGATCGCCCCGAACGGCCTCGACCGCAGCCTCGCCGGTGTCGACGATGATCGATTGGTAGCCGAATTGACCCAGGACATGCGACGTCGCGAGCGCCGCGGTCGCGGAATCCTCCACGATGAGTATTTTCTTTTTTTCCGTTCCTTCCACTATTATTTCCTATGCACGCACGGCATACGCGCGGCGGGCACGATCCATATATGAAAAACGTGCGCCCTGCGCACGACAATAATCGTGCACATGATCGCGAATCCGTCAAGCCACAAAAAAATTGCTGAAGTATTACCGTACCGGCGCCGAAACTATGAGTGGGGGTACCATCGGCATGATCATCAATCGCAACCTGCACGCCATCAACTTGAGCAATATTCTCAAGTTCAAGAACTGGGACATCGGCAAGTCGGCCGAGCGCGTCTCGTCGGGGCTGCGCATCAACCGCGCGGGCGACGACGCCGCAGGGCTCGCGGTGTCCGAAAAGATGACGGGGCAGATCCACGGCCTGCGGCAGGCCGAGCGCAATACCGAGGACGGCATCTCAATCGTGAACACCGCCGAGGAGTACCTCCGCCAATCGACCGACATCATGAGTCGGATGCGGTCGCTCGCCGTCCAGGCAGCGAACGGCACCTACACCCCGGCCGACCGGCAGCTCATCCAGGTGGAGATCTCGGCGCTCGTCGACGAGATCGACCGCGTGGCCTCGCAGGCCGACTTCAACACGATGAAGATCATGCTGGGCGATTTCTCGCGGCACAACCCCCACGCGAGCATGTGGTTCCACGTGGGGCCCAACAGCTTCCAGAAGGAGCGCATCTACATCGGCACCATGACCGCGCGGGGGCTGGGCATCCGGAACGATAGCGGGGCGCTGGCCGCGAGCCTCAGCTCGCCCGAGGCGGCCAACGACGCGATCGGTCTGCTCGACCATGCGATCCAGCGCATCGTGAAGCAGCGCTCGGACCTGGGCGCCTACATCAGCCGCTTCGAGAAGACCGCGCAGGAGCTCTCGCAAGCATGGGAGAGCGCGCACGGCGCCTCCAGCGTGGTCCGCGACGCCGACGTGGCCGAGGTGATGGTCGCGCTCACCAAGGACACCATCATCGCCGAGACCAACATGGCGATGCTCGCGCAGGCGAACGTCCAGCCGAACTCGGTCATCGCGCTTTTGCGGGAGAAGCTGCCGTTTTAGCCGTACGAACCCGACATAATGAACCGGCATGCCACCACCCCAACACGAAAGCAATCGTGAGAAAAAATGGTTGCGAACCATTCCGCCAGACGCATACTGAGCGAAACAGGCTCTTCCGATTTAACTGAAATCATGAAACCGAGAATCCCAGAACAGATCGTGCCGGTATTGAACGAAGCACGGAAAACATTGTTAGAATTGTACACATCCCGCCTGAAAGGAATGTTTTTATACGGCTCGTATGCGCGCGGGGACTACATGGATGGCTCGGACATCGATGTGGCAATCCTGCTCGACGGCGCCGTTACGCCGATGGACGAACTCGAGCGGTATCTGCCGCACATCAGCCCGATTGCCCTCAAACACGACACGGTCGTATCAATTACCGTTATCAATAGCGATTACTTTAAAGCTGCTCGCACGCCCCTGATATTAAACATCATCAGAGAGGGCATTGCCATCCAATGACCGGCGAGATTCAGCAGCTTCTGCAAAAGGCCCGCCAGAGCCTAGATGCGGCCACACTGCTCCTTCATGATCGCTATACCGATTTCTCAGCCGCGCGGTCATACTACGCGATGTTCTATGCGCTTGAGGCGTTGCTCCTCAGCCGAAACCAATCATACTCAAAGCACAGCGCCGTCATTGCAGCCTTCGGCAAGGACTTCGTTAAAACCGGCTTGTTCGACGACCGATACCATCGTCACGTCCTGGAGGCCTTTGAGATTCGCAACATTGGCGACTATGGAATCATCAACTCCGTTAACGCCGCAAAGGCCGACGAAATGATTCACAAAGCGCATGAGCTGATCGATGCGATCGAGGCGTTTCTTCGCAATGCCCATTGCGAGGAGCGATAGCGATAATGCAATCCGGCATTTTCTTCGCAAAAATGTGAACTCTCAGGCTCGTATGTATCTAGCCCGATATTTGCAATACTGATCGCTTCGTTTCGCTCGCGATGACATCTTGCACAGCATCAACTCTCGTCACCATAGTACCGCTTCGACACCCAGCGCCCCACCTCGTCGGAGCTCTCCGACGAATACAGCACCGCGCCGTTTCGGTCGATTACGCCGTACATCCTGATTTTTTCCTTCAGGTATATGAACGGCGATCCGCCGATTCTTCCGGCCAGGTACCGAAAGGTGAGACAGCTATGACAGGCATTGATGCGCCGGTAACAATAATTCGCGGCGGGGTCATGCCACCACGATACTCGCGCAATCCCCTTTTCGGAAAAATCGGTCGTGTTAGTACGATCGAACCGATCTGGCGGGATGACAATCTTCCCGGTCGTATCGATGAAACCGGCATACCCATTTTTCTCAATGAGGGCGCGCCCGCTTCGAAATGAACGAGGCGGCTTGTCGTACCGCGCCGGGGCGATAACGGTCGCCCCACGGACGTCGATATACATCCATTCGCGGCTATACCTGTCCCATCGGCCGCGCTTCGAGGGCGGGCGGCGGGCGACCAGCGCGAGGCCGTCCGAAAACGGATGCGCGATATTGAATTCGGGCTTGATGACCACAACACCGTTTACATCGACAAAACCGAACCCGCTCGGCGGCGTTGTGGCGGTGACCGGGTAATAGTACTGGAACGGAAACAGACCCGACGGCCCGAAGGACGGGGTGATGCGAAAGTCGATCCTGCCGCTCGGCACTTTGACGATCTCCAGCAGCCGCCATTCATTATCGTTCTTCACGAACCAGAAGTGCATGTGCCAGCCGGAATGATGTGTCCCGGCCCTGAATATTTCAAACCCGCACGAAGCGACTTCCCCGTTGTATTTCCATCCGACATACACGATGCGATACTCGGCTCCGTTGGCGTCCCGCCCCTTCATGGCCGGGCGCACCTCGTCGAACCAGTGGTCCGGGTTGGTATACACCCCTTCAGCGCATGGCATGATACGATCGATGCGGACGCGCCTCCCCCGCTCGCATACCGTATATTTCTTCTTCGATTCGTCGTAGCAGGGATGGAAAACGCCGTGAAAGGACGCGGGCGGCGCCGCCTGCGCATGGCAGAGCCAAAAGAGTGAAACGAGCAGGCATAGCACAATACTATCGATGGACTTCACGCCTCCTCCCCGCGACGGAACGGTCGACTGCGCCCGAACGACCCGATTGCAATGCGTCCACCACCATAAGGCCGCCGCATTATCCGCATTGTCAAATTGAATATTCCCCATTTATTCGTTGAATTTTATTCCGGCTGCGATAGAATCTGCCCACCATGAAGAAAATCATCGTCATCATCGGCGGCGCCAGGGAAGCGCTGGACGAGTTCGATTTCATCAAGCAGGTGCTGGGCGTCACCCTCATCAAGGCGAGCTCGTTCTCGGTCTTCTCGGTGTACATCAGCGAGCACCATGAGCGGCTGGGCGACGTTTCGGCCTTCATCGTGATCGGCAAGACCGGCGAGGACCGCTACCACGCCAACCTCAACGCCATCCGCGTCATCAAGAACAGCGAGGAGTTCTCGCCGCTGCCGATCCTCTTCGTGGGCGAGGCCGACCCCCCGGAGTTCGTGAGCCACTGCGAAAACCTCGAGGTGCGCTACCTCCCGCGGCCCATCGACCAGGGGGAGCTCATCGCCCAGCTCCAGGACATCCTGGCCCGCGAGGCGCCCCCGTCGTTCGACGAAGACTAGGGCATTCATGACAACCGAACGCTCCATCTGTCGGCCGGGCCACGGCGCCTCGTGCGCCCTCTGTTGCTGCAGCCACAACTATCGCGCGCCCTACGCCGAGATCGACGCGCTCTTCGAACGGCGCGCCGCGCTCCTTTCGCAGTTCAGCCGCGGCTATCTGATCGGCGCCGTCCGCGGGAGCCGGAGCGACATGACCGGCTCGTACTATTTCCGCGGGGAGCGCGTCATGAGCGACGTCATCGAGAAGCGCGTCGAAAACGCCTTCCAGTGCCCCTTCGTGGGGTACATCGACGGCGAGCGCACCGTCGGCTGCGTACTCTACCCGGACGAGCACAAATGCGGCGCGGCCTTCGACTGCCATCAGGTGTACCGGAGCAAGCGCTTCACCTGCGCCGCGCGCGACACGCTCAGCGAAACCGAGTACACCTACGCCGCACGGCTCTGCGGCGACTGGTACCACTACGGCGCGCTCATCCACATGCCCGATTTCCTCGGCGCGCTCATGGACGAACATCCCGACGTGCGCCTCGTCTCGTTCGACGCGCGGCGCGCCATCTTCGCGCGCATCGAGGGTTTCATTCTGCAGGACGACGCCCTGCACCGGATTGATTCGTACTTTGGGTGAGGGCGAGGATAAGAATCAGTCCTTCACTACAATCACCCGGAAGGTATCTCGGAGACCCATGCTTTTATTGAAGTTGACCAGGCGCATCTTCATCGATGCGGTCACCTCCTCGCCCTTCGAGACGATGAGCTTGCCATTGTTGGCGATGACGTCCTCGGCCAGGATCATCTTACAGGTAAGCTGGTCGATGCCCACCTGCCGGATCTCGAACTTATCCTCGCCGGTTATCACCATCTCGAGCGCCTTGATGATCGCTGGATCGTACCGCGATGCATGCTTGTGCATCTCGATAAGCGCAGCATCCGCGGCCATCCCGGCGCCGATGTAGAGATCATAATCAAGCGCCGTCTTCAGGATGTACGACTCGGGAGGGATCTTCGTCCCCGCGGGTCCCCCGACGGCCGGCTTGGAATTATCGAAGTGGCTCTCCTGATTCCGGATGATATCGGCGACACGCGCCATGCGCGGTATGTTCGCGATAATGTCGCTTCCCGCTTTCGGATAATTCTGATACATCGCCAACTCCGGCGGGGTGAGGGGCTTGAGGGCAAATACCTTATCGAGGATGTCCTCCGGGATGGTTACGCATCCCACTTGCGAGAGCATCGCGCTGATTTCGAGTTCCCAGGTTCGTGCGAAGTTCATCGCGGAAGCGAGCTGGCGCACCAGGCGGCGCACCCGCGAGGCGTGGCTGAAGGCGCGCGGGTTCACCAGAGAGAGTACATCAGTGAGCACCTTGATGCTGCCGCTCAGGGTCTTCTCGAGCAACTCCTTCTCCGCCATGACCAGCCGATACTGCTCCGTGGCGGCCGCGAGCACCGCGGCCAGCTCCTCCGGCGGGCACGGCTTGGTGAGAAAACGGAAGATGTTACCCCGGTTGATCGCGTCAATCGCGATCGCGAGATCGGCATTGCCGGTGAGCATGATCCGTACGCTCTTGGGGGCCAGCTCCCTCGCGCGCGCCAGGACCTGGATACCGTCCATGCCCGGCATTTTCAGATCCGACATGATGACCGCGAACGGTCCGTTTTTCGCCATGGCCGCAACGCCCGCCTCCCCGCCGGCGGCCGTTTCGATCGTGAAATCCCTTCCCAGCGAACGCTTAAAGGATGAAAGCAGGTTCTCGTCGTCGTCGATAATGAGAATTTTTTCTTCCATAAATTTCCTCCCTTTTCCATAAATAACGATGCTCTACTGTTGTCAAACGCCCGAAACGGCCACGATGGGAATTTGAATATGGAACGTAGTTCCCCTGCCTGTCACCGTCTCGAACGTGAGTGTTCCGCCGTGTTTCTTGACGATCGCCGCATGCGCGATGGCCAGGCCCTGGCCGGTACCCTCCCCCACCTTCTTGGTGGTGAAGAAGGGATCGAAGATCCGCTCGCGGACGCTTTCCGGAATGCCGTTCCCCGTATCGCCAATGCTGATCTCGACGGCGTTGCCCAGAAACTTTGTTGCGACCGAGAGCACGCCCTTTTCGGCGCGCGGACGGTCTTTCAGCGACTCCGCTATGGCCTGGGCGGCGTTGATGATGATATTGAGAACCGCCTGGTTCAGCTGGTTCAGGTAACAGGGGACGGGGGGGACGTTCGCATCGTAATCGGTGAGGAGATCGGCGACGTATTTCCATTCATTGCGCGAAACCGTCACGGCGTTCTCGACGGCATGATTGACGTCAACCGGCATCATCTCCTCGCTCCCCGGATGCGAAAGCTCCTTCATCGATCGGATTATTTTCACCACCCGGTCCACCCCGTCGAGGGACTCCATGACCGCCTTGTTGATTTCGTCGAGATCGACATCACGCGCAATGCGCTCCTTGACGCCCAGGAGCGCGCCCAGCGTTCGGTCGGTATTCGAATCGTCGCGGGCGTCGATGATCTCGCCGCACGCGCCCAGGTGACCGGTGAGCGCGTTGATGCCGTCCCGTATATATGAAAGATTGCTGTTTATGTACTGCAGGGGCGTGTTGATTTCGTGGGCGACGCCGGCCGCGAGCTGCCCGATCGCCTCGAGCTTTTGCGCCTGGGCGAGATGCGCCTCCATGGACCGGCGCTCCGTGATATCGGCTCCGCGGACGAGATACCCCACGGGATCGCCGGCGGCATCCGTAATGGGATTAATGGCGATTCCCAGAAGCCGCATCGAACCATCCGGAGCGGCAAGCTGCACGTCTTCGATCCTGACCGGCTTCCTCCCGGTGATGCTCGCGGTGATGCCCTCGGAGACGCGGTCCCACTCCCAGGGTATCGCCAGCGTCGAGAACCGCCGCCCGCACGCGAGATGCGCCGGAAGCGACAATATGCTTTCGGCGATCGGGTTCCAGAGCGTAACGACGTCGCGCGCCGAAACGCTGATAACGATGGATGAGATCGAATCGAGGAGCTGTTTGAGTTCGAAGTGCGCCTGACGCAATTCATCCTCGATCCGTTTCTGCTCGGTAACGTCATGCAGAATCCCCTGGATGCCCAGGATTTTCCCGTCACCGTCCCTCCACAGCGACGCCGTTATCAGACAATCGAAAACGGATCCGTCCTTTTTCTTGAGTTTCACGGGGAAATCCCGAACCGCTTCCTGCGCGGTGATCGCGATCTGCAGTCTGTCTTTTACCGCGACGTCGACATACGCGGTCGCGACATCAAGATCCATAATCTCGTCCGTGGTGTATCCGAAGAGCGAGAGCATGGCCTCATTGCAGTCAATGATCCGCCCCTCCAGGGTACGGATGTACACCGCGTCGCGCGAGGATTCGAACAGCGACCGGTAGCGCATTTCGCTCTCCCTGAGTTGTTTCTCAACCGTATACCGGTGAAGGGCGATATCGATGGTCGTTTGAAGCTGCTGAAGTTCATAGGGCTTTAAAATACACGCAGACGACCGGGTTGTTTTCACCCGCTCGATGGTGTCCCTGTCGGAATACGCCGTCACGTATATGATCGGCACGCTCGAGAAGGAGTTTATTTCCCTGGCCGCCTCAACGCCATCCACGTCATCCTTGAGAAATATGTCCATCAGCACAAGGTCGGGAACGGTGCCCCGGGCCATCGCAATCGCCTCTCTCCCGGTTTCCGCCACCCCGACAACCTCATGACCCATGCCGGTGAGCATTCCTTTGAGAACCATCACGTTGATGCTCTCGTCTTCAACGATGAGAATCTTTTTTTTTATCATTCATCCTCCCATCGGCATAAAAAGGACGGACACCGCGGTTCCTTCATCCCGTGAAATCTCGATCGTTCCGTTGATTTGCCCAACGAGAATCTCCACCAGGTGCAGCCCGAGAGTACCCTCCCCCCCGTGAATGAACCGCATCGGGATACCCACCCCATTGTCCACGACGGAAAGCTTGATCGACCCGTTACCCTGGGTCAGCATGGTGATCGAAACAGCGCCATTGCGATTTTCCGGAAAGGCGTGCCGGAGCGCATTTGAAATCAATTCGGTGGCGATCAAACCCGCGGGTATGGCGATGTCGGCCGGCAAGGTCAGCGGCGGCACGCTGCAGGCAATGTCGATTCGCTTCGCATCGACCGCATCGGATTTGACGAGTTCATCGACGATCGCCCGTACGCACCCTGCGAAATCAACGGCGGCAAGCGTCTCCGCGTGATAGATGCGCTCATGCACGAGAGCCATGGATCGTATCCTCATATGCATGGAGCGCATGCACTCGTCAAACGATTGACGCGCGGGCTGCTGCTTCTGGATATTCAGGAGGCTCGATATCACCTGCATATTGTTCTTGACCCGGTGATGGATCTCCTTAAGCAGCACCTCGCGCTCGTGGAGAATTCCCCACAGACGCTCCTCGGCCGCGACACGCCGGGCGCGCTCGCCAGACTCCTGCAGCGCCCGCCGGATGGCCGGGACCAGTTTTTTCAGCTTATCCTTGAGGACATAGTCGGTCGCGCCCAGCTTGAGCGTTTCAACGGCGACCTCCTCGCCCATGGCGCCGCTTATGAAGATAAAGGGAACATCGAGCGCATGCTCCTGCGCCAGCTTGAGCGCCTCAAGCCCATTGATGCCGGGGAGGAGGTAATCGGAAAGGATGACGTCCGGCGATACCGACGACAGAGCCTTGACATAATCTTCCCTCCTCGACACGACTACCGGTTGCGAGGAGATACCGCCGCGCGCCATCTCGGCGTGAATCATTTCACAATCGCGAGGATTGTCCTCGAGGTGAAGTATGCGCAGATCGCTCATCGACGACGAAGCACCACCATCCGCGACAGGCGTTCCCGGCATGCTGTCCGGACGATGTGGAACGACGTTGATATCCAGCCAGAAATGACACGCCGCAGTCAAAGCCGGGGCCAAATCGCCCGCCATGACCGGTTTGACCATGTAGCCGTTTGCGCCATAACGATAACACGTGCTCATGTCGCTTTCTTCTCTCGACGAGGAGAGCATGATCACCGGGATGTGCCTGAGCGTGCTGTCCCCCTTCATAATGGCGAGAACTTCGATGCCGCTAACCTTTGGTAATTTAATGTCCAGAAACACGCAATACGGATTCCCCGGCGGCCGGGACCGATAGGCGTTTTTGCGATAGAGATAGTCAAGCGCCTCCGCGCCGTCCCGAGCGACGTCAGTACGTTCGCGTAACGCGCTTTCACCGCACGAGGCGAGGAAGAGTTCCACATCATGCGCGCTGTCGTCGACCAGCAGGAGTGTTTTAGCGTTCATTATTTTCCCTCCTCGGCATCATGCGAGCATCTTGGGATTGAAACATAGAAGGCGGCCCCCTCGCCGGGCATCCCCTCGGCCCGGACGCTTCCGCCATGGCGCTCGATGATTCGCTTCACCGTCGCCAGGCCGATGCCGGTTCCCGGAAATTCGTCAGCGGCATGCAGTCGCTGAAATACTCCGAAGAGCTTATCCGCGTATCGCATGTCGAAACCCACGCCATTGTCCCGGATGACGACCATCGTCGTATCGTCCTGAGACACGGCCCCGATCGTGATCCGGGAATCGTTTTTTGTTGAAGAGAATTTCACCGCATTCGACAAGAGATTAACGAAAGCGATCCGAAGCAGCGCGACATCGCCCGGCACTGCCGGGAGGGTGGCCAGCTCGAACGTCGGAACGGGCCCGGGATTTTCGACCGTCAGTTCCTTGATGATCGAACCGACGAGCTGGTTGAGATCCACCCGGCCAACATCCATATCAGCCCGGGACATTCGCGAGAAGCTGAGCAGTTCGTCAATGAGCTGCCCCATAAACCGGGCGGAATCGACTATCACTTCCATGTAATGGGCGCCCTTAACATCCAGGCGGGGCCCCATGTGCTGATGCAGCATATCGATAAAACCGCTGATATGGCGCAGGGGCGCCCGCAGGTCGTGTGACACGGTGTACGAATACGACTCCAGCTCCTTGTTGGCCGCCACCAGCTCGGCGGTTCGCTCGGCCACGCGCTGTTCCAGCCCCGACAGCGTTTCCTCCAGTTTTTTCTCGACGATCTTCTGGTCCTCAATAACGCTCAGCAGCGCCCTCCGCGACCGGTCGGCCTCCCGGAGCAGGCGTTGGGTTTCCGCCTGGGCCTCGATGGTTTGCGCTTCCGCCAGTTTACGCTCGGTTATATCACGGGCAATGGTGATGACCGACTGGACGCTTCCCGCTGAATCGCGTTCCGGCACCAGTCGCGTATGGAAGTGACGCGGGCCGCCCGGGGTGGGGAACGAATCGACGACATCAAGCATATTTCCGGCATCAAACACGGCCTGGATTCGCTTTTCCCACGTCGATCTGGCAGGCTCCGGGACGCCGGTTTCACCGATGCTTTTACCGATATACTCTTCAGGCGATAAGGTGCCGGCCGCAGCTGCGGCGGCATTGACGTAGCGGTGCCGCAACTGCCTATCGAAACGGGCGATGAGGTCGGGCGAGTTTTCCGTCAGGGTTCGATATTTTTCCACGCTTTTCTCAAGGGCCTCCTTGGCCCTTTTGCGTTCGCTGATATCATTGAACGCGACGACGACGCACCGGCTTCCGTCGTATACGACCGGCACGACGCTGAACCGCATCCACGCCCGCACGGGCGCGCCGTCCCTGTCGATCAGGAATTCCACCTCCCGGTCATAGACTCCCTTGTCGCCGGTGAACACCTCCGTTACCGCGTTTAACAGGGCGCATGAGCCGCACAGGGACGAATAGCCGCATCCGCGTTCGTTGTCATGGCGGTTGGCGCACCCGACAAAGTCGCCGCACCGCCGGTCCCGCAGTTCGTCGATGCTGGCGTTGAACAGGCGTTGCGCCGCATCGTTCGCGTCGCGGACGCACACCTGCTCGTCGAGCACCAGGATCCCCACGGGCAGCGAATCCAGTATGGTCCGGTATTCGTTCCGCTTCATAGACCGCCGCCTCCCATTTTCACTCCTCAACGCTCCTGTAGCGCGCCGGTTCGCCCAAACGCTTGAGTAGATCGTTTACCTCGCGCTTGAGTTCAATAACACGCTCCTCACGGTCAAGCATGGCCTCGTGCCAGCGGCGAAGCTCTTCGAGCTGGGCCATGGTTTTTTCTTCTATCCTTTTGCGCTCGGTGATATCCTGAAACGATCCCTGAACTTGTATTATTTTCCCATTTGTATCCCGTACCGCCTCACCAATCGTTCTCACCCACACCCGATTGCCTTTCGCGGTGATGATTTCCATTTCCTCGTCATAGGGTATGCCCTTTACGGCGCAATCGGTAAAAATCCTCGTAATCATGTCCCTCCATTCAGGCGCGTAAAAGTCAATCCCCTCATTCACGGAAGGGCAATATCCGCTCGGCATTTCATGAATGGCGGCAACCTCATCCGACCAAAAAATAATGCCGCTGGCAATGTCCACCCGCCATCCGCCGAACTTCGCCGTTTCCCCGGCAATCCGCAGCAGGGTAAAATTACTCGTGAGCAGATCCTCGGCCTCTTTGCGCTCGGTTATGTCACGGCCAACGGACTGAAACTCGACGATGTTCCCGTTGACCGACCTGATGGGAACGTCCGACCAGAAAATCCAGCGATTGACGCCCGAGGGTGTCATCACCCGATGCTCAAAGGTATAGACATCCAAACCGTCGGGGAGGTCGCAATAAAAGGACAGCACCGCCTCCCGGTCCTCGGCGGGTACAAAATCGATCCATCGGCGTCCTGCCGCGTGCTCGCGGGACACGCCCGTGAGCGCGCAATAGGCGCCGTTCACATAGGTAAGCGTGGTATCGGGAAGCCAGCGGCACACCGCGTCCCCCTGGTGCTCCACCAGGGCACGGTACCGCTCCTCGCGCTCGGCGAGTTCCCGCGCCATTCTCTTGCGCTCAACAGCGTACCGCAGGGAGCGCGCCAGTTGCGATAGCGTGACGTCCCCCTTGACAAGGTAATCATCCGCGCCGCGATTGATGGAGGATTCGCCCATCACCTCGTCGTTTAATCCCGTGAGAATGATCACCGGGATCATGCCGCCGGTTGCGGCCACGATGCGGTCGAGCGTATCAAGGCCCGTGGAATCCGGAAGGTTAAGATCCAGAATGATGGCGCCAAATCTCCGTTCCCCGGCGCGGCGTAGTGCCGCGTCCAACCGCTCCACAACATCGACCTCGCTGCCCGCAAGCCTGCCCTCCTTCAGCATCTCCTGGATGAGGCGCGCGTCGCCCGGATTGTCTTCGACGAGCAGGATGTCCATGGTCTCGGTCGCCATACTATTTCTCCCCATTGGGCAGTTTCACGATAGTAAGCCAGAACGACTCAATTGACCTCACCACCCGGATAAACTGATCCAGGTCCAATGGTTTTACGATATAGCAGTTCGCATGAAGGTCGTAGCTTTTCAACACGTCGGCATCGGCGCTCGACGTGGTGAGTATGACCACCGGTATGCGCCGCAATTCATCGTTACCCTTTATTTCCGCCAAAACCTCCCGGCCGTCCTTTTTCGGCAGATTGAGGTCCAGCAGGATGAGATCGGGGCGCGAGGCTCCGGTGTGGCTCCCCCGCCTAAGTAAAAAGTTCATTGCTTCCACGCCGTCTTTCGCGACAGACAGCTGGTTGCTGATCTTGCCCTCCTTCAACGCCTCCCGTATGAGCCGAACGTCCCCCTCACTGTCCTCGACAATAAGAATGTCGATCGGCTTGATTGCATCATTCATGTCGCACCTCCTGCTGCATATAATCACGGTAACCCCGCTTTCCACCCTGCGACACGTCAGGGATGCTGAAATGGAACGTCGATCCCTCGCCGAATTTTGATTCGACCCATATCCTCCCGCCGTGGCGTTCGACAATCCGCTTGCATATCGCAAGCCCGATACCCGTTCCCGGATATTCCTCCCTTCCGTGAAGCCGTTGAAAAATGACGAAAATGCGCTCGAAATACTGGTCCTCGATCCCCAGACCGTTATCGCGTATGCTGAAAACATGATCATTGCCCCGTTTTTCCGAGGATATGACCACCTGCGGGATCGTCCCCACATGTCTGAACTTGATGGCATTCTGGATCAGGTTCAGGAAGAGACGGGATATCTGAGCCCCATCCGCCGTTATAACGGGCATATCACCGTATTCAATGACCGCACCCGTATCCCCGATGGCCATTGTCAGGTCGCGGCGCAGATTATCCAAAACCGATTTCACATCCACCCTGCCGAAAGAGCTCCCATGCGACTTCACCCGGGAAAATTCCAGCAGTCCGCTGATGAGCGACTGCAGGCGGCTGGCCCCGTCCACGGCGAAGTTGATAAAATCGTTTGCGTCGGCATCCAGCCGGTCCTTGTACCGTTTCTCAATGAGCTGGAGATAGCTCGAGATCATGCGCAGCGGCTCCTGCAGGTCGTGCGATGCCACGTAGGCGAACTGCTGGAGCTCCACGTTGGAGCGCACCAGCTCTTCGATGAAATGCCTACGGTCTTCTTCGGAGCGTTTGCGTTCGGAAATATCCAAAAGGAACGCGACCCCGTTGAATCGCGCATCATCCAGCATGGCACCAGCAATAACGATAGGCAGACGGGTGCCGTCTTTACGCATGTACTCCTTTTCGAAGGGTGTTCGGTTGATTCCCGAGGTCTTGAGCTCCGCTACCGAGGCCTCATCGAGATGGCTGAATTCCGCAGGTGTCATGCCAATCCAGTCGATCATGCCTGCTTCAAGTTCTGCGCGCGTGTACCCAACCATCTCCAGGAATTTATCGTTGGCATCGATGATTTTACCATCCATGTTCCAATAAATAACCCCGATAAGACCGGAATCATAAAACCGTCGGAGCTTTTGTTCGCTTTGTCGCAGGGCTTCCTCGGCCTGCTTCCGTTGAGTGATATTGACGATGCTGGTGATGAAATACTCCGGCGTTCCATTAGCCAAGCGGTGCAGACGGGTGCTCACGTCCGCCCACACGGTTCCGCCATCCCTGCCGAAATACCGCTTCTCCATCCGGTACACCTCTTTTTCATTGGCGAGCAAACAGCGGATGCACTCGCGGCTTTCCGCCACGTCGTCGGGGTGGGTTATCTCGGCGAAATTGACCTGTTGCATTTCTTCGATAGAATAGCCCAGCATGTCGGCGAAGGCCCGGTTCACCTTCAGCAATGTACCATCGGGTGCGGTAAGCGACTTCCCCACGGTTGAACCATCGAATATGCCGCGGAACTTGTCTTCGCTTTCCCTGATCGCCTCTTCCGCCTGCCTGCTTTCAGTGACATCCCGGGCCGACGAGAGGGCCCCGGTAACCTTCCCGAACTCATCCTTGAGGACCCTGCACCACCAGGCGAGCAGTCGCCGCTCCCCGTCCCTGCGCCGTTGCCAGCTCTCGAGGTAGATCGTTTCTTCTGCGCCGTTGAACAGCGGCTGCACCGATCGGTACGTATCCTGTTCACCTTCGAAATAATAGGCCGCCTCCCTGCCGATGACATCGTCGCCGAAAAACTCAAATCCCGGCCCGTTGCTCCACGTATACACCTTGTTGACGTCGACCTCCATGACGATGTCCGGTATGGCCGACAGCAGGGCCTCCTGGTGCGAGGTGACCCCCAGCAGGGCCCTTTGCATTCTGATTCTTTCCGAGATATCCCTGATGTTGCACTGGATCACCTTACCCCGGGCGATCTCATATACGTTACTAATGAATTCCACGTCGATTCTGCGACCATCCGAGGTTTCCAGCGGCAGGCCTTCATATCGCACATATCCCTTTTCCTGTAATTCCCGAAATTTTTCTTTATTGGGGATGATGTCCCCGAGAAATCCGATGTCCCAGATCGTTTTCTCCCGGAACTGCTCTTGCGAAAAACCAAGCATCTCGATCATATAAGGGTTCACATCCACGATCATTCCCGTCACGACATCGAGGATGAGAATCCCGTCCTTGGCCGACTCAAAAAGGCGGCGATATCGGTTTTCCGAAGCGCGAAGAAGCTCCGCGGTCTCCACCTTCTCCTTTAACGCACGGTCGCTCTGCCTGCGCCAGATCAACCAGACGCCCGATCCTGCTCCCGCGAGAATCGCGCATACGAGAACGATCATCAGCCACAGCCACTCCCGCAGCGGCGCATACACCTCCGCAAGGTCCATGCGGGCGACCATGACCCATGGTGAACCGGGAACGGCGCGGATTGCGGCGGCAACCGGCACACCCCGGTAATCGATGCCCTCCACCACGCCTTCGCGCCCCAGCGCTGCCATCACGGCCGGGACTCTTTCATCGACCAGCGGAATGCGGAGGCTTAGGGCGGTGTTTTTTCGGAAACGAAGCTCATTTAAAAACAAAACGTCATTGCCGTCGCGGCGGACGAGCAGCGTCTCGGCGGTTCGACTGGGCGTGGGCCAGCGATTGAGCAACGGAAAGAGATAGGCGGTGGGATCGATGAACAGCGCGACAAGGCCCATCGGGTGCCCCTGCTCGACTATCGGCACGACAACAGCAAGGTGGATCGGCTTCCCCGGCGCCTCCTGGTGAAAATCGAGGAAGGTGATCCTGCCCGTACGCATGATCTCCGCCGTCTGCTGCCGTACATTCGCGCACAACGGTTCGACGGATTGCGGTACTGACAACCGGGCCGTTCCCCGCACATCGAGCAGAACGACATGATCATACCGATAGGATGCCCGTATTTTTTCGAGCCAGGTGCGCATCTGCCTGTACGCGTCGCCGTCAGCCGGATTGGATATAATCCGCCGCATGAGGTTGGCAAAAGCGATATTCCCATGCAAAGAATCGGCGTCGGCCAGCCGCTCCTTTCTCCACTGCACCAACTCGCTCACTTTGAGCTCGGCAATGGAGGAGAGCGTGCGCCCCACCTCGGCCCTGAATTGATTTTGATGCTGCCGGTAATAGAGAAATCCCACCGAGAGAATACCGACGGTTACAATAACGAACAGCATGACGATCACGCCCGGTATTCGTTTGTCATCATCATATTTCGGCGATGCGACAAGGAATTGGTGGCGATAGAGGCCCCAGGCGATTACAAGCGAGCCGATCGCGAAGCATTGCGGCAGCGGATTGAGCTCCATGCCCGGGAAAAGGTTGAGCGTGGGGACCAGGGCTCCGATCATCATAATGAGCGTACCGGTGCCGAGTGCGACAACCTGCCCCCGGTACAGGCTTTGCAGGCGTACTGACAAAACGAAGAGAATGACGAATCCCACCATCATCATCCCGTAGGTATAGATGTTATGCACCACGAACCACGGACCGGGAACTCGAGACTCTAATACAGGAATGAAAAACGGACCCGCCGATCGGAAACTCACGTTATGAATCACCCACAGCCCGTGCATATCGTTCGTCCAGAGCATTACCTGCGTTACAACAGGAATAATGAAGAGCACGGCGATACGTACTTTCGAAATCCATTCGGATTTCCCGACAAAGTATAGTACGAATACCAGCCAGAGCACCGGTATCACAGCGAAGCACACGATCCGCATGTCGTACCAGAAGCGGGCCCACTCCGACGAGAAACCGATCATCGACAATCCCTGGAAGATGGACAGGAGGCTGGCCAGAAACGCGATCCACTGATACACGCCGGCCCCGGCGACGGTATCCCGCCGCTTCCGGGAATACCACGCGATGAATCCCATCACCGCGACCGCGATGATGATGGAAATGAAGTAGGTGATGTGCTGCCAGTTCATTGCCTGTACCGCCTTCGATGCGAATCACTCACCGTTTAAAACGTCGTCATTGCCTTCTCCCGCGACGTACTGAAAACCAATCCGAAAAACCGTCCCGCCTTCGCGAACGCATTCGAACGATCCCCGGATCTGCTTAACTAGGAGCGCCACCAGCTCCATTCCAAAACCGGTGTGGCCGTTACTCATTACCGAATCGGGGATGCCAACGCCGTCGTCGCGAACGGTTATTTCTACGCGGTTTTCCGGCAGACGCGCCACCGCGATGGCAATCATCCCGCTTCTGTCGTCCGGGAACGCGTACTTGAACGCGTTGGTTACCAGCTCGTTAATGATGATGCCGATCGGAAAAAGAATCTTCGAATCCATGACAAAATCATCGATCCGCTTTTCCACCGCAACCCCCGGGATGGAGGGCAACGATGCGGTAATGCCGTCCACGATCCTGCCGAGGTATTCTCTGACGGGAACATATCTGAAATCGCTCGTTTTATACAGCAGGTCATAGATCACGGCCATGCTGATCACCCTGCCACGGGAGTCGTTCAATGCGAACGCGGACGAAGGATCGGACACCCGCGATGCCTGAAGCGAAAGGAGGCTCGCGATCATGGACATGTTGTTCTTAATACGGTGATGCACCTCGCGTAGGAGAAGTTCGCGCTCGCAAGACAGAGCGCCGAGATATTCCTCGGCTTGCTTACGCTCAGTGATATCAGTCAGGGTTCCCACCATGCGCCGAACCTTGTTCCGCTGGTCCCAGGCGACGGTCTTGCCCCTGGTGCATACCCATCTCCACTCGCCGGATTTCATCCGCATACGGAGGTCGATGGAGAATCCCTTGCCGGTTTCAATACTCTGCGAGAGATCGCGCTCGACACGATCGATATCATCCGGATGAACAAGCAACCGCCATGACGCGTAGGTGGCGGGAAACTCCTCATTGTCGTAGCCGAGCAACGAGTAGTAGAGGGGGCTGAAGAACGCCATGCCGCTTGGGACATCCCAGTCCCAGAACCCGTCATTTACCGCGGCAAGAATCATCGCATATCGCTCTTCGCTGTCCAGAAGCGCGACCTCCGCCCTCGCACGTTCGGTAATGTCAATACCGGAAGACAGGAGGCCGGTGCATTCTCCCGCATCGCCACGAAGCAACGCATTACGCCAGGAGATCATCCGCACGGCTCCGCCGTTTACCAATACCGGATTTTCGTAACTTGACAGGTCGTCTTTCCCCCGCATCAACGTCGCAAAATACTCCGCCATCTCCTCCTCCCGCGTATTTTCCGGTATGCATGTATCGAACCAGTTCTTCCCGATGAGAACGCCGGGCTCGTACCCCAGCAGCCGGTGCCCGCTATCGTTAAGCAGGGTGATATTCCCGCAGGCGTCCAGGGAGACTATGATCTCCGCCACGATATTGAGATAGCTCTGGGCCCTGTCGCGCTCCTCCATCGCCCGTTGTTCCGAAATCCTGACCTGTTCCATATTCGCGGACAATCGATTGACGGCAAACGCGATCCCCCCGATGCCCAGCAGCCAAATGCCGATGTGAGCGATCAAAAGACGCTGCTGGATGGTCCGCTCGAGCGTGAACAGGGGCTGCATATCTATTGAAGAACTTATACCGCCCCGTATCTCACCCAGGGCATACCCCTGAGACTCGTGGCATTTCAGGCAGCTCGCCTCCACGACAAAGGGAATCATCAGGCGAAAGCTTTCCCTTCCGGAAACGACATCCAGGGACGCCACCTCCTTGATTCCTTTATCGAAGCGTTGCAATGCCTCCCTCTCCCATGCATCGGGAAGATTCTCCGGGCGCAACGGCTTGAGGCTCGTGATATTGCCGAAGTCAAATCCTGCCTTTCGAGCCATCTCGTTGACCTGCCGGGTCATGTAGGCGGGATTCACCAAAGTGAGGTAATGCCCCTGGGTTGTTGCGATATCCCTGTCGGAACCTTTCAGGTATGGATTTGGGGCGGTGGTTGACGCAAGGACGTACACACCGCCTTTCGAGGCTGCCCATTTCCGATAAACGATATCTTTTTGAAGGGCGAGTTCCGCGCGCATGCGTGCCTGAGCGAAGATGGCTTGTCTTTGATGCATGACATTCCACGCGAACGATCCCGTGACACCGCCGGTCCAGATAAGAAAAAAAATCCATCGAAAGCCTTTAATGCCGGGTAATCTCAAAGTTTTGCACCTGCCGATCATATTTTGTCCGCCCATTCCTCGTTCGATACTTCGCCGCTCAAGCGACGCTCCCGGCGTTGCGCTCACGCCGCCATCAGGAGAAATCCTGAACGTGTTTTTCATTCCTGACATACCGCAAAAGTTCGGCCAACCCGCTCCTGGCGGCGGCAAGGTCGGGATCATCTTTCAATGCATTCGATTTCACCTGGACGCGTTCTACAAGCGCATCAATGGTTGTGATTGCACCGGAGATGTATTCATCCGCGTCAATCACCTGCCCGCCCTTCGCCCGCATGCGTTCTCGAATACCCGCCTTGAGCTTCCCCCTCTGCACCCCCTGGAGGGCGACCGATACGAGCCGCTCGTCGGTGATATCGCCCTTGACAAGGTAGTTGATGGCGCCCAGCTTGATCGCCTGCACGGCCACCTCCTCGCTGCCCTGGCCGGTAATGATGGCAACGGGGATATCGCAGACCTGCTTGTTTTTTTTGAGCCGCTCGAGTACCTCGATACCGTCGATGTCGGGAAGCCGGTAGTCCAGCAAGGCGCAATCGGGTCGGATCGATACCATCAATCGCAATCCCTCCTCGCCGGAGGCAGCCTGGTGTATTTCAAAATTGACATCGCGCGCGTTCTCGAGGTAGGTGCGGTACAGCTCGCGGTCATTTGCGCTATCATCTATGATCAGAATCGCATGCCGCTCCTGATCGGCATTCGGCAACAGACCGTAATCGGGGAGCGGGAACCCGGTGTGCGTCATGAGGACCTCGTAGGGTATATGGTACAAGTCGCCGAGCAGTTTAAGCTTTTCCAGCGCGGGACGCTTCACGTAGCCATTCTCCATCTGGCTGAGGTAGGCGTTCGATATGCCGGTGCTGGCTTCCACGTCACGAATGGTCAGGGAAAGCGCCTCTCTTCCTGCCTTAAGGAGCACTCCGAATCTGTTCATCTGTGTAATCCCTCTTAAGATGACAGTAGCCACTCCCGCTTGATAAATCAAGCAAATATGGCTGATTTAACACTTATTTATATTTTTAAAGCTTGGTTGTGATTAATTCGAACATATTACATGGGCAGTTACTCATATATGTTTATAATCCGCTATTCTCACGGAACGAATGGGATTCGCAAGAGAGTTCTATTCTTTGCCGGACAGAAGAAATTGGGAAATTGTCGATGATATCCGCCGACCGCATCACCGACGTCCCCCGCTCGTTCATCCGGGAGATCCTCAAGGTCACGCTGGACCGTTCCGTGATCTCGTTCGCCGGGGGGCTCCCCAACCGCGATCTCTTCCCGATCGCAGAGCTCAAGGCCGCCGCCATGCGCGTCTTCGACGAGGAGGGCGCGGTCGCCCTGCATGATCGCTCGCACAGAATAAACAGGCAGGCGGCCTTATCCGAACCGCAATGGTATCACAGCGACGGGCCTAGAGGTTTTCACAACAAAAGTCGCACGGCGGGAGCAACAAATGTTTACTGCCTTACAGCGTATTGTCTATCGGATTGATAATGCGGGAAACAACTGCCATGAAATCATTCTCGCTTCTTGTCACGAGTTCAAGGTTCTTGCTCAAGGCGGTGGCTGCAATTATGCAGTCGGGTATTTTTAATTTTCTTGCCTTTCTTATCCTTATGCATTCTTCGACAATAGACCGATCAGCATTGATAATCTCTAGAGAATCAAGAAAACTGCGGACTTTTTCCGACTTTTCATCATTCATTGGACAAGAAAGCACTTCAATATAGGTCACGAAAGAAACGGATACATCACCCAGATTATTCAATAAAAAACCGGTTGCCTGTTCCCATCCATTCAGATGATAAATAAGAATATTCGTGTCAACGAGATATTTCTAAATGGATTATTCCCATTCGTTTCTAATGAATTTTTGATACTCCACACCGTCTATGTTTTTCTCTTTCAGGATGCCTGCCGTATTGAAAAGCTTTTTCTTTTTTTCATCAATAGTATCGACAATTACTAGATCGACTGATATTTTGCTTTGATCCGACGGAATGCCCTCGACATCTGGAATAAAGAATCCGCCGTCTTTTTTTATTGCCTGTAGAATCATTGAAATACACCATTTCCCCTGTCATTCCACCAGAAACGGTTACGCTGAATTTTAAGTGCAAATAGATATCCCGGTTCCTGATTATTCTATCTAATCAATGTAATAAGAAAAATCATTGTCAACAATAAAAAAGCGGGAAAGCATCCCTCGAGCTGCCGGTAAAGGTCGAGAAGGTTTTGATGAACAATGGATAATGCCGGGGAGGATGCGTACGGGGACAAAAGCGCGATTGAGAAAACCGGAACCGTGTAATAAAAATAATATTGACGACTTCCGCCCGCCGCATCATGCTGCACTCATCTTTCAAGGAAACGGTTCCGGAAAAACCATAATGTCTCTCGTCCGCGCACATCGGCAGCTCTCCATCTCCATTGCGATTCCCGCAGTGGTCGTCGCCGTATGCGCGCTCCCCGGTTTCGCGCCGACGGGTCTTGGATGAGAGAGTACGATATCTCGAACACCACAAGCCCCTGTCGGCACAACCGGCAGGGGCTTTTTTATTGGCCACAGCCACCTCATCCCCCGGCCGCCGAGCGCTTTTTGGACCTCCTGTCCGCACTCGGCACTGCAACATCCTGTTGGGAGCCTTCTCCCACAGGAGAAGGGGGGAATAGTAGATTTACTATTTCAAAGCCCTCTCCTATGGGAGAGGGCGCGCCGGAGGCGGGGTGAGGTCATACGAGGAATATTTTCCTCAACAGAAAGGAGGCCCCCATGGAAGCCGCATTCGCCGACCGCATCACCGACGTCCCCCGCTCGTTCATCCGCGAGATCCTCAAGGTCACGCTGGACCGGTCCGTCATCTCGTTCGCCGGGGGACTCCCCAACCGCGATCTCTTCCCGATCGCAGAGCTCAAGGCCGCCGCCATGCGCGTCTTCGACGAGGAGGGCGCGGACGCCCTGCAGTACGGCCCCTCGGAGGGTCATGCGCCGCTGCGCGACTACATCTCACGACGCTATCGGGAACGGCTGGGCCTGGAGATCCCGCCGGAGCGCATCCTCATCACCAGCGGCTCGCAGCAGGGGCTCGATCTCCTCGCCAAGACCTTCCTTAACGAGGGCGACGACATCCTCATCGAGGAGCCGGGCTACCTGGGCGCGATCCAGGCCTTCTCCGTGTACCGCGCGAGATTTGTGCCGGTGCCGCTGACCGAAAGCGGCATGGACATCGAACGGCTCACGGGGGCGATGGCGTCGTCCCGGCCCAAGCTCGCGTATATGGTGCCCAACTTCCAGAACCCATCGGGCATCAGCTACTCCGCAGAGAACCGGCGGGCCGTGGCGGAGGCCATCGGCGGCACGCGCACCATCATCATCGAGGATGATCCCTACGGCGAGCTGCGCTTCGACGGGACCCCCGCCCCGTCATTCGGCGCGCTCGCGCCCGAGAACACGATCCTGCTCGGATCCTTCTCGAAGACCGTGGTCCCGGGCTTCCGCCTCGGATGGATCGCCGCGCCGCCGGCCGTGATGGACCGGCTCCTCGTGGCCAAGCAGGCCTCCGACCTGCACACGAATTCGTTCTCGCAGCGGGTGCTCGCGCGCTATCTCCTCGACGCGGACCCCGACGCGCACATCGCGCGCATCATCGCCGTGTACCGCGAGCAGCGCGACGCGATGCTCCGCGCGATCGACGGGCATTTCCCGGGCTCGGTCCGGCGCACCCGGCCCCAGGGCGGGATGTTCCTGTGGGCCACGCTGCCGGAGGGCGCCTCGTCGCTCGCGCTCTTCGAGAAGGCCGCGGCGCGGAAGGTGGTGTTCGTGCCGGGCACACCGTTTTACATCGGCCGCGACGACGCGCCCACGATGCGGCTCAACTTCTCGAGCGTGGATGCGGCGACGATCGCGGAGGGAATCCGTCGGCTGGGGGATGCGATGCGGGAGGGATAAGGGCAGACGCATTAGCAGAAAAACATCAGGAGCGCCGCGTCTGCTCCTCGAAAGCGACGCTCACCTCCGCGCCGGACAGGGACGCCGCGATCCCCTGCTCGATCTCGCGGCGGATCGCCGTGATCTCGCGCAGGGGGCGGTGGCCCGCAGCGGCCAATCCGATCACGACAAAGAGCTTCCGTCCGGCCTTTCTGATCCTGATATGCCGCGTCGCACCGATACGATGGCGCGCGAGGTAGCCCGATAGAAGTTCGTCAATTCGCAGACGCATATCCTCGCCGGGGCTCGCATCGACGATATCGAGAAAGCCGTCGCGCAGGATGAGCAGCGGCTTGCGCATGAGGACACACGACAGCGCAATGCACATGACGGGATCGACATAATTCAGGAACCGTTCGTCCACGACGCCCTTCAGGGAGGCGATCGCCACAAAGGCGACGAACACGCACAGGTCCAAAAGTCCATCGATGATCCAGAGGACGCCATTTGCGGCGAGGATGTCCGAATTCAGCCGCTTCCCCATGATCCGCATGAACGCACCGAATCCGGTGCACACGAACATCCCGATACCGGCATACCATATCGCCAGGGACAGCCGCGCGACCGGGTCGTGATGGACGATATCCTGGATGCTCCCGATGATGGCGGCCACGCACAGCGCGGTGATCAGGACGCCGTTGAGCGTCGTCTGCACCGGTTCGTATTTCGCATAGCCGAAGTGATACCGTTCGTTCGGCGGTTCGCCCAGCCTGCGCACAGTGTAGATGGCGAACAGCGAGATGATGACGTCCGCGACGCAATAGAGCGCATCCAGCAGCACCGTCATTGAATCGCACAGGACGGCGATGGGAAGACTCACGCAGGCATAGACGACCGAAAGCGCGAGCGACATGCGCATGAGATTCAGTTCATTGAATCGCATCTTTTTCTCCGCTTTTCGATTCACGGCCATTCCCGCATTGTTCGATCTGCGCCTGGTGCGCCTACAGGCGTTACGATCGCCCTCCAGGACGGAACAGCCGATCGAGGGGCACGCCCCCCGCCGCACCTCCGCCAGGGCATTTCGATGTTGCCATAATCATACCCCGCCCGATGCCGCGCGCAACACATTTTCCCGACCCTTCGCGCCGCGACGGCAAAAATGTGATTGATGACCCCGGCGCCTCCGCGCTATCATGCCTGCGCATACCACCCCCGTCCAGGAGCGCTTCGCATGATACGGAAAAAGATCACCCTTATCGCACTCGTCATCCTCGCACTCGGCCTCGCCGGATACGGCGGCCTGCGGCTCGCCTTCCGCTGTTCGGTCGATCCGCCCACGGGCGCCATCACCCTCCCCGGGATCACGGGAACGGTCGTCATCCGTCGGGACGCGCTCGGCATTCCGCTCATCGAAGCCGCGAACGAGCCCGACCTGTATTTCGCGACGGGCTATGCGCAGGCCTCCGACCGCCTGTGGCAGATGGTGTTCATGCGGATGGTGATGCAGGGACGCCTCGCCGAGATCATCGGCGCGGGGGGGCTCGATTTCGACATCGCCATGCGCAGCCTGCACGCGCGCCGCTACGTCGACGAGGCCATGGCGCGCCTGCGGCCGGGCACGCGCGCGCTCCTGGAGGCCTACTCGCGCGGCGTGAACGCCTACATCGAGACGCACCGCATCCTGCCGCCCGAGTTCATCCTCACGCGCCACCGCCCCGAGCCGTGGAAACCGGAAGACTGCTTCTACGTCTTCGGCCTGCTCAATATGAGCGTCTCGGGAAACCTCATCGAGGAGCTCGGCTTTCTCCTGGCGGCGAACCGCCTGGGCTACGGGAAGGCGGCGGTCCTGTTCCCGGTCTATCCCGACGAACCGCTCCCCCTGGCCGAGGCGCGCAAGCTCGCCGGGATCGAGACGCGCGATCTCGCCGCGCCCCTCGATCGCCTCTCGGCCTCCCTGCGCTCCCTGACGAACGTCATGCCCATGAACAAACCGGCGTCCAATAATTGGGCCGTGGCCGGATCGCGCACGAAAAGCGGCCGTCCCATCGTGACCAACGACACGCACCTCGATCTCATGATCCCCAACTCGTGGATGATCATGCACTTGAAGTGCCCCACGCTGGACGTCGCCGGGGTGATGGCGCCGGGTCTCCCGATCGTCTGCTGCGGCTTTAACGGATCGGTCGCCTGGGGCGCGACCATGGTGATGGCCGACAGCCAGGACCTCTTCCTTGAAAAGCTGAAGACCGACGGGGGATCGCGCTCCTATCTGTACAAGGGCGCCTGGCGGCCGGTGAGCATGCGGACCGAGACCTTCCGCGTGGCCGGCGGCGAGACGGTGCAGCGCGAATTCGCCTCGACGATACACGGGCCTCTCTTCAACGAAGCCCTGGAGCGAATGCCCTTTCCGCCCGAGATGCCGGTGCAAACCTTGCCGATGAAATCGTCCTACGGCCTCGCGCTCTCCTGGGCGCTCGAGGGCGGAAGCGACTCATTGGAGGGGTTCCTCGCGCTCGGCAGGGCGCGCACGATGGCCGAGGCACGGGCGGCGCTCCTGCGGGTGAAGAGCATCTATTTGAACATCGTGTACGGCGATCGGACCGGGATCGCATGGCAGGTAACGGGCCTGTTCCCGACCCGCCGCGCGGGGACCGGTCAGTTCCCCTCACCCGGCTGGGACGGCGCGCACGACTGGACGGGCTTCGTGCCCATGGAGCGCAATCCGAGCTCGCTCAACCCGGCCGAGGGATACATCGGCACGGCGAACAACCGGACCGTTTCCGCGAACCACCCCTTCGTGATGAGCACGAGCTGGTTCGGGCCCGACCGCGCCGACCGCATCGCGCAGGTCCTCTCGGGAACGCGCACGGCGACCGCGGAGAGCATGCACGCCCTGCACTTCGACCGCTATTCCCGGTTGGCCGCGAAGATGCAGCGCCTGCTCTCCGACGGGCCGCTCGCCGAACGCGTGCGCGCCTCCATCGCGCGCCTGAGCGACGAAGAAAAACGGCGCGCGGCGACGCAGGCCCTCGCGATGCTCGCTCCGACCGCCTTCGACTGCGTGATGCGACCGGAATCGGCGAACGCCGCGCTCTACGGCGCCTTTGTGCACACATTCACGCGCGCGACCTTCCTCGACGAGCTCGGCCCCGATGACAGCGTCGTCTGGGAGTCCTTTGTCCATACGAACATGATTTCCTACTCGGCCATCGAGGACCACCTGCAGGGCCGCGAGGACTCCCCGTTCTGGAACGACGTGGGCAGCGGCGGACGCGAGGACAAGGCCGACATCCTCGCCGAGTCGCTGGCGCGCGCGTACGCCCTCTGCGGGGAGCGGATGGGCGGCGACCCGAAGAAATGGCAGTGGGGCGCGCTGCACACCTATCACTGGCGCCATGAATTCGCCAAGAAGCTGCCCATTCTGCACGGCTACTTCAACCGCGGGCCGCATCCCGCCGGCGGCGACGGCCAGACCGTCAATGTCGCGGCGTGGGCCCCGGGAAAGAACTTCGACACCTGGCTCATCCCCGCCATGCGGCTCGTGGTCGATTTTGGCCTGGCCGACCCGGCGTTCCTGGTGACCGTGCCGGGCCAGTCGGGCAATCCCTCGAGCGTGCACTACGGGGACATGATCGAGCACTACCTGACGGGTAAGA
>Ga0116178_10000671_pt1 | contig 30341 bp, 32 predicted proteins | sample AD_STIC12_MetaG_FD_89880 | JGI IMG/M metagenome (GOLD analysis project Ga0116178, IMG submission 89880) | Active sludge microbial communities of municipal wastewater-treating anaerobic digesters from USA - AD_STIC12_MetaG | ecosystem: Engineered > Bioreactor > Anaerobic > Digestate | place: USA...
AGAAGTCACATGATAATGAAATTTGAATACGGGAAGACTACCGAGATAGCTTCAAAATATCTTTCTAATCAATCAACAATAGCGCTTGAAGAAAAAAGTTTATTGTCCAAAATGGCGCTTGATCAGCTTATTGATGATGTTTTGATAAATGAAAAATTAAAGGAAGATTTCTCACAATCTGAGATTAACAACAAAATTAATGCCAGAGCTACGGAATATTTTTCCGACAAAGACATTATTCAATGGATTGAGAAAAATAATATCTCCAAATCGGATATTTCAAAATATTTAATCGCTCCAGTTGTTAAAAATGAGCTGATTTATGCAAAATTTGGATCTGAGAGCGAATTAATAAATTGGCTTTCTCAAACTAGAAAAGAAACTAAGATTAGAATATTTATTCCTAATACAAAATGGTTGGGGGAAAAGGGAATAGAGTTTGAAAAGTAAATAAAATATTTTTGTGGCGGGTATGGTTTAGTGGTAGAATGAAACCTTCCCAAGGTTTAGGCACGGGTTCGATTCCCGTTACCCGCTCTTTTTAGTCATTCTAAATATATGAAATATCTAAATAGTGTTAAAAAGACTGAAATTTACGGAAAAACTTGTTTGTTGAGATTGGATTTCAACATTCAGGATAATGATCTAAAAAATTCCATTCGTTTAAAAAGATCCATACCAACTATCCTTTTTTTGCTGGAAAACAAGTGTAAAATAGTTATTTTATCGCACAAAGGAAGACCAGCTGGTAAATTGAATATAAAGTATAAAAAATCAAAATTATCATTAAAACCCGTATCTTTAGCGCTTGCCAAGATGCTTGGGCAGAAGGTGAAATTTATTGAACATTTTGGTTTTAAAAAAATAAAGAAGGAAATAGACATTTCCTCTACCGGATCTGTTTTTCTTCTTGAAAATTTGCGATTTAACAAAGGCGAAGAAACAAACAATCAATTATTTGCCCGCCAACTTGCTTTACTTGGTGATTTTTACGTTAACGATGCATTTGCGGTTAGTCATAGAGCCAACGCCTCTATTTCTAAAATAACAAAATATTTACCTTCTTATTGTGGATTTGAAATGGAATCAGAGATAGAAGTATTTAACAGCGTATTAAAAAAACCAAAAAAACCACTAATTTTAATTTTAGGAGGGGCTAAAATATCGGATAAAATAGGCATTATAGAAAATTTTTATAATAAAGTTGATTCAATATTAATTGGAGGCGGAGTAGCCAATACTTTTTTTGTCGCCAGGAATATACCGATCGGATCCTCTTTGTGTGATAAAAAATCCATTTCGTTGATAAAAAAATATATCAATGATAAAAAAATAATCTTTCCCATTGATGTGATTTTTGACGATAAAAAAGCTATTGTTGATATCGGTTCAAAAACAATCGTTAAATATTCTCAGATAATTTCAAAAGCCAAAACTGTAGTTTGGAATGGACCGATGGGGGTTATAGAAAAACCAAAATATCAAAGCGGGACATTGGGAGTAGCGAAATCAATCAGCAAATCAAAAGCTTATTCTGTGATAGGCGGAGGAGAGACTACGTCTTTTGTTGTTAAGAATAAATTAGATGATGGGATCTCTTTTGTTTCAATCGGCGGGGGAGCAATGTTGGATTATCTTGCTGGGTATAAAATGCCGGGAATAGAATCGTTAAAGTGATTATTAAAAGTCAATTATTAAAAATTGAGGTTTTTTTATTATGTTAAAAAATATTGTTGTTTTATATCATAATCAATGCTGGGATGGTTTTGGATCTGCTTGGGCGGCTTGGAAAAAGTTTGGATCAAGGGCTGATTATATAGGAGTGGAACATCAAGTATTACCACCCAAGGGATTGAAAGGAAAGGATTTGTATTTAGTTGATTTTTGTTATGACGAGCCTGTTTTAAAAAAATTGGTCAAAAATAACAAGAAAGTTGTTGTTATTGACCATCATGTCAGTAAAAAAGATGTTTTAAAATATGCCACTGAATCAGTTTATGGCACTAATCATTCGGGTTCTGTTTTGACATGGAAATATTTTAATCCATCAAAACCAATTCCCGCGTTGCTAAGATATGTTGAGGATAATGATTTGTGGAAGTTTAAAATGAAGGGGGCAAAATCAATTATGTTGGCTGTAGATCAATTTCCTTACGAATTTAAAAAGTGGGATTGGATAGCCAAAGAGATTGAAATTCCAAAAAAGAGAAGAGTTTATTATGACAAAGGAGAAGCTATTTTAAACTATGTCAAGGGAATGGTAAAAGAAATCGCCGATATTGCCGACTTGGTAAAATTTGAAGGATACAAAGTTTTGGCTGTTAATGCTCCTCGATTTTTAAGATCGGACTTGGGCAATAAATTAGTTGAAAGAAAATATCCATTTGGAATAACTTGGTATATAAAAGGAAAAGAGGTTCACGTATCTTTGAGATCTGATGGAACCGTGGATGTTTCTAAAATATGCGAAAAATACGGCGGGGGAGGGCATAAAAAAGCCGCTGGTTTTACTTTTATGATAAAATCTAAAAATGAATTTCCTTGGAAAATTATTGATATCAAATAATTAAATTAAAAGGATGAAAGAAAACAAATCAGACAAAATAATAATTTATACCGATGGGGGTTCTCGGGGAAACCCGGGACCGGCTGCTTTAGGGGTTTATTTTGAAACTTTGGATAAAAGTTACGGAGAATATTTGGGTGAAGCAACTAATAATAATGCCGAATATCAAGCGGTCGTTTTTGCTTTGAAAAAATGCAAACAAGTCATAGGTAAAGAAAAGGCTCGCGACTCGGTTTTGGAAATTCGTTCCGATAGCCAGCTTATCGTCAATCAGCTTAATGCCCAGTATCAGCTTAAAGAAAAAGATTTGTGGGAATATTTCATTGCTATTTGGAATCTAAAGCAGGAGTATAAAGATGTTATATTTACCCACATTTTAAGAGAAAAAAACAAAATAGCGGATTTATTAGTTAATCAAGTTCTGGATGAAAAAGCTTCAAAAAAACTTTTTTAATCTTATTTGACCTCAAAAAGTTTTTGGTGTATAATATCCGAACGTGGTAAGTGAGCAGCTACTCTTTGAAAACTTAAAGAGAGGAAAGTCCGGACACGCTACCTTGTGCTTTGCACAAGGAAAAAGTAGTGGGTAATTCCCATCTAGCGAAAGCTTAGAGGTGCGAACAGTGACGGATCTATTTGAAAAAATAAATCCGCCCCCCGAAACTTTATGTTAAGGAGGGTGCAATTCAGTTATAAAGTTTTTTACTCAAGACTGAAAGTGAAACGGCTAAATCCTTACTTGCGTGCAAGAACGTATTACCTTGTGTGTAGCACAAGGAAATCCTAAATCTTAAACTCTAAATTCTAAATGAATTTTATTTTTCATTTTGATATTTGAATTTTGATGTTGCTTAGAGTTTAGATATTGGAAATTAGAATTTTCTCGTGCTGCGCGCGAGGTATTGTTTCGCTTGAGCCTGAGAGTAATCGATGGCCCAGATAAATTGCTGCACCGATTTGAATAAAATTGGCACAGAATCCGGCTTATAGCTTACCGCGAATATGAAGATCAACAACTTCCCCCTAAAGGGGAGGTTTTTGATTGGAATTAATGTTGATAAAAAATTATATCTACTATATTCTTATACCTGGGCTATGTATAAGAAATTTCAAGAAACACTGAGCTTTGACGATGTATTGCTCGTTCCGCATTATTCGGATATTCTTTCGCGCACAGAGGTGAATACCAGCACTATATTAAGAAGCTCCAAGAAAAAATTTAATCTGTCTATTCCTGTTATATCGGCCAATATGGATACGGTAACAGAAGGAGCGATGGCAATTGTAATGGCCAAAACCGGAGGATTGGGAATTATCCATAGATTTTTAGATATAAAAAAACAAGTTGCTGAAGTAAAAAAAGTAAAATCACTAAACCTTAAAGTCGGAGCGGCGGTGGGCGTTAAAAGTGGAGAAATTGAAAGAATAGATGCTTTGGTTAAAGCGGGTGTTGATTTGTTGACTCTTGATATTGCTCACGGTCATTCCAAATATGCGATAGAAAAAGTTAAATACATAAAAAATAAATTTCCTTCAATTTTTATCGTTGCTGGAAACGTGGCAACAGCTCAGGGATTTAAAGATCTTGCTAAAGCTGGAGCCGACACAGTAAAAGTCGGTGTGGGAGCGGGTTCAACCTGCACGACCAGAGTTGTTACCGGATTTGGAGTTCCTCAAATATCGGCTATTTTGGATTGTGTGGCTGTCTCAAAAAAGATGGGAGTGAGTCTTATTGCTGATGCGGGAATAAAGTCATCCGGGGATGTGGTAAAAGCTTTGGCGGCTGGAGCCGATGCGGTTATGATAGGAAATATGTTGGCAGGAACGAATGAAACACCCGGAAAAATAATTACCGTTGATGGAAAGAAATACAAATCATTTAGAGGTATGTCTTCGCTGCAGGCCAATTTGGACAGACCGGATAAAAAAAGAAACAAAGATGAAATAGTGGAAGAAGGTGTTTCAGCTCTAGTTCCTTATAAGGGAAAAGCCGAGGATGTTATTAAAAAAATAATCGGTGGAATGAGATCGGGTTTTAGTTATTCGGGGGCTCGAAACATCAATCAACTTCATAAAAACGCGACTTTCATAAAGATAACTCAAGCAGGAATAAGAGAGAGCAACGCGCATGATGTCTATGTGCTTAATGGAAACGGACCGAAAAATATATGAAAAACGGAAATTACACAAAAGAATTTTTCTTCAGTTCATTTTGGAGATACATCACTAATATTTGGACGGTAGTCTTTATTGGGGTGGTAATTTCCAACTTTTTGGGCGGAGGTTTAGAGCACCTTCTGACCCCATTTTCGGTCATTTATGGGGCTGTTTTGAGCATTTTTGTGGGCACTAAGGAGTTTTACAGATGGTATGATTTGCATGCCAATCAGAAACATCCGGGGGAAGTATTTGTCGCTTTGTGGAGTTTAGCCTTGTTTTTTATGGTTATAATTTCGTGGTTTGGCGGGAGTAATTATATAATTCCCAATGAAGTTATATCAGTATACATAATGGTTCTGACTGTGTTTGCTATAACTCAAAGTTCAAAAACAATTTATATAAAGAAAAAAAGAAAATAATAAAATAAAACAATATGACAAAACCGCTTATTGCAATAATTATATTTCTTGTCGTTGTCCTGGGTGTGGGAGTTTATTCAATAATCAGTTCTCAAAATTCATCTATGCCAAATAATAATCAAAATAAAACAGAAGAAAATTTCAAACATATTGTTTCAATAAAAACCAATTTTGGAACCATAGAATTTGAAACCTACGATGCCGATGCTCCAAAAACAGTCGAAAATTTCATTTCTTTGGCTAATAAGAAATTTTATGATGGAGTGATATTTCACAGAGTTATTAAAGACTTTATGATCCAAGGAGGAGATCCAACTGGCACGGGCACCGGGGGACCGGGATATAAATTTAACGATGAACTTGATTCAAGCACTCAGTCTTATAAAAACGGGTATAAAAGAGGAGTGGTGGCGATGGCTAATTCCGGACCCAACACCAATGGAAGTCAATTTTTCATAATGCACCAAGACAACTCACTTCCAAATCTATACAGTATTTTTGGAAAAGTTATAAATGGAATGGATGTTGTTGATGCGATTGCCGGAGTTCAAACCGATTACAACGACAAGCCTGTTACTCCGGTTAAAATGGAAAGTGTTACGATTAAAAGCGCTGAATAAAAAATCCGCCATCAAATTGAAAGCGGAAAGAGTTCTTGGCTCACTTGCCAAACAAATACTTCACCCCCAACCAAAACATCGGATCATCGTTGGTCAAATCGTAGGATGCTTGTCCTTTGACTTCAGTTGGTCCGACGGGCAGTTTATACGAAAGACTTGGAACATTCTTCCGATCATCCTTTTGATATCGGACGGAAGTGAATCCGAATTCCCATTTGGAATTTGCGGCATAAGAGATTGATTCGTAATCCAAAAGTGAATGAACTGTCCAATCCGGATCTCCAGCCCATCCGGCTGAAATAACGGTCCAAAGGACAATCTTCCACTTTCCCAAAGTGGCGGTCATCCTAGGGCCAGCCCAAGGAGTGTTATTTTTGACCCCCAATGTTCCTTCAAAATAGACATCTTTCTTTACAGGAACACTATTTAGATGGAGATATTTTATCTTGATTAACACTTCTTTTTATTGTATAGTCAGAAAAATAAGATATGAATAAAATAGCTTTTATATTAGTCTTTTTTGCCATAACAACCGGAGTATTTTTGGGTTCTCAGGCGGTTTTTTCGCAGATTTATGCTATTCCTTGGGTAGAAACCGGATCGGCTTATAGTATCGGTAACAACAACGTTACTTTTGATGGAAAGATAAATACTTACGGATATTCAGCTTCTTATTACTTTGAATACGGCAATTCTTATTCATCCTTATATCAAACCACTCCGACTCAACAAATAAGCGGAGGGAACAACAACACATCGGTTTCAATGACTGTTTATGGGTTGAATTCAAATACAACTTATTATTATAGGCTTGTGGCTAACAATAATTTTGGAACAAATAGGGGAGATATTCTCAGCTTTTCAACCAACGGTTATAACAACCAAAATTATTACAATACATATGTAACCACTAATTCAGCCACAAATATCGGAGCCAACTATGCCACCTTAAGCGGTTATGCTGGAACTAATTATGGACAAGGCGAAGCTTGGTTTGAGTATGGAACAAACAATGGAAATTTGAGCTACTCTTCAACTCCGATATCAATTTACAGTAATAATTTTATTTCCAATCTTAACAATCTTATTCCAGGAACTCTTTATTATTACAGAGCTGTCTTGAGAACAAATTCAAACACTTATTATGGACAAGTTTTAAATTTCACTACTCAGGGTCAATCTTATTACAACGGCACTTATAACTATCAAGATTACAGTTATATTCCTTACAATTATTACACTCAACCGGAGATAAGATATGTTTATGTTAACGACGATTCTTATTCAAATGGTTACTATCAAAACCCTCAGGTTTACAACACTTTAAACGTTCCTTCAAATCAGTATACATACGGTTCAATTTCATCCGCTTATGGATATTATCCCGCTCAAGCTTCAGTGATTGGAGTTTCGGGCAGTGTTAATTGGATAGCTTTTGGCGCTTTCCTTTTACTGATACTGGTGATTTTAGTTGGAGTCGCTTTATTCAAAAAATCTTACTAAATCAAAGCGATAATATTTTTTATTCGCTGAGCCTCTTTTTCCACCAACTGACCGTCATATTCTGCGTTGTGAGCATGGGAAGCGCCTCCATAACTGGGGCGTTTTTGATCCAAATGAAGATTGATTATAAGAATACTTTCATTTTTTTGGATATAAGCATGAAAACGGGGATATTCATTTCCGGTGACTCTTTTAGCAAAGGACAAATCTCCTTTTTCTTGATCTTGTCCCAAAAATCCATATCCGGCTTTGCGTAAACAATTTACAGCTGATTCTTTGGTTTCTATTCTTATTTGCATAAAACTTATTTTAACCGTATTTAACCCAAAAGAAAACCCGCATTTAATTACGGGTTTTCTTTAAATTGTAAATTTATGGGTTTTGCTGAGTATTGGATTGAACGGGGGGTATCTGAGTAACAGGTTGTGGTTTATTTTTTGGACTATTATTTTCTACCATCGGTTTCTTTCTTAGCGAGGATATGATCAACATTACAACAATGACTAGAATAACAACAATGACTGGCCATTTGAAATTTTTCAGATCAAAAGATGAATTTACGGATGCGAGTTCTTTATTGCCGTTTGCGCTAAATTCATCATCGGCTTTAAGAGGAGGCCCCTGTTCATCCAAGTTTCCTAAAGTCGGTTGATTGATGTTTTTAGCGGCAAGAGTTCTGATATTAATCATTTGATCTATAACAGACAATTGATTTCCAACAGACCAAAGATTTGCGCTTATGGAAATTTTCTCCCATCCGGTAACTTGGTTGGAATTAACTTTAGATTGAAGCTGGCTTAAAATCATTCCAAGCACATCAAGACTTTTTTTCAAAAGAACGGCTTCCTGGGAACTCATTATTTGATCTTGCGAAATGCTTTCGGCTGCTGTGCAAGAAAGGGGTGCGCTGATCCAAAATCCCAATCCAACAATAATTAAAACAGCAGAAAGTATTAACTTCTTCATAATCAGATTATTTACTTTAATTATTTTCGGCCTTTTTAGGCTTATTTCCCCGAATTTAAATTAATACTTACGGGGTTTTGTAAAAGATCCGGCTAAAGTTTTTACTTCAATAACATCGCATAAAATCAAAAAACCTGCAAGTTCAGGGGTAGTTGTTTATTTGATTTTGTCCCAAAGCTTGGGATCGGTTTCCCCGTCCATTTTAAAGAAGATTACCCCTTTTAGGCCGTATTTTTTTGCCAGAGAGATTATGTTTTCGGCCGATTGAGCGTCGCTAAAATTAACAAAACGAGTAATTTTGGGAGAAGGGACTATATTTGCTGGAGAAATAAGAGAAGCGATTTTATAAGTTAGATTTTTTGAAACTTCAATGGGAGTGGAAGAGGCATAAACGAAACTCAACTCTCCGGCACTGTTTCTTTTTGGGGTAACGCCAACTGAATTTGCCAAATCAATTGCTTGAGTGAAGGTTCGGCTTCTCAAGCGTTTATAAGTAGTTATTCCGTCATTCCAAGAAACCTCATACTCATATCCATAAGTTGGAATTCCCAACATTATTTTTTTGCGGTTTATGGTTTTTATAGTTTCTTTGATAACTTTTTCAACCCAATCTTTATCGGCTACTGGCATATAAAAATCATTTTCTCCTTTTTGAGCGCTGATTTTTATATCAATATTACCCTGATCATAAGCCATAATCCTTATTTCATCACAGTATTGATTTAAAAATGGATAATCGTTGGCATACTCCATTTTTTCGGGAACAACTTTAAACCTTGATTCCAATGGAGTTCTTGATTCTATGGTGCAAGAAAGAGTTTTACTCCAAGGAAGTTTTTTCCAAAGTTCTTTTATAAATGAATTAAAATAAGGTTTGGTTTTTGCCCACTTATCTTCATAGTCAATATCTATCCCGTCATATTTATTGTCTTTAACCAATTTAACGATATTGTTTATGTGTTTGGTTCTCAATTTTGAATCTGATAAAAGAGCATGAACTTTATCTCCATCAAGCAGAGCGATTGAGGGCATTACTTTTACTCCGGCATCCTGAACAGCTTTTATCCATTGGGGCCAAAACCCGCTTTTCATTTTGAGACTGTCTATTAGGCTTCCGTCACTTTTAATTTCATAAGAAAACGGACTAATTTCATCAAATTTTTCCATTTGAAGAGCAAAAGTTTCTGCTCCAGATTGTTTTTTCCAAAATGGAAGCCAAGCGCCATATTTTAAATCAGCGGCAAAAGACAAAGCAGGGGAGAGTATTGCCGCTAAAATAATTATTCCAACTATGGTTTTTGGTAATGTTGTTTTCATATTTATGAATTTACCATTTTTTCACCTCCTATCTTGTTGAGAATCTTTTCCACTTCTTTGATGCTATCCCAATCATAAACTGATATGGCGAGTGTTTTGGGATTTATCTTCTTTAGTTTTGAAAGTTTTTTACTTAAATCTTTTTGGTCAATCATATCGCTTTTTGTCAAAAACAAATATTCGGGTTTTTTTAAGAGAGCTTTGTTATAAGCTCCAAGTTCTTTTTTAATAACTTTATAATCCTTATCGGGAGTGTCCGATTCGGCTGAAATGAAATGAAAAATTATTTTTGTTCTTTCTACGTGTTTTAGAAATTTTATTCCCAATCCTTTTCCTTGAGATGATCCCTCAATTAATCCGGGAATATCAGCTAAGATTAAGTCATAATAAACTCCCAAATTGGGTTCAAGAGTGGTAAATGGATAATTGGCCACCTTGCTTTTGGCTTTGGTTAATTCATTAAGCAAACTTGATTTGCCGACGTTGGGAAGACCGACAAAACCGATATCGGCAATAAGTTTTAATTCCAGTCTAATATCAAATTTTTCTCCCGGGGTTCCTGATTGAAATCTTTTTGGAGTAGTGCTTCTTGGTGAACGAAATTTAAAGTTTCCTTTTCCACCCATACCTCCTTTGGCAATCAATTCTGTTTGTCCGATTTTTTCAATTTCTACATCATTACCGTTGGTTAGATTGTGAATTACCGTTCCAACAGGGACTTTTAATACCAAATCAACTCCGTCTTTTCCATCTCTAAATTGAGGTTGTCCGTCTTGACCTTTGTCGGCAACAATGTCTTTTTTAAATCGAAAGTGATTTAGAGCGCTTAAATCAGAAACGCCTTCTAAATACACACTTCCGCCCTTTCCACCATCTCCTCCGGCAGGGCCTAAACTCATTAAGTTTTTATTAAAAGACACACCGCCTTTTCCGCCGTGTCCAGCTGAAACTTTTATTATTACGTCGTCGATTAGCATAGAGAATAGTGATTAGTGGTTAGAGGTCAGTGATTGGTGGGTAGTGGTCAGAGGGTAGTGACTAGCAATCAGTGAATAGTAAATAGTAAATAGGGAGTAGTAATTAGCAACCAGTAATCAGTAAATAGTAATTAGCAACCAGCGATCAGTTATTAACCAATAACTAGTAACCAGAGATTAGTTATTAACCAATAACCAATAACTAGTAACCAGTAATCAGTAATTAGTTATTAACCATTGGATTATATCACAATAAATTGTTTTTAGATTAAAAATTTATTAAAAAAATAGGCCGTTACTTAATCGGGTCAATAAGTAAGGCCTTGGCCGAATCTGGCAAAGGATAACCAACTTGAAGACTATATCTGATAGGAATTCCTCTAAAAATGAAGAAAACCGGCTTTGCCGAACATCCTTGATCGGTGTGATCTTTTTGAATCTCTTCTTTTGCTTTTGAAATATCTTCGTCGGTTGGAATTTTCTCAAAATTAATTTCTCTTCCGGGTATATCAAAATTACAAACAAGACACCTTGCTCCGATAAAAAGTCCAGTTCCTACTCCGCCAGCCATTTGATTATCCTCCCTGTGCAAGTTTCTGATATTAATTTAACATAAAAACAGGGGACTAATCAATTCAGATTATGACAAGTTACTGATATAGTCTAAAGTTATTTCTTTTAATGATGTGACTAAGTTATTGGTAGGGTATTCTCTTTCTTTTGATTCGATTAATCCGATACACTTCATACCACCGGATTTTGCCGCTATCATCCCGCTAATACCATCTTCAATCACTAGACATTTTGTCGGTTCTATTCCTATTTTAGATGCCGCCAAAAGGAAAATGTCCGGGTTTGGTTTGCCCTTTTTGACCATATCTCCACTGGCTAAAAAACCAAAATATTCATTTAAGTTTAAAGTTTTAATAACTCTGCTCACATATTCTAAATTTGAAGCTGATGCCACTGCCATTTTCAGTCCGGCTTGATAAAGTCTTTTTATTAATTCCACAGAACCGTCTATCTCATCAACTGATTGATCGGCTAAGTTTGTCATCTGTTTCCATTTTTCTTCCATTAAATCATCCAAATTATAAGCAATTGATTGATTTTTAAGAAGCTCATCAAATATTTCAATAGTTTTTACCCCGGCATATTTTTTGGTTATTTCTTCTGAGGAAACGGATATTCCATACCTGCTTAACAAATCAGATTCAATTTTAGCATGAAACTTTTGGGTGTCGGATATAACACCATCCATATCAAAGATAACAGCTGATATATCATTTTTCATATTTTTATTATGACAATTCATACAACAAAAAACCACCTATAAATTCTATAAGCGGTAAATTACTTTCTTGGCGTTCTGAATAGATCGCCAAAGAGGTATGATGGATCAAAAACACCAAATGAGGAAGTGTCATGATTATGATCGGGTTCATTCTTCTTGTAATCAGCTGGCACAGGAATTGTTACTCTAAATCTTGCTCCACATTTGGGGCAAATAACTTCAAGAGTTTTCCCATATTGCATGAATGTGATCTTCAATCTCAGTTTGACGGGACAGCCGGGGCATTGGACAAGTCTGAAACCTTTTTCCATTTTTCGCTCCCCTGATACTAATGTTCTACTTAAATAAAAACACATCTTATATAGATGTGTCAATTATTTTTTTAGCCATCTAAAAAATCCCACCATACTCCCAACGACGAAAACCAATCCGATAAACAATGCGATTTCACCAAACATAATCGTGAGTGGGGGATCAATTGCATTTTTGTTAATTCCATCAAATAACGCAGAAGTGCCCACAATTATAGCGAAAATACCAATCATAATGCCAAATACCACACTTATCACAAGATTGTCGTCGTGTTTTTTCATCTTGAATCATCCCCAGTAGGCTTTGTTCTGAATAAATAAAAGCACATCCTAAGAAGATGTGTCAATTATTTTTTATTATCGTTTCAAATTAAAATAAAAGGAGTATCTTCATTCCTGGCCAAGCCGAAGCATAAAGTATGGAGAAAAATTTTACAAATAAATTTTCAGAATCACTGATATTACTTCCTTGATATAAGAATAATGCTATCAAAATTATCGTTATAAGAAAAATCAAGATTATTACAAAAAATATGATTTTGAGTATTTTTCTTTGGGAATATTTTATTATTAAAATCGGCGCAATTAAAAACAAACAATATAAAAAAGGAGACCATTTATAATAACTTTCATTATTTGCCATTAACTCAAAGGGAACAAATATTTTTCCCAAAATATAAATAATACCAAACAAGATAATAAGGATAATTATTGATTTCCACCAATTATTTAAATTTTTTGACATCGGAAATTTTTAAGTAGTTTTATTTTAATTAATCAATCTAACGGGGATTAGTTGAATATCCACCCGGGAAACCCCTAAAAGTTGCTTGACCCTGAGAATTTGCAACAACCAGTTTTTTTGTTCGCCAAGTTTCTTGGGTTAGTTTCAAATATTCATTACCGACTTGATTTGTTTCAAAATCATCATTAAAAAAACCAGCGTGTTCACCAAAATTTCTTGAACGCCAATGTGCTCTATCCTGAAATCCCCAAACATATACACCCTCTACTAATTGTGTGCCATAAAATATAATCATTGCTTTTTTGACATAATCAGATCTTAATTCTTCCACTTTTCCATCAAATTCGCTGTCAATCCTAGCCTTTATAGTATTACCCATTTTTGTCTTTAATTTCTCTACAAATTCTTCTTCAGAACTTGATTCTATTGCTTGACTAACAATCAATCCTTTTTCTTCGTCTGAAATCAATTTAATCTCGCCAATATTTTGGTTCAAAAAATCCATCAGCATACTTCTAATCCCTTCATTATTAGGGGATTTTAATCCCTTTATTTTTATCGCTTCGTGATAGGCAGATGTTATTATATTGTAAATCTTTTCTTTTTCCTTTTGTCTGGCATCTACAGAAAAATACATTTTTTCTACAGTCTCATCACTTATATCAAATTCTGTTATTTTTAGTGGTATATCAAGTTTGGATAAACTTTCTAAATTTTGTTTGATTTGATCAATTGAAGCAAAGTCATATTCTGATATGTGTCCTTGAATACCAATACCATCAATTTGTGCTCCGGCATTTTTTAATCTCTGTATAAAATCAATAAATTCGGCAGTTTTTTTACCGCTTAATAAACTATATTCATTTACATAAAACTTAGATTCCGGAGCTATTTCTTTTGCTCGTTTAAATAACTCAACAAAAAAATCAAAATCTTCTATGGGGTCAACAACTACCTCGTTAACATTTACTCCGCTTTCATTTATATGGGGTTCTCTTAATAATGGTTCGTTAATTAAGTCCCACTCTTTTATATCCGGATATCTTCTTATAATTTCCAGTCTGGATTCAAGTGCTTCTTTTTTTATTTCTTCTTTTGTTTTTTTCTTTAAATGCTCTGGGAGATGGAGTGTTCTGTTCCAAAAAATGTTATGTCCTCTAAAATTTCTTAATAACTCTGGGTTGGATCTAAGAAACTCCATTTGTCTGTTTGTTGCTTCAAAATCTTGTTCTCCATTTAGTCCCACCATTCTTTCCCACTTAAAAGTATCTTCCGGAACTAATCCATTGAATTTGGTTTTGATTATTTTTAAATATTCTTTGCGATATTTCTCCGATATTATTCTGGACAAATATTCGTCTATCTCACGTTCTCTATCTGGATATCTTGCTAAAAGCTCTTCTCTTGTTGCGGATATTGGAAAAATCAAATCAAAATCAATAGCTGTGCCAAATGGAAATTGAGGATTCTCTAAATTAATCTCATATTCTCTTCCAGGTTCAAGATTATCTATTACAACGTTTTCTGTTCTTTCTTCTCTTATAAACCTTTCCGCATCACCAATAAAACTTTCAATTGAAGCACTTGACTCGGCTTCCGGAGCCAATCCCATTGAAGCTCTTAATTTTCTGGCTTCTTCGTAGTTCTTATTTCTCTTATTAATACTATCTAATTCTTCTGCACTCACTCCTTCTCTTGTTTCCGGAATTTCTTGTGGTGCTTCTCTAATTTTTTCCATAAGATTTAAAATAATTTTAATCAATTCCTAATCGTTACTTTCAACAACAATAAATTCATTCAGAAGTGCGGTGTATTTATCTTGAAGTTCTTTTGGGATTTGTGGATGATTAAATGGAGAGATTAATCCATTGTTATCAACAATTGTTTTTGCTTTATCAAAGAAAAATCCTTTTGGTGTTGCTAGAAAAAGATAGGATGGTTTCCAAGAATCATATATTTTCTTTGCATCACAGAGAATCCATTCAGTCTTAGGATTCATCATATATTTTACTTCTATTAAGTGCACGTCATGCGTTTCATTGTTTATAATAGCAAAATCTGGTGCTCTTCTAATAATTTCCATAGTTTCTTTTGCGTGCATGTCGTGCTGACGTTGAGCTAATTCAGGAAGAACACTTTCATATCCAAACGCTAGAATTGTAAAACAACCAGCCTCCCGCAACATTTGCTCAAATAATGTTTCGGCTATCTTTCCTTTTATAAGTTTTTTTGAAAAATCAATTTGGTTGTAGCTCATCTTATCAAATATATTATTTTTTACACTTTTTAACTAATTTAAATAAATAAAAATATACCACCAATAATTATCATTGGAATACCAAGAATTAAACCGATTATCGTTATACACGCGAGTCCACCTAAAATAACAAGTAGCAAACCCACCGTCTTCCTTATTGGTTTAAAATAAAGTGCTGCTACAATTAAAATAATTACTACAAGTAAAGCTAATATTTGTTGAATATCCATAGTTTGATTCTATCAAAAAATCGCTCGATTGGCGATTTTTTAGATCAAACATTCTCTGTTATTTACTTAAAAATATTAATTTTAGTTTAGGATTTATTAAAGTAATAAGTCTTTCAAATCAGCGACTTGTTCTTGATTCATATTATAATTAAACTTTTTAACTTTATTCCAAAAAAGAGACTTCACATCTTCATGGTTTTTTATTATACATTATTAGTAATACACATCTTGTATGCAATAATTCATTACGATCTATCTTGGGTATTTTTCGATGTGGCATGTTCCACTCCTCGGGATTGCTATTTGTTACCAATCATTTCATTCTTGGACAAATAGGGAAGATTCAAACCTCGATTAATGGCTTCACCCCGCTTTACCCCGCCAAACGTTTTATTTCCATTGCTGCGGGACTAGGAATCGAACCTAGATACTGGGATTCAAAGTCCCATGTCCTACCGTTAGACGATCCCGCAGCAATGGAAATAAATAAATATTTAAATCAAAGATTAATTCATTGGCGGGGCAAGTTAGACTCGCTTTCAGCGAACCACGTGACCCCCCAAATAATAACCAATAACTATTAATTACTAACCATTAACCACCCCAACAACCCTATTACTAATAACCCAGATTTGTATTTTTATCAATACACAATCGCTCCTAAAGCGATTAGAAGGTTTAGTGCAAACATTACCGAGTTAACCAAAACAATCGGTTTTTCTTTGTGTATAACTCCATAAATAAGCCAAACAGCATTGCTGGCGGTATAAGCTAACCAAGAAATCTCTGATATACCGGCAGCATTATGTCTTATTATTACCTGATAGACTTGAGGTAACGTCATAATTGGAATCAAAATACTAGCCAAGTAAACCAACTTATCAATAAAATTCTTGAATCTATCCGGATGAGGATATTGTTCGTGTTTTTGATAAATTCTTTTTCTGATATTTAAATGGTGGAAGCCAAGCATGAATAGTAAATAGTTATTAGTAAATAGGAATAAGTAGTAATTAGTAAATAGTAATCAGTTATTAACCATTAACCAATAACTAGTAACCAGCGATCAGTTATTAACCAATAATTAGTAACTATTAACTAGTAATTAGTGGATTGAACCACTGTTCTTAAGGCTCTCAATTATTGCGACCTCAAAAGGAACTATCGGGAACGGGTTATATCTCATTTGGGAATAGGCGGCGATTAACGATTTGATTAGTATTATCATTTTTTCCGTATCGGCAATTTGAGCGTGTCCTTTTATTTCTTTGATTTCAGCTTGAGCTAATTCTCGATCAAATAATTTCTCTAAATCTGGGTTTAAATGAAGGGAAAGAACTCTGCGCAAATATTCGGTTATATCCTTGTTAAATTGAAAGAGGTTATATCCTTGGTTATTTATCTCATATAAATATTCCAAAGCTTTTTTAAGATCTTTTTTAATAAGAGTATCAGCCATTTTGATGGTTTTGGTAAAATCAACTTTACCCAATACTTCTTCAACGTGTTCTACGCTGACCTCGTTTCCCTTCATTGAAATTATTTGATCCAAAAGAGATTCGGCATCTCTTAATCCGCCATCAGCAAGATAAGCAATCATCTCCAAAGCCTCTGGTGAATATTTTATCTTCTCCTCCTTTAATATCATTTCAAGTTTTCCGACAATTTCTTGGAGCGAGAGTTTTCTAAAATGAAATCGCTGGGTGCGCGACACTATTGTTGCCGGGACTTTCTCATATTCCGTTGTCGCTAAAATAAATATTACGTGTGCTGGAGGCTCTTCCAAAGTTTTAAGCAAGGCATTGAAAGCCTGAATGGTGAGCATATGTACCTCGTCAATTATAAAGACTTTGTGTGAATATAAAGAGGGGAGAGTTTTAATGTTTTCTTTCAGATCTCTAATTTCGTCTATACCGCGATTTGAAGCGGCATCAATTTCAACTACATCAAGAGCGTTACCGATATCAATCGCCATACAAGCTTGGCATTTATTGCAGGGCTCGCCTTGTTTGGCAAATTCAGGATCTTCTTTGCGAGTTTGGCAGTTAGCTATTTTAGAAAGTATTCGGGCGATGGTTGTTTTTCCGGTTCCCCTGGCCCCATAAAAAAGATAAGCGTGTGCCAATTTTCCTTCGGCTGCGCCGTTTTTGATTATAGTTGTTATGTTTTCCTGACCAACTATATCAGAGAGTTTTTTTGGACGATATTTTCGATAGATAGCGAGCATGGTGGGTGGGAAATAGTAATCAGTAAATAGTAATTAGTAATTAGAACTCAATAATCAGTAAATAGTTATTAGTAATTAGTTATTAACCATTAACCAATAACTAGTAACCATCAATCAGTAAATAGTTATTAGCAATTAGTTATTAACTATTAACCAGTAACTATTAACTAACTTTATCAATCCATACTATCAAATTTTTGATGAATTGGAAATGATAAATTGTAAAAAATAATAAACAAAAATAATAAGCAAAGAATAATTTTAAAACAAAAAGACCGTCATGGGAGACGGTCATCCTTTGTGTAGTTACCCGTTCCTATCACGAGGAACGGGGTGCTGCTATGCAGAACTGGCTGGGTTCACCTCGAGCACTGATTGTGTTGACTCATGAACCACTTAGCACTAAGACCCAGCCAGCTCTGCGGATTGACTATGTTGCTGATGCAATTATACTCTTTTAATTATATTTGTCAATAGCTGTGAATAATTTTGAAATAAAAAAAGCGGGTCCTTGGAGAGGGACTCGACTGCCCCTAACCAAGGACCCGGTATTGCCCCTCTCGGTGAATCTCCTTGAGAGGTGCCTCCCAGAGCCTTTCCAGGAGGACTTACAGGACTGATCAAAATGAAAGTGGTCATACACCCCACGGGACACACTTTCACCGTGACCCGATGTCATGGCACGTCTGCCAGCGCAGCCGAAGTCCGCCCGGACTTCCTGCTTGACACCTCGCCCGGCCACTGCTTCTCAGCTTTGACCAGCCCTGCATACTTACGTTGATTGCTGGTTGTATACTAGCACCAATGACAAGATTTGTCAAATGAATTGAAAATCATTTGATCCAATGTTATTATTTCTATATGTATCAGGTCAGAACTTCCGATTTTTCCGGACCATTGGAGAAACTATTGGAATTTATAGAAACTAAGAAGTTGGATATAACCACATTTAGTTTAGCCCAGGTTACTGGTGATTTTTTATCTCATATTGATTCATTAAAAAACGAAATTAGAGAAGCAGAACATTCTGAAGATGAAACAACGAAAGATAATCTTTTAAGAATGTTGGCTGATTTTTTGGTTGTGGCGGCTCAGCTTATTCTCATTAAGTCAAAATCACTTCTTCCTCAAATTCAACTTTCTCAAGAAGAAGAGGAGGGGATTTATGATCTTGAAAAACGTTTAAAAATTTATTCCCAGCTAAAACCTATCTTTGCTTTGGTTAAAAAGACATGGACTGAGGCCGAGCCTTCTTATTCTCGGGCGATGCTTTCTTCAATTCCAACCGTTTTTTATCCTCCAAAGAATGTTGATGTCTCAAAAATGGGTTCCGCTCTGGAAAAACTCCTTAATACCGTCGGTTCGTTGTTTTTGGAAAAAGAAACTATTCAAAGACACTTATATTCTTTAGAAGATAAAATTTCGGAAGTCTCCAAAAAAATAACCGAAGGTATTTCCAAATTTTCTGAAATTATCAGCTCCAAAACAAAAGAAGAAGCCATCGTTCTCTTTCTGGCATTACTCCATCTTTTAAGAGAAAATACGATGACTGTATCTCAATCCGATTTATTTGGAGACATTAGTATTCAAAAATCATCTCAAAACATTTAGAATAAGAAAACATGTCCGATATAAACGAAAAAAATCCATCATCTTTGGTTAGTGCGCTGGAAGCGGTTCTGTTTATTTTTGGTGAAGCGGTGGATATAAAAAAACTTTCAAACATCCTAAGCGTTAGTGAAGAAGAAGTGCTTGTTGCCGCTAAAGATTTATCCTCGCAACTTTCTTCATCTGATAGAGGAATAATGCTAATGGAAAAAGAAGGAAAGTATATGCTATCAACAAAACCACAGCATGCTTTGTTAATTGAAAAATTTGTTACAGAAAATCTTAAAGAAGACCTTACCCCGGCAGCTCTTGAAACACTTTCAATCGTCGCTTATTTTGGACCTCTTACCAGAGCTCAAATAGATTATCTAAGAGGAGTTAATTCCAGTTTTATTTTAAGAAGCTTGCTTATTAGGGGATTGGTGGAAAGAAAAACAGGCAAGGGACTGGCATTTAATTATGAAGTTACTTTTGATTTCCTTAAGTTTTTGGGAATAAACCATGTTTCCAAAATGCCTCAATACGATGAGTATCAAAAATTAAAAGATCAATATTTTTCCGGAGTAATTAATGAAGAACAGGTTACTAGTTAATAGCTACTGGTTATTGGTTAATAACTGATCGCTGGTTACTAGTTATTGGTTAATGGTTAATAACTGATTACTAATTACTAATAATAAAATAATTTAAAATTTCAAATTTTTAATTTAAAATTGATATATTCTGAATCATGCGTTATCAAGCCCTTATATTGTTAGTTATTGTCCTTTTATCCTCCTATCTTTTAAGGGAAACTTCTGTTTTCTCCCAAAGCGGTTTTGGGTCAGTGATGAAAGCGACTGTGGTAGAAACCATTGATTTGAATTCCGAACAAAATAATCAAGAAATAATTGCTTCATCCAGCGGTAAAAGTTTGGAAAATCCAAAAGAAGAAACCATTCAACCACAACCGGAAGCAAGAATTCAATCCGAAACAATGGTTGTAGAAAAACCAGTCATTGTGGATTCACTTATTCCCTCCAATGAATTATGCGTTCAAGTTGGATCAAAAATTTATCTTGCCCAAACAATTGATGGAGCAGCTGTTCTTTATGACCAAAAATCTCAAGACAGATGGCCAATCGCTTCAATCACAAAATTAATGTCGGCAATAATTGCTTTGGAAAATTTAAATCAATCAAGCATCATTGAAATTACCGATCAGATAAAAAATCAAGCCGACGGATATACCACCTTTGCATCAAGCTCTTCGTATAATGTTAACGACTTAATCAAAGCTATGTTGTCTGTTTCCAGCAATGATGCTGCTTACGCTCTTTCGGAAAGCATCGGCACGGAATCTTTTGTCAAGAAAATGAACGACAAAGCAAAAGAAATTTCAATGAGTCAAACGACATTTTTTGAACCATCGGGGCTTTCGTATCTTAATCAATCAACCGCCAAAGATCTTTACATATTAATTTCGTATATCAATCGTCATTATAAAAAAGAGATATTGGATATAACCAGACAAAAAACCGTATCTGTTAAAAATCAGACCACAAAGAAGATAGAGAAACTTTCAAATATAAATCTTTTTGCTGGAAGAAAGGATTTCTTTGGGGGCAAAACCGGATACATAGATCAATCAGGTGGTAATCTTGTATCATTGTTTATTAAAAATGGTAAAATGATTTTTATAGGAGTCTTGGGAAGCGAAGACAGATTTGCTGAAACGGAAAAAATATTATCGTGTGTAAAATAACCGAAATTAAACTGATTACTGATTATTATTCCTAATAACTATTTACTAATTACTATTTACCGATCGTTAGTTACTAGTTATTGGTTAATGGTTAATAACTAATTACTGAGTTCTAATTACTATTTACTATTCACTGATTGCTAGTTACTAATAACTAATAACCATTTACTGTTTATTATCCATCATGCTCACATTTCAAGTAATTCGTGTTTTAATTCTTACTGGCATATCTTTTATTGTCGGATTGTTTTTGACCCCGATTGTATCAAAAATACTTTATAAATATCGCGCTGGAAAACAGATAAGAGGAAAAGAGGATGCTCCAATTTTCAATTCTCTTCATCAAAAAAAAGAGGGCACTCCGACAATGGGCGGAATAATAATCTGGGCAACCGTTTTAGGATTGGCTGCTCTTTTTTTCATATTAAATTTGTTTTTAGATGGAAATTTTTCAATGCTCAATATTGTGGATAGAGCTCAAACCTATCTTCCAATAGCAGCTATGCTGATTGCCGCTTTATTGGGGCTTGTTGACGATGTTTTGGGGATAAAAGGAGTTGGACCAAAAGGAGGCGGTCTTCCAATGAAATATAAAATTTTGATTTATCTTTTAATAGCTCTTGTTGGAGCTTATTGGTTTTCAGTCAAACTGGAGTGGTCCACTCTTTATGTTCCTTTTTTTGGAAATATAGAAATAGACGGATGGTATATTCCTTTATTTATATTTGTAATAGTGGCAGCAGCTTTTTCGGCTAATGAAACTGATGGATTGGATGGTTTACTCGGGGGAGTATCATTGTTTTCATTTGGGTCTTTAGCTGTTGTTTCGTTCGCTCTTGGGCGTTTTGATTTGGCCGCTTTTGCCACAATGGTTATCGGGGCTCTTTTGGCTTTCTTGTGGTTCAACATTCACCCGGCCAGATTTTTTATGGGGGATACTGGATCAATGGCTTTGGGTATTACAATGGGAGTTATCGCTATGCTTACTAATACGATTTTATTCCTGCCGTTTTTTGCTCCAATTTTAGTTTTGGAATCACTCTCGGTTATAGTTCAGATGATTTCTAAAAAGATTTTTAAGAGAAAGATTTTTATATCTACTCCGATACACCATCACTTTGAAGCTATTGGATGGCCGGAATCAAAAGTGACTATGCGTTTTTGGATAATCACAGTTGTCTCTAATGGGCTGGGACTCGTTCTGTTCTTTTTGTCCAGAATGATTATCAGATAATAATTTCTTGACGTTTTTATATTAAACGATTAGTTTAAATTCAGAACTTTAGCGATCAGGAGAAAAAAAGCCGATGAGCTTTTCTTTGTGGTTGGGAATTTCAGGATGGATTGTTTCTGGGATTTTGGTGTGGGGATGGGTAAATTATTATAGTTACAAAAACAAATCCAGAAATTATTCCTTAAGATGGCTGATAATTCCCATTTTCTTATTTTCTGGGCCGATATCAATTACATCAATTATGCTGATAGCGGCAAATCCATCAAATAATTTTGAATTTTGTATTGGTCTTCGTTTTAGATAAACTCGGTACTTAGTGCCGATTTTTTATTAATTAAAAGATATTCTTTTCATTTGTTTGTGTATTTTGATAGAATTATTAAAGAGAGTTGATTTTAATACGTTAAGTTTTTATTTTTAGCATAATTCTGTTATGACAACGCTTGTAAAAAATGTCATCGTTGTTGATGGAAGTGGAAAAACACCCATAAAGGGGGATGTTTTGATACGCAATGAAAAGATTTTAGCTATAGGAAGTTTTCCCAACTACAAAGCCGACAAAACAATATTTGGAAACGAGGGTTATCTTGTTCCCGGATTTATTGACCCCAATGTCAGCTCCGATAGATATTTGACGCTTTTCCTTTCTCCACTGCATAAAGATTTTTTACTTCAGGGGGTAACTAGCATAATGACGGGACAATGCGGATTTTCTCTCGCTCCGTCTTTTTACGGAAATGCTCTTTCACATATTGAAAGCTGGGCCAGAAAAAGTCATATCAATATAAATTGGAAAAGTGTTTCTGAGTTTTTGGGTGTTATTGAAAAATTTGAATTGGGAGTTAACTTTGGAACCCTAACAGGGCATGAAGTAATGCGCGAAGATATCGTTAAGGATCTGACATCGTTTAGAAATCTGACGGCTAATGAATTGAGAGTAATACGTTCTGTTTTATCATCATCTCTTGAAGAGGGTTCATTTGGTATGTCATCAGGTCTTGGTTATTTTCCGTATCAAAATACCACTTATCATGAACTTAGAGCCTTGTTGGATATTTTAAAAGAACACAAAGGTGTCTACACAACTCATTTACGTAACGAAAGGGAAAAACTCCAAGAATCAGTAGATGAAACTTTAAAGATCAGCCAGGAAACATCAGTGCCGACAATTATCAGTCATTTTAGACCGCTTATCGGTTTTGAATCGCAATATGAAAAATCACTTTCTCTAATTTCCGAAAAAGCTGCCAAAGCCAATGTGTATTTTGACATCAATCCATTTAATGCCAGTGCTACATCTTTGGAAGTTTTTATTCCCGATTTTCTTAAAGACAACGATCAGGTTTTGATGTTGGAAAAGATGCAGGATAAAGATATTGCTAAAAAAGTTACTTCCACATTTCCAAAGATAGATCCTGAAAAAATGATTATTTTGAATGCTCCGGGAGTTGAATTTTTAAACGGAAAATCGCTTTATGAATTTGCCAAAAATAGGGACCTAAGCGCTCCTCAAGCTCTTATAAGTTTAATGCAGGTAACTCGCTTAAAAGGGGTGGTTCTTTATGAAAATCTTAATCAAGAAGATGTTTCCAAGGCTTTATTCAATGAAAGATCTTTAATATCAACCAACAGTCCCAATTTTGACGGAGTGTTTGGTCCCTCAACTTATAAACCAGAAAGAGCTTACAAAACATTTACAACATATTTAAAACAGGCAAGCACTAGACCCATGACCGTAGAAAGAGCCATTTCCAAAATCACGGGGTTGCCTTCAAGAATTTTCAATATAGACGGAAGAGGGTTTATTAGTGATGGTTATTTTGCGGATTTAGTATTACTCACCAAAGATTTTGACGTCTCAATGGTTATGGTTAATGGATCAATTTCCGTTGAAAACGGGTCAATTACAACAACAAAAGGATTTGGAAGATTGTTAAAGAAAAATAAAAAATGAGGCTGGGAAAAATATTCTCAATTCAATCGGGGCATCGTCCTGATTACATACTGTTAGGAACAGTTCTTTTTTTGTTATTAGTCGGATTTTTTATACTTGCATCGGCTTCTTCCGACATAGGAAAAAACAGTTTCAATGACACATATTATTATCTCAAACAACAATTAATAAAAGGATTTATCCCGGGAATTATCGGATTTCTTGCCGGTTTTATTCTTTATTATAGACGCTGGAAGAAAGCTGCTTTGGTTCTTTTTCTGATTAATTTAGTTTTGTTGATAATGGTTTTTACTCCCATAGGCAAGGAGGTTAAAGGATCGCATCGTTGGATAGATCTTGGGGCATTTTCTTTTCAACCTTCCGAGTTGTTAAAAATTACGTTTATACTTTACATCGCTTCCATCTTTTCCAGCGGACGAATAAAACAAATCGGAGAGGGTTGGAAGAGATATTTAGTGTTTATTTTTGTCTCCGCTATTGTTGGAATATTAATATTCATTCAACCGGCAACAACAATGGCAGTTATTGTAATAGGATCTGGGGCTTTGATGTATTTTGTGAGTGGTAAATCTTTTAAAGAGGTTGGACTTCAGGTATTGGTATCAGGTGGATTGGCAATTTTAGCAATAATTATATTGGCAACAATAACACCTTATCGTATGGCGAGAGTCGCCCCTTATTGGAATCCGATTGCAGAAAAATATGTTCCGTCATTGGTTATTAAAAACGTAAAAAATGACAACTTTCATCTTTCTCAATCATTAATTGCGGTCGGAAGCGGGGGAACAATGGGAGTTGGTTTTGGAAAATCAACGAGTAAATACAGCATCTTACCCGAACCAATGGGGGATTCTATATTTGCCGTTATCGCCGAGGAGTTTGGATTTTGGAAAACTGCCATAATAATTCTCGCTTTTTTGGTGGTTATATGGCGAAGTACCGATATTGCTCTTAAAAGCCATGATGATTTTGCTCGATTGATTATGGTTGGTTTTGTCTCTGTAATTGCCATTCAAACCATAATTCATATCGCCGCCAACACCGGAGTATTTCCGTTTACCGGAGTGCCGTTGCCGTTTATTAGCTATGGGGGAACAGCTTTGGCGGTAACTATGACGATGATGGGAATTATGGGAAATGTTTCTCGATATTCATCTATGCTTTAAACTATTATAAAGTGGGTTAAGTTGACATATTATAAAAGTGGTGTTATTTTAAAAAAAGCAAAAAGGGAGGTTAAATGAAAAGCATTCTTTTTTCTTTGTGGACATCTTCCTCGGGAATGATCATTCTGGATGGTCAAATCAAAGCTTTAAAAGATTTGGGTAGAAAACCAATTTTTGAATTATTGGGTGCTGAATTGATTGCTTTTAAGAGAAATGGTGGAAAAAGGATATATCAATACAGAGCTTATCATTACTATATTACGCTTGAAACGGTAAGTGATATTCATTGTTTTGATAGGACAATGGAAATCTTGAAGGAAAACAACGCTGGATTTATTTTGAATACGGAACCATACGAAATATTGGAAAGGGAATTGGTTTTTCGTCCCGCCCCAAGCGTATAAAGCTTTAGGGGCTTTTTTATTGTTATAAAACAACTCAATTGCTATAATTAATTCAAATGAAAGAAATTCGCATAGCATTTACCGGCGGGGGAACCGGCGGACATGTTTATCCACTACTTACTGTGGCCGACTCCATAAAAAAACAATTAGATGCTTCAAAAAAAGATTATTTGTTTTATTACTTTGGGAGTCCTGATTCATTTGGAACGGAGTTTTTATCCCGCAAAATCAAAATAGTTAATATAGTATCTTTTAAATTTAGGAGATATTTTTCCGTAGAAAATATTATAGACTTTTTTAAATTTCCGATTGCGTTTATACAAGCATTTGTAAAGATGTTTTTTGTTATGCCCGATATTGTTTTTTCCAAAGGAGGAACCGGGGCAATTGCAGTTGTGTTGGCAGCCGCTTTTTATAGAATTCCCATATTTATCCACGAATCAGACTCCATTCCCGGATTATCCAGTAAAATATCCTTTCCTTTTGCTAAAAGAGTTGCTGTATCTTTTTCAAAAACTTTAGAATACTTTTCCGGATCAAAAGTTGCTCTTGTTGGAAATCCGATCCGTTCATTTCTACTTGAGCCCGAAAATGATCTGACTCAGGAGAAAGCAAAAAAGATATTCGGCTTTGATCCCGGATTGCCTCTTATTTTAGTATTGGGAGGATCACAGGGTTCAACACGAATTAATGAATTTATGCTTGATAACGTCAAAGATTTTATTTCAAAATATCAAGTCCTACATCAAGTTGGTTTGGATAATTTTTCTTCATTCAAGAATGAATTAGCTGTTGCTACTCAACGCTTTATTCCTCAAGAAAGAACAAAATACAGAATAGTTGATTTTTTCAGAAAAGAAATGAAAGATGCAATGATTGCCGCTGATGTGATAGTTTCCAGATCGGGGAGTGGAGCAATTTTTGAAATAGCTTCATTCAAAAAACCATCAATACTAATTCCCTTACCGGAATCAGCAAATAATCATCAATTCTACAATGCTTACGAATTTGCCAAGAAAGGATCGTGTATCGTAATTGAGGAAGACAATCTCCAACCGACGATATTCTTTAACCAATTGGATAATCTTATAAAAGATCCTCAAAAATATTCGGCTATGGCCGGAAATGCTGGTTTATTTTCCAAACCTCAGGCGGCCGATATGATTGCGGGTGAAATAATATCACTAATAAAATAATTAAAAATTCCCGTTTAAAATTATAATGAAACGGAATGACTCTTTTACTTTAATAGAATTATTGGTTGTGATAGGTATTTTGGGAGTTCTAACTGCGGCCGTGCTTATTATTATAAACCCGGCAGAATATCTCAAATCTTCACGTGATGCTACCAGAATGTCGGATTTATCCTCTTTGGATAAATCTCTTACAGTATTGGAAACTCAAGGTTTTACTTCTTTTGGAACAGCTAATGTTGTTTATATATCTATTCCCGACAATTCCTCTTCAACTTGCGGGTCTTTAGGGCTTCCCACACTCATTGGAGGATATCAATATCATTGTTCAAACGAATCGGATTATAGAAAAATGGACGGAACCGGTTGGGTTCCGGTTAATTTTTTAGCATCACAAGCCTTGTCTTTCTCGGCTTTACCGATAGATCCAGTTAATGCGACTACTTCAGGAAGATATTATTCATATATTACAGGAGGTTCTTGGGAGCTTGGAGCCTCATTGGAATCTTCCAAATATAATTTAGGAGGATCATCTCCCAAAACATCAAATGATGGAGGGGCTCACACATCTTTATATGAAGTCGGAAGCAATAAAACTCTTTTACCTTTTGATTACGGACTAAATTTGCTTTCAGGATCTTGGGCTGCCTGGATTATTAATGAATCATCCGGTCAATATGTTTATGATTATTCTGGAAATGGAAGACATATGACTTTGGGAGCGACATCAGATTTGGGATCTGATGATCCTGCCTGGGAAACGATTGACGGAGTGAAAACATTAACGTTTGATGGAGTGGGTACTTATACAAAAGTTTCAATAACAAATTCTTTACCCCAACCATTTTCAGCAATTCTTCTTATAAGACCGACGGTGGCAGATGTATCAAGAGGAATGTGGGATTCTAATAATACATTAAATGCTTCTATGTATAGAAATGGAGCGTCAACATATTATCTTAGATTCCCATCTCCAGCAGCATACCCAGCTTCGTCTCCGGCTCTTAATACATGGAGTCTACTCTCGGGTGTTATTGATGGAGAAAATTCAAAACAAAGAAAAAATCAATTAGCATGGAAAACTGGAAATACCGGAACGACAACTCCCGCCAGTATTCAAAACAGTGTTAGATTAGGCAGAGCGCACTCAAGTGGTTATTTCTGGATTGGTCAAATTGGAGCCTTATTAATTTATCCCCGAACATTAACCGACTCAGAATTTGATACCATTTATGATCAAATAAAGACAATAAAATCCGCTCCTTTGCCGTAATTAAGGTCTTTTAAAGACATCTTTTTTGTGTTAGAATCCATTTATGAGTGAAAACGCCCCAATAAGGGTGCGCATTGCGCCGTCTCCAACGGGTTATTTACATTTGGGAACTATTAGAGCGGCTTTATTTAACTATTTATTCGCCAAAAAAGAAGGTGGAGTTTTTGTTATTCGTATTGAAGATACTGACACAGAACGCTCTCTTCCTATGTATGAAAGCGATATTTTAGAGGGGTTTAAGGCTCTTAAAATAGTTTGGGACGAAGGTCCGGATATAGGTGGTCCTTATGGTCCATATCGCCAGAGCGAACGCCTTGATATTTACAAGGAATATTTGCAAAAAATGATTGATGACAAAAAAGCTTATTGGTGTTTTTGCACAAAAGAAGAACTTGAAAATGAAAAACAAGCAATGATGTCTGCGGGACTAATTCCAAGATATAGCGGAAAATGCAAAAGTTTAACTCCGGAACAAATTGAATCAAAAATAAAAAACGGTGAAGAGGGAGTTATTAGATTGAGCGTTCCTGGAGGAATTGAAATATCCTTTCACGACATAATTCGCGGAGAAATATCGGTTAACACCGATACTATAGGCGATATTGTTATTGCCCGCAATCTTCAATCGCCCTTGTATAATTTTGCCGTAGTTGTAGATGATTATTTAATGAAAATCAGTCATGTTATTCGCGGAGAAGATCATATAAGCAACACGCCCAAGCAAATATTAATTCAAAAGGCGTTGGGTATTGAAATGCCAAAATATGCCCATCTACCGTTAGTTTTGTCTCCAGATAGAAGTAAAATGTCAAAACGTAAAATGGAAACGTCTTTTGATGAGTATTTAAAAGACGGATATCTTCCGGAAGCCATCATTAATTTCTTGGGGCTTTTGGGGTGGCATCCTGAAGATGATCAGGAAATTCTATCGCCAAAAGAAATGGTTTCAAAATTTAGCCTCAAAAGAGTTCAAAAAGCCGGAGGCGTGTTTAATGTTGATAAATTAGATTGGTTTAACGCTCAATATATAAAACAACTGGAAATAGATGATTTGGTAAAAAGACTTGAAAGTTATGTGCCTCAAGAGTGGGTATTAAAAAAAGAAATATTTAAAAAAGCCGTAATTATAGAGCGAGATAGAATTAAAAAACTTTCAGAATTTAAAGAATCGGCTAAATTCTTTTTTGAGGTGGGGGATTATGATTCAAGTTTTCTTATTTGGAAAGATTTATCAATTGAAACCATCAAAAAGAATCTGGAAAAAATAAAATCAGAAGTAAAAAAACTTTCGGAAGATGATTTTGTTTCGTCAAAAATTATTGAAGAAAAATTAATGCCTCTTGCTGAAACGCTTGGTAGGGGAGAGTCTCTTTGGCCTTTGAGAATTTCTTTATCTGGACTTAAAAATTCTCCGGGACCTTTTGAAATAATGAGTGTTATTGGAAAAAAAGAAACAATAATCAGAATTGAAAAAGCGCTTGCAAAATAATCCAATGAAATTTCTAAGACTGTTTTTAAAGACGACCGTATTGACATTACTACTGTTATGTTGCTTTATATTACAAGGCTTGTTTTTGGATTTTAATAACTCCAAACAGGCGAGTGCTGAAACAATTGATAAAAATGCTTTGGAAAACAAAATAGCGGAAAAGGAAGAGGAGTTAAAACGGATCAACCAACAAATCAACGAACAGAAAACAAAACTTGAACAAACTCAAAGCCAAAAAAGTACCCTCACTAATGAGGTGAAAAAAATAGATATAAATATCAAACAAATTGATCTTGGTGTTCAAGCAAGTCGGGTAACGATAGATAAATTAGATCTCAAGATTAAAACTCTTCAAGGAGATATATCTGAAGCCGAAAGCGATATATTGCAAAAACAAGGAGCGGTCAATGAAATATTGCGTCAGATTCAAGATAAAGACAACGAAAATCCTCTGATTGTTTTTTTGAAAAATGAAACTCTTTCTGATGGTGTGTTGGAAATACAGTCTCTTACTGATCTAAATAACACGTTAAACATAAAGATAAACGAATTAGATCAGTCAAAAAATAAGCTTTCGGACGTATTAAATCAGGCATCAGTCACCAAGGAGGCAAAAGAGGTTGAACATCAAACCCTTCAGAACAAAAAGGAAATTGCCAGCGATTTAAAACAGGAAAAACAGAA
>Ga0116178_10000682_pt1 | contig 30091 bp, 23 predicted proteins | sample AD_STIC12_MetaG_FD_89880 | JGI IMG/M metagenome (GOLD analysis project Ga0116178, IMG submission 89880) | Active sludge microbial communities of municipal wastewater-treating anaerobic digesters from USA - AD_STIC12_MetaG | ecosystem: Engineered > Bioreactor > Anaerobic > Digestate | place: USA...
CCGCAGCCGCCGATTTCTTTCCAGCAATCATGATGGTAGGGCAGCGAACAGACCGGGCAGATAACAATCGTGTCGCTCTGCAGAATACCGGTGCCACAGATCGAGCAAAGTTTTCCGAGGTGTTCAGCCAGGGGCGACACCGGGGTCACCTGCACTTTTCTGGCCGCCGGGGCCGGACCGGGTCGGGCCGATGGCCGCACCGCCGGTCTGGCAACAGGAGTGTTGTTGTTCATGCTCTGTCCTTCTGCTGGAATTCAAGCAGGCTTTCGCCAATAATCACGATATCGCCCTTTTCAAGCATCTTTTTGCTGACCCGCTGCGAATTAACAAACACGCCCTGCGGGCTGCGGTTGTCGACAATTTCGAATTTACTGCCAAGCTGACGGATTTCGGCATGGTGCGGCTCAACCGACGGATCTTTGAAAATGTAAACGTCGCACTTGGGTGAACTGCCGATTATGGTCGGGTTATGATAGATAACGAACTGCTTGCCCTTAAGTGGGCCGGTTTTCATGATGAGCCAGGCGTCTTTTGTCAGATTCTCGATCAGGCCGACGAAAACCCCGACCATCAGACCGATTGTGCAGAAGCCAATCAGGCGGCTGGTTCCGCCTGAATCCGGAAAACCAAGTTTAACGAGCGTAAACCCGATGGGATCGAAAAGCAGACCGCCAAGAAAACCGCCGAGCAGACCGCCGACCATACCATTGAGAAAAAGCTTTTTCGATTTGAGGGCTACTCCTGGTCCGACGCCCATACCGGCACCGACGATGGTCCAGGCCAGCGCCCGCGAACTGATCAGCGTAAACAGCACTCCAGGCGTAAGAAAATTAAGCGGGTCGGCCGGGTCGGGTTTGGGCGCATTAACCAGAAAGATTGGCAGCGCAATGCTTTTGACGATACTCATCGCTATGCCGCCAAGGATAGTGCCGCAGATTCCCCAGACAAGACCGATGCCGACGCCGATACCGCCGCAGCGCAACGCTTTCCAGAAATTGCGCGACATAATGCCTTCGATCAGGCCGACAAAGAGGCCGATCAGAGTTGGCACCGTAATCAGCATCATCCAGATACCGAGACCCCTTTCCTCTCTGCTGCCGTCAACGACGATAAACGGCTCCGAAAAGGCCCAGGCGATAAAAGCTCCAAAAAAACCGGCAACGGCCGTATAAAAAACCGGGTTCATCCAGAAGGCGGTTTCGACCGGAGCCCGCTCGGCCGGTGTCAGCTGGCGCCTGGCCGCCTGCTGGGCCATGATCATATCCTCGATATGCGGGTCTTTAAGGTCTCTCTTGGTAATGACGATGGTTTCTGATTCGGTCATTTTTCCTCCCGGTTACAACTCCTGGTAGCCCTCAGAAAAGCCACGGAAGCTTTTCTTTAAGACCTGGCCCGAGCCTGGGGTCGAGGCCGATTATATGCTCTATCAACTGGCGGGTTTCGCGAAGCCGGTTGCTGTCAGGCTGGCTTACCGACAGAGCCTGAAGGTAGGGCATCAGCTGAATCAACAGGCTTTCGGCCATTGCCTCACGCAGCTTCTGCAATACCACCTGCGACTGCTCGTTGCCACTGACCACCTGTGAGGCTACCGCCTGAATCGCACTCAGAACCCTGCTGCGCCTCTGGAAAGATGCCGAAGCGATCTGAGCGACAAAGCCCTGCAGTTCGCCGATTTCTTTAGCCAGAGCTGTGGTGTCAGAAGAGTTCAATGCTGCCACCCGCGACTGCAGCAGTTTCATTTCTTCGGCGGCAGAAGAATCAGACGCCCAGGCCCCGAGCAGTTCGCGGGTTTCTGCCCGTGCGGCCGTAAGGGCAGCCGAAAAGAAGGTGGCACGCAAAAAAAGCATCGCCAGCATAAAACCGGCAAAAAAAACGAGGCCGAGAGTCGCTATCGACGGATTGTGACTGCCTGTCGAAAGGTTTTCTTTTGCCACTGACGGTTCGCTGCGACCGACCGAATCTGTCTGCTGCTGATAAGCTGCCGGAACCTGCGTACCGCTTTCGCGGATCTCTTCGCTGCCTACCGCACCAGTAGCAAGCTTGTGAACTTCGCTGCCGATCCAGCAGCGTGACAGGGCACGGGTTTTGCCGTTGATCCAGGCGAACAGGCCTTCGCGGTTGGAAACCGGATCGATTACCAGCGCAACCTGAAACGGCTGATTGAAAAAATAGTCCTGGATAAATTTATCCATGTCAGAAAGAAAAATGCCAAAACCAGGGTGGGTGTGATACCAGCCGACGATGGCTTTATCCCTGAAGCACCTTTCCATTTCGGCATGAATGTAATCCCAGGTTTCGTGAGTGAAAGAAACCTGAGCGCCCTCGTTGCGCGCATGTTTACCCCTTATGCTGCCACTGATGACCAGATAAGGGCCGGCGTCATCCTGAAATGTCTGACCGACGAGAACACCGCACAGCTCAACGGCAACGGTTTCGCCGGCGTGGGCAAGCAGTTCTTTGAAGATTTCAGGCTCGATGACAACCCGGGGCTCCGAAATATTCTGACCCGGAAAAGGCCGATGCCGGTTTTTAGCCACCTCGTAGCCTTTGTGAAAGTCGAGATCGCGAACCTGCGGTTCAAGGTTTTTTCCGGTCATGCCTTTTCCCTTTCAGTTGCGGTTGCGAGCACAGACTGCCGGTCGCCGTCGAGCAGGAAAAATTTCTGCTGTTCACCGGCTCTGCCGATAAAAACATCAAACGGGGGTACCCCGAGTTCCGCAAAGGTCAGATGCTGCCAGGGTTCGCTGCCATCGAACTGGTGCGACAGCATCGGAAACCGCTGTTCGCCGCATCCAGGGCAGACAGCTTCAGATTCGCGAACTTTGCCGAGTGAGGCATGAAATTCGAAGTCGGTTTCGCACTCGGGGCATGAGAAGCCGGTCAGCACTTCCTGGCGCAGTTCAAGCACGGCGGCAGGCCCGAGGTCATTTCTCACCAGCTTTATTGCATCGCCGAGCTTAAGAGAATCGGCACGAAAATCAAGATTGCAGACCGGCAGAAAGGTTTCGTGCGAATAGCATTCGGCCTTGCGCTTGTAACTGATGACGTCCTGATAAAAGCTCAGGCCTTCAAAAATGTAGCCCTGCCCGGAAATGGTTTCGAGCCCATGCAGCATTTTGATGGCTTCCTGGCATTGAACAGCGGCAATGATACTGGCAATGGTCGGTGTAGTGGGGGTTTTGCCCGACATCATCTCTTCGCGGGTCAGTAGAGTACACGACCTTCTGGCGTTGAGAATTTTCCAGTCGACTTCGCTCATCGTACATTCGTAACAGGGGCCATCGGGTGCAAAAACTCTGGCCACGCCGCTAAGGCCCTCGATGGCGCCATCGATCCATGATTTCCCGCTCCTGAAAGCGTTCTGGTTGATCGCCAGTCTTGCCTCGCGGTTATCAAGGCCGCCAAGAATCACATCGGCCCAGTAAAAAACCCCGAGACCCAGATCGGTTACCGCATTTACACACAGAGGTCTGATATTGATTTCGGGAAACAATTCGCGCGCGCGTTCGGCGGCCACATCGGCCTTGTTACGCCCGCGATCCGACTCACGGAAAAGAACCGAGCGCGAGAGATTCGATGGCTCGATCTGGTCGAAATCAACGAGCAGAATGTTGCCGATTCCGACCAGGGCCAGGTTTTTGATAATTTCATTGCCGAGAGCACCGGCACCGATTACCAGAACCCGGGCATTTTTGAGACGGCTTTGATCCCACCAGCGGATAAGTTCGAACCTTGAAAAACGGTTCTCCTGCTGACCGGTGGAAATTTTTAAGACCGTACCCTGATCAGTTTCGTTCTGATCTTCTGTCATGCAGACTTCCCGGCGGTGATTTCGGGTTGTATGCGCAGAACATCGCCTGAATTGACGCCGGCCTGGTGAAAGGTTTCGTCATCGAGAAGCTGGCGACCGGAGGCTTTGTGATGAAACTTGTAACTCATCAGCTGGCCATCGGGGGTAAATCTGGGCAGGTTCATTTTGTCGATGAGAAGAATGATGATGCGGTTTACGGCTTCGTCGTCTGGAAGTTCTGCCTTTACTTTCTTGTTTCCGGTGGCATCCCAGATTTCAACCAATACGGCCCCCATGGGTGTGATCCCCTTTCTGATTCATGTAGCGACTGTTTACGGGCTAATAAAGCCTGCGGTATTCAAGCAGCCTCAGAGAAAGTATATACCCCGGACAAGTATAATGCAACATTAAGGCGATGCGATGGATAGGGTGATTTTTTTCACATGCAATTTTTTCTAGAATTTATTTTTGAAAGTTGGGGCAGGGGATATTTACAGAAAGCAAAATAATCATTATTATTAAAAAATACTGGAGGTGCTATTGATGAAATTTACCCGTAAACTTGTTCTTGCCGCTCTGGCTGCCTCTCTCAGCTTTTCATATTCACCGGTTCAGGCTTCTGAAAAGGTTAATGTTCTGGTTATCGATTCAGGCAGTGATTTCACTCACGATGCACTCAAACCGCTGGCGCTTCCGAATGCCCTTGAACTCAATGGCAAAGCCGGTGTAGACGACGACAAAAACGGCTACATCGATGATATTTTCGGCTGGAACTTTGTTGAAAACAGCGCGACTCTGGTAAACCTTTCCGACACACCTCCTGACTATGACAGGGTTTTGCGCTGCATGGAACTTCTCGGCAAACTGCAGGCCTATGGTAAAGAAGGCATGACTCCCGAAGAATTCCAATATCTCGTTAAACATTACAACGATCAGAAATTCTGGCCCTGGGTAAGTTTTGTCGGTGGCTGGGCACACGGTACTCACTGTGCCGGTATCGTTTCGACCAAAAACGACGGTGTTAACCTCAACGCCATCAAGCATATCCAGACCGGCGGGGCACCGAAAGAAGAAGCCGCTCAGGCTCTGACCGCCATCAAACACGCCATGCTGCACCGCCGCACCAGCCGCAACGACGCCGCCGCCTCAGAAGGCGCCCAGAAGGTCACCATGGCCGACCTCGAAAAATATTTCACCCAGCTCGGCCAGCAGTACGCGGCTCAGATCAAGCCCAAGGCCGATTACGTTGCTTCCCTGAAGCCGAGATTGATCAACTGTTCATTTGGCTCAGAAAACAAGAGCCTGTGCGAAATGATGAAGGGCAACATGGTGCAGTGGGGCTTTGAAAACCCGACCGACGCCGAAGTTCAGGAAGTCGTGAACCTGTTCGTCACCAGAGCCTTTCTGCCGCGCGACAAAGCTTTCTTCGCCGGCTGCAAGGATGCGCTGATTTTTATCGCCGCCGGTAACTCAACCGAAGATCTCAACAACATCGTCACCTCACCGAACGATGTTCCGATAGCGAACAAAATGGTTATCGCCGCTACCGACGAAGACCAGAAGATCGCGCCGTTCTCATGCTTTGGCCACACCAAGGTCGACGTTGCGGTGCCCGGTGTGAACATTTTCGCAACTTACCCGAACCAGAAGATGGGCTACATGTCAGGCACTTCGATGGCCTGCCCGAATGCCGTCAGATTCGCTTCGATGGTTCTCGGTGTCAACCCGAATCTCAAACCGGCTCAGCTGAAGAAGATTCTCATGGATACCGTCGACAAAAAAGACTGGCTGAAAGAAAAAGTGCGGTCGGGTGGGGTGATCAACGTTACCCGCGCCATGTATGCCGCCCAGCAGATGCTCGACGGGAAAACGCTGTTCGAAGCCGTTAAAGCTTCGCGGGCCCAGGTTGCCGACAAGGCTCCGAGATCTGCCAAGCGCACCCGCCCGAATCTCAATGACCCGATGGTAAAAGAACTCTACTTCTCGGTCATCAAATAAGCGGTTCGCAGTAAATTAAAAAACCGGCTTCGGGCAAGACCTGAAGCCGGTTTTATTTTGTCCGGGAAATTGTGTAGAAATTTTATTCTGGTTTCTCAACCGGCAGGATTTTATTCAGCAGAATACCGACAATCGCGGTCAGAGCCATAACTTATCTGAACACAGCCGAAGTATAGCCAAATATGCTGGTTTTTAACCAATTTTGGCGCTTCAGTTATTTTTTGGTTTACATAATATTTATTATCAGACGTTTTATTTAAATCAAAACCCAGTTTAAAATGTAATCCCATAAAAACTCGTAACTCCAAAATAATATGTTCCCGACTATAACAAGTTTAAACATGAACCACTTGAATTTTTGATCAAGAATTGCCATTCGCAGGGCTTCTTCATCTTCCACTATTTTTCCTCCACTATCCTTATTTGTGATCTAAACGATATACAGTTAGTCGACCTCAAACAACCTATCATACCAGAGAACTGGAAAACAAATCCTGGCTAATCAAACCTGAAGAAGGCTTCCGATTCTAAAATACTTAAAAAATATGAGTTCTGGTAAAGATGACGGTTCTATATAAATTAGATTGCAAAATATCTTGACTGCCTGTTGAGCCTGCCTTTATTATGGGCGCATGAATTTAATGGATCTTACCGCAGCGGAACTTTCACAAATCGACAAGGAAAACACCTTCGTTATTGTGCCTCTTGGCTCAATCGAACAGCATGGGCCGCATCTGCCACTTGGCACCAAGTGCTTTGTTGCTGAAACTATTGCCTTCGAAGCGGCATCGAGACTGAGAAACGAAGAATATGGCTGCCTGATTGCGCCGACCGTTCCGTTTATGCCGTGCCATACCAGTGCCGGCTTCATGGGAAGCTACGGCATGGGCGCCAGAACCTATTCCGATGCCCTTTACGATATCGGCAGCTCGCTGAGCCGCGATGGTTTCAGAAACCTGGCATTCGTTAACCTGTCGATTTCACCGGAAGCCCTCAAGGCCGTCGCCGTCGCCGTTGAAGACCTCAACACCCTTAGAGAATTCAGAGCTATCGACCCGATACCTCTCTGGACTTTCTCGCACAACGAGCGCCTCGATGCTGCCTTGCGCGACATCGGCCTCGAACCGGCCAGCGAACTGCATGCCGACGTCAAAGAAACCAGCGCCCTGATGCACATTGCCCCCGAACTTTTACGCGACCAGATTGCCCGACAGCTTTCGGCCTGTTGCGCCAACCCGGCCTGGGAAGTCTTAAAAGGCAATTTTTCTTTTCAGGAAATGGGCTCGCGTGACGGTTATCTCGGTTCGCCAGCACTCGCCACCCCCGAGCTTGGCAAGCTTTTTATCGATGAGGCCGCCTTCGCTCTGGCGGAATCGATTAAATTTGCCGCCGACGGCAACCCGATGCCCGAACTGCCAATACAGATCAGAATGCTGCTGAAAATGGTCGATCTCGACGAGATGTGACGCAGGTTATGTAAACTTCAGGCATCCCCTTCTAATAAAAACTCGGACAGAGTATGTAAACCGGGCACCAGGCCTGAAACCTACACGTAGAGTTATGTAAACCTAGCGCAATACTGCCGAAACTTACGCGCAGAGTTATGTAAACCCTTTTTTATTACTTCTCGATTTTTCAAAATTTAAAAATTGAGAAGCTTTATTTCATTTTTTTTAGCAAAAATGTCGAATCAACCTTGACGCTTGTTTTTTCGGTCAGTATGATTCATCTACCAGATACATCAGTTCATGATGTTAACCCAGTTGTAACGGAGGCTTCGATGTCACAGGTCCTCAATATTTTCGGTGAACTGACTTTCAATAAAGCGGTAATGCGCGAAAAACTCAGCAATAATGCCTATGAAAAACTTATTGCCACCATCCAGAGCGGCAGCCCGCTCGACCAGTCGATCGCCGAAGATGTCGCCCATGCCATGAAAGAATGGGCGATCAGCAAAGGTGCCACCCACTTCACTCACTGGTTCCAGCCACAGCGCGGCGGCACCGCCGAAAAACACGATGCCTTCCTGACCTACTCCGACAGCGGCGAAATGCTCGAAAGATTCTCAGCCAAACAGCTGATTCAGAGTGAGCCCGACGCATCCTCCTTCCCGTCCGGCGGCATGCGCTCGACCTTCGAAGCCCGCGGCTACACCGCCTGGGACCCAACTTCCCCAGCCTTTCTCATCGAAACCGGCAAAACCCGCACCCTGGTTATTCCCTCGGTTTTCCTTTCCTGGACCGGCGACGTTCTCGACATGAAAACGCCTTTCCTGAGATCCATGCGCTCACTCAACGACGCCGGAATCAGCCTGCAGAGAATTCTCGGCAACCGCCTCGCCAAAAAAATCATCGTTAACTGCGGCCCGGAACAGGAATATTTCGTCGTTTCAAAGAAACTCTACGAAACCCGCCACGATCTGAGAACCTGTGGCAGAACCCTGTTTGGCGCCCCACCGGCCAAGGGCCAGCAGATGGAAGACCACTACTTCGGCGCCATTCACGAAAAGATGATCGCTTTCATGGAAGACCTCGACCGCGAACTCTATCGCCGCGGTATTCCGGCTAAAACCCGCCACAACGAGGTATCGCCGAATCAGTTCGAACTCGCACCACTGTTCGAAGAAGCAAATCTGGCCATCGACCACAACCTGCAGACCATGAATGTCATGAAACATGTCGGCAACCGCCACGGCCTGGTCGTGCTGCTGCACGAAAAACCCTTCGCCGGCGTCAACGGTTCGGGCAAACACGTCAACTGGTCAGTCGGCGACAACACCGGCGCCAACTACCTCGAACCTTCGGCCTCACCGCTGAAAAACATCAATTTTCTGCTCACACTCGGCGCCGTTATGCTCGGGGTCGACAAATTCGGCGGCCTGCTGCGCGCCTGCGTCGCCGATGCCGGCAACGACCATCGCCTCGGCGCCAATGAAGCACCGCCGGCTATCATGTCGATTTACCTTGGCGAATATCTTACCAAGCTCGTTAACGAAATCGAGAACATGGGCAAGCCGACTGAACAGGCAATGGCCAACATTAACATGGGCGTCAGAAACCTGCCGCGCATTTCCCGCGATTATTCAGACCGCAACCGCACTTCACCGATTGCCTTTACCGGTAACAAATTCGAATTCCGTGCCGTCGGTTCGTCGCAGAACCCGTCTGAAGCGGTCACTCTGCTCAATCAGCTGGCAACTTACGGCTACTACACCATCGAGCGCCGGCTCGCCGCCCACAAGGGCAAAGATATCCGTGAAAGCGCCCTGCTCGTTCTGAAAGACGTTTTTAAAGAAACCCGCCGCATCCGTTTCGAGGGAAATGGCTACGGAAGTGAGTGGCATCGCGAAGCCGAGAAGCTTGGCCTGCCGAATGCCCGCAACACCCCCGCTGCCCTGCCCGCTTTTGAAGAAAAAGAAGCCATCGAGCTGATGGAAAAAACCCACGTTCTCAGCGGCCGCGAAGTGAAAGCCAGGGTCGAAATCAAATTTGAAAACTACATCAAAACCAAAGAGATCGAATTCAAGACAGCGATCAACGTGGCAAGAACCCAGATACTGCCGACTCTGACAAAACAGCTGACCCTTTCAGCCAATGCGGTCAGCTCTGTCAAAGCCGCCGGTCTGCCGGGCAAAGATATTCTCGAAGAAGTTAAACGCTTCGACAAGCTTTTCAGTCTGGTCAGGGACAAGACCGAAAGCCTGGCAAAAGCTCTCGAAAAAGCGGAAGCCAGAAAAAGCGCTCATGCTAAAGCCGAATATCTGGGCAATGAATGTGAAAAGGCACTGCTCGAACTACGCGCAGCCGTCGATTCAGCCGAAGAATTCGTCGCTGAAGAGCTCTGGCCCATGGCCAAATATCAGGACCTCCTGACCGTTCTCTGACACTGATTTTCTGAACAACGATAACCCTGCAGATTTGTGAACTTTTGAAATCTGCAGGGTTATTGACTGTACCGGGGCGCTGCAGTATAATCGCCCCGCTGCTCAAGAAGATGTTGAGCCACCTAATCATAGTTGAGGTCTGTTTAAATGAGTCTGTCTATCAGCAAAATTCTCACCATGACGCCTTCAGACGAAGTTGTTTCGGTCAACGGCTGGGTCCGCACCAAAAGATCGAGCAAAAATGTATCTTTCGTCGCACTGAATGACGGCTCAACCATTCGCAATCTTCAGCTGGTCGTCGATACAGAAAAAGGCTATGAAGGCGTTACCGAAGAAGTAATGACACAGGTTACCACCGGTGCCTCGATAAGCGCCTCCGGCAAGCTCGTCGCCTCTCAGGGCAGCGGCCAGGCCGTCGAACTGCTCTGCGAAAAAATCACCGTCATCGGCATTGCCGACCCCGACGAATACCCGCTGCAGCCAAAAAAACACTCTCTCGAATTCCTGAGAGAAATCGGCCACCTGCGCTTCAGAACCAACGTTTTCGGCGCCATTCTCAGAGTCAGGCATGCTCTGACTTTTGCCATTCACAAATTTTTCAACGATCGCGGCTTCTTCAACATTCACACGCCGATCATCACCGGTTCTGACTGTGAAGGCGCCGGCGAAATGTTCCGAGTCACCACCCTGCCCGATCAGAACCCGCCGCTGACCGACGACGGACACGTTGACTTCAGCAAGGACTTCTTCGGCAAGGCCACCAACCTTACGGTTTCCGGGCAGCTCGAAGCTGAACTGGCAGCCACCGCGCTGAGTAAGGTTTATACCTTCGGGCCGACTTTCCGCGCCGAAAACTCGAACACTTCACGCCATCTGGCCGAATTCTGGATGATCGAGCCTGAAGTCGCCTTCGCCGACATCAAAGACAACATGGATCTCGCCGAAGAATTTCTTAAATATCTGATCGGCTACGCCCTTGAAAACTGTGTTGATGACATGGAATTCCTGAGCAAGCGCTATGCTGAAGAAGAAAAGCTGAAACCGCAGGCAGAACGCGATGAAATGTCGCTCATCGAAAAACTCGAATTTGTTCGCAAGAACAGCTTCGAACGCGTCACCTATACCCAGGCGATTGAAATCCTGATGAACTGCCCGATGAACAAGAAGAAGAAATTCCAGTATCCGGTAGAGCGCTGGGGTATCGATCTGCAGTCTGAACATGAACGCTACCTCGTCGAAAAGCATTTCAAGAAGCCGGTTATCGTTACCGACTACCCGAAAGAATGCAAAGCTTTCTACATGCGCGCCAACACTGACGGCAAAACCGTCGCCGCCATGGACATTCTGGTTCCGGGCGTCGGCGAAATCATCGGCGGCTCGCAGCGTGAAGAGCGCTATGAGCAGCTCAAGCAGCGCGCCGAAGAATTCAAAATCCCACAGGAAAGCATCTGGTGGTATCTCGATATCCGCAAATTCGGTTCAGTAGTTCACAGCGGCTTCGGCCTTGGTTTTGAAAGACTTTTGATGTTCGTTACCGGTATGGGCAACGTCAGAGACGTCTCCCCCTTCCCCCGCACTCCCAAAACAGCGGAATTCTAACCGAATTCTTCGCTGCCAGCGTTTAAATTAGTTCCCGCGCTTGTGCCCTACAGGGTAAAAGCGCGGGAATTCGTTTAGAACAGGGCATCTGCCACCCGCCTTCGCGAGCGCAGGCTTCGCAGGCATGACGTGAAATCGTCGAATTTGCATGTTCAATCATGGATGACGCACAAACTGACGCCCCTTGAATTCAAATTGGCCAGAGGAATAGTGTGAAGCCGGCTGATTATTCGGGGGGTTCGAGGCTGGTCAGAAATTCATCCCAGCGAGTGGCTTCGTAGCGCCTGGCTTCGGGGTCGTAGCGTCTGAAGAGTCTCTCGAAAAGAAATATCCACTGATCACCCTGAGGCCAGAGCAGATTACGTGGTTCTTCGCGGAAAAACGGGTCGAGCCTGGCAAACTGTGCCTGTTGGCGCGCGAGGTTTACATAACCCTTCGCCGCATCGGGCAGACCCATGGCGGCATGGCATTCTGCCTGAAGACGGCTGATGATTGGGCTGCCAGCGTCGAAGGCGGAAAGCTTGTCGAGCATGCCGACTGCCTGCTGATACTCGCCGGTAGCTGCTGCAAATCTGGCGAACAGATACTGACCGGCCAGATCTTCGTAATTTTTGCCACGAAAGTTATATGACTTCAGCATCTGGTCGTAGGCGGCAATGAATGCCCCCGGGTCAGCCTGTTCCAGTCTGATCCAGGCGAGCGTGCGCAAGCTGGCCGGTCCTCTCTGACGAAGGCTTTCGGCAAGCAGATCAATTTCGCTGCGGTCGGAAACAGAAAGCAGCCTTGGCTTCAGACGGCCTGTATGCGACAGATCGGCTTCGGTATATTTTTCGGCGATGCGTTCGGCCTGTGCTCTGGCAAGACTTGCAAAAACATCGTCCAGCAACCAGTCAGGCAGCCTGTTTCCCTGTAATTTCTGAACCAGCTCAACATCGGCAAGAACACTGTTCCTGGCCAGATTCTGGAATATTTTTGCCAGCTTCAGGGCTTCCCAGAAGTTTCCCGGCGTCTGATTCACCAGAGTGTCCAGTGCCAGCTGCCGGTATCTGGCGGCACGGTCCGGGTGATTGAGAAGCATGGCGGCCCCCCACTCTCCCCTGGCCATGGCTTCTTCAAAAAAGCCGGTAAAACGCGAATCCTGCAGGCGGTCTGCAACCAGAGCAGCGCGGGCATTTCTGATTCCGGTCAGATCGACATTTTCAAACGCAAGTGTGCTTTCATAGAGAGCAAGGGCCGTATGCAGGTCGCCGGCAAGTTCGCAGCGACGGGCTTCAACAAATACCGGCGGCCAGAAAGCAGGAAACTTTCGCCGCAATTCTGACAGCGAACGGACAAAAGCATCACCGGTTCCTTCTCTCGAAAGAGTCCACAGAAGTTGCTGCATGCGGGCGTCGACCGAAAAAGGCAAACACCAGGCAGCCTCGGCGATCTCTGATTTCCAGCTGTCAGAACCATCAGAGAGGCTTTTGAGGGCCCGGTTGAAATGTATAAAGCCGATATGCATCTGCACCAGCCAGATTATTACTGCCAGACAACCGACAGCGAGAAGTCTCTTGATGTTATTGCCTATCTGGGGTTGCTCTGCAATTTCCTGGCGCGGGTAAAGCAGATAAAAGAACCCCAGAACCATCATCGCCGGCGTGCGCCAGGTGAAATCGGCCAGAAGGGTTGCCGAAACCGCCAGAAAGCCGATCAGCATGCCGCCAGACTGCCAGCCTTTAAATGCTCTCCACCAGCTGATAAGACAAAGAATCAGGAGCGGTATACCTCCCCAGAGAAGCAGTTCGAGTAATCCCTGATGCGTGTGGGGGTAGTTCCAGTCATAGACCCATAGCGCAGCGTCAGGGTCGGTTCGCTGCGGCAGCAAAGCGAACTGTAAAACCCCGTGGCCGGAAAATGGGGCCTGACTGATCAAACTGGCAGCGGTTTTCCAGACGACCAGACGCTCGTTACGGGTAAATTCGGAGTAATCAAACTTGTATCCCAGCCTGAGGACAACAGCTCCAAGCACCACTGCTGCCAGAACAGCGGCAAGCATCATGCTGCGCGTATTTTCAGGTGAGTCCCCTGGATGGGCGCCGGATTTAACGACGGTTTTGGCAGCGAAAAATCTGCCGATAACAAGATGCAAAGCAATACTGGCCGCTGCAATCGCAAGAATTATTCTTGCGCCACTGACGATCACATACAGCAGGTAAGCGACAATCAGCAGCAGGCGACGATTGTAATGAACTGCCGGGTTGTTGCGGATACCGGCGATAATAACCCAGACAGTCGCCAGACACCAGGTTGCCAGATGATTTGGGTGTAAAGAACCAGCCCAGGCGCGGCGCGAAAAGAACTCGCCCAGAGTGGCCGATTCGAGTGCCTGATTTGTCAGTGCGGCACCGATGACAAGAATGCCGCTGAAAGCTATTGTATCGACAATTCTCTGTTGCTGACGCGGTTCGGCTGCGACCGAACAGGTCGCAAAGAAAAGCAGTGCCGAAGCGGCGAAGGCAACGAACTGTGAGGTGAAATCCGCGGCCATGCCCTGATAATGGTTCACGGCCAGCCATGCCAGGGCCCCGACGGCAAGAAAGTGTCGGATATCGGCAGCGAAGCAGATACGGTCATGCAGCAGTTCGCGACAGTAGAACAGCAGAAACATTACTGTAACCGGTGCGGCTGAAATTCCGGCCTGCATACCGACACCCATGGTAACGGCAGAACCCGGATCAAAACTGATGCCGGCATGGTAAATGACCAGACTTGCTGCCCGGTCAGGTTCTTTGTAGATATAATATGTACACAAAAGCCATGAGATCACGTAGAAAACCTGAAAGTTTTCGACCCGCACGGCAGCCTGACAGTGTACCTCATAAGACACGAGCGCGAAGGCGGGCAGAAAGCCGGAATATTTTTTCCCGTAGAGGCCGGCGGCGATGATGATAAACATGACAGCCGGATCCAGGCTTGATCCAGGCAGAAGCAGTGAATGATTTTCTGAAAAGATAAGCTTTGCCCACAAAATTAGAAATATCCAGGCGGCGGCCCGTGTAACGACTGACGTCAAAGGCATGGTTTTAGCGGTTGTTTCGTTCATAGGAGAATAAATAACATTTTTTTTGTTTTCGTAGTGGAAATTTTAAATATTTCGTGATAAGATGTAACTTCCCATGAAACGCTAGCCCTTAACTTTAACTTGGTTTAACCTCGCAAACCTTATTACACTCAAGACTGGGAGTAAATTAAATGTACGCCATTATCGAAATCGGTGGAAGACAGTACAACGTCGAAAAAGGCAGCAGACTGCGCTGCGAAAAGCTCGACCAGGCCGCAAACTCAACCATGGCAATTGACAAGGTTCTGTTTGTAAAGAACGGCGAAACCGTTCAGATCGGTGCCCCTTACGTGAAGGGTGCCCAGGTTAAAGCCAAGGTTGTTGGCCATGCCCGCGGTAAGAAGATCACTGTTCTTAAATACAAGAGCAAAGTCAACTATCGCCGCAAACTCGGCCACCGCCAGCACTACACCTCTCTTCTCATCGAAGAAATCAAAGGCTGATGATTGTTGTCGACTTCCCGGAAGCATCTGAAAATCAGGTAAGTCTCAGGGTTGTCGGGCACAGTGGTCAGGCTGTGAAAGGCTTCGATATCGTTTGTTCGGCAGTGTCAGCACTGGTTCAGACGTTTATCGGAGGACTCGAAGAAGAGCTGAAAGCACAGCTTCAGGGTGAGGTCGGAGTGGGTTCATGTAACCTCCTGATCAGAGTTCCGGAGGCGAATGCAGAGAAGTTCAGGGCAGTTTGTAAAGTATTTAAATACGGGTTCCGTAAGATTGCAGAATCGTATCCGGAACATGTTCAGTTGAATTAGTCACCTAAGGGGGATTTATCATGGCTCATAAGAAGGGACAGGGCTCAACCACCAACGGTAGAGACAGTAATGCGCAACGTTTAGGCACCAAGAAATATGCAGGCGAACTCGTAAAAGCCGGCAACATTCTTATCAGACAGCGCGGCACTCCGATTCACCCAGGCCACAACGTCGGCAAAGGCAAAGATGACACTCTTTTCGCCCTCACCGAAGGCCGCGTGAAATTTGAATGGTTCAAGGGTAAACATTGCGTCAGCGTGGTTCCCGAAACCAAAGAAGCCGTAAACTGATTTAACTCAGTATGAAGAAGCCGCCTGCAAAGGGCGGCTTTTTTGTTTTACCGGTTTTTTGCTGCCGGAATAATTAAAGACACTTCGCTTACTTATACAAAAGCGTATTGAATACTTCTTACCGGTTCGGCAGCGCAGCCTATCAGACGGGTTACTTTTTCTCCAGCGATTCGCTTTCGCTCACAAGCTTACGAAAAAGTAATCCCGTCTTCTCTCTGCGCCTGGTCACAGAAATAATGAGCTGTTGTATAATTTCTGGAAGCCGCGCTGGCGCCCTGAATGACGGGGAATGATTGGTAAATCACTGAATTCAAATGTGACAGTGGACTAGAGGGGCTGGGTGAGATCGAAGAAGGTTTTTTCGCGGCGGATCGAGGCGAGATCAAAGCCGGCGATAATGCTGGCGATGCGACTGGCCGAGTCTTCGCCTTCGTAGGGATTGACGGCGGTCGCGGTCTTCTGGCGGAATTCTGGTTCAGAGGCTCTGACGATTGCCGCTGACATTGCATGCTCTTCAGCGGCCACGCTGATTACGGCTTCACCATGCGGGCGACCGGTCTGGCGGCGGCCGATGTTGACCACCGGGGTACCGAGAGCAGGCACTTCGACGATGCCGCTCGATGAATTGCCGATGACGCACCTGGCGAGGCGGGCGGCCGAAAGGTAGTTCAGGCGCCCGAGCGACCTGACAAAAACCGAGCCTGCGCGACCGACAGCAAAGCCGCTAAAATGTTCATTGATTTTTTCACCTTCAGGGTCGGCGTTGGCGCCGGTAAAAATCAGGCTGCAGCCGGCAAAACCACTTGCAAGTATATGAGTCAGCAGCTGAGCGATGCGCAGGCCTTCGCCCGGGTTGCAGGTTTCCGGGTGAACGGTGACAAGAAAAAAGTCTTTCAATTCTACCGATAGCAGAGTTTCAAGCTCTGGCCGGCTTTTGAATACAGTTTTTTTGAGATCGGCAAGACCAAGGTCGCCGACATTGAAAACCAGATCGGGTTGCTCACCCAGCTGAATGATGCGCCGACGGTATTCTTCGGTGGCGGCGAAATGCAGGTCACTCAATTTGCTAATGCAGTGGCGCAGGCAATCATCAAAAGCGGCAACGGTAAGCTCACCACCCGAGATGTGTGCAAGTCTGATACCGACAAGTCTGCAGACGGCGGCGGCGGCAAAAATTTCGTAACGGTCGCCGAGCACCAGACACAGATCAGGATTCAGGTTATGCAAAGCTGCGGCGAGAGCCGGAAAGGCATTGCCGATCGTCTGCAGCATGCGTTTCTGGTCATCTTCGCCAGAATCTGCCGGAATAACAGGCACCTCAACGACCGGCAACCCGGCAGCCCGGACCTCGGCGGCTGAACCACCGCCGACCGCATGCAGATGACTGCCGGTAGCGAGAACATTCACCCGCAGGCCAAGCGCCTGCATTTTACTGCAGAGTGGAGCAAGCAGGCCCCATTCGGCACGAGAACCAGTTATTACCGTTATGTTTTTTGCCATATTCAGGAGTTTAAACACTTTCTTTACAAGAAGCAATTATCAGAAATGATATTCGCAGCGAACAAAAATGCAAACTCCATCGTCACAGGCGTGGCATTTGGCCAGCCGAAATTTCTAAATTATGAGGCAATGAATGCCGATAGTTCATACAGGTAAGAAAAATTCAGCAGGAGGTGCCTTCTATGTGCGCGCAGGAACTCATCGCTCTCTTCCGCTTTTCTGGTAACAGCTGTCCGGCTTGCCAGCGTATTGTAACCCGCTATGAACGCACCCTGCAGCTTACTGAAAAAGATATGGAACATCTCGAAGGCTGCATTCTCAAGAAAATCTGATTAAGCAAAAAAAACGAACCGGCCTGATGAAAACTGCTTTCACCAGGCCGGTCTGCTTTTTAGTCATTTCGGCGTTGAACTATACTTCTCCCCGTGCCTGCTTATTCTAACCATCCGGCTTTATTTATGCAGGAATAAACAATATGTGGCCGAGGCTCATTTAGCGAGGTCAGAAAAAGTCTGGGTCGGTGGCCTTGCGTTTGAGAAATTTCCCCCCACCCTGCTGGCCTTTCCAGCCTTCTGTATGGCTGAAAACAATCTTGCCGCGCAGCAGAGTCATCTCATTGCGGCCTCTGCAGGCAAGGCCTTCGTAGGGCGAATAATCGGTGCGCATATGCATGGTTCTGGCGCTGATCGGAGTGTTGCAGTCGGGGTTATAGACCATCACATCGGCATCGGTGCCGGGAATCAGGCTGCCTTTTTCAGGGTACAGGCCAAAGATTCTGGCCGGATTTTCAGAGATAGCTCTGACCGCACGCTTTAAAGTAATTTTTTCACTGTGAACGCCGTTGAGAACAAGCCCCGGAAAAGTTTCGATACCGGGCAGGCCCATTGGCAGGCTGGTTATTTTGTTGTTCCAGGTGTTCTTGTCGGCGCGGGTAAAGGGGCAATGGTCGGTGGCAATGACTGCGATTTCACCGGTGGCCAGACATTTCCAGAGTAGTTCCTGCTGGGGTTTAGAGCGTATCGGCGGGCAGCAGCCCCAGAGATGTCCATCGGGCGACACCAGCATCGAGTCGTCGAGATAGAGATACTGTGGGCAGGTTTCGCCGGCCAGTGGCGAACCGTTAACCCGTTCACCCCAGAGAGTGTGGGCGCCATCACCGCTCGATACATGCACAACATAAACCTTGCAGCCGGTGTGCCGGGCAAAGTCAGAAATACGGCGAATCGCTTCGACTTCGGTAAAAACCGGCCGGGTTTTCGGCAGCGCTTCGATGCCCAGTTCACCGGCTTCGGTAGCCGCATCGGTCAGGGCGTCGATGATGACGCCATTTTCGGCGTGAACGGTGATAAGAATGCCGTGTTGCCGGCAGGCAGAAAGAACCTTGAGCAGACTGGCGTCATTCTGCATCAGGCCTGATTTGCCGTAGGCCATGAAGATTTTCAGGCTGGTGACGCCGGCGGCGGCCAGCTGCGGCAGCTGTTCTTCGACCGTTTTATTGTAACGACCGATGCAGGCATGCAGAGAATAGTCGATACCGACGAGCGGGTCAGCTTCGGCCCTTCTGCGATTCAGGCTTTCAAGAACGCCTTCTTCACCTTTTTGAGCGGTAAAGTCGATAAAGGTGGTGACCCCGCCGGCGGCACCGGCGACACTGCCCGAATAAAAGTCATCGGCCGAAACGGCGCCCGCGAATGGCAGCGAAAAGTGGGTATGCGCGTCGATGGCTCCGGGCAGCACCCAGCGACCGCTGACATCGATTTCCCTTTTGCCGCTCAGACCAAAGCCAACCGCGGCAATTTTTTCGCCGTTGATGGCGAGATCGGCGGCGATGAGAGAATCTTCCCAGAATACCTGACCATTTTTAAGCACCAGTTCAAACATCATTATTTCCTGAATATTTAGATTTGGAATCTATTTAACAATTTTAGCATCCTGCCGAAAAAGATACCGCAAAACATTGAAACGGGGGTAGGAATTTTGAACCATAATGTTTTAATGGCAGGGTTCGTTGGAGGATTGATCTGTGGCACCATTGTTTTCATTGTCAGCAGGGCGATGATGCTGCACCGGATGTTGCGTCGCGAGAAGATACGTGATCTGTCGTATTATGGGCGCAATACCCGTGACCGAACGTCAGAGAATCAGCACTGACAACCCGACAGGAATCCGGCCCGGCCGGATTTCTGCTTTTAGGTCGAGACAAATTAATGCCATAAGCCGCGATTTATGATATTTTATTGCAGAATTTATGGCAGAACGCAGAACCCTAGAGACCAAAAGAAAAATCATCACCTTGACGCGCAACCGGGAAACCCCGGCTGCCATCAAGCTTTTCCACAAATTTTTCACAGACGAAAACCCTGCCGACGTTGAATTCATCAACAGCTTTTTTCTCGAACTCAACCGTCTGAATCTTTTTGAGGCTGGTTACAAGCTTCTCGAAGAAAGCGCCCACTGGCACCCTGATGATCCCGAGCACCAGACGCTCATGGAAAGCGCCAGCAAGCTCTACGTCGACCATCTGGTTCTGCAGGGCAACAATTTTCTTTTCGAACGTGAAGACACCAGTAACCGCCTGGAAGACAGCCTGCGCCGCTCAGACTCGCTGTCGCGTGAAAAAATGCGGGGCGAAAACGAAAAGATTCTTGCGGGCATTACCATGAAGGCCCTTACCGCTTTCGAAAAGGCCAACCAGCTTCAGCCAGCAAACCTGGTGGCGCTGAGTGGCCTGAAAAGCTGCTTCGCCTTTCTCGGCGAGAAAGAAAAGCTTGCCGAAGTTGAAGCGGCCATAGAGGCCCGCAGGCCCGATCTTCGCCGCCTGGAGTTCCCGATTCCGGAAGAAGGTGAAGAGCTGAGTGCGGCTGCCAGACTGCAGAAGGAAATCGACGTCGAGGAAAACTCGATCAACGAGATCAAGGGTCTCTACGCCCAGAAAAAATATGCCGAGGTTATCAAAGAGGTAGACCGGCTGCACCTTTCGCACAGAACCAACGTGCCGATGCTGCTGCTCAAGGCCAGATCTCTGGCCGAGCTGAGAAGATTCAAAGATGTCGAGAAGGTCATGTTCGAAGCCGAACGCGAAAACACCCACCTTTTCGAATTCAAAGATACCCGCAACGATCTTAATGAGCTTAAATACAAGCTGCTGATCAAGGCTGCCGATTTTTATCTCGGCAAGGGTGTGGCTTTTGGCCCGAGTCTTGGGCACGAGCATTTCAAAAAGGCACGCGTCAGTCTGCAGCGTGCTCTGTCACTGAACCCTGAGAATCTCGATCTGCTCGACAAGTATTATACGGCGCTGAAATATCTCGGTGATGAAGAAGAGGCCTTCAAGGCCAAAGCCATGATTTATGTGCTGAACCCCAGGTTTGTGACCTCATTCGACAACGCCGGGTCGAGCTCTCTCTGTTTTATCGCTTCGTATGCCTTTGCGGGTGAACCTGCTGCAATCGAAGAATTCCGCTGGTTCAGGCGCGAATTTCTTATCGGGAACCGGCCAGGCAGAAAAATAAATTCACTTTACGTTCGCTGGAGCCCGGGTGTTGTAAAAGCCCTGCAGAGATTTGCCCGGGCCCGCATAATTGCCAGAAATATCCTGCAGTTCCCGTTATTTATTGTTAAAATACTCAAAAAGATAAAAACTGGAGTTTAGACAGAAAACATGAAAAGTTTTTGCCGTATTGCCATTGTAATTGCCATTTTATTCGGACTGACTCTGCCATTATCAGCCCAGGCAAGATCAAAACCAGCCGGCGACATCACAAAATCAGCCACTGATACCATAAGAGTCGGCCTGGACACCTCAGAAATCTTTTCTACCATCAGAGTTCAGAGTTTCAGCGGCAACTGGCGTCTGACCTTTATGCCGGGTAACCAGTCGCCGAAAACCATCGGCAGCGTTCTGGCCTCGGCAACGACACCGATAGCAACCGTCAGCGAGCTTCTCGTTGAGGGCGAAGATGCTTCTCTCATGCTCGTTCCCAAAGGTATTGTCGCAAGGCTTTCGACCGAAAAGGACCTTGAAAAAGGCTATAAAGCTGTGGTCATCGAAGGCGGCGAACTGCTCAGCATCGAGATCCCGGGGCACCCGCCAACCATACTTCAGGGTCGAATCGAGATTGGCAACAATGGCAATTCGCTGACCCTCGTCAACACGGTTAAAATGCATCAGTTCATTGTTTCATGCGTTTCAAAAATGCTGCTGTCAAACGAACCGGAAGTGATCAAGGCCATGGTCATCGTTGTCAGAACCAGGCTGCAATACCTGAAGGAGCACGCGGCACACCCTGACACCGACTACGAAGTCTGCGACACCGACCACTGCCTGCCGTTTGCCGGTTGTGGCTACAACCGCGAGCTCGTCGACATTCTCACTACCATGACCGGCAATATTTCTCTTATGCATAAAGGCAAGCTGATCTTGCCGAGGTTTCATCACACCTGCGGTGGCCGCATTTCGTCAGCCAAAGACGTCTATGGTGCAGATGGCGAGCCATATCACCCTGCGCATGATGACGTCTTCGAAGGCAAGGGCTCAGAAAACTGTTTTCACAGCCCGGGCTTTCACTGGACAATCGAGCTGCAGAAGTTTGACATTCTTGATTTTCTTTCGGTGGCTTACGCTGCCGGCGCCGACCGCATTTACGCAAGCTGGGAGCCCGAAAAAATCGACGCCAACGGCCGCATTTTCCAGGTATTGCTGCGTGGCCGCAAGCCCAAAAGCGTTTCGGGCATCGACTTTCTGCAGAAGCTTCAGAGTCATTTTGGCCCCAACAGTATCAAGAGCATGAAATTCAACATGGATGTTCTCAAGCGCACCATCGTTTTCCGGGGCATGGGAAACGGCGACGGCGTTGGCATGTGCCTGTCGGGTGCTGACGGCCTCGCCAAAAAAAGCGTCAAATACGACGAGATTCTGCGCTTCTACTACCCCGGAACCGAACTGAAGTAAAAACCGCCGCAGAAGCGGCGGCGATTTTTACTCTGTTAAGCGTCGATTATACTGTTTATACAGCTTTTTACTGGTCGGCAGTCAGCTCCAGAGAAAGAAAGATGCTGAAAACTGTTGCCAGGAACAATGGTAGTGTGGTCATGTCTTTTGCTCCATAATTTCGGTCTTAATCAAGTTATCGGCAAAAACACGGCAGTGGTTTAGTCAACTTGCCTTTTCGGGCCGGGGCGGCTAAACTCTGGGCAACAGGAGTTAACATGCATTCATACTGCACCGTCTTCGTTACTTTTCCCGACAGCAAAGTCGCCCGAGAAACCGCCGTCAAGCTGGTCGAAGAAAAACTCTGCGCCTGCGCCAGCGTTTCAGAGGGGCACAATTCTTTTTTCTTCTGGAAAAACCAGGCAGATTCAGCCACCGAAGCGCTGATGATCGTTAAAACCAGAACCGACCGGCTTGAGGCGCTCGACCGGCGTATGCGCGAGCTGCACCCCTACGAAGTGTATGAGTTCATAGCCATGCCGATCATCTACGGCAACGCGAATTATCTCGCCTGGATCGACGAAACCACCCGGCAATGACCAGAACCTTCAGCCTCGGCCAGGCGGCCGCTTCGACTCAGAATTTCCGCATCAACTACGAGAGCGAACTTAACCCACAACAGCTCGAAGCGGTTAAAGAGTTCAACGGCCCGGTTCTCTGCATCGCCGGCGCCGGATCGGGTAAAACGCGCACGCTGATTTACCGGGTGGCGCGAATGATCGAGAGCGGCATCACGCCTTCGAGCATTCTGCTGCTCACCTTTACGCGCAAAGCCGCAAGGAACATGCTCGAGCGCGTCGCTGCCCTGATCGGCCCCGAAGGGCGGGCGGTGGCCGGCGGCACTTACCACAGCTTCGCTTCAGTGATGCTGCGCAAGTATGGGCACTATATCGGCATCAATGCCGGTTTTTCGATTCTCGACGAAGCTGATTCGGCTGATATTATCAATCTTTTGCGCAGCGAAATGGGTTTTAACCGCAAAGAGGTCAGGTTTCCGAACAAGGCAACGCTGGCGCAGATATTTTCGAAGGCCGGCAATCTTGAAAAGCCCGTTTCCGAAATTGTGGGCGAGTTCTACAGCCAGTTCGCCGAGCTGAGCAGCGACATCGAGGCCCTGCAGCAGGCTTTTTCGGCTTACAAACTCAAAAACCTGCTGCTCGACTATGACGACCTGCTGACCTATCTGTATAAACTTCTGAAAGAAAGCCCCGAAGGCCGCGCCCTCATTACCAGCCAATTCAGATATATCATGGCCGATGAATACCAGGATACCAACGGGGTGCAGGCACGCATAACCCTGCTGCTCGGCGGCGAGAAAAACAATATCATGGTGGTCTGCGACGATGCGCAGAGCATTTATTCGTTCAGGGGCGCGCGGGTCAGCAATATCATCGATTTTCCCGCGAGCTTTGCCGGCTGCCGGGTGATCAGGCTCGAACGCAATTATCGCAGCACTGCCGCCATTCTCGACGCTGCCAACAGCCTGATGGAAAGCGCTGGCGAGGGTTTCAAGAAGCGCCTGTTCACCGAGAGAGCCAAAGGCGAGCTGCCGGCCCGGGTTAAATGCGAAGACGAACAGGAACAGGCCATGTTTGTTGCTGCCCGCATTCTCGAACTCAGAGAACAGGGCATCAGGCTCAACGATATGGCGGTGCTGTTCAGATCGAGTTTTCATGCTTATCAGCTCGAACTTGAGCTGAAGCGGCGCAATATACCATATGTCAAATGGGGCGGATTCAAATTTCTTGAGGCGGGGCACCTCAAAGACATTATTGCTCACCTGCGGATCATCCAGAACCCCGCCGACCAGGTTTCATGGCTGCGCGTACTGCTGCTGATCGAAGGTGTCGGCACCCACTCGGCCAGCGATATTTTCAATTACCTGCGCAATCGTGAGAACCCCTTCGATCTGCGCGAATTCAAAGCCCGAACCCGGGCAGCCGAAGGCCTGAAAAAGCTCTCTGAGATGCTGCAGTCTGCTGTCAGGACTGGCCCGGTTCCGCCCCTGCGGCTGCTCGAAATTGTAACCGATTATTATCTGCCGATTCTCAAAACCAGGTTTGATGATTATCCGAGGCGAATCAAAGACATCGACCAGCTGGCCATTATTGCGGGCAAATTCACCAGTCTGGTTGAATTTCTGGCCGACCTGGCGCTCGAACCGCCGAAAGATGCGGCTGATGAAGCCATGGCGGCCGAAATCGACGAAGACGAAAACCTGGTGCTGTCAACGATTCACAGCGCCAAGGGCCTCGAATGGCACTCGGTTTTTATCATTTCGACGCTCGAAGGGCGGTTTCCGTCTTTCAACGCTCTGCGAACGCAGGCCGATATCGAAGAAGAGCGCCGCCTGATGTATGTCGCCATGACCCGGGCCGCTGAAAATCTGGCGGTCTCCTACCCGGGCCAGCTATGGGACCCGGCCTCAGGCAGTCTGCTCGCCCGGCCATCGAGGTTTCTTGAAGAAATAAAGCCCGAGCTTCTCGAAAACTGGCAATTAACCAGATAAGCCGGTTTGCCGGCTTCCCGTCATGTATCTTTTACGACTTTATGGCTTTATAACTGCAGGCCTGTTCGCCATTTCAACGCTTGTGCCACGCAAAAATGCCGACTGCGGCCGCATTGATAACATCGCAAAGCAGGGCCTCCGGCTGCCGCTGCATATTAGTGAAATAATTCACCAGCCTGAATATATCACAACATCCAGCCACCCTCTTACATAATCAGCTTACGGCGGTTGACACGGGCTCAGATTCTCTGCTAAGCTGATTCACCAATCTTAAGTTACCTTGCTTCTTTCAGGAGAAAACCCGGAGTGGTAAGAAACCTGGCCGTTCTTGCGCTTGTGCTGATCTGCATGTTGACCGGCATGATCGTTTACGATTATATGAAAATTCCCAGTCGCAATCTGGTTATTTTCTACACTTCAAATTTGCGCGGTCAGATCAAACCCTTTTCTGGCACAGTTCTCGACCGCCAATATGATCAGGTTGGCGGACTGGCCTTTATCAAGGGGTTCATCAACGATACTTCGAAGGCTTTTAATTTCAATCCAGAGCAGGTTCTGCTTCTCGACACCGGTGACGCCCTGTTCGGAACCGCCGAAGCTTCGCTCACCATGGGCGAAGTGCCGCTCAGGCTTATGGGTAAAGCCGGTTATGATGCCATGACCATCGGTAACATGGAATTCGAGTATGGCTTCGAAGCCCTGAAAAAATTTGTCAACAGCAATCATGTTCCGATGCTGGCCTGCAATTACCGTGATGTAACCAGCCCGGTCGGCGACACTTTCAAGGGCAGCATGCTGATCGACAAAGGCGGCATCAAGGTCGGTCTGGTGGGCCTCGGCCACGGCCAACTGGCACGCAACACCCGCCAGGACAACATCGTCAACCTCGAAATAACCGACATGAAGTCTTCTGTTCAGAAAGCAGCCGCGATGCTGCGCGAAAAAGGCGCCGAAGTGGTCGTTCTGATTTCGCATCACCCAGAGCTGGGCGGCCTCGAAAACCCGGCCGAAATTTTCCCTGATGTTGACATAATTATCGGCGATCTGATCGGGCCTGGCTCGATAGTAAGCGGCAAACCAATGATCTGCCAGACAGCGCCCGGCCGGGGCGCTGGCGTTGGAATGGTTAAGGTATCTTTTGTCGGCGGCAAATGGGATATCGCCAGAGGCTTCCAGAGAATATTCCCGGTCGACGCCAGCAAATACAGCCCTGACGCTGACCTGGCCACCGAAATCAGCCGCGTTGAAGCCAAGATCGACAGCCTGCTCGACGAGGTTATCACAAAATGTACCGGCAATTTCAGCTATTCATATACCGAAGAATCTTCGATCGGTAACCTCATTGCTGACTGCATGCGCGAGACTGCGGGCACCCAGGTGGCGCTCGCAAATTCCGGCGGTATTAAGACTTCTCTCAGTCAGGGTGCTGTAACCCTTCGCCATCTCTACGACATTCTGCCCTTCGAAAACAACCTTGTGGCCGTCGAGCTCAGCGGCTGGCAGCTCGAAAACCTCATCGAAGAAAGCCTTTCCGGTAAAACCGGCTTTTTGCAGGCATCCGGGCTGAACTGCACCTTCTCAAGCTCCAATCCGCCAGGTTTCAGAATCATTCAGATCGACGTCAACAATCAGCCGCTTGAATTCAACTCTACTTACACGGTTGCGATCAACGATTTCATGCATGCCAACGACTATGACTGGCCCGAGCTCGCCCAGGGCAGAAACGCCAAAGTAAAAGGCCTGATCAGAGAAAACCTCGAAAAATACCTGCGCCGGCAGCCCGAACTGGCACCGGCGGCCGAAAAAAGGTTTCAGGACTTCGAAGAAGTCGACGAAACGCTGCGCATTCAGGCCCTGTCTTATGAACTCGCAAGCCTCAGCACCCCCCTCAGCAATGATTCAACCCTTGATTCAGAGTATTGCCGCCTGCTGGCAGAGGTAATCAGGCTTGAGACCACCGCCGATTTCTGCTTTATTCCGGTTGAAACGCTGACACGCACCCGTGAACCACTCAGCGAAATTACCCCGGCCCGTGTCATCTCAGATTTCACCACATCTGAGGGGGTAAGAGTCATCGAAACAGACGGCGCCAATATCGAAAAAATGCTGCGCTGGTCTCTGGCCTCAGAAGGGGCTCCCCTTGCCTTCGCCGGCTTTTCGCTTGAAAAATCTGATAGCGGTGACAGCAAAATTTTCCCCTGGAACGGCAACTTTGCTGCCGATAACATTTACAGGGTTGCAATTACCGAAAACTTTCCGTCGCGGGTCACCGGCTACCATGATTTTTCTGGTGCCCCTTCACGCAAAGTTTTCAATGACATAAGGCGTGCATTTATCAATGGCCTTAGACGAAGAAACGGACAGGTAGAAATCAGACGTGCCCTTTATTGATTTTTTTCGCAGTCGAAAGCTGAAGTTCAAGATACTGCTGCTGTTTGCCCTGATTCTGGTATTGCCGCTGGCCATTCTGATGGCGGTGACCCTCGACCGCATCTCTCTGGTCGCCAGCCAGGATTTTAAACGCAGTCTCAATTACGCCGCTTCACTGTTTCGCGAAAGCCTTGAAGACCAGCTCGACTCTCTCAAGATCAGGGCCAAGACAGTCGCTGACTTCGACTTTTACACCCTTGCCGGAATGGGCTTCACTGCCTCTTCGACGCTGCCACTGATGCAGTATGAACTTATCAGATCGGGTCTAGATTACATAGCCATTGTCGAAAACCACAGCCGCATTCTCATCGATGAAGGCCCGTCACCAGTCGGTGCTCTGGCGAACATTGTTCCGGCCATGTGCCATTCACCGCTGAATGTAAATATCTATGTCATCGAAGACGAACCCTGGATTTTTGCGGCGGCGATGATCACCAAATTGAAAACCGACCAGCCAAAGCACGTTCTCTTTGCCCAGAAAATGCCCAAAGACTTTGCCGACAAGCTCAAGCGCCTCACCGGGGCCGAATTTACACTGCTGTATGCCGGCAAGCGAATTTTAACCAGCCAGATGGACCTCTACTCGCGGCGAAAAACCGGCCGGTCGACCGAAAACCCCGATCTGACCTACGGCAGAACTGAGATTCTTGGCAAATCGCATGTTTTTGTGCGCGAAGAAGCTTTGCAGGGGCGTATTTCTGAATCGATAAAACTCGAAATCGCCCTGCCCGACTCAGAATACCTGATCCTCGGAGAAAGCATGCGCCGCGACTTTTTTATTTTCGGGCTTCTTGGCCTCGTGCTGGCTCTGGTTACCGGTTCGGTACTCTCGTGGCACATTGCCAACCCAATCGACATACTCGCGGCCAGCACCTCGCTTGTGGCCACCGGAGACCTTACCCATGCCCCGACCATTGACCGCAACGATGAAATCGGCCTGCTCAGCCGCAATTTCCGCGAGATGGTTACCAGCATCCGCCTTGAAAAAGAGCTTAAAGAAAGACGCATGAGCGAGTTGAACACTCTGTTCGCCATCAGTAATGCGGTCAACTATTTCTCAGATTCCGAAGAACTTCTTAAATTCGTGCTCACGCACGCGATCGAAGTTCTCGAAGCTGAGCGCGGCTCGATCATGCTGCTCGATGACCAGACAGACGAACTGGTGGTCAAGGTCGCATCAGGTGGCCGCTATCGCGTCTTTGCCGGAACCCCGGTAAAACTTGGGCACGGCATCTGCGGCCAGGTGGCGCTCGAAGGGACCGGTATCATCTGTAACGATGGCTTCAAAGACAACCGCTTCAAAAATTTCGGCAGCCTCATGCCGGTCGAAGACATCAAAAGCCTGATCTGTGCGCCCCTCAAATTCAAAGAAGGCACCATCGGCGTCATCAATATCGTGAACAAGCGCAGCGGCAACGAGTTCAAAGAAAGCGACCTGTCGCTGCTCAATCTGATTGCCTCTCAGGCAGCCGTAACCATCGAAAACAACAAACTCTACGAACTGTCGATCACTGATGGCATGACGCGTCTGTTTGTGCACAGATATTTTCAGGCCCGTCTTTCAGAGGAACTGCTGCGCGCCCGCCGTTACGGTCTCACCCTGAGCCTGATCATGATCGACATCGACAATTTCAAAAAATTCAACGACACCTATGGGCATCAGGTTGGTGACGCGGTAATTCAAAAAGTTGCCCAGAGCATCAGAGAAACCGTGCGTACCGGTATCGATATTCCGTGCCGCTATGGCGGCGAAGAAATGTCGGTTATCCTCCCCGAAACCAGACCCGAAGAGGCTTTCCATACAGCAGAACGTCTGCGCGAAAGGATTGCCAGCATCGTCGTGCCCCACAGCAGCGGCGATCTGCGCATAACCGTCAGCATCGGTGTCGCATCTTACCCCGTGCACAGTCACGACCGCGAAACCCTGATCAAGGTTGCCGACAAGGCACTTTACGCCAGTAAAGGCAATGGCAAGAACCGTTCGACCCTGGCATCAGAAAACCTCCAGACATGAATCCACGACTTGCAGCGCTGCTGGTTGCTCTCTGCGGTATTTTGCGCAGTACCGACCTTTATTTTCGCAACCCGGTAATCAAAACGCTGCCGGTGGTAATATTGATCGCCTGGGAGCACCTTATAAATGCCGGTATTACCCTGCCGGTTCTGCTGCTGAAGCGGCGTTATTTTGCAAAAATCAGTCTGCGCGACCTGATACTGTTCCTCGGTGTCGGGGTTGGCGCTTCTGCCGGCGGCGTTCTCTGCTTCACTCAGGCATTTCATTATATCAACCCGGCACTGGCGGTTCTATTGCAGAAACTTCAACCAGTCATGACCATCACGCTCGGCGCCCTTCTGCTGCGCGAAAAAATCAGCCGGCACTTTGTCGGCTGGGCACTGGTTGCAATTATCAGTTCATATTTTGTCTCATTTGGCCTTACTAACCCGTTTTCAGGTGAGGGAAAAGAGCTGGCGCGAGGTGCTGCTTTTGCGGTAGCTGCTGCCTTCTTCTGGGGAAGCGGCACCATCTGGGGCAAAATGCTGTTGCAGAGATATGATCAGAGTTTTGTTCTTGCCGGCCGCTTTTTTATCGGTGCGGTTTTTACGGTTGGCCTCGCCCTTTTCAGTCATAAAAGTCTGCTGATCGATTCGGTGCTTTCGGGGCCAAAGCCTTTGATTGGCAGCATTGCCTATATGGCCGTGATTTCGGGGGTTCTGGCAACCAGCTTCTTTTATGCTGGCCTCAAATGGGTCAGGGCCTCGCTGGCGTCGATTCTTGAACTGTTTTTTCCGGTGTCGTCGGTAATTATCATGTGGTTAAGCTTCAACCGGCCCGTTTCAGGTATCCAGATAACCGCCGGGCTCATCATGTTCGCCGCCGTTTATAAAATCAACCAGCTGACCGAAAAATTCTGAAATAGCCGTAATTCAGTCGAATTTACGGGTTGTGACGGCTTCAGCTGTCAAATGTTTCTGACAGCCGTGAGAGAAACTCCAGGGGGTATTTTCAGTCTTTTCGGTCTGCCCGCCAGCTTTGAGCAGCATCTGATATATCTGGTATTTTTTCTGGTAAATGGCAAGGGCCTGGAGGGTTTCAATGGTTTGTGGCCCGCTTTCTCTCAGCAGACGCACATACTCATTGTAAGCATCGAGGTATTCCTTCTGGGTAAGCTCAATGGGCGACAGGCGCTGGCTTGAAGAAGCTGAACTCGCGGTGGTTTCAACGGTACCCTGTTGTGCCGGTGCCA